>Ga0310342_100000021_pt1 | contig 76204 bp, 74 predicted proteins | sample S15DNA20500_MG_FD_206155 | JGI IMG/M metagenome (GOLD analysis project Ga0310342, IMG submission 206155) | Marine microbial communities from station ALOHA, North Pacific Subtropical Gyre - S1503-DNA-20-500_MG | ecosystem: Environmental > Aquatic > Marine > Oceanic | place: Pacific Ocean: North... | reverse complement strand
TGGGTATGGAGCTGGGCGTCAGCAAGACGACCGTCTCGTCGTGGGAACTGGGGAACGATCCCCCGAGATTCAGCTATCTGCTTGAGCTGAAGCGGGTTTTGGATGTGTCTCTGGATGAATTGGTCTACGGGCATGAGGCCGATTTGCGAGATGCGCAAACCATCACCACCAGTGATGACGGCGAGGTCGCGCTGATCAAGGCGTACCGTCGTCTAACGATCAAGCGCCGAAAGGCACTGCTGGGGCTGATCGAGGAGTAGTTTGCTCAGGTTGGTGGCGGGGCCTCCGTGCTCAGAGAGCGTCTTCACGGGTAAAGAACGCATCGACCAAGCCCTGGATGACCAGGTCGGCCTCCTCGTCGGACGGCAGCTCGCCGTGATTCAGGATCAGGTGGAAGCCCAGCAAATCCCCGAAGGCAGAGATGACCTCAAACTCGAACGTCCCGTGTTTGGGGCTCAGGTGCCGCCAGTGGCGCCGACTGTACGCCCAAATCCGGTCCAGATAGCGACAGCTCTCCGTCACCAGCTTCATGCGGCCCGCGTGCCAGAAATTTAGTAGGCGCTCACTTCGGTGAGGGTCTCTTTTGGACGTCATCAGGCCTTCGAACAGAAAGGCCCCCCAGACCGGCGCCACGGCCTGAGGCAGCGTCTCGCTTTGCAGGTCCGACGCCAGGGCGAACCGGCGATAGGGAGAGGGGTCGTTGGGAGGCATGGCGTTTCTCCGGTGAAAAAGATAGATGTTGAGCCGGTGGGGCGGGGATACCGGCCCGTAATGCTTGCGGTGTGTTAAAGGCATCAATCAGCCAACAACACCGCTTGATCCAGCGCCCTCTGCTTCAAACTCGCGCCCTGGTCGAACTACGCGGAGTCCAGCCTGTGATAGAAGCTCCGTGCCCGCCGTTCGTGGTCAACGAACTCGGTAACGGCATTGAGCAGGCCATAGACAGTACCCTTGGCGGAAGGCAGATCCGCACCCCGGCCCGCGCCGTGGAACAGAGCGTGGACTTTCGCCATGGCCCGTTCATTGGCCGTAGTGCGCTTCGACAGCGGGCGCTCTTGGAAGAGCCCGATCAGAAACTTCTCGATCTCCGGCTACTCCATACCCGCCTGGCGAGCCCAGGTCTCGATGGACTGGCCGGGCGACAGCGCGTTGCCCAGGCCATGCCACGGGGTCCGGTCGGTATAGGCCATCTCGTCTACGAGGTGAGTCATGTTTGCTCCTCGTGAACGGCATAAAAGCGCCCCTTGCCATCAGGCGGGGCCGTGATCGGGTAGTACGGGGTGGGAACGAAAAGGAGGCGGATCAGACCCAGCCACGCCGGGAGAGGCTTTCCCAGCCAGATTGGGATACCACCAAGTGATCAAGGACGCGGACGTCAATGAGACCGAGAGCTTTCACCAGTAGCTGGGTAACGTCGCGATCCGCTTGGGACGGCTCGCTGTGCCCTGAGGGATGATTGTGGGCTAGGATTACCGAGGCTGCGTTCCACTCCAGGGCTTTCTGAACCACGATTCGGGGGTGGACGGTGGTGCCATCGACGGTGCCAGAGAATAGCCGCTCGAAGCTCAGCACTTGGTTTTTGTTGTTCATGAACAGCACCGCAAAATGCTCGTTCTTCTCGTTGGCCAAAGTCATCTGCAGGAAACGCGCGGCCTCCTCCGGGTGGGACAGGGTGTCGCCGCGCGTCAGGTTCTCCTGAAGGATGGCGGCGGCTGTGCGGATGATGTCATCCGAGGTTATCGGGCCGGAGGCGTGATAGAGGCCCTTCTCGCTCTTTACGAATGTTGTATCGTAGTCGCACATAGCGATCTCCAGAAGAAAAAAGCCCGCATGGGCGGGCTTTGTGCGGGTTAGAGGGGTAGGGCAGGCTTATTCCAGTTCCGCGCTGAATCGGTAGTCGCACTCCAGACATTCGAAGCTATCTAGAACGGTCTCATCGAGCATCTCGCCAACGGCCGCGCCGGCGGAGCCGCCCGCAAAGCCGCCAACGAGACCGCCGACTATAGCGCCGGCAATACCTCCCAGGGTAGGGCCAGCGGGGCCGGCGATGAGCCCGGCAGCGGCTCCAACACGGGCACCGGACACGGCAGTTGAAAATCCAGTGGCGGCACCTGCCGCCGTGCCGAGGGCGCCGCAGGTTTTGCGGCCAACATGGAGAGTAACGACATGGGTAGAGCGACAACGAGGGCAGTTAGGGTTCACGGTGTCTCCTTTTCTGTAAGAGTTATTGCGGCTGGATCAGCCCACATTCCTGGTGCTATCCGGTCAGTGGTATATATCTGAAAATCGATAGAATCCTCATGATCGGAAGTATGGAGGTAGGTTGAGGCGCGAAAGTACGTCGCCAATTTTCCAGCAGCCAGATGCTCTCATAAGCGAGTACGGTGACTCCTCAACATCATAATCACCAATAGGAGTCACGAAATGATCAATTCAAAGAGGCAAAGAGAAAATCATCGTTCCGATCAAGCCAATACGAATCGCGGCAGCAATGGAACGACCCCCGTGAATAGCCGTGTACATGGATATCGTGGTGCTCAGCTAAACCCTAACCGGAAGAAATAACAGCTGCCGCCCCGCTTAGGTGGGGAGGTCTAAGGTGCCGCTCTATGGACGATAAAATCGGCTTTCCAACTCAAGCAGAGGCTGTAAGTTACCTCTTTAAGGTCTTTAGTATTCTCCCGGCTAAACGTGACTCTCGAGTTGACGAGCTGGAAAAGAAACAATTCCAGAGGTTGCTCAAGAGGCTGCGAGATGAGGAAGGGCTGCTGTTAAAGAATTTTGATATCGCTGTTGAGACCTTTAAGACGCGGCTAGAAAGAGATTTGAGTGACCCTAGTGTTCCGTCTGGTTAATTTCTAAGCGAAAATGTGCTACAATTCGAGCTATTGTTCACGAGCTCGGAGACTCTGTTTTGGCCCGGAAACCAGCACCCTTTAATCTTACGGTAAACGATCAACTGGAGCTGGAAAGCTGGCTGCGAACAAGCACGCTGAGTCAGAATCTTGTTCTGCGAGCACGAATCGTTTTGGCCCTGAATGCCGGTGAATCACCCAAAGTCGTTGCGGAGCAACTGGGAACCACGACGGCCACGGTATTTAAGTGGCGTAATCGTTACACCGAACAGGGTCTGAGCGGTCTTCGGGATGCACCAAGACCTGGACAACCCAGAAAGCTGGATCAGAAAAAGGTTAAAGCAATTCTTGATGACACGGTCAAAAAGGTGCCCAAGGAATCTACCCACTGGAGCATCCGGTTGATGGCCGAATATGCCGGTGTCAGTCGCTGGCAAGTGCATCAGATCTGGAAAGCCGCTGACCTGAAACCGCACCGGCTGAAAACCTTCAAAATAAGCAATGATCCGGACTTTGCTGAGAAGGTTTTCGATGTCGTTGGCCTGTACCTGAATCCGCCGGATAACGCGCTGGTGCTGTCGGTTGACGAAAAAACGCAGATCCAGGCACTGGATCGCACTCAACCAAAACTGCAACTGAAACCCGGCCAGATCGAGCGCCGTACCCACGATTACAAGAGGCACAGGACGACCAGCTTATACGCGGCCCTGAATATCCTGAACGGCGAAGTGATTGGGCGCATTACACAACGCCACCGCGCCAAAGAGTTTCTCGATTTTCTGCGACAAATTGATCGAGAAACACCGAAAGAGCAGGACCTTCATCTGATTCTGGACAACAGCTCGACTCACAAAACACCAGAAGTGAAAGCCTGGCTGGAAAAACATCCCCGGTTCAAGCTTCACTTCACACCAACCAGCGCCTCTTGGCTGAATGCCGTGGAGGGCTGGTTTGGTCAACTGGAACGCCGCGCTTTGTACCGTGGCATTTTTACCAGTGTCGGCGAACTGAAGAAGGCGATTCGTCGCTTTATCCAAACTCATAATGAGAAACTGGCAAAGCCGTTCCGCTGGCACAAGAGTGCAGAATCGATTATGACGTCGGTGGCGCGGGCAAAGCTGAGCGTTATTGATAATAAATAAACGGATTACCCAGACGGGACACTAGGCTGTTGTCCTGGCGTATGGCGTACGCCTGGGCAGGCTCGCCCCCCACTCGGGTCATCCAGGTTGCCAGCACCCGGCTGTTTGCCCACGGCAATGGCGGAGATACTTCCGAGCTGCCGGCCTGGATAGGCAGTTCCTCAAGGGCGACACGCTGATAATCGTTCAGCACGTCACTAACCATAGGAATCCTGTTGATATTATCCGGCGTCACGCTGGGCATCAGCAGTACCGCTGCCAGTACCAGGGCAACGGCCCAACCGCCACTGCCAATTACAACCGACGGGCGAAGGCTGCTCAGCCAGCGTTTCAGATTCGTCATGCGGCGACGACCGGATGGGCGCTTGCCACCAGCGGGGGCGTTTGCAAGGGCGATATCGAGCCGCCCGTCAAAATCGGCGGACAGTCCCGGAGTGGGTATCATCTGCAGTCGTTCGGAAAGAATCCGCTGACGTTCGACATCGTGTTGGCAGGTCTTGCATCCAGCAAGATGGGCCTCGACCAGGGCGGTGTGATGCTCATCCAACTCACCATCCGCATAGCCCGCCAGCCAATTCTGGATTTCGGCGTGCAGGTCGGACCATTCGTGGGTGTTTGTGTTTTTGAGATCACTCATGAGGATTCACCGATGTGTATTTTGTGTGGCTGGTAGCCAGGGCGCTCGGGTTTGCCTTGATCAGTCGCTTAGCGAGCAGGCGCCGCGCGCGTGACAGGCGACTCATGACCGTCCCCGGTGCCAGATCCAAAATTTGTGCGATGTCCTGATAGCTCAGCTCCTCAAAGTCCCGCAACAGAATGACCTGCCGAAAGCTGTCCGGCAGGGCGTGAACCGCAGCCATGACCTGCGCATCGCTCTGGTTTTTCAGGACCTGATCGAAGGGGCCCGGGGCACTGCAGGGATACCCATTCAACACCGCGTCACCGGTGGTCAGCACCGGAGCCAGTTGCTGCCGGCGCCCATCCCGCCGATAGTCATCGGCGACCACCCGGTTGAGAATCCTTAGCAGCCAGGCGTAGGCCGCCACGTGATCGTCCAGTTGGTCAAAGTCCCGCCAGGCCCGGAGCAAGGTCTCCTGGGTCCAGTCCTCCGCCATTTCCTGTGAGGGGGCCTGGCGTTGCGCAACACCGTACAGGCGGTAGCGCCAGGGCCGTACCAGGGTGTCGAATTGCTGCCTGCTTCCAGTGCTGCGCATGGGGCTGCCCGCTACCTATTTATGGTTACTTTACTGGAGGGCGTCACCGGATCGCCTTTTATTCCCGACTTTTTTATGGATTGCCCGGTACTGCGAGCCAGAAGGGGAACTGGCCTCCAACTGGCTCCCGGCGGACCACCTCGAGGGACTGGGTATCAATAACGGCAATGTGGTTATCCGCCGTGACCGACGCGTAAATGAACTGGCCATCGCGGCTTGCCCGAACGCCGTGGGGGCCAACGCCCACGTCGACATTTTTGACAATTTTAAGGCTCTCGGAGTCGATTATAGTGACCACGGACGCAGAAATCGCACCGGTTGCGACGTATTGCTCGCCAGGCACCACGTCGATGCCGCCATGGCCACTACCCACTTTAAAAGTTTTCAGCATGGTTTCGCTAGCCAGGTCCAGTACCCCCACGTTGCCGGTAAAGTCGCGCAGCCATAGCCGTTGACCGTTGGCGCTGATGTCAATGTTGTGAGGCGTCTTGAGACCCGGAGTGGGGATCTGACGCTGTTTTTCCAGAGCCCGCATATCCACTACCGCCAGCGCGCCTTCGCCCTGCAGCGTGACGTAGGCGAGTGTGCCGTCGGCGCTGTAAACGAGGTTGTGGGGTACCTTGCCCACTGGAATTTTCCTGACCAGTTCAAGGGTATTCATATCGATCACCGCAACGTCGCCCTGGGTCGGCGCCACGGCGAGGCCGTAACGGCCATCCGGTGAGATTTTTACGCCCTGGGCCACCTCACCGATCGGCACGCTGGCCATCACCTCACCGCTGGCGGTATTCAAAACGTAGACATTGCCGGTTTTGAAGCCGGACACCATCAGCCGGGAACCATCAGGACTCAGGGCATCGTAGTGAGCGCCCGCGACGCCGGGCCAGGCCTGTTTTGAGGGTAGGACTTTCACGATGCCGCTGTTCTGGACCGCCACATACAGAGGGTCGCGAATGGACTTTTCCAGGCTTAGTTCGGGCGCCGACCGCACGGGAGTGGCTTTGTTCCGCGACTGCTCAGGCGATTGGCCCAGCAGGGTCTGCCGCAGCTGGTAAACATCCTTGCCGGACAGGTCCTTACCCGCAATCGCTTCGATGTCTTCAGGAGTGTAGGGCTGAAACTCACCAGCAATCCGCTTTTCATTGCCGAACGCCGTCAGCACGTAATTCAGGACATCCGCCATTTGCTGGCTAGTGAGCGCACCGCCCCAGGCCGGCATGTTGCCGTTGTAGCTTGTGCCGTCGACTTTGATGGGGCCGGTCAGGCCGTACTGCAGCACATGCCCCAGATAGCGGCGGCCACCGATACCGTCAGTGGCATTGTACATTTGAGCGGTGTGGTTTTTTTGCGGGGGAAACGACCCCGGTATGCCTTGACCCTGAGCCTGATGGCAGGCAGCGCACTGCTGGTTGTACACCTCGCTGCCGCGCTCAAAGCGGGTGTTTTCCGCCGCGCTCACGGGCACACTGACACTGAGCAGGGTTGCGGCGACGAATGATGTGATGGCATGGGGGATCGGTGGACGCATATTACAAACTCCAAAGGCTAAAAGAAGTTCGGCCGGACTCATGTGCTGGCAAGACCTCTTGCCAACAAAGCACCGGTCGAAAACGATCTCTGAAGCCAAAGGCGTCACCGGGCCGGGATTTATTCCCGAAACTTTCGGCCCGGCCCCTACCCGCAGACCAAGGCTCAACGAAGGCCAGTAACCCGAGGCCGGCGGCCAGAGGCAAGGCCGCCGAGAATTCCAAGGGGTTATTCTGTCGTGTTCATGATGTTTGCGGAGTACCCCGCACCACGCACAGCCTCCGCAAGTTGTTCGTCCGAAATCCTTGATTCGTCAACTGCCACCCGGGCTTCACCGCTTTCATGGGAGACGGAACACCCCTTGACGCCGGTTTGCTGTTCGAGAACATGACGAACAATTTCCTCGCACCCACCGCAGTGCATGCCGCCGATTGAAAGCCTGATTGTCTGCATGTCTGTCTCCTCACTTATGATCGGCCCGCCTGTAGGCCCCGCATTCTGCTCCAGGGCGTCAAATATGGAACAACACTGCAACGGCCCCTGTCCGGGACAACAGTCCACAAGTGCCGCCAGCCCCTGGCGGATTCGCCGTAACTGGTCAATTTTCTGGTCTACGTCGTGCAGCTTTGCCATCGCCCGCTGGCGTACATCACTTGCGTCTGCCTGGTTGCTTTCGGCATCACGCAACGCGAGCAGCTCAGCGATCTCACGCAGTGAGAAGCCCAGCTCTTGCGCTCGACGAATAAAATGCAGTCGCTTTACCGTGGTGTCCGAGTAAATACGATAGCCACCTTCCCTGGGACGTGGTGGCTGCTCGATGAGCTTGCGGCGTTCGTAAAAACGAATCGTCTCGACACCGACACCCACCACGTCAGCCACTTTGCCAATGGTCATGTCAGTCATGGCGGAATCCTCACCTCACGAACTCTCAGCTCACATTAGTGCCCGTACCACGGTACGGGGTCAAGAGTGCTGAGCATTCTATAAGAGTGAAGAGCTTGACTCCGTAGCCGGCTACGGAAGTATTTTGGAGGTAATCAGCAGAGCCGTGAAAGGAACCGTCGTAATGTCAGAGTTGAAAGCAGAGCCCAAATCCGGTCGCGGGTCGTTAATCGCAGGCGGGGTCGCAGCAGTGCTCGCATCGGCCTGCTGTCTTGGCCCCCTGGTTCTGATCACCCTTGGTGTTTCCGGTGCCTGGATCGGTAACCTTGCCGCTCTGGAGCCCTACCGGCCGTGGTTCATTGGTGCTGCTCTGGTGGCGATGGTCTTTGCCTGGCGTCGGATATACCGGCCTGCACAGGATTGCGATCCGGGCGAGGTCTGCGCAGTACCGCAAGTGCGCACCGCTTACAAGATCACCTTCTGGATCGTCGCGCTGTTCGTACTGATCGCGTTGGCATTCCCTTTCGTCTTACCGCTATTTTACTGAGAGGCCATACACCATGAGAAAGTCCCTGATCACTGCCGTACTGTTTGCGCTGTTCAGCCTGCCTGCCTTGGCGGCGCAAAAGACGGTGACCTTGTCGGTTCCCGGAATGACCTGTTCGGCCTGCCCGATCACCGTCAAAGCCGCTCTCAAGATGGTTGATGGGGTGAGTTCTGTCCAGGTCCGCTATGAGGAGCGTGATGCGACGGTTATTTTCGACGATGAGAAAACCTCCGTTGAAGCATTAACTCAGGCCACCACCAACGCGGGCTATCCATCCACGCTCAAACAGACCCTGGAAAAACAGGAGTAGCCATCAAAAACCAAGACTTTGTTGCAATAGCACATTCGTTCAGGAGTGGTGTTTATGAGTGATAACGATCTGCACATTGCCGTGATTGGCAGTGGCGGCAGTGCCATGGCCGCCGCTTTGAAATCGGCGGAACGCGGAGCCTGGGTAACGCTGATCGAGCGTGGCACCATCGGTGGCACCTGCGTTAATGTCGGCTGTGTACCTTCGAAAATCATGATCCGCGCCGCTCACGTGGCCCATCTGCGCCGCACCAGCCCGTTCGACGAGGGCATTGCGGCGGTCGAGCCTTCTATTGACCGGCCCCGGTTGCTCGCCCAGCAACAGGCCCGGGTCGATGAGCTTCGTCACGCGAAGTATGAGGGGATTCTCGAAGACAATCCGGCCATTACGGTCTTGCGGGGTGAGGCTCGGTTTATCGATGCCAATACATTGCAGGTTACCGGAGCTGACGGCACGGAAAGCGAAGTATGCTTTGACAGAGCGTTCATTGGTACCGGCGCGCGGCCAACCATTCCTCCGGTTCCGGGCCTATCCGATACGCCGTACTGGACGTCCACCACGGCACTGGCCAGCGACACCATTCCAGATCGACTGACTGTCATCGGGGCGTCCGTCGTGGCAGTGGAGCTGGCACAGGCGTTTGCCCGGCTGGGCAGCGAGGTGACCATCCTGGCGCGTAGCCGGCTGGTTTCCCGTGAAGACCCGGCTGTTGGCGAGGCCATTGAAACCGCGTTCCAGGCCGAGGGTGTCAAGGTTCTGAATAACACGCAGGCGAGCCAGATCAGCTATACCAATGAGGAGTTCGTTCTCGCCACGAATGCGGGGGAGCTGCGGGCCGATCGGCTGCTGGTGGCCGTGGGACGTACACCGAACACAGACAGGCTGAACCTGGAGGCTATCGGCGTCGAGACTGCCCGCAGGGCGATTTTAGTCGATGACTGTCTGCGTACCACCGTGCCCGACATCTATGCTGCTGGGGACTGCACCGACCAGCCGCAGTTTGTCTATGTGGCGGCCGCGGGCGGCAGTCGGGCAGCGGTCAATATGACCGGTGGTGATGCGCGGCTCGATCTCAGCGCCATGCCCGAAGTGGTCTTTACCGATCCGCAGATTGCGACCGTCGGTTTGTCTGAAGCCGACGCTGAGGCAAGAGGCTTCGTCACTGACAGCCGCACCCTGACCCTCGACAACGTGCCAAGGGCACTGGTCAACTTTGATACCGGGGGCTTCATCAAAATGGTCGCGGAACGTGAAAGCGGGCGGTTACTGGGTGTGCAATCCGTGGCGGGTGAGGCCGGCGAACTGATCCAGACTGCGGTGATGGCGCTACGTGCGCGCATGACCGTCAACGAGATTGCCGATGAGCTGTTCCCGTACCTGACGATGGTAGAAGGTTTGAAGCTGTGCGCTCAAACCTTTACCAAGGATGTTAAACAATTATCCTGCTGTGCGGGATAAGGCAAGGCAACCCATGGATAGCATGGGAAAATGCTCTATTAGTGACCTTGTTTGATGAAGTAAACTGATGCCGTAGTCAACTACGGAGTAAGCCCGCATGGTGAATAAAGTAAATCCACTGACCATCGGTGGGCTGGCCAAGGCGACCGGTGTCCATGTCGAGACCATTCGCTATTACCAGCGGCGGGGCCTGTTATCGGAACCCCAGCGTCCTCCCGGTGGGATCAGGCGCTATGGTTCTGCCGATATCGATCGATTGACGTTCGTGAAATCGGCGCAGAACCTGGGCTTCAGTCTCGATGAGATTATCGACCTGCTTCGGCTGGAAGATGGTGCCCACTGCCAGGAAGCCAGTGTCCTGGCCGAGCACAAACTGCAGTCTGTGCGTGGAAAGATCAAAAAGCTGGTGAGGATTGAGAGTGTTCTGAGCGATATGGTCGCTCGATGTCATGAGCAAAAAGGGGACATCGCGTGCCCTCTCATTGCGTCATTGCACACCGGAATCAGCAAAGTCCCAGTGGCAGATCTCTAACCATATGATTTTATTGCTGGCATGGTACCCCCGGCAGGACTCGAAAAAATAATTAAGGTACTGATAAATAATTAAGTAAAAATAAAATACAGAAAAATGCACCCCCATTTGTACCCCCAGAATATTTTCTGTATCTGGGAGTGATTCCCAATTGAGTTGTTATCGTAGGAAGCTATCTTGTGGTTAGCACATTGAAATAGTGGGGCGCCAAACGAGATGAGCAAGGGGCTGGAACAGAGCCGGCCCCTTGCAGGTGATCTGTATTACAGCATTTTTTTCAGTTTGCCGTAATCCCCGTCAGTACGGAGCACCAGCGTGATATTGTTGTCGTTCCGATTGCGGAAGAACCATCCATGGTTACCGGTGAAAGCAGCTTCCAGCTCGCCCTCGTCTTCCGGAACGCCTCGGCCTTTCTCATATGAAATTGACTGGCCGCTTCCGTCGCCATGGGTGTCATAGTTGATAGGGCCGCCCTCGGATATCCACGAGAACCGAGCGACAGCACCTTTCTCCATGGTCAGCTTGAACTCAGTACCTTCGCCAGGCGTGAGAACCACCCGCACTTCGTCCTGCCATTGTGGTTTTTCTGTTTGTACTGCTTCAGACACTTGTGGCTCTTCCTCGGCCGATGTTACTGGCTCCGGGGCCGAGGCTGTTTCCTGAGTGGGTTCTTCAGGCTGTACTGTTTCGGTCTCCTGCTGATCACTCGGGGATTGCACGGCAACCATCTGCGCCTCCTCGTCAGCGGCGGCTTCATCAGCCAGTTGCTCCTTGATCTCGCCCATTTCGGTCAACCCCAGTGCCCGGCCAGCTCCGGTGGGGTCTATGCCATACTCTGCTGGCATGACGACGGTAACCAGCAGTACCAGAGCGACAATGGCTGCGATGATGGTGGATCGAATCAGCTTGGCAGTGCTGGGCAGTTCTTCACGTTTGGGTATATCAGTGTTGTACATTGCGAATCTCCAGAATCAGGCGACAAAGTAACCGGTGAGCTGATAGCCAAAGAGCAGGAAGCCTGCGCTCATCATGGCCACATTGGCGGTGTAGGCATGGCGGAAGAAGCCGTTGGTTTTTCGCCAGAAATTGATGACGATCAGGATCATGGCCAGGGCAATGAGCTGTCCGATTTCCACGCCCACGTTGAACGCGAGGAGGTTCGGGATCAGGCCGTCCGGCGAGATGTCGTATTCGATGATCTTCGTGGACAGGCCGAAGCCATGGAAAAACCCGAAGATCAGCGTGGCGGCCTTGGTGTTGGGCTGGCAGCCAAACCACCGCTGATAGGCCCCAATGTTGTCCAGAGCCTTGTAGACGATGGAGAGACCGATGATCGCATCAATGATGTAGCTGTTGATGCCCACGTTGAAGTAGACGCCCAGCAGCATGGTGGTGGAGTGCCCCAGCGCAAACAGGCTCACGTAGATTGCGATGTGTTGCATGCGGTAGAGGAAGAAGATAACACCCAGCAGGAACAGCAGGTGGTCATAGCCGGTGACCATGTGCTTGGCCCCCAGATAGATGAACGCAATAAGGTTTATCCCGGTAATTTCCTGGATGTACCCCTTATCGCCCTGGGCGACAGCATGGGCCAACACATCCGTGCTCAGACCCAGCAAGCCCAATGTCAGAAATATCCAGAAGAGACGACAGCCTGGGCCCGTGAAGGACACACCGCGGCAGCCGCCAAGTAAGCTTGGCAACATAAAGACTCCAATCGAATTTGTTTTCTCGGGCCGCGAAAGCGGCAATAATCAAGCGTGAAGGAGTGCTTTGGGAGGGCGTTCCAGTCGGTAGCGCAAACTGCGAGGGGATTCACCAGCAAACGGCACCGGTTGCCGGAGAACGGTAGTACTTTGGGTAACCAGTGGTACCCCTACCTGGTCCACGGTCTCATGGGTGTGGTTTCCAGCGTCGTGGTGTAGTGACGACGCCTCTGGCTCTTCGTCAAAATCGTGGCTGTGTCCATGCTCATCATGACTTACAGAATGGTGGGTGAGTGCAGACTCCCCATCACCAGCCAACTCAGCCACGCCGTGAGAGAACGACTCGCCAATCACCGAAAGTGACAGCCCCGCCAATGCGAACAGCATGAGGAGCGTCGGAAGCAGTTTTCTTTGGTGGAGGCCCGAAACCATCAATCTCAGTGGGTCGAATCGGTAGTTGGATTTCAACGAAGGCAGAGGATACCATCCCCCTAGGGGGATAGGAATTACACATGGTAAATGATCACAAGCATCAATCGCACCCGGACATTATCAAACGCCTGAAGCGGGCCAGGGGCCATCTCGAGAGCGTGATTGGCATGATGGACCAGGGAAAACCCTGCCTGGACCTGGCGCAACAACTTCACGCTGTGGAAAAGGCCATTCAGCAAGCCAAGCGCGTACTGGTGCAGGACCACATTGAGCATTGCCTGGACGATGCCATCGGGGCGTTGGAGCCGGAACAGCGGCGGCGCGTCGACGAGTTCAAGGCAATAGCCCGATATCTGTGATGGGCTTCGGGCTTTGCCGGACGTTTTGTCAGGTGCAACTACTTAGACGCAAATGATTACAGATGACTAGATAAGATCCACGCACCAACAGCGATTAACGTAACACCGCCAAAAATTTCCGCACGGTGCCCTAGCACAGCTCCGACGGCGCGCCCCAGCATAATGCCAAGTGTCACCATGACAGTGGTTGCCAATCCGATCAAAGCTGCAGCCACCCAAATGTTCACGTTGATGAGCGCCAGGCCTACACCAACTGCCATGGTGTCAATGCTCGTTCCGAAGGCTGTAAGGCAGGTCCGGAGTAACGACTGTTTTGATGGTTTTTCTACGTCATCTTTTTCCGGCCTTACGCCCTCAGAAATCATATGTAGACCGAGGATCATCAGAAGAGAAAACGCAATCCAGTGATCCCAGGCTTCCACATAACCTGAGGCCGACGTGCCGATCAGCCAGCCGACCAGCGGGGTAACGGCTTCAATCGAACCGAAGATGAGTCCGATTTTTAAGGCTTCGATTAACCGGGGATGTTTAAGACTTGCGCCTTTGCCAATCGCCGCAGCAAAAGCATCAGTGGACATCGCAAAGGCAAGCAAGAGAAGGGCAAAAGGGTTCATTAAACGGGCTCCGGTCGGGCATGCTGAGTCCACGATATAACCACGCGCCCGACCTTGGGCATGGATATATCGATGGTCTCGCCAACCAAGAGGTGTTCGCACCATGGCATGTGGCCAATTATGTTGATACGAACTCTTCCGAGCTTCGGAAGCAGGCTACTCCCCAACGAAGTGCTAATTTAGCAAGCTTCTATAACGGTTACAAACTTGCCTCACAGTGGCATCGGTTCGGCAGTTAGCCTTTCATGGATGTATGTTCAGTACTGCACTGGTTTAACTCAACGGTTACATGAACCAGAGATCGACACTGGGCTTGAATACGATTTTTGTACGCTGTGGGTGACTCAAGATGGGGTGAAACCAAAGAAACAATGGCTGCGTGTATGTCTGGACCAATCGACCACACATGTAAATCACTGACTTTGGCCTCACCGTCTTCAACCGCCTGCTTGACGGCTTCTTCCATGTCCTGATCTTGCTCGTCGAGAAGGACTTTGGAGGTCTCTCTCAAAAGTTGCCATGACCAGCGTGTCACCAGAACGGCCCCGACAATACCCATCATCGGGTCCATCCAGTTCCAGCCCGCATATTTACCAGCCAGAAGAGCAACAATGGCCAGCACGGATGTCAGCGCATCGGCAAGCACATGAAGGTAGGCGGCCCGGCGGTTGTGGTCGTGGTGATGATGGTGGTGATGGCCGTGATCATGTCCGTGACTGTGGCCATGGTCATGTCCCGCATCCCCGAGTATCCACGCTGATACGCCGTTGACGACCAGGCCGATGATGGCCACGAAAATTGCGCCGTTGAATGAAATCGGGACCGGCTGCATAAAACGCCCAATGCTCTCAATAACCATGTAGAGCGCGAAGACTGCCAGCAGAACTGCACCGGTGAACCCACCCAAAGCGTTGACCTTCCCCGTTCCAAAAGAGAATCTGGCGTTTCCTGCGTTTTTCCTGGCATACGCGTACGCGAACGCGGCAATGCCCAAAGCAACCGCGTGGGACGCCATGTGCAGGCCATCGGCCAGCAACGCCATTGAGCCATATACGATCCCTGCCAGGATTTCCCAGACCATCATTGCCAGTGTCAGGCCAACCACAATGAGTGTTCGGGTCTCACCAGAACGCTTCAGGTCCTGACCGAAAGTGTGATCGTGTTGCCAGTGATCCAATCGTTCGTGATGCACAGAAGACTTCCTGAGAAAAAAGCGGAGGGAAGGTTTTGTAGCGATTAACTTATTTATATCCCCCCTGGGGGGATAGGTAAATGCTACGCCAGCGTGATGGTGGCCGCAAGTGAGGTGTCAGTTGCTTGACCGGCTGCCGAATCGATCTGAACCATGAATTTCAACAACTGCAGAGAGACCTCCCGCTTTACTGGACGTGTAATGAACCTGCCCCTGATAACGCTCAACTATCGCGTGGACAATAGCCAGCCCCAGTCCATGACCGGGTGTTTGTTCGTCGAGCCTCAGTCCGCGCTTGCCCAATTGTGACCGGGCTGTTTCTGAGACGCCGGCCCCGTCGTCGCTGATGATGATTTTTAACCGGCCTTGATCTTCACCCAGCGTGAGTTCCACCCAGCGGGATGACCATTTGCCTGCGTTATCCAGCAAGTTGCCAAGGATTTCGTTCAGATCATGCTCCTCAACAGGCCAGCGATGGTGTTCAGGCAGATCCGTTGACAGTTCAAAAGATTTATCGGGGTAGAGGCGGCCGAGCATCCACAGCAGGTCCCGGGCCTGTTTGACCGGGCAGGCACTTTGGCCGACCTGTGGGCCTGCAAACCGGCTTCGCCGCATTTCTGACTCAAGCTGAGCATCTATGTCGTCGAGGCGCGACGCCATTTCCCGTCTCAGGTTCTTATCGAGCGGGCGGCTCGTGTCTTCCAGGATCTGTCTGACAGCCGCTATGGGCGTTTTCACACTGTGGGAAAGGTTGGCAAGGGCGTCACGGGAGCGTTCCAACCGGTCATCCAGTGAATCCAGCAGCTGATTGAGTTGCCGGACGAGGGGCCGGAATTCTTCCGGGCCATTTGCGTTAATACGGGAAATATCGCCTGACTGAAGTCTTTTCAGGCTCGCCTGAAGGCCCACTACTGGCCGCAGGGCCAGACTGATGCCCACCCATATGCTCCCGATCATCAGAATGACCAGTAAAACCGAAACGACGGCGGTCCAGGTGTGGAGTTCGGCCTGACTTTGCTGCAGTGCCTCCATATCCTCAGCAACAATGACCACGAAGGAATTTCCGTCGACCGTGAAGGCACGGCGATACCCCAGCATTTCGGAAGGCGCAGCGGGCACCTCAGCATCCCGGACTCTCACGGCTCCTTCCTGTTCGGACGAGAGCAACGGCCTCAGCAGCGGTGTCCAGGTTTTCGGTGAAATGGACTGCCCGGACGGAGAGGCAATGGCGAAGGCGTGGTGGAACACTTCCTGAAAGTAGTCGCCGGTCTGGAGTGTGTCAGTTCGGCCGCCGGACTGGCGGATCTGGTGTTCCAGAAAAGCCACCTCGTCTTTCAGGCGGCTTTCTACAAAGTCCGTGGACATCCTCTCCAGCAAGGCCCCATGGATGATCCAGGCTAGCGCCATCAGGCCAATACCGGCCGGAAGCAGCAGAATCAGGAGCATCGCCCTGACTGAGTGAGGTCTAGCGGCTATCGGCATCGAACAGGTACCCCTGACCGCGTCGGGTCTTTATGGTGTCCGGACCCACCAGCTTCCTGAGCCGCCGCACATAGGCCTCGATAACGTTTTCGCTGGGTGTGTCGTCGAGGCTGTATAGCTGGTCCAGAAGCTGTTCTTTCGAGAAAACCTGCCCGGGTCGACTCATCAGACAACGGAGCAAGCGGAACTCCGTACCGGTCAGGCTATGTTCGGTCTGGTCACCGGCTCTTAACGTCTGGCGATTTTCGTCCAGCTCGAATCGGCCCGCTGTCAGGGTATCCATTATTCGGCCTTCGCTTCGCCGGACGATGGCGTGAAGCCGGGCAATCAGTTCCTCCGTCTGGAAAGGTTTCGCGAGGTAATCATCAGCGCCGGCCTTCAGTCCATTGACCTTGTCCTGCCAGTCTCCCCTCGCGGTCAGGATCAGCACCGGGAAGCTGACCTTATGCGTCCGCCACTGCCTCAGTACGTCCAGACCGTTGCCGTCGGGCAGGCCCAGGTCAAGAATACCGGCCTGGTAGCTTTCCTGCTGCCCGAGTTGCCGGGCCTCCCGTGCTGTACGGGCGGTATCCACGCTGAAACCGGCCTTTTCCAGCTGGGCGCTTAGCCCGTTTGCCAGCAGAGGGTCATCTTCCACCAGAAGTAATCGCATTCCTGATCTGCCTTCCCAATTTGAACATCAAAGCCCGCCAGTGTTGCTGCCCAAGCTGAATTGGGCCTGAACAAAAAATAATTCCGATTTTCAGCATGGATTCAGGTTGCTGAGCGATGGTAGCAACCGTTTCTGGATATTGCTCAAGTTTTGAGTGAGACAACCCGGCCTCCAGGGCCAAATCTGTTCAAGGGAGAAGATATATGACCATATCAAAATTTCTCGTTGCTGCTGCGGCTATCTCATTGTCGGCGACCGCCTTTGCCGCTGGAACCCATGGTGGAGGCCATGGTCACGGCGCTGCGAGTGGTGAGCCCGGCAAAGCCTCAGAGGTCAGCCGAACCATAACAGTCGAAATGTACGACAACTACTATGAACCGGAATCAATCACCGTAAGCCCCGGGGAAACGGTGCGGTTCATGGTGGAGAACAAAGGGAACCTCGTTCACGAATTCAACATCGGCACCCCAGAGATGCACGAGGGCCATCAGGAGGAAATGATGATGATGGTCGAGCATGGCGTCATCCAGGGCGGAAAACTCAACCACGACATGATGGAAATGGACATGGGGAACGGCCAGTCCATGAAACACGATGACCCCAACAGCGTCCTGCTGGAACCGGGCCAGAGCCAGGAAGTCATCTGGAAGTTTTCCGATAACAGCAATATCGAGTTCGCCTGCAATGTGCCGGGTCATTACCAGGCAGGGATGTACGGTGACGTTAAGGTTCAGTAACTCAGCTCACTAGTGAAGCGTTGAAGCAGAGGGCTTACAGTATTTCTCCTGTGGGGTCCTTAGTGCAGTGCTATTTGGAGTAACAAGCATGAAAAGCCGTTTAGGTTCGGTGTTGTTAAGCCTGCTGATGTCTACATCGGTTATAGCCGGCGAATATGATCTCACGGTTGATCGGGTCGAAATTGATACCGGCGATTTCGTGAAAGAAGGTATTGGCTATAACGGTGCATCTCCGGGACCGGTTATGCGCTTCAAGGAAGGTGAAACCGTCAAGATCAATGTGACCAACAACCTGGATGAGATGACGTCCATTCACTGGCACGGTCTGATCCTGCCTTTCAATCAGGACGGTGTGCCAGGTATCAGTTTCCCTGGCATCAAGCCGGGTGAAACGTTCACCTATGAATTCCCTATCCAGCAAGCAGGCACCTACTGGTTTCATAGCCACTCTGGTTTTCAGGAGCCAGACGGGGCCTATGGTGCCATTGTCATTGAGCCCGAGGGCCGTGAGCCGTTCCGCTACGATCGTGAATTCGTGGTACAGCTGACTGATAAGCACCCCCATTCCGGTGACCGCATCATGCGCAACCTGAAAATGATGCCGGACTATTACAACCGCGAGCAGCAAACCGTGGGCGAGTTTTTCTCGGACGCGTCAAAGAATGGCCTGATGAATACGGTCCGAGACCGGATGGCCTGGGGCGACATGCGCATGATGAAAGCGGACGTTGAGGACCTGCAAGGCTTTACGGGTCTGATCAACGGTAAGGGGCCGGACCAGAACTGGACTGGGCTTTTTGAGCCGGGCGAACGCATCCGGCTGCGATTCATCAACTCTTCGGCCATGACCTACTTTGATATCCGGATTCCTGGTCTGGATATGACCGTCGTTCAGGCCGATGGCAACAACGTTCAGCCCGTTAGTGTCGATGAATTCCGGATTGGTGTAGCGGAAACCTACGACGTGATCGTACGTCCGAAGGATGAGCAGGCGTACACCATCTTCGCCGAATCCATGGGACGTTCCGGATACGCCAGGGCAACACTGGCCCCCGAAGAGGGCATGGAAGCGGCAGTGCCGCAACTGCGTGAAGCTGCCCGACTGACCATGGCTGATATGGGCGGTATGCCTGGTATGGACCATGGCAGCATGGCGGGCATGGATCATGGGAACATGGATATGGACAGCTCAGAAGATATGTCCGGGATGGATCACTCTTCTATGGAGGGGACGGACCAGTCCAACATGGGCGGCATGGATCATTCCAATATGGAAGCTATGGATCATTCGGGTATGTCCGGTATGGACCATGGTTCCATGACGATGGGAAAAGAAGATAAAAGCGATCCTTTCTATGCCAAGGGCAGTGGCCTCATGCCCAAAGCGGCGAATGGAGGTAAGTTTCTGTCTTACGCTGACTTGAAGGCTCAGGATCCGCTGTACGAAGACCGGGAACCGACCCGGGAAATAGAGCTTCGCCTGACCGGTAATATGGAGCGTTACACCTGGAGCATTAATGGCGTCAAGTATGAAGACGCCGATCCGATTCGTCTCAAATACGGTGAGCGGGTCCGTTTCAAGTTTGTGAATGAAACCATGATGACACACCCCATGCACCTGCACGGCATGTGGTCGATTCTGGACGTTGGCGCCGGCCAGTGGAACCCGATCAAACATACAATCAACGTGAACCCGGGTACCACGGTGTACATGGAAACGGAGGTCGATGAACCGGGCCAGTGGGCATTCCACTGCCATCTGTCCTATCACGCGGCCGCTGGTATGTTCCGTAAGGTAATTATTGAAGGTGGGCCAGATTCAACGCAGGCCAAAACAGACGTGATTGCTGAAGATGGAGGTGAGGCATGAGTTGTATTCGATCACTTGTCGCCGTCAGTTTTCTTGCCTCAGTTGGTTTCTCAACGGCGGTGACAGCTCAGGAAATGATTTCCGACACCACGGCTCGTAAACAGCCGCTCACAACCTGGGGTGTGCAATTTGAGGAGTTTGAATACCGCTATAGCGACGATGACGAGGAACTGGGCGTCTGGAATGCGGATGCCTTCTATGGCACCGACGATTTTAAAGTCCGGTTGCTTACAACCGGTGAATACGAGATAGAGGAGCAGGCCTACGAAACACTGGAAAACCAGTTGGTCGGCCAGATCCCCATTTCCAAGTTCTTCGATGCCAAAGCGGGTGTTCGCTTCGACACCCCTGAAGGACCGGATCGCACTTATGCCGTGTTGGGTGTCGCTGGGCTTGCACCGCAATGGTTTGAGGTTGACGCCAACCTGTATGTGAGCAATGAAGGTGAGACGTCCGCTGAACTGGACGCAGAGTATGAATTATTGCTAACCAATTATTGGATCCTAGGGGCGACACTGGATGCGACGGTCGCGTTCAGTGAGGATCGTGAAATTGGCGTTGGCAAAGGTCTGGTCTCCACCGAAGCTGGGCTGCGTCTGCGTTATGACTTGGTTGATCGCGCCTTTTCACCCTATGTCGGTGTGGTGCATGAACGAAAATACGGCGATACCGCAGATCTAGCTGAAACCGGCGGCGGAAGCACAGAAGACTGGTTTGCTGTGATCGGCGCTCGAATCGCCTTCTGACGTTGATGCTAACGGGCCATGGGGAAACCCATGGCCCGTTTTCGTCTAAGATTTGATTCAACACAAATCTACGGGAAGTCTGTGTCTGTTTTCAGTCGCAGTTCAGGTTGAAGTGTTTTGATCCAGGGAGAAGTTATCTGGAAGAGAGGTGTCGCCCCATGACCAAAGCACACAAAGCAACCAATCAGGAACAGTTTTTGTTGCGCCGGAAATTGGCCATCGAGGGGATGGGAGAAGGTCAGTGGGAGGATCTCATCCACGATCTTAACCACCACCCCTGCGTTGATTTCGCCGAGCGTAAACCGAATGGCACATTGCACGTGACGTACGACGGAACTCACTGGACCGCCGATGAATTACTGGAACTTGTCAAGGCCTACGGTGGCCGATTAAAATCCGGATGGTGGGCCCGGCGCAAACTGGCCTGGTACCGGTTTACCGACGACAACGTCCGGGCGAATGCCAAGCACGAGCCGTTCTGCTGTTCCAAAATTCCACCCATGAAAAAATAAGAGGAGAGTGAATGAGCAGGGAGGAAGATCGAACCACTCGCTATCAGGAAGGCAGCCTCACTCTGCCCGGAACCGTCATGCTGGGTACCGGCGTCATGATTGGCGCCGGTATTTTTGCGTTGACCGGGCAGATGGCCCAGATGACCGGCGTACTTTTCCCGCTGGCCTTTCTCGCTGCGGCTGTGATTGTGAGCTTCAGCGCCTATTCCTACATCAAGATCTCCAACGCCTACCCGTCGGCCGGGGGCATTGGTATGTACTTGCATAAAGCTTACGGAAACCGACTGCCAACGGCTTTCAACGCCTTGCTGATGTACTTCTCCATGGTCATTGCTCAGAGTTTTCTGGCCCGTACATTCGGTGCCTACACCATGCAGCTTTTCGGCGGTGACGACACCGGTCGCATGGTACCCATTCTCGGTGTATCACTTATTCTCGCGGCGTTTCTGATCAACCTGCTTAGCAACCGTCTCATTCAGGGCGTGGCCTCCTTCATCGGTATCCTGAAAATCGGAGGCATACTGATTTTCGGTCTCGTCGGGATCTGGATTGCTGACTCAATCTCGGTTGATTTTTCAGAGCCTGGCGAAGCCGGAACGCTGGGCAACTTCCTGGGCGCGACTGCGTTGGGTATCCTGGCATTCAAAGGCTTTACTACCATTACCAACAGTGGCTCCGAAGTAATAGACCCAAAGCGGAATGTTGGCCGTGCCATCATTATTTCCATTGCCGCCTGTGTGGTGATCTACACGCTGGTGGGGTTTGCCGTCGCCAGCAATCTGTCGCTGGCTGAAATCATCGAAACACAGAATTACTCCCTGGCTGCCGCTGCGCGTCCCGCGCTTGGCGAGTACGGTGTCTGGTTTACCGTCGCCATTGCTATGATGGCCACGGCAGGCGGGATTCTGGCCAGTGTCTTTGCTGTGTCCCGCATGTTGGCGATGCTGACAGAGATGAAACTGGTTCCCCACAGTCACTTTGGCATGCCCGGCAGCATCCAGAAGCACACTCTGGTTTATACCGTGGTCCTGGGGCTGATTCTGACCGCCTTCTTCGACCTGTCCCGAATTGCCGCATTGGGTATCGTCTTTTACCTGATTATGGACATTGCCATTCACTGGGGTGTACTGCGTTATCTACGCAAAGACATCAAGGCCAACATCTGGGTGCCAGCTACAGCCATCCTGTTGGATCTTTTGGCGCTGGGAGGCTTTGTATGGGTCAAGCTTAATACCGATCCCTTTGTTATCGGCGTGGCTGTTGTCACTATGGTTGTGATTGCGGTAGCCGAACAAATTTTCCTGAAGCGATTGCCAGAATCCGCGCAAGCGGAGCAGAGCCATGCGCATCATTGACCACAATTGGGGTGAGAGGTAACTACCATGATGGGAGAGAACATGTTCGGAAACACGATGTGGGCAGGACACTGGCTGTGGATGCTGGTGATTGCCATTGTGGTGGTCATTCCGGCCTGGCGTATTTGCCAGCGCACAGGGTATCCGGGTTGGATGGGTATTCTGATACTGGTTCCGATAGCTAACCTGGTTCTACTGTATTTCATTGCGTTTGCAGACTGGCCTGTAGACAAAACAGGAGATCGGAATGGCTGAGCACCATCACACCCATCAGCACGATCATCACACCGATAAAGCCCCTGGCGAGCACGCCGCCAAGGATCCGGTCTGTGGCATGTCAGTGGATCCGCACACCGCGGAACATCGCAGCCAGCATGGCGGTAAAACCTGGTACTTTTGCTCCTCGCGCTGCCAGTCCAAATTCGACGAGGACCCTGAGCAGTACCTCGGTGAGGAAGACAAGCCGCAAGAGCCGGTTGCGCCAGGTACGATGTATACGTGCCCCATGCACCCGGAAATTCGACAGCAAGGGCCAGGGGACTGCCCCATCTGTGGTATGGCTCTGGAGCCCGAGCAGGTGAGCCTGGATGATGGCCCCTCTGCAGAACTTACGGACATGACCCGCCGGTTTTGGATCGGGCTGGTGCTGACCTTGCCTGTACTGGTCCTGGAAATGGGCGGGCATCTGACCGGGCTTGACCATATGATTGCTCCACAGATGTCCAACTGGATTCAGTTGGTGCTGGCAACGCCCGTGGTGCTCTGGTGCGGCTGGCCCTTCTTCGTCCGGGGTTGGAGATCCGTGGTTAGCCGTAACCTGAACATGTTCACGCTGATAGCCATTGGTACCGGCGTGGCCCTGATCTACAGCCTGGTCGCCACACTTGCGCCCCAGGTATTCCCGGGCGCTTTCCGGCAGGCCGACGGCTCAGTGGCAGTGTACTTTGAGGCGGCAGCGGTCATTGTGGTGCTGGTGCTGCTTGGACAGGTGCTGGAATTGCGCGCCCGGGAGAAAACCTCCGGGGCCATCAAGGCTCTGTTAGATCTGGCGCCGGCAACGGCCAGGAAACTGGACGATGATGGCGGTGAGTCCGATGTATCGCTGGATCAGGTCAAGGTCGGCGACCGCCTGCGGGTGCGTCCGGGCGACAAGGTTCCGCTAGACGGCGAGGTGCTCGAAGGCAGCTCCAACGTGGATGAGTCCATGGTGACCGGTGAGCCGTTGGCGGTCAGCAAAAAGTCAGGAGACCAGGTGATCGGCGGCAGCATCAACCAGCAGGGCAGTTTCATCATGCGTGCGGACAAGGTGGGCCGGGACACCATGCTGTCCCAGATTGTGCAGATGGTGGCCAGCGCCCAACGCAGCCGCGCGCCCATTCAGGGCCTGGCCGACAGGGTCGCGGGCTATTTTGTGCCTGCGGTGATCGTGATCGCCATTATCGCCTTTATAGCCTGGTCGTTGTTCGGGCCGACGCCCCCGATGGCATTCGGTCTGATTGCTGCGGTGAGCGTGCTGATTATTGCTTGCCCCTGTGCTTTGGGGCTGGCAACGCCCATGTCGATTATGGTCGGCGTTGGGCGGGGTGCTCAGAGCGGTGTGCTGATCCGCGATGCCGAAGCACTTGAGCGTATGGAGAAAGTGGACACCGTGGTGGTGGATAAGACGGGCACACTGACTGAAGGCAAACCTCAGGTGACCAAACTGGTGCCAGCTGCCGGGGGCAGCGAGGATGAGCTCATGCGATTCGCCGGCGGCCTGGAAAAGGGCAGTGAGCATCCGCTGGCCCACGCCATTCTCGATAAAGCAAAGACCATGGGCTTGAAACTACCGGACGCGGAAGATTTTGATTCACCCAATGGGAAGGGCGTCACCGGTAGGATTGATGGACGACGGGTATTGCTCGGAAACCGGCTGTTGATGGAAGCGGAAAATGTGGACACCGCGGACTTTGAAAGCGAAGCCGACCAGCTCCGCCAGGATGGGGCGACTGTTATTTTCGCGGCCGTAGACGGCAAAGTGGCCGGTTTGCTTGCCATCGCCGATCCGGTGAAAGAAACCACTGAAGCGGCTATTTCTGCACTGCAGAAAGACGGCATCCGAGTCGTCATGCTCACCGGCGACAACCGGACGTCGGCCGAGGCGGTTGCCCGTAAATTGCACATCGATGAAGTGGAAGCGGAAGTGCTTCCGGAGGATAAGGGCAAGATCGTTCAGCGCCTGAAAGATGAGGGCCGTGTTGTGGTGATGGCTGGTGACGGGGTGAACGACGCTCCGGCTCTGGCAACCGCCGATGTAGGCGTAGCCATGGGCACGGGCACTGATGTGGCCATCGAAAGCGCCGGCATTACCCTGTTGCGCGGCGATCTCATGGGCATTGTGGAAGCACGTCGATTGTCGCTGGCAACCATGCGCAATATCCGGCAGAACTTGTTTTTTGCCTTTGTCTATAACTCTGCGGGTGTGCCGATAGCGGCCGGCGTTCTATACCCGTTTTTCGGCATCCTGCTGTCACCGATTTTTGCGGCGGCGGCTATGTCGCTGTCTTCGGTCAGCGTGATCGTGAATGCGCTGCGCCTGCGACTGGTCAAGCTCGGACCAAAGTGATATACGTCGGATTTGTTGGAGATACCTATGCCGTACACGATTGATCGAATTATAGAAGATGCCAATTTTGAGGAAGTTGACAAGCGAACTCGTCAGTCCCTCACAGATCACGGTTTTGGGGTGCTGACAGAAATTGATGTCAAAGCCACGATGAAGGAGAAGCTTGACAAGGAAATGCCCGCGTACCGGATCCTTGGGGCGTGTAATCCTGCTATGGCGTGGGAAGCCATTGGTGTAGAGCCCCGGGTAGGGGCCATGTTGCCGTGCAATGTCATTCTGCGGGAAACGTCTGAAGGTATCGAAGTCAGCGCGATAGATCCCGTAGCTTCAATGACGGCGATTGAAAACAACGAACTGAAACAGGTTGCCGGCAAGGTCAGGGAGGCACTGTCCGAGGTATAGTAGGCGTCTGAAGCCGCGCCATCAGTTGGTTGAGATAGTGATTTTTGACTGTGATCAAGCTACACGGAGTTTGCCCAGACCGTTCTGTTTGAATTCAACTGACTGTGATTAACTCCAAGTGTAGTGGCCAAGTATTTCAGGCCGCCGTCTTTTGAGTTTTCCAGTAAGCCTGCTGCGACATTGCGCGGCAGCTCGCCGTTGTGCTTGTGCGGTCGCAGAACGCTGTAATAGCCGATCATATAGTCCGTGATCGACTGCTTCGCCGAGATACAGCACGGATACCCGATTTCCGGTACCCACTCCGTTTTCAAAATCCTGAAGAACCGCTCTGTCGGGGCGTTATCCCAGCAACTTCCTCGCCGGCTGAGACTCTGCTTCATGTGATGGCGCCAGAGCAACTCTCGGAATCCCAGGCTGGTGTACTGGCACTCCTGATCTGAATGAAACATGACGCCCTGTGGCTCGCCCCACGACCTATAGGCAATGGTTAGGGGCTTCTTTACCAGTTCCGTATTGGGGGGCAGGGACAGCGCCCAGTCCACGGGTTTACAGGAAAAAGTCGATAACCACCGCCAGGTAAGCCCAGCGCACTCCTGTCCAGATATAGGTAGTATCTCCGGTCCAAGCCTGATTGGGCTCCTTTACATCGAACTCCTGATCAAGACGGTTCGGGATGTCCAGGTGTGGCTGATCCGCCTTCTTGTAGGAGTGCCCTGGCGGCCGCGTGCTGACCAGCCCTAACTGCTTCATCCGTCTGCCGGCACGGTACCGGCTCAGTGTCGTTCCAGCCTGGGTGGCGATCTTGGCAATGCTGCGAGCCCCGCAGAGCCGTTACTGGCAGCATGCGCCTCGACAACCTGATCCAGCAGCGTTTTCTCAGCCTCACAGCGCTCTTTGTCCCGGTCACGCCGGCCGGTAGCTGCTGCGATGAACCCCAAATACCTGACATAGGCGTTGCACCGTTCAAGTCGCTCAATTATCGAGAATTGTTCAGGGAGTCCGACATCAAGAGAGCAGTAGCCTTATTTTAAGATTTCCTTTTCTTCCTCCACCCGCCGCAGCTTGCGTTTCTGTTCCTGAATCTCACGCTGTTCCGGGGTCAGGGCTTCGCCTTTCGGTACGTTGCCTGCTCATTCGGAAGGGAGCTTGCGAACCCAGTACTCCATGGTGAACTCGCCAACCCCCATGGCATCACAGGCCGCTTTCAGTGAATAGCCCTGGTCGACCGAGCTAGGCCTCCGCCAAGCGGAATTCCGGACTGAACGTTCTCTTCTTTGTCATTATCGTTACCGGACTTTCTATCTGAGTGATCATACACTCAAAATCACCAAAGCCACTATGCCACTATATTCAGTCTTTCATTTCGTACTACACAGAGACTGAGCCTGAAGTCGAAATCTTGCGCCTGCCGCCGATTGAGACTGCAGCCGACAAGTTGAGTGCGTTGACATGGCGTGTGCTGAAGAGTAATCGATCAGCTCATGGTGAGGATCCTGAGATGGTTCGCCATCTTCACGATATTGCTCCGCTGATCTCTGTGATTAGGGAAGATGAAGAGCTGTTTGTGGATGTCGCAGACTCCTCATTCGAAGGCGATCGGCAGACAGGAAAGCGAGATACTCAGGCCCCGTTTACAGAGTCGATTCAGGAGGCCATCGAGTGCCTGGACAACGATGAGGAGTATCGCGAAGAGTACAGGCAGTTTGTGGATGCGATGTCGTACGCTGACGATGATGAAAGTGTGGATTTTGATTCGGCTGTAGAGATCTTGCAGGAAGTCGCCGCCCTGTTCGAGTAGGGATGGCCCCTGCTGCTCGCTCAACATGGGGCGGGCCAACGCTTACAGTAACGCTTCTATGTGCTCCCCTAGCAGTTTCCATGCCTCAGTTTTCTCTTTGGCGTAGTCATGGCGCAGGTAGTGCCGCCGGACTTTCGAGCCGCCCAGAAGATGGTTTTGACAGCGATCAATGATGTCGAGCGGTACGCCGATCGCTTGCATCATTGTCGCGCCAGTGCGGCGCATGTCGTGCGGCGTCCATGCGCCATTTTGGCCATTTGCCAAGACTAGACTGTCATCATGATGCCGGCCGGCCAGAGGTTTGCTGCGATTCTTGAAGCGGCATTGCCGGTCACCGATCAGTTTGCTGACATTTTTGGTGTTGACGTGGCTATCTCCGGCTCTGTTGGGAAATAGGAAGGCAGTGTGGCCGGTTTCCTGGTGTAGCCGTTTGAACTGTGACAATGCAAAAGGCGACAGAAAGACATGATGATCCTGCCGCTTTCCGCGATGTCCTTTGGTGTTCTTCGCGGGAATGAACCAGAGACCGGTGTCAAAGTCGACATGCTTCCACTCCGCTTGAAGCAGCTCGCCGATGCGGCATAGGGTTGCCAGGCATATCCAGATGGCGCTTTGCACGCGGGGGTTTACCGGGCGGATGCCGCTGTATTTCTGGCCCGCCGGCAGGGCAGCGTAATCCGCTTCCAGCTTCTCGAAGATGTCATGCAGCTCTCGGATCTCTTCGGCGGAGAGCACCCGCTCCCGTTCTTCCTGATAGTCGCTATCCAGCAGGGTGGTGACATCCACCAGGTCGGCGGGGTTCCCGTCAGCCATCAAGGTGCGCCAGGGTTGCCGCTTCTCCGCCCAACGCAGCATTTGACCCATGTCGTTGTTCAGAATGACGACGGAGCGGTTCAGGCCGCGAGCCTTTACTGTTCTGAGCACGGAGAGAAGGTCCTTATCGGTCAAGGCACGCAGCGGCGTCTTGCCAATCAAGGGGAGCACGTCTTTGCCAAAACTTCTGCGGAGTTCGGCGTTGCCATCTTGCCGTGATACCCCATCGTCGAGCCAAGCTTCAAATAGCTCGTTCACCGTCCTGTTTTCCGACGCTTGGCGCTCGGCTTCGGCGATGGTTGAGGCAATGGCGGCTTGGGCTTCAATCCTGGCTGCCTTCTGGGCGGCGTTGGGGTTGATACCTTTAGCGACTGAGGCTTTGGCTTCGTCACGCTTGGCCCGAATCTGAGCGAGTGTGTTCTTGGGCCAGCTGCCGAGGCGGTAATCGCGCTTGACCCCATCCAGCTTGAACTCATAGCGAAACAGTGCCGTGACGCCACGAACGCCGGCGCGGACCTTGGCGACCAGGCCGTTATCCTCGCGTAGTGTCCTGCCGTCATCCGTTGCGGTGAGGGCTTCCAGTTGCTTAGCCGTCAGCTTGGTCATGTCCTACCCCCTGCAGGATCTGAGGTTTGATAATTTTGCCCCACTTTTGCCCCACCAGATCGGCTGGCTGTCGGCGGATGCCAGCGGATTGGTGTAAACAGAAAAGCGGCCTGAAAGCCGCGTGTTTGCTATGATAGAGCCCTCTTAGGAGGTTCGCCAGGGTCCGTGCGTATCCGTGCGGAAATTGCATGGGGTGCAAGGGGTCGAAGGTTCGAATCCTTCCGTCCCGACCAAATAAAACGAAAAGGGTCAGTCGCCTGCGGGCGGCTGGCCCTTTTTCGTTATATACTGCGCAAGAACCTAATAACTAGAAGAATGCTAGATGCTCCGATACTTATTGCTTCCTTTGCTGGGTTTGTTAGCGGGGTGTAGTACCCACTATTCGATTGAAGCCGCGCCCCTGCCCGCTACCTCGCCGGTATTTGGACCGGTATCCGTTTTTATTGACGACGGCACCCAGGGTAGCGGTAATGCTTATCCCTATGATCGTGAAATGTTCAGCAATTTACGGAACTCCGGCCTGTTTAGCGCTATGGCCGGCCTCGGCGCGGACAATCAGTTAATCATCCAGGTGCAAGATAAGAACCATCATTCGGTTCTTCCTTTTCTTCTCTCATCCGCCACATTGTTTATTTTGCCGGTCAAGACGGATAAGGACATTACCTTGCTGGCCCAGGCCAGGAGGGATGGTGTCACCGTGGCGGCTTACCATTACGACATGAACCTCAGCAGTTTCCGCCCGCCTATTCTCGATCTTGACCTTAAAACCTATCGTCGTGCTCTTGCTATTTTGCTCTCCCATCTAAAGGCCGACCTTGCTCGTCAGCCGCCTTTCCCGGTTTTACGATCGACGGAGTGTTGCCCGAACGGTGAGGACGTTCAAATATAGCTCCCAGGCCAGGTATCGCCTGGCCATGGATGGGAGCCGCGAAAGCTTGTCCAACCTGTCCTGACTTTTTTTTCAGAGTCCTGGTGCTCGCGGTCACTGTCGTTGAAACCTGCCGGTTCTATGCTGGCCATCGATATCGCAAGCGGGGTGAACCATGGATTTACGAGTACCCGAGCAGGAACGGCATTTCCGCGAGGAAGTGCGTGCATTCCTGGAGGCATCGCTGACTCCGGAGATTCTAGAGGCGGGGCGCAAGACGACCTCGGTGTTCGCGCCGGTGAAGGAGGCGATGGCCTGGCAGCGTGTTCTGCATGCAAAGGGCTGGGCGGCGCCTCATTGGCCGAAGGAATACGGCGGCACCGGCTGGAGCGTGGGCCAGCGGGCGGTGTTCGCCGAGGAGCTGGTGCGCGCCGAGGCGCCGCCGCTGATTCCCATGGGGCTGCAGATGTGCGGGCCCTGCTTGATCGGTTTCGGTACCGAGGAACAGAAAGCCCATTACCTGCCACGGATGCTTTCCGGCGAGGATATCTGGTGCCAGGGCTATTCCGAGCCCGGCGCCGGTTCCGATCTGGCGTCGCTGAAGACGTTCGCGGAAAGCGACGGCGACGACTATGTGATCAACGGCACCAAGATCTGGACCACCTACGCCCACCACGCCAACCGCATGTTCCTGCTGGTGCGCACCCGCCGCGACGGCAAACCCCAGGCGGGCATCACCTTTTTGCTGCTGGATATGAACACCCCGGGCATCACCGTGGAGCCGATCGTCGGGCTGGATGAGGTGCCGGAGCAGTGCCAGGTGTTCTTCGACAATGTGCGCGTGCCCAAGCGCAACCGGGTGGGCGAGGAGAACGACGGCTGGACCGTGGCCAAGTATCTGCTCACGTTCGAGCGGGGCGGGCAGGATTACGCGCCGGCGTTGCGCGTGCAACTGGAACGGCTGAAGCGGATCGCCGCCCGCCAGAGCACCGCTACCGGCGGCACCTTGCGTGACGATCCGGTGTGGGCCCACAAGCTGGCCGCCTGTGAGAGCGAGGTGCTGGCGCTGTCGTTTACGGAAAAGCGCATCAAGTCGGCGCTGTCCGCCGGCAAGGACCCGGGAGCGCTGTCGTCGATGACTAAGATTCTCGGCACTGAACTGCAGCAGCGGGTGACCGAGCTGGGTATCGAGACGCTGGGCAGCCAGGCGTTGGCGTGGCAACCGGCGGCACTGGTGCCCGGCGGCGGCGATGAGCCGCTGGGCCCGGAGTACGCGCTGACCGCCATGGCGTCGTATCTGAATGCGCGGGCCTGCTCCATTTATGGCGGGTCAAACGAAGTGCAGCGCGGCATTATCGCCAAGGCGGTACTCGGCCTGTAGCGGCGCCGGAAGGAGAATGAGGATGAATTTTTCCCTGAGCGATGAACAACAAATGCTGGCGGACAGCGCCCGCCGTTTCGTACAAGGATTGCCGGATGTGGCCGCCCGTTACGCGCACCAGCGCCAGGCGCCGCCGGACGCCAAGCTGTGGCAACAGTTCGCCGAGCTCGGTTGGCTGGCGTTGCCGTTCGCCGAAGACGACGGCGGCCTCGGTGCCGGATTGGTGGAAACCATGGTGTTGCAGGAAGAGCTGGGGCGTGGCGCGGTGGCGTCGCCGTATCTGGCCACGGTGGTGCTGGGCGGGGGCCTGTTGCGCCGCGCCGGTCCTGAGTGGCGGGCCCGCTACCTGCCGGAGTTGATGGAAGGCCGCTTGCAACTGGCCCTGGCGGTGGACGAACAGGAGCGTGTGTTCTCGTTGGAAAACACCGTGCTGCCGGCGAGCCGGGAAAGCGGCGATTTCGTGTTGAGCGGCCGCAAAATACTGGTGCTTAACGGCGATCAGGCCGACCGCATTCTGGTGCTGGCACGCACCGATGGCCGGCCCGGCGATCAACGCGGACTGTCGCTGTTCCTGCTCGACCCGCGTGTCCAGGGCGTGACGCTGAAGCCGCATCGTACCGTGGACGGCCAGCGGGCGGCCGAACTACGACTCGATGGGGTCAGGCTGTCCGCTGACACCTTGATCTTCGAGGAAGGCGGCGCGTTCGAGCCGGTCCGCCAGGTGCTCGACGACGCCGTTCTCGCTCTGGGGGCGGAAGCCGTGGGGGCATTGAGCGTGCTGTTGAACGACACCGTCGAATACAGCAAAACCCGCAAGCAGTTCGGCATGCCAATCGGCGGCTTCCAAGTGCTGCAGCACCGCATGGCGGACATGTTTATGGCCCTGGAGCAAACCCGCTCGCTGCTGCTGGCCGCGACCCTGAAAACCCTGGAAGGTCACGAGGACGCCCGGCAAGCGGTGCACGCGCTGAAGGCCCGCATTGGCACCGCCGGCCGGCATATCGCCCAGGAGGCGGTGCAGCTGCACGGCGGCATGGGCATGACCGACGAGCTGGCGGTGGGGCACTACTTCAAGCGGATCACCGCCATGGACGGCCTGTTCGGCGGCGCCGACCAGCACCTGGCCGCGTTTGCCCGCGCCTGAGGCCCAAAGGCCTGTATTTCCGGTCGCGAAACCGCCATCCTTTCAGGCTGTTCCTTTACCGCTGACCAGGGAAAAAGGTCGAAGTGTTGATGGCGAAACGGTTTTCCGGCAAACGGCTGATCTGGCTGCTACCGCTTCTGGTCGCGACAGCGTTGTTGCTGGCCGCGCTGATCGCCGCCCTGGCGATACGCCTGTCCGGCTGGCACTGGCAGGGCCCGGGTTGGCGCGATGGGCTGACGCTGGACGCCGTCTGGCAGGAGAAAGATGAGTGCCGGCCGCTGGAGGCGCGCGGCGTGCGTCTGTCCGCGGTGCGCCCCCTTACCCTGAGTATCGATACCCTGGGTATTCATGCCTGCCCCGACGACGCCGACCCGGCGTCGGACGGTCTCACCGAAATCCCTTCCTTGCCGGCCCTGGAAATCACGGTCTGGGCGGTGCAATACCGCGACCTGCCGCCGGTCATGGTTAACCTGGCCCAGCGCGACGGGGCCTGGCGGGGGCACGCCGAATTCCGCGACAGTCAACTCGACGCCGAGTACCACCGCGACAGCGGCCGCTGGCGGGTCGAAGGCACCGTGCAAGGCGGCCATTTGGACCAGCGTCTGTCCGGCACCGTGCGCGTGCAGGGCGACGGGCTGTGGCGGCCCGGTGACTGGACCGATGACGAGCACTTCGGCGGAGAGCTGGTGCTGCTGGGCCAGGACCTGGGCCTGGAAACGTCGGGGCCGCGCGGCAATGTGTCGGTTCGTGGAGAGTGGCGGGGCGACGCCTGGCAGCTGCGCGCCGGGCTGGATGAACCCCTGGCGGTGGGCGCCGGCTGGGTGGTGAGCCCCGGTGAGGATATTGAGGTGCGCGGCGAAGGCGCGGTGCTGGTCCGGGCGGACGGGCGCCTGGTGGCCAACGGTCCCCAGGGCCGCGCCGCTCTGGCGTTGAGTAGCGACGCGGCGCGGCTGGGTGAAGGGCAGGGCAGCCTGACGTTCAGTGAAGGCCTGGGCGGCGAGGTGGCGTTCCGCTGGCGGGAAGGGCGGATCACGGTGTCGCCGTTCGACATCCGCGGCCTCGCCGAGGACACCACGGTGCGTCTGCGCGAACCGGTCACCGCGCCGCTGGCGATGCAGGGCCAGGCGAGCGTGCCGCTGTCGCTGGTGTGGCGGGATCTCACCGTGACCACCACGGAAAGCGGCCTGGCCTGGCGGCCCAATGATCTGCAGTGGCGCGGCGCCGTCACCGTGGACGGGCGCTGGCAGGGTTACCGGGTCAGCGGCGGTTGGCGAGGCGACGCCGGCCCCACCGGGGTGCGTGGCGAGCCGGTTCGGCTGCGTCTGCAAGACGCCGATCTGGACGTGACCGCGCGGTTACCGGTGGATGACCTGCGGGCACCACGGTGGCCGTTCCAGGCCAGCGTCCAGGGCCGTTACCAAAGCCTGCCGTTCCAGGGCGAGTTGAGCGGCGCGCTGGAAGAGGGCGCCTGGGCGGGCCGGATCCGGGCCAGCGGCGAGCATTTCTACAGCCTGATACCGGCGCTCGGCCGGGGCGGTTCGGTCACCGCCGAGGGGCGCTGGCGGTGGCGTGACAACCTGAGTTTGTTGGCCGGCAGCCGTTTGTCCGTGGGCGGTACGGTGAGCGGCGTGCGCCTGGTGAAACCCCTCTCGTTACGTGTCAGCGAGCCGCTGGTAATCGGCGAGGGCGGGCCCACCGGCGTCCTGGACGTGCGCGCCGAGGGTCTGGTGGCGGAGCGCTGGACCCTGCCGCCGGTGACCGGCAGCGCTCGCCTCGACGGCGCCGCCTCCTTCCAGGCCGACCTGGCCGTGGCGCAGTGGGGTACCCGGGTGTCCATGCGTGGCCGCCAGGGCGGCTCCGGGCTGAGCGGCACATTACAGGGTCGCTCGCCGCTGGTGCCGGCGATGAGCCGCGGGCTGCCGCTGACCACCCGTGCCGGCGAGCTGGTGATGGACGGTCGCTGGCAATGGCGGGACGCCTTCCAGGTCGACGGCACCCTGCGCGGCGAAGGGCTGTCACTGGATTGGGGCAGCATCCAGGCGCGCGGCCTGGACGCTGACCTGGCCATGGACTGGCACCAGGGCCAGTCGCCGCGCATCCGCAGCCGTGAACCCCTGACCTTGGCCAACCTGGACGTGGGCGTGCCGGTCACCGACATGCGCATGGGCGTGGACACCGATCTGGATCAGTGGCGTTTCGAGAAAATCAGCGCGCGCGTACTGGGTGGTGAAGTGCGCGCGCCCCGATTACTTTGGCCGTCGTCGGAGTGGCAGCCGGTGGTGCTCACCGGCATCGAGCTGAATCAGCTGGCGGCCTTGCAGAACGAGGCGGTGGTCAGTCTTACCGGCGAAGTGGGTGGCTACATTCCCCTGCGTATGGCGAAGGACAGCGTGGCGGTGCGCGATGGCCGGCTGGCCAACGAGACGCCGCTGTCGCTGGCGTTGTTGCCGGCGGCCGGTACCCAGGCGATGGCGGAGTCCAACCGCGCGGTATCGATCGCCCTGGAGGCGCTCAACCCGTTACGTGTGGAACGTTTCAGCGCGGAAGTGGACATGGCCCAGGACGGCTGGCTGGACGCCGCCGTGCATATTCGCGGTACTAATCCGCAACGAAACGGACTGCCGGTGGTCTTTAATTACACCCACAAAGAAAATGTGCTAGAGCTATTACGCAGTTTACGCATCGGTGAACGAATCACCGACAGAGTGATGACGGAGACCAGACCATGACAGACCGGATCAACGGACATCGCGGCGGGCGCCTGCCGGCCCTGTTGCTGATGCTGCCTCTGGCCGTCGCCTGCACGCCGCGGGTGGCGCTGGAGGCGCCCAAGGAACCGATCACGATCAACCTCAACGTTAAGATCGACCATGAAATCCGTCTTAAGGTCGAGAAGGATATTGACGACTTGTTCAGTGAAGACAGCGAGTTGTTCTAGGGTAGAAATCAGGAGAGAAACATGACTTTTATTCGACACCTTGTGTTCGCGGTGACCCTGGTTTTCGCCGGCGCGGCGTTCGCCCTGGATCTGGACAGCGCGAAAAGCCAGGGCCTGGTGGGCGAACAGCCGAACGGCTATCTGGGCGTGGTGAAAGCCACCTCGGAAGCCGTCGAGCTGGTTTCCGACGTGAATGAAAAACGCCGCCAGGCCTACCAGCGCATCGCGCGGGAGAATGGTATCAGCCTGGATCAGGTCGCCAACCTGGCCGGCCAGAAGGCGATCGAGAAAACCCCGTCCGGTGAGTATGTGAAGACCCCCACTGGACAATGGGTGACTAAATAAAAGTGTCTGAAAGCATGGTCCCGGTTAATTCGGATGAACGCCTTGTAACGCCGGGAAACAGCACTGTAATAACGGCGTAAAATCCATACGGATTTTCCGAACTGTTTACAATTGCCTATCCTAAAGCTCCTCTTTGCGGCTCAGAATTGCTGTTGATCAGCACTGATTCGCAAAGGAGCTTGCCATGAAAAAGTCCATGATGACCGCGGTGCTTGCGTCACCGTTTTTGTTTTCTCCCGTGTTCGCCGATGAAAACGTGCCGGACACCTACGGCTACATCGGCGGGCACGTCAGCCAGTACTTTTTCTACGATAACGAAGTGACCGGGGACGTGGACGGTTTCGACGACTCCGCGTTTTTGGGCGGCCAGATCGGCTGGCGCTTCAGCCCGCGTTGGTCCGTGCAGGCGTGGTATGAGGAAAACGACGAAGTCGAGCATAAGTACACCGACCGGGAATCCGACGTGGTCAATTACTACGCCAGCCTGCGCCACCATTTCGATGAGACCAGTCTGCTCGGTTTCGAACCCTATCTGGGTGTGAACGTGGGGACCCAGGAAATCAACGACAACGAAGAAACCATGAGCGGCGTGGAAATGGGTATTCAGCGTGCCTTCCTCAAGAACGTGCTGCTCGACCTGGGCACGCGGCACGCTTACAGCAGCGACCGGGAATTCTGGGAAGGCCAGGTCTACGCCGGTGTGAACCTGATGTTCGCCGTCAGTGGTCGCGAATCCGACAGCGAGCCGCGCACCGCCGTGGATGAACCCGCCGAGGTGGTCAGTAAGGACAGCGACGGCGACGGTGTGATCGACGCCCGCGACGAGTGTCCGGGCACCGCCCCGAACGCGGTGGTCGATGACCGGGGCTGTCAGATTTACGACGTCCGCCGGGAGGAAACCGTTAAGACCATCTACTTCGAATTCGATCAATCCGACATTCGTGATCAGTTCAACAACGAAGTGCGCAGTGCCGCCGAGAAGGTACGCGACGGTGAGGGCAATCGGATCCGCGTGGAAGGTCATACCGACAGCATCGGCACCGAAAGCTATAACCAGGGCCTGTCCGAGCGCCGCGCCAATTCCGTCCGTGACCAGTTGATCCGGGAGTATCAGGTGGAAAGCGGCGTGATTGAAACCGAAGGCTACGGCGAGCGCCAGCCGGTAGCACCTAACGATACCGCCGAGGGTCGTGAGCAAAACCGCCGCGCGGACATCGTGGTGGAAAGCGAAGAGAAGGAAGCGCAGTTCAAGGAGTGATTCAGCTGCCTTGCTCAGCGAACCCGTGGGGCGGCTTTTGCCGCCCCTTTTTTATTTATCGCGGTTCAGTTTTTGCCATAGGCCCGAGGCGCGCCAAGTGCGCCGTCTAACGGCGTCGGCAAGCACGGCGGGTGGACCGTGCTCGATCAGGGTGAACGCCTGCTTGGCGCGGGTCACGGCGGTGTAGATCAGCTCCCGGGTCAGCAACGGATGGGGATGGTCCGGCAACACCAGCAAAGTGTGACCGAACTCAGAACCCTGGGCCTTGTGCACCGTCATCGCGTAGACGGTGTCGGCGCCGTCCAGGCGGCTCGGCAGCACCCACTTGATGCGCCCATCCGGTAATTGGAACGCCACCCGCAGGCCGTCCGGGTGGGGTAAGGTCAGCCCCACGTCACCGTTCATCAGGCCCAGCTGGTAATCGTTGCGGGTCATCATCACCGGCCGGCCGGGGTACCAGTCGTGGTCTCCGGCAAGACCCTCGCGGCGCAGGCGATCGGTGATCGACCGGTTCAATACCTCCACGCCGAAGGGGCCGCCGCGAAGGCCGCTCAGCAACTGCTGACCGGTGAGCTGGCGTAGCCGTTGCGCGGCCCAGGTGTCCGCCTGGTCGTGGTCGGGCGCCGTGGCGACGTCCTCGAACAGCGCGTGCAGGCCGGGGTGCTGGCCGTCGCCTTCGAGCAGCAAATCGGCGAGCGCGTCCGTGTCTCCGTTCAAGGACAGGCTGCGCAGACCAGGCCGCTGCTCCCGGAATACCCGGGCCACCGCCGCCGGGTCGCCGCCGTTCACCGCCAGGGCCAGCTCGCCGATGCCCGGCGTGTCCTTGAAACGCCAGTTGGTGCGTAGCATGGCGGTCTGCTGGGCGAGGGCGGCGCCGTCACCGGCCCAGGGGCTCACGTCGGCGCCGCACACCTCGCGCAGGTACGTCACGGTCTCCGCGTTGTAGAGGCCCCGGTCCGCGTCGCGACACAGGTCGCCCATCACCGCGCCGGCTTCCACGCTGGCCAGCTGATCCTTGTCGCCGAGCAGAATCAGGCGGGTGTGTGCATCGAGGGCGTCCAGCAGGCTGGCCATCATATCCATGTCGATCATGCTGGCTTCGTCCACCACCACCAGATCCGCGTGCAGCGGGTTGTCGCGGTGATGCCGGAAGTGACGGCTGTCCGGGCGGGTGCCGAGCAGCCGGTGCAGGGTGGTGACCTCGGTGGGAATGGCGTCGCGCACCGCCGCATCCACCGGCAGTTTTTGCAGCTGCTCGCCGATCGATTCCGTTAGCCGTGCCGCCGCTTTGCCGGTGGGCGCCGCCAGACGGATGCGCAGGCGCTGCCCGTCCGCCACGGCCAGACTTTGCAGCACGCCCAGCAGACGCACCACGGTGGTGGTTTTGCCGGTGCCGGGGCCGCCAGTAATGATGCCGATGCCGCCGCGCACGGACAGTGCACAGGCCACTTGCTGCCAGTCCGTGCGCGGCTCGGTGGCACCGGGAAACAGCTTCGCCAGGGCGTCGCGCAATGCGTCCACGGGGAGCGCGTCTCGGTCCACCAGACGCGCCGCGATGGACTCGGCCACCGCCACTTCACGGGACCAGTTGCGGCGCAGATACAGCCGCCCGCCGTCCAGCACCAAGGGGGTGCTGGCCGAGTGAGTGCCGCCCGCATCAGCGCCGCCGGGCTCGCTCACCAGCGGGCTGTGTTGTAAGTGCCGCAGCCAGTCGTCCACGGTGCCGGGCAACAGGGCGGTGAGGGCCGTCGGCGGGTTGCCGCCCCACAGCTGGGTGGCCAACTCCCGGTTATTCAGATCCAGGCACAGGTGGCCGCTGGCCTGCTGGTGGCTGGTGAAGGCGGCAAGCAACAGCACTTCGTTGCCGGCTTCGGGGCATTGCTGCCGCAGAAAACGGGCGACCGCCACGTCCAGGTCGCGCAGCAGGCCCTGATCGCGCAGTTGTTCGAGCGCGTCCCGCCAATCGAGCGCGGCGAAAAGATCAGTTTGCATGGGCGTCTCCGAACAGCGCGTCCAGCGCCTCGATCAAGGCCGTATCCGGCCGGTCGAACACGGTGCCTGACGCCGGCCCCCGCAGACCGCGCAGGAATACGTAGACGGCGCCGCCCAGATGGCGGTCCGGGGCATAGCCGTCGCCGAGGCGGGCACGCAGCAGGCGATGCAGGGCGAGCAGATAGAGCACGTACTGCACCTCATAGCGTTTTTCCAGCACCGCCTCGGTCATGGCCTCCCCGGTATAGGCGTGGTCGTCGACGCCCAACCAGTTGGATTTGTAGTCCAGTACGTAGTACTTGCCGTCATGCTCGAAGACCAGATCGATAAAGCCTTTCAGCATGCCGTTGAGGGTGTCCGCTTCCAGCCGACGGCGCGGATGGTCCGGATGAATGTGCCGGCGAATCAGGGTGTCCATTTCCGCCACCTTGACCCGGTGGGCGGGAAACAGGAATTCCAGTTCCGGCACATAGGTGTGCAGGGTCGCCAGGCTGATGCGCCCCTCTGCCAGCGGCAGTGCGGCGCTCAGGGTCTGCTTCCACCAGTCGCGGATTACCGGGATGTGTGCTTCCCAACCCCGGGCGCGCAGCTTTTCTTCCAGGTGGAGATCGAACGCCGCGGGTTCGGCCAGGGTATGCGCGAATCGTTGGCCGGCGGCCTGCTCAAGCAGATCGTGCAGCAGGGTGCCGGGCGCAGCGCCGCGCGGGAAGGCGTGGATGCTGTCCGGCCGGGGCGGCTGGTCGGCGTTCGCCGGGTCGCTGTCCTCGTTGTGCTGTTCCGCAAATTGGTCACCGCGCGGATCCGCCGGGGCCAGGGTTTCCTGGACCTGCTTCAGGGCACTGTAACTGGCGATCCACCAGGGTTCCCGTTGTCGGGCCGGCGGCGACAGCGGTGCGTTGAGGGTCAGGGTCCGGGCCTCGGGCCGATAGACCTCCGGCGCGTCGTCCGGCGCGGGCATCACCGTCACCGCCTCGCCGGCCAGCGGCGCCAGCGCCGCCGTCAGGCCGTCGTTGGCCACGCCGCCGGCGCCGAACAACAGGCGCCCCACGGCGCTGCGTTCCAGCTGATTCTGTTTGCCGCGTCCTTTGATGTACGGCGCCAGGCCCAGCGTGCAGGCATGGCGGGCGCGGGTCAGCGCCACATAGAGCAGACGCATGTCTTCGGCCAGCCGCTCATGGTCCGCTTTGTGCTCGACGCCGTCGTCCGGTTCCAGGGACACGTTGAGATGGTCGTTTTCATGGTAGCGCAGCGGCGGTTTGTTTTTGTCCGCCGGGCGGAAGCCGCAGATGAAGGGCAGGTAGACCAGCGGATACTCCAGGCCCTTGGACTTATGGATGGTGATCACCTTGACCCGGTCGTCGTCGCTTTCCAGGCGCAGGATACTTTCCTTGCCGCCGGAGCGCTGTTCTTCCACGGCGCTTTCAACGGTGTCCTCCAGATAGCGGATCAGCGACTGCTCGCCGTCCAGCCGGGTGGCGGCCTGCTGCAGCAGCTCGGCCAGGTGCAGCAGGTTGGTGAGGGTCCGTTCACCGTCCAGGCTCCGGTTGAGCCGGGCGGGCACCTGGAAGTCCATGAGCAGACCGCGCAGCATGGGCAGCACGCCCTGGGTACGCCACTGGTGGCGGTAACCGTGGAACTGCTCCACGGTGTCTTCCCAGCGCACCTCGTCCTGATTGAGCGTGTCCAGCGTCGCGTAGTCCAGGTCCAGCACCGCGCAGGCGAGGGCACTGCGCACCCGGCTGTCGGATTCCGGCGCCGCGCAGGCGTGCAGAATCAGGAGCAGGTCGAAGGCTTCCGGCTGGGCGAACACTGAATCCTGATCGGAAAGGTAAACGCTGCGCACCTGCCTTGCCATAAGCGCGTCGCGGACCGCCTTGGCCTCGTTGCGGTCGCGAACCAGGATGGCGATGTCGTTGGGGTGCAGCGGCACGAACCCGTCGTCGTGGCGGAAGCCGGTAACCCCTTGTTCGGCGCCGTTCAGCAGGTGGGCGATCTGGTTGGCGCAGCGGGCCGCCTGCTCGTCACGGTACGGGCCGGCGCTCACCGGTGTGTCCCGGTCTTCCACCCACAGGGTGACGCCGGCCTTCGGCTCGCCGTCCACCAGCAGGACTTCCTTGCGCCCCTGGGCTTTCACCGTCTCGAACGGGATGGCGTCGTCCATCATGAAAACGTCGCCGAAGGCGTCCTGGCTGTAGGTGAACAATTGGTTCACGGCGTCCACCATGGCGTCGGCGGAGCGGAAGTTCTTGTCCAGGGTGTAGTGGTGGCCTTCGGTGGCGCGGCGCGCTTTCAGGTAGGTAAAGACGTCGGCGCCACGGAACGCGTAGATTGCCTGCTTAGGGTCGCCGATCATGAACCAGCCGGTGCGCTTTGTTTCCGCCTCGGCGTCGCGCCCCCCGTAAAGCGCCGAAAAAATCCCATACTGGGTGGGGTCGGTGTCCTGGAATTCGTCGATCAGCGCCACCGGGAACTGGGTACGGATCACTTCGGCGAGCCGCTCGCCGTTATCGCCCATAAGGGCGTCGTGCAGGCGGCTGAGCATGTCATCGAAGCCGATGGTGGCGGTCTGGCGGCGCACCTTGTCCACCCGCTGGTGGATCCAGGCGGCGGCGTGGGCAAGCAGGTCGGTGCGCGGCAGCCGGGTGTTGGCGCGTCCCTCCATCACCGCGTCCAGGGCCTGGCAGAAGGCGAAGTCCGGACGGTGTGTCTGGCCGGCTTTGGTGAGCTTCATGCCCTCGTGGGAGAACTTCGCCAGTGTCTCGTAGCCTTTGTCGTTGAGCCGCTCGCCATGGGCGTAGCGCTGCAGGGTCTGCAACATGCCCGGCAGGCTGGTGGCCCGGTAGCTGTTGCCGTTGAGCCATTTATTGTCGCGTGCGGCGCGCACCCATTCCAGGAAGGCCGGCAGCTCGGCGGCCAGCTGTTGCCGCGCCCGTTGCTCGGTGTCCGCCTGCGGGCCGGTGAGCGTCAGCCAGTGGCGCACACTTTGCGGCAGCACGTCCGGGTCGGCTTCGCGCAGACCCAGCAGCGGGCGGCAGGCCGCCAGCAGGGCGTCCGGGTTGCCCAGGTTGTCACTTTGCAAGGCGTTGGCGGCGCTCACCGGAAAATCGGCGATCACGGTGCGCCAGTAATCGCGGGCGGCCTGTTGCTGCTCGTCGCTGGCGTCCTCCTGCAATTCCAGGCTGAACAGACTTCCCGAATCGAACGCGTGTTGCTTGAGCATGCGGTTGCAAAAGCCGTGGATGGTGTAGACGGCGGCTTCATCCATCCATTGCGCGGCGGCGTCCAGGCGCCGGGCGCAGAGGGCGCGTTGTTCCGGTTCGCTGTAATCGTTGAGCAACTCGGCGAGCACCGGGTCGCGCGCCTGCGCCTCGGGGTCGGCGAACAGGCGGGCGGCCTCGGCGAGGCGGTCGCGGATGCGCTCGCGGAGTTCTTCGGTGGCCGCCTCGGTGAAAGTGACCACCAGAATTTCCGGTGGCAGCAGCGGGCGGTGGAAGGCGTTGTCGCCGCCGTGGCCGAGCACCAGGCGCAGGTAAAGGGCGGCCAGGGTAAAGGTCTTGCCGGTACCGGCGCTGGCTTCGATCAGCCGGGTGCCGTGCAACGGAAAGGTGATCGGCAGCGGTCGTTCCATGCTCATGCCTGATCCCCCGGTTCGTGCCATTGAGCGTGCGCATGCAGTGGCGCGTACAGCTGGCCGGTCCAGTATTCGAAGGCGCTGATATCGCCGTGGCGGGGCGCGAGCAGGGCGTCGAAGTCGGTCCAGGCCCGTGCCAGGGCCGGCTCTCTGTCCTGTTCGCCGGTGTGCATGAAGCCCGACTCGAACTGCTTGCGGGCTTCGTGCTCGCCGTTGTCTTTTTCCTCCCCTTTGAGCCAGGCAAAGGCGGTGGCGCAGGCGATGGGCAGAGGCTCGCACAGAGCCTGTTGCCAGGCGTGACCGATGCGGTCCAGGTGGTCCCGGGCGGCGTCGCGGCCCAGCGGCGGCAGGGTCAGGCGTCCGTCCTGGCCTTGAAGGTGCGTGGTCAGCGGATGCCCGGCGGCACAGGCGGCCAGGTGCAGGGTCCATTCCCGGACCACCTTGTCGAAGCGCTCCTTGAGGCGGCCAGTGTGCAGCACCAGCCGCTGCGGGCTGGCGCTGCTCCCGCGCAGGTCGGTGAGCCAGTCCTCGATCAGCAGCGGGCCGGCTTGCAGACGGATTTCCTGCTGCGCCTGCCGCTCCCCGCATTCGGCCAGCAGTTCGAAGTACTGAGCCAGCGGCCGCGACAGGGGCAGCAACAGGCTGTCACGGCTGCCTTCCGTGAACGGCGCCAGGGGCAGGTCGCCGCTGCCGGCCAGCCGGTCCAGGCCGGCGGCCAGGGCAACGCCCGCCAGTTCCGGGCCGGCGCGCAGGGCGTCGCTGAGTAGCTGGTCCTGGAGCTGGAAGCGTTGCAGGCCATCGAAGGCGAAGGGCTCGTTGTCGTCCAGCACGCGGCGGTCCTGACGGAGGCGGGCTTTCAGACGGTGTTCGAAAAAGTGCGCCACCGGTTGTTTGAGGAAGCGGCCCAGGGCGGCGCAGGTTACCGGTTCGCCGGTTTCCAGCGGCGCCAGCGGCTCTTCACTGCGTGCCCGTGGCGCGTCGTCCTGGTGCAGGGCCCGCCATTCGTTGGCGTAGGTGTGCAGCCGGGTATCGGTGGCATCGAAGTAGTCGGTGCTGAACGGCTGCAGCGGGTGCGCCAGGGTCAGGGCATCCACCGGCTCCCCCTGGTCGGTGTGCCAGCGCTGGTTGATGTGGTCGCGGAGTTGCGCCACCAGCACCGAGGGCGGGCGCTCGCTGTTGTCGCGGACATTGTGACCGGTCCAGCTTATATAGAGGCTGTCTCGGGCGCTCAGCAGCGCTTCCAGGAACAGGTAGCGGTCGTCGTCGCGGCGTGAGCGGTCGCCGGGCCGGTAGTTGCCCCACTGGCGCATCAGGTCGAAATCCATGGGTTGCTGCTGACGGGGGTAGTCGCCGTCCTTCATGCCCAGCAGACACACATGACGGAACGGGATGGCGCGCATCGGCATCAGCGTGCAAAAGTTGATGCGCCCGGCCATGAAACGTTGGGACAGGCTTTCGGTGTTGAGGGCGTCGAGCAGCGGCCGGCGGGCCACGGTAAGGGGCAGGGGGCTGTCGAAATCCGCTTCGTCGCAGGCGGCGATCCAGTCGTTGAGCGCGTCGCGCAGGCTGGCGTCCAGGTTCTGGTCCGCTTCATCGACGGGCAGGAACAAATCGTCGAGCAGGGCGGTGAAGCGTTGCCGCCAGTCGCGTGCGTCGCCTTCGCGGCGGCATTGCCGCCAATGATGCTCCAGTGTCTCGAGCAGCCGTGCCAGACGTCCGGCCAGTTCGGCGCCCAGCCCGGCCACTTCGTCCAGGGGTTCGATGCCCATCCAGGCCGGGCCGTCGCCGATCAGATAGCCGGCCAGCATGCGCTTCAGACCGAACGCCCAGCTGTTCTGTTCGAAGCCGGGCACGTCGAGAGTCTCGCGCTGTTCGCTGTTCAACCCCCAGCGGATGCGGGCCTGGTCGATCCAGCGGGCCAGTTGTGGCAGGTCTTTTTCTTCGATACCGAACCGTTCGCGCACCGCCGGCACGTCCAGCAGGTCAAGGAGGTCGGTGGCGGTAAAGCGCCATTGGGGCAGATGCAGCAGCGACTCGATCGCCTGGGCCAGCGGCGAGGCGGCGCCGGCGCTGCGGTCACTGAGCGTGTAGGGCAGATAGCGTGGGTCATCCCGTTCCAGGCGGCCGAACACGGCGTCGATGTGCGGGGCATAGGCTTCGATGTCCGGCACCATGACGATCACGTCGCGGGGCTGCAGCTCCGGGTCGGCGCTGAAGCGGTCCAGCAACTCATCCTGAAGAATCTCCACCTCACGCTGGGCACTGTGGCCGATGCGGAAGCGTAGAGAGCCATCAGCGGGAGAAGAGCCATCAGCGGGAGAACCGCCATCAGCGGGAGAACCGCCATCAGCGGGAGAACCGCCATCAGCGGGAGAACCGCCGTCCACTTCCAGCGGCGGCTGTTCACCGGGTGGCGGCAGCGGCTCCAGGTCGAGAATGTCCTGCTGCAGGCGTTGCAGCAGGGTGCGCGGTTCCAGGTCTTCGAACAGATCAATCTGGTTCTGAAAGGCGCTTCGATAACTGTCCGGGTCGTCGTGGTCGTAGAGCAGGCCGATGAAATCGCGCCCCTGTTTGCCCCAGGCGGCCAGTAATGGATTGATCGGGTTGTCCGGCAAGGCGGTGAGGTGGCGCTTGCGGTTGTCGAGCTGACGGCGCAGTAGCTGCTTGTCCTCGACGATGTCCGCCCAGTAATGCCGGCAGGGGTTCTGTACCAGCATCAAAATCTGACAATGACGGCTAAGCGCCGCCAGGGCTTCCAGGGCCTGCTGTGGCAGGGCGCTGATGCCGAAGATGATCAGCCGGCGCGGCAGGCCCGCCGGCGGTGTTTCCTGATGCAGAGCGTTGACGAAAGCGCGGTGAATGGCGCTGCGGCTGAGCCCTTTTTTCTCCGGGTCCATGTCCGCCAGCAGGGCGCGCCAAAGATGGGCCTGCCACAGTTGGCTGGCGGGGAAGTCGTCGAAGCGGTCCCGGTCCTCGGCCCGCCGCAGCCGGTCGTCGCCCCGTTCCCAGTCGGCCAGCCAGTCGGCCCGGTAGACCTGGTAGGCGTCGAACAGATCCGCCAGCCGCTCCGCCAGTTGGTGGCGTTTGCGGCCGTCCAGATCGTCCGCCAGGAAGTGGCGCAGCGGGCCGAAATGGGGCTCGTCCAGCAGGGTGGGTAACAGGCGGTATAGACGCCACAGCAGGCGCGACTTGTCGAACGGCGAGGTGCGCGGTACCTGGTCTTCGCCGAGCGCGGTACGGTAGGCGCTCCATAGAAAGCGGGCGGGCATCTGGAATTGAAAGCCGGCACTGATGCCCAGCGCTCCGGCCAGTTGCAGTTTCAGCCACTGGGCCATGCCGTTGGACTGGACCAGGAAGATCTCCTCGTCCAGCGGTGCCAGCGGGTGTTGCTTCAGCCAGTCGGCCACCAGCTCGGTGAGCGTCTCCAGCCGATTGCCGTGCAACACCATGAAACCGTTGTGCATTGCCGCTTTCCCCTGACCATCCCATATCGACGGCCCGGGCGGGCCGCCCGCCAAGCCTAAGCGACCCACTGACAAAGAAAAAGTGCCGGCGGGCGGTCAGTCGGCGGCGGGGATCAGGACTCCATCGCCGCCAGTTCGTCGTCGAAGAAGAACTTTTCCTCGCCGAACGCCGGCTCCAGGTGGTTCAGCCAGGTGGCGTCCTCGTTGTACTTGGCGAAGAACGGGCGCTGTACCCAGTCCGGGTTGCGGCCCTGGATCAGACGCAGCACGAACACCTTCTCGCCGGCGACCTCGGTGACGCCCTGGATTTCCACCTTGCCGGGGTGGCTGGACATGCTCGGGCCCCGGGCGGTGCGCGCCAGACCGGAGACTTGCTTCATGGCCTCGCGGTAGATTTCCCAGGCGCGGGCCAGCGGCACTTCGAAGTAACGGCGGGCGCCGGTGTCCCGTTCCACGAACATGTAGTAGGGCACGATCCCCAGCTCCACCTGGGTCTGCCAGAGGCGGGCCCAGTCGTCGGCGTTGTCGTTGATGTGCGCCAGCAGCGGGCCCTGGGCGCGGATCTGGGCGCCGGTCTCGCGTACCCGGGCTATGGCTTCCCGGGCGATGGCCGGTTCCAGCTCGCGCCAGTGGTTGTAGTGGGCCATCAGCGCCAGGTGCTTGCCGGCGGCCTGCACTTCACGGAACAGGTCGAGCAGATCGTCGGCGTCCTTGTCGGAGACCACCCGCTGGGGCCAGAAGGTGAGCGCCTTGGAGCCGATGCGGATGGTGCGGATTTGCTCCAGCTCCAGCAGCGGTTCGATGTGCGCGCGCAGGTTCTTGGTCTTCATCACCAGCGGGTCGCCGCCGGTGATCAGAATATCCGTGATTTCCGGATGTGCCTGCACATAGCGCTTCAGCTGGCCGGCTTCCTTGGTGGCGATTTTAAGATCGTTGTCGCCGATGAACTGGGCCCAGCGGAAGCAGAAGGTGCAGTAGCTGTGGCACACCTGCCCCTGGCTGGGGAAGAACAGCACGGTTTCATTGTATTTGTGCTGAATGCCTTCGACCTTTTCGCCATCCACTTCCGGAATGTTGTGCTCCATCTGTCCGGCGGGGTGCGGGTTGAGGGCCTCGCGTACCTCGGCCACGGCGGCGTCGATTTCCGCCTTGTCGCCGCCGCGCATGGCGTCGGCCACCTTGTCGAAGTGTTCCGGCGCCAGCATGCCTTTCTGCGGAAAGGTGAGCTGATAGATCGGGTCGTCGGGCACCTTGTCCCAGTCGATCAGCTCCTCGATCACGTATTCGTTGACGCGGAACGGCAGCACGTTGGCCACCACGCGCATGGCGAAACGGGCGTCATCATCGAGGCACTGCAATTGTTCGATCTTGTCCAACTGGCGTGCGGTGAACACCTTGAAGCGGCGCGGCTCCCGGGCGGCAGGCTCCTGATGTTCACGCAGCGGAATAACCGTATTGGCTTCTGACATGGTTTTCGCTCCTGATCATGCGCCGACGGCGACAAAGGCGCGCCGGTACACTGGCCGCTTCAACCAGCGTGGTTCATGTTGTGTCTGACTGCGTTGGGGGCGATCCCCGTGGCCTTTTGGGCCGGATAAGTACCCCGCGTGCCACAATGGCCGGGGGCGGCGCGTCGTTAACGCGGCGGGTGTAAAGCGGCGCTATGGTATGCGTTTGCGCCGCCAAGCGCAAAACGGCCCCGCCGGAGGGCGGATGCCCGGCGGCCCTGGTGTATGCTGGATCGCCTCCGGCCCGGAAATCGATCGCAAGGGAGACAGCATGCAGGAATGGGTCGCCGGCGCGGCGTCGCTTGTGGAGTGGCTGATCGCCTGGCTACAGGTGTTCTGGCCCGCCATCGTGGCCACCACCGGCGTGATCGCGGCGGTGTGGGTGACGCTGCACGTGGCGCAGCACAAGCGGGACGCCCGCGCCGCCGCCGCCTGGACCGGTCTGGTATGGCTGGTGCCGTTGCTGGGCGCCCTGTTGTACCTGTTGCTGGGCGTGAACCGAATCCGCCGGCGCGCCCGGCAGCTCACCGGCGGCGCCATCGACGCCGCCCTGAGCGCCGGCCGCGACCAGGGCACGCCGCTGCAATCCGACCGGCTGCGGGTGCTCGCCAGGCTGGTGGGGCGCCTTACCGGCCTGCCTCTCACCGGCGGCAACCGGGTCACGCTGCTGGAAGCCGGGCCGGCGCTGAAGGCGATGATCAAGGCGGTGGACGAGGCGCGTGACAGCGTGTTGCTGGCCACCTATATCTTCGGCAACGACGCCGCCGGCAAGCCGCTGGCGGAGGCGCTGGAACGGGCCGTGGCGCGCGGCGTCACCGTGCGCGTGCTGGTGGACGGTGTCGGCGTGCTTTATTCCCTGCCGCCGATCACCCTGCGCCTGCGCCGCCGGGGCGTGCGCGTGGAGCGCTTTCTGCATTCCATCGCGCCTTGGCGCATGCCTTATCTGAATCTGCGTAACCACCGGAAGTTGATGGTGGTGGACCGCTGTATCGGCTTCACCGGCGGCATGAATATCCGCGCCGGCTACCTGCGCGAGCCGGCCCGGATGCAAGACCTGCACGCCCGGCTGGAAGGGCCCGCCGTGGTGCACCTGCTACGCAGTTTCGTCGCTGACTGGGCCTTCACCTGCGGCGAGACCCTGGACGACAATTACCTGGGCGCGTTGGATGCCGGCGGGACGTTGGCGCGGGGCATCAACGCGGGCCCGGACGCGGATTTCGACAAGCGCCGGCTGACGCTGCTGGCGGCGATCGGCGCCGCCGAGCACGAAGTACGCATCGTCACACCGTATTTCGTGCCCGATCAGACCCTGCTGGCGAGCCTGCAACTGGCGTTGCTGAAAGGCGTGCGGGTGAACATCGTGGTGCCGCAAAAAAACAACCTGCGGCTGGTGCAGTGGGCCAGCCTGCACGCGCTTCGCTGGCTGGTGCGCGAAGGCGCGGAGCTGCATTTCTCGGCGCCGCCGTTCGACCACACCAAGCTGATGACGGTGGATGGCCACTGGGTGATGCTGGGCTCCGGCAACTGGGACGCGCGCAGCCTGCGTCTTAACTTCGAATTCGACATGGAATGTTATGATAACCCGCTGGCGGCACAGGCCAACGAGCTGATCGACCGCCGCCTGCGCGGTGCCCGGCGGATCGGCGAGGCTGAATTCCGGGCCATGGGCCGCTGGCGCCATCTGCGCAATGCCCTGGCGCACCTGTTCGAGCCCTATCTATAACGCGTTTCTGGCAGTGAGGAGTTTGCATGCGTTTGCCCCGCGATCCGGAGCTTCCGGCCGGTTTGAAAACCCTGTCCCGGCTACAGTTTATCCATGGTTTCGTGGTGGTGGCGGTGGCCACGGCGATCTGGTTGCCGTCGCCCACGGTGGCGCAACCCTGGCTGACGCTGGTGGCGATGCTGGTGGCGCTGCATCTGTTGTTGCAGGTGGGGCTCTATGCGGGGTCCGCTTTGGCGCGGGAGGAGCCCACGCTGGTACCGATGGCGGCGTTGCTGTTGGTGGCCGCCTGCGCCACGCCGTTTCTGCCGGCCTGGGCATCCACGCCGCTGATGGCGGTGGCGGTGATGCTGCTGTTTCTGATGGAAAAGGTGGCGGCGGTTCGCGAACACTGGCCCCAAGCCTGGTTACGCGGCCGCAAACAGCACATGCAGTTTCAGATGGTGTCGCTTGGCAGTGTGGCTTTCTGGCTGATCAGCCAGGACAACCAGGCCCTGATAAAGGCGGCGACCGGCGGATGACGCCGGCCGCCGGAGTGCTACTTCTTGACCGGTGAGCCCGGGCCCAACAGCGCCCATACCACCAGGCCGATCACCGGCAGTACCAGTACCAGGATCACCCAAAGGATCTTTTCGCCGGTGGACGCGCCGGATTGCACGATCTTCACGATCGCCAGAATATCCAGCACCAGAATGATCAAACCAAGTATCTTACTCATATGCCCGCTCCCTAGGTTTATAAAACGATACCCCGACGCTAACCACCCCCGGCGCCCCGGTAAACCAAACGAAGGTAAAAGCCCGTAAACCCACCAACTGGCATCAAGCGCCAAGATCACTACAATACCTCCCACGCTCCGGTAGCTCAGTTGGATAGAGCAAGCGCCTCCTAAGCGCTAGGTCGCAGGTTCGACTCCTGCTCGGGGCGCCAGTTTTTGTTCCGAATGGCGAGAAACCCTCGCCGGATTCCCCTCATTGACGTAACGTTTCCCTTGAACGTGCATCCATGGGCGTATTAGTACATAAGGAGCGCACCATGAAGGACACTCGAGGACTTTTGCTGCGCAGCGGTACCGACTTCCCGGCCCTGCGCCGGCGCCACACCAGCATTCTGCAGGTCAATCTCGGCTATCTGTGCAACCTCAGCTGCGTGCATTGCCACGTCAACGCGGGCCCCACGCGCACCGAAATGATGGCGCGCGAGACCGTGGATCAGATCATCGAGGTGTTGGACCGGGGGCGCGTGGAGGTGCTGGACCTGACCGGTGGCGCGCCCGAAATGAACCCCCATTTCCGCGATCTGGTGCGCGCCGCCCGGGCGCGCGGGGTTACGGTGATCGACCGCTGCAACCTGACCATCTTGTTGGAGCCCGGTTACCAGGACCTGCCGGAATTCCTGGCGGAGCAGGGCGTGCAGATCGTCGCGTCGCTGCCCTGTTACCTGGAAGAAAACGTTAACGAGCAACGCGGCAAAGGGGTTTACAGCAGCAGTATCGAGGCGATCCGGCGTCTGAACGCGGTGGGTTACGGCGACCCGGCGCTGCCCCTGGATCTGGTCTACAACCCGGTGGGCGCCCATCTGCCGCCGCCCCAGGCCGCTCTGGAAGCGGACTACCACCGTGAGCTGGATGAGCGCTTTGGCGTTCGCTTCAACCGTCTGCTGACGATCACCAATATGCCCATCAGCCGCTTCGGCGCGGTGCTGCTGGCCCACAATCAGTTCAACGATTACATGCAGCTGTTGCGCGACAACTACAATCGCGACAACCTGGAAGCCGTGATGTGCCGTAGTACCCTGAGCGTGGATTATCAGGGTTACCTGTACGACTGTGATTTCAATCAGATGCTGGACATGCCCCAGGGGCACCATGATCGGCGCCCCCACGTCAGCGAGTTGCTTGAAGCCGACAAGGAAGGGGAGCCGGTGTACGTGGCCGACCATTGTTTCGGGTGCACCGCCGGGGCCGGCAGTAGCTGTGGAGGAGCCTTGGGATGAGCCTGAGCGTGGTGATTCCGGTGCTCGACGAGGCGAAGTGTTTGGGCCCGTTTCTGGAGATGCTTCGTGAACGCCTCGACGAGCACGATCAGATCATCGTCGTGGACGGTGGCAGCAGCGACAACAGCGCGCTGATCGCCCGTGAGCACGCCGATCTGGTGCTGCACTGCGACCGCGGGCGCGCCCGGCAGATGAATCTGGGCGCCGAGCGCGCCGCCGGCGACTGGCTGTGGTTCCTGCACGCCGATTGCGGGCGCGTGGTGCGCGGCCACATTCGCGCGCTGAGAGACCTGCCGGATGACGCCGTTTGGGGCCGTTTCGACGTGCGCCTGTCCGGCGAACACCGCTTGTTCCCGCTGATTGGCCACGCCATGAATATCCGCTCGCGCTGGACCGGTATCGCCACCGGCGACCAGGGCATCTTCGTGCGCCGCGATCAATTCCTGGAAATGGGCGGCTTCCCGATGCAGCCGCTGATGGAAGACGTGGCCCTCAGCCAGCGCCTGCGCCGTCTGGCGGCGCCGGCGTGCCTGCGCCCCCGGCTGGTGGCGGACAGCCGCCGCTGGGAGGAAAACGGTGTCTGGCGCACGATGATGCTGATGTGGCAACTGCGCTGGCGTTACTGGCGCGGCGAGGACCCGGCCCGGCTGCACCGTGATTATTACCGGCAACATTACCGTCAGCAGCATCATGGCGGCTGAGCGCGGCACCGCCATGGACACCTTGTTGCTGGTTTTCGCCCGGGCGCCACACCGGGGCAGGGTGAAGACCCGTTTGATTCCGGAACTGGGCGAGGACGCCGCTCTGGCGGTGCATCAGCGCTTACTTGACCGTACTCTTCTGGAGGCCGCCGCGTTCCCCGGCCGGGCCCGGCTGATGTTGGACGACCACGACGGTGCGCTGGCGACCCGCGCCCGCGACATGGGCCTGGAGGTCGGGCTGCAGCGGGGCGGTGGTCTGGGCGAGCGCATGAACAGCGCGCTGCGAGACGGACTGCAAGAGGCGTCCCGGGTGCTGTTGGTGGGCAGCGACTGCCCGGTGCTCGACCAGACCTATCTGTCCCTGGCCGTCGATGGCCTCGACCAGGCGCGGGTCGTATTAGGGGCCAGTGAGGACGGTGGCTATGTGCTGATCGGCGGCAGTGACGCGACGGTGTGGCGCGAGGGACGCTTCGAGGGCGTTCGCCTGGGCACCGACTACGCCATGGCCGATACGCTGGTGGCGCTCAATGACACCGCGCCGGTGAGCGTGCTGCCACCGCTATGGGACGTGGACCTGCCCGAGGACGTGGCCCGTGCCCGCAACCTGGGTGTATTGCCCTGAATCCCCTTCAGGGCGCTGGTGACTTCCTGAACCCCGCTCTTCCGGCTTAGTATATTGGCTTTCCAGGTGGTCCTTTAGGCTTAATATCGGATTTCGGGCCGCCGTCAATCAAGGGAGTGAGACATGGAACAGCCACCGGTGCTCGACACCGCCGTCATCAGTGAATTGCGAGAGATCATGGGCGCCGACTTCGACACCCTGGTCGCCTCCTACGTCCGCGATGGCGGGCAACGCCTGCAAGCGCTGCACGACGCCCTCGCCGCCGGCGATGCCGAGGGCGTGCGCCAGCAGGCGCACAGCTTCAAAGGCAGCAGCGGTAACCTGGGCGCGTTGCGGGTAACGGGCATTTGCCTGGAGATCGAACAATACGCCCGCCAGCGGGATCTGGCCGCCGCCGGCACGCTGATGGAGGCACTGGAGAACCAGTTCCAGAAGTCCCGCGAAGCCCTTCAGACCGATTAAGCGGGCAAAAAAAACCCCTCATCCAAAGGGGGTGGATGAGGGGGGGTTGTGAGCGCTATTGCTAGCGCCTTGGGGGGATACCATTTATCTAAGCAAAAGGTTACATCGCACCTGATGCCTATGCTGTAAAAAGCAGTGAGCGATTGTAAAACTTGGCGGCTTTGTGGCGTCGCCGTGTGTCCCGACCACGATCAGGCCGGGAATCGTTTGAGGAAGCGCCCTGAATTTGTAAGCAATATCTTACAAGACTGTAAGCATTTCTACCAATCTTCTGTCCTCGGTTGCCCTCAATTTTTCACCGGGATGAAGCTAAGTCATTGATATTGCTAGGGAAGAGCGAAAGGTGCTCATTTTCTGACCGGGGTTTTTATTTATCTTTAACCCTTGCCGTGCTCCACGGTTGCTATAGTGCGTCTCGTGTTCACGGATAAGAGCACACGGACAGCTAGGGACGGTGGACACGGAGGTTCTAGGTGAGCGCAATCGGGTAAGGAACACTCGACGCAAAAAGGGCGGCAGGATGCCGCCCTTTCTTATTTCAGGCCCCGATCCAGGGGCCGGACCGCCGGGCCGGGACATCGAGCCCCGCCCGGGTCAACAGCCGGTCACCACTCGCGGGCCAGCTTTTCCTTCTTGTTGGGGACACCGTCCCACTCTTCCGCGTCATCCGGCGAATCCTTCATCTCGGTGATGTTGGGCCATTTCTCCGCCAGCTCCGCGTTGATTTCCAGGAAATCCTGCTGGTCGTCGGGCAACTCGTCTTCCGAGAAGATGGCGTTCACCGGGCACTCGGGCTCGCACAGGGCGCAGTCGATGCATTCGTCCGGGTGAATCACCAGGAAGTTGGGGCCTTCATAGAAACAGTCCACCGGACATACTTCCACGCAGTCCGTGTGTTTGCAGTTGATGCAGTTTTCACCTACTACGAACGTCATAGCCTGTCCTCGCCAGGTGTATTCTCTTTCCAGGACCAGCTCTGAATTCTATCAGATCACCGGCCCGCTTGGGGTATCTCGTCGGGGGCGCCAGCCGCTCGGCGCGTGGCCCTCCCTCGGGGCCGCGCTAGTCTACCCGACTGTGCCCGGCTGGCAAGCGCCGAGGGAACCGTGATTGAGCGAAGTGGTCAATGCCGCCGCCGCTCAGCCGTCGTTCAAGGACCTCAGGCGGTAGAGCGCTTCCAGGGCCTGGCGCGGCGTAAGATCGTCCGGGTCCAGATCCCGCAGCGCTTTTTCCACCTCGCTCACGGCGCCGAACATGTCCGCTTGGGTGGGCGCTTCGGTGTGCGCCGGCACTGGCCGCTCGCCGCTCTCCAGTTCCGCCAGCTTGTCCGCCGCCTGGCGGATCACGCCGGCGGGCACGCCCGCCAACTGCGCCACCTGCAGGCCGTAGCTGCGGCTGGCCGGGCCCTCCTGCACGCGGTGCAGGAAGACAATGCGGTTGTTGTGTTCGCTGGCGGTGAGGTGGGCGTTGTACACGCCGGGCAGATGCTCCGGCAGTTGCGTCAGCTCGAAGTAATGGGTGGCGAACAGGGTGTAGGCGCGCAGATTGCGGGCCAGATGCTCCGCCGCCGCCCACGCCAGGCTGAGGCCGTCGAAGGTGCTGGTACCGCGGCCGATCTCATCCATCAACACCAGGCTTTCCGGGGTGGCGTTGTTGAGAATATTGGCCGTTTCCGACATTTCCACCATGAAGGTGGAGCGCCCGCCGGCCAGGTCGTCCGACGATCCGATGCGGGTAAAGATGCGGTCGATTTTGCCAAGGCGGGCGCTGGCGGCGGGCACCGCGCTGCCGACATGGGCGAGCAGGGCGATCAGCGCGGTCTGCCGCATGTAGGTGGATTTACCGCCCATGTTCGGCCCGGTGATGATCACCATGCGGCGCTGGTCGTCGAGCTGCAAACTGTTGGGTACGAAGGCGTCGTCCATCACCTGTTCCACCACCGGGTGGCGGCCGTCGACGATCTCGATGCCGGGCTCGTCCACCAGCTTGGGGCGCACCCAGTTCAAGGTTTCCGCGCGCTCCGCCAGACAGGCCAGCACGTCCAGCTCGGCCACCGCCGCGGCGCTGGCCTGCAAGGGGCCGAGATCGTCGGCCAGTTCCTCGATCAGCGCTTCGTACAGCCGCTTCTCCAGATTCAGCGCCTTGCTGGACGCGGACAGCGCCTTGTCCTCGAACTCCTTCAATTCCGGCGTGATAAAGCGCTCGGCGTTCTTCAGCGTCTGGCGGCGCTGGTAATCCACCGGCGCCTGGTCCGCCTCGCGGCGGGACAGCTCGATGTAGTAGCCGTGTACCCGGTTGTACTTGACCCGCAGCGTGGAAAAGCCGGTGCGCTCGCGCTCGCGGGTTTCAATATCCACCAGCACCGCGCCGGCGTTCTCGCTGATCGAGCGCAGCTCGTCCAGTTCTTCGCTGTAGCCGGGGGCGATCACGCCGCCGTCGCGGATCAGCATGGGCGGGTTCTCGATCACCGCCCGCGCCAGCAGCGCCACTTTGTCCGGGAACTCACCGAGCCGCTCATGCAGCCCCTGGAACACCGCGTCGTCGGGCAGGGCGGCGTGCAGTTCCGGCAGCGCGGACAGGCTGAGATGCAGCCGCGTCAGATCGCGGGGGCGGGCGGAGCGCAACGCCACCCGGCCGAGAATCCGTTCCATGTCGCCGATCCGGTCCAGCACCTGGCGGACCGTCTCGAACCGCCAGCCCTCGCGTAGAGCGGCGATGCGGGCCTGGCGCTCGCCGAGCACTGAGCGGTCGCGCAGCGGCCGGTGCAACCAGCGCTTGAGCAACCGCGAGCCCATCGCCGTCTCAGTGCTGTCCAGCACCCAGGCCAGCGACGGCGCCTCCTGGCCGGTGAGCGTTTCGGTGAGCTCCAGGTTGCGGCGCGTGGCGGCGTCCATGGCGACGCCGTCGTCGAACGCTTCCAGGGTCAGCCCGGTCACATGGGGCAGGTCGCTGCGCTGGGTCTCGCGGGCGTACTGAAACAACGCCCCCGCCGCCGCCACCGACACCGCCGGCGGCTGGCCGAAGCCAGACAGATCCTGTACCCCGAACTGCCGGCACAACTGGCGCAACGCCGACTCGCCGTCGAAATCCCAGGGCGGCCGCTTGCGGCACCCGGGCCGGTCCACCAGCGCCGACGGCAGGCCGTGGTCCTCGCTGATCAACAGCTCCGCCGGCTGCCAGCGCTCCAGCAACGCCTGCAACTGTTCGTGACCGTCCACCCGGGTGACCACGAAGCGACCCGCCGCCACGTCCAGACTCGCCGCGCCCACCGTCGGGCCGTCCTCGAACAGCGCGCACAACAGCGTGTCGCGGCGTTCTTCCAGCAACGCCTCGTCGCTCACCGTCCCCGGCGTCACGATGCGCACCACCTTGCGCTCCACCGGCCCCTTGGCCAGCGCCGGATCGCCGATCTGCTCGCAGATCACCACCGACTCGCCCAGCTTCACCAACCGCGCCAGATAGCCCTCCGCCGCGTGGTAGGGAATCCCCGCCATGGGAATCGGCTTGCCGTTGCTCTGGCCGCGCTGCGTCAGGGTGATATCCAGCAGCCGCGCCGCCTTCTGCGCGTCGCCGAAAAACAGCTCGTAGAAATCCCCCATCCGGTAGAACACCAGCTGATCCGGGTGCTCGGCCTTAATGCCTAAATACTGCTGCATCATCGGGGTGTGGCCGGACAAGTCTTGCTTTGCCATATGCGCGGTGTCGCCTGTTTCCGGGAAAGTGACGGCGCCCCGGCGGGTAACGGGACGTAAGCGGGGCAGAATAGCAAACCCTTGCGTACGGCTCTATTGGTGGGAGTGGACAGGCGGGTATGGAAATCGCTAAGGTATCACCAGGTATTACCTTTTGATACGAGGCGAACCATGGCAACGTCCATCAAAATCGACGAAGAGCTGAAAAGCCGCGTCCAGAGTCTAGCGAAGCATCGCCGGCGCTCTCCGCACTGGATTATGCTCGACGCCATCGAGCAATACGTCACACGCGAAGAAGCGCGTGAGAGCTTTAAACAGGAAGCCCTGGCGTCCTGGCAATCCTACCGGGAGACCGGGCGGCATCTCACCGGACAGGAAGTGCGCGGTTGGCTGGATGCCTGGGGAGACAACGAAGAGGACGCGCCTGAGTGCCACGAGTAATCGTCACGGAAGGCGCGCTGCGTGGCCTGGAGCGATGCCGACATTTCTTAAGGGCCAAAGCGCCGGAAGCGGTTGGTCGTGCCGGGCGGGTCATCGCTCAGCATTTCCAGATGCTGGAGTCCGTGCCTGATGTCGGTCGTCCCGATGACGAATTACCGGAGCTGCGCGAGTTGATTGTCCCCTTCGGGGAAGCTGGATACGTCGCCCTGTATCGCTACGAGCCGGGCGACGATGCGGTGTACGTGTTGGCGTTTCGGCATCAGAAGGAGGCGGGGTACTAGGCCGTCATCAGGGGTGTATATGGCGTTACTATCACCAAACTGCCCGACGCTCCACCTCCTCCCGATTTAGAACCACCACCTGCTGAGCCTCCGGTTAGAGCGATGATCCGTCGGCGTATCCGCCTGTTGTGGAGGGGGAACTTCTTTAATCACGAGGACGCGCAATGTACGACATCATTGGCGACATCCACGGCCACGCTGAACCCCTGAAGCGACTGCTTCACCGGCTGGGCTACTCGGAAACCGACGGTGTCTGGCGGCACCCGACTCGCAAGGCACTGTTTCTGGGCGATTACATCGACCGCGGGCCCGAGCAACTGGAAGTGGTGCGCGTCGTGCGCGCCATGGTTGAGGCCGGCGAAGCGCTGGCGATCATGGGTAACCACGAGTTCAACGCGGTGGCCTGGGCCACGCCGGACCCGAAGCGCCCCGGTGAATACCTGCGCCCTCATTCTTCCAAGAACCGCCATCAGCACCAGGCCTTTCTGGATCAGATCGGACACCACGCGGACCTGCATAACGGCGTGCTCGACTGGTTCCGTACCCTGCCGCTATACCTGGACCTGCCGGAATTCCGCGCGGTGCACGCCTGCTGGCATCCGGCGCACATCGGCACGCTGGAAACCTGGCTGGACGCCAACGCCAGATTGCCCGCCAATGCCTGGGTGCCCGCAGCCACCGAGGGCCACGACCTGCTCGAAGCTGTGGAAACCACCCTCAAGGGGCTTGAGATCGAACTGCCCGAAGGTGAAGGCTTTCAGGACAAGGACGGCCACGCCCGGCGACACATCCGCACCCGCTGGTGGCAAAGCGCGCCGGCCACCTATCTGGACGTCGCCCTGGTGCCTAAAGCTACGCTGAACGCGATCCCCGACCTGCCCCTGGCCGACGGCGTGCTCCCCGGCTACGCCAACGACAAACCCGTGTTCGTCGGCCACTACTGGTTCCAGGGCACACCCCAGCCCCTGACCGACCACGTCGCCTGCCTGGATTACAGCGTCGCCGCCCGCCACGGCGGGCGACTGGCCGCCTACCGCTGGGACGGCGCCGGGCTGCTGGACGAGGCGAATTTCGTCTGGGTGGAGGCGGGGCTATGAAGGTAATCACCTACTCGGTTACCTGTGATAAGGTTCACCAAAACGTCAGAACAGCGATCAAAAGCCAGAACATCGGTAAAGAAAACCGACGACGGAGTATGTCCGCTAATAAGCGTCGGAACGCCAAGGCAGGCATTTGGAGGGGATAATGGGGAGCACCTATAAAAAATTAACGGCGCGCCAGAGCGCCGAGCCTGCGACCACGGTGTCTTTGGCTGTGGAAGGCAGATTCACCTCGTCTCGTCGCCAAACGATCGATCCAATGGGTTCAAGAGAGGCGAGTCGTGCCGCTACCTGACTTTCAGTCCGTCATGCGTCCCGTGCTTTTCTCGGTCAAGGACGGCAGCCCTAAGTTGATGACCGAAGTCCTGGAGGAGGTCTGCGATCACTTCCAGCTTACCGAGGATGAGCGGGCTCTACGTTTGCCCTCCGGCAAACAAACTTACATCAAGAACCGGGTAGGCTGGGCGCGCACCTATATGAAGAAGGCGGGCCTGCTGACCATCCCGCAACGGGGGCAGATCCGGATAACCGACCGGGGCCGCCAGGCCATGGAGGAATGCCCGGAGCGCGTCACCGTGCGCTACCTGAAGAAGTACCCGGAATTCCTGGAATTCCATACCCACACCCCCACCCAGCCCAAGGCGGAGCCGGCGGACACCGACGTCAGCGACACCCCGGACGAGCAGCTTCAACAGGCCCACACCTCGCTGATGGACTCCCTGGCCGACGAGCTGCTGGACACCATCATCGCGGCCACGCCGGCCTTCTTCGAAAAGCTGGTGGTGGATCTGATGCTGGCCATGGGCTATGGCGGCTCCCGGGAAGACGCCGGCCAGGCCACCCGCTACACCAGTGACGGCGGCATCGACGGCATCATCAAGGAAGACCCGCTCGGCCTGGATGTGATCTATCTGCAAGCCAAGCGCTATACCGACAAGGTGGTGGGCCGCCCGGACGTACAGGCCTTCGCCGGCGCCCTGGACATGCAGCGGGCCCGCAAGGGCGTCTTTATCACCGCCTCCAAATTCAGCAACGACGCCCGCCAATACGTGGGCATGATCGAGAAAAAGATCGTACTCATCGACGGCCAGGAACTGGCCAGGCTGATGATCCAGTACAACCTGGGCGTGGCCACCAAGGAAACCTACGACGTCAAACACATCGACAGCGATTACTTCAACGAGGAATAACAGCAACCCCATGATCACCGGCGAACTTAAATCCAAGGTCGATAAAATCTGGGACACCATGTGGTCCGGCGGCGTCTCCAACCCGCTGTCCGTGATCGAGCAGCTCACCTACCTGCTGTTCATCAAGCGGCTGGATGAGATACACACCCGCCAGGAGAACAAGGCGCAGCGCTTCAGCAAGCCCATCGAAAACCCGGTGTTCGGCCCCGACCAGGACCATCTGCGCTGGTCCCGCTTCAAGGACTTCGCCCCGGAGGACATGTTCAACACCGTGCGCGATCAGGTGTTCCCGTTTATCAAAACCCTGGGTAACAAAGGCGAGGAAGACGGGGAGGGCGGCAGCACCTACACCCACCACATGAAGGATGCTCTGTTCATGATGCCCACCCCCCGGGTGCTGGCCAACGTGGTGGACCAGCTCGACAGCATCGACATGAGTGACGCGGACACCAAGGGCGACCTGTACGAATACATGCTCGGCAAGATCGCCAGTGCCGGCCAGAACGGCCAGTTCCGCACCCCGCGCCATATCATCAAGCTGATGGTGGAGATGACCGCGCCCACGCCCAAGGATGTGATCTGCGACCCGGCCTGCGGCACCGCCGGTTTCCTGGTGGCGGCCTCCGAATACATCCAGCAGCACCACAGCAAGGCCATCTACAAAAACGACGCGGCCCGCCGCCGTTTTAACGAGGGCACCTTCCACGGCTACGACTTCGACAGCACCATGCTGCGCATCGGCAGCATGAACATGCTGCTCCACGGTGTGGAAAACCCGGACATCGGCTACAAAGATTCCCTGGCCCAGGCGGACGACCTGGACGAAGAAAAATACTCCCTGATCCTGGCCAATCCGCCCTTCGCCGGCAGCCTGGACTATGAATCCACCGCCAAGGACCTGCTGCAAACGGTCAAAACCAAGAAAACCGAACTGCTGTTCCTGGCCCTGTTCCTGCGCCTGCTGCAAACCGGCGGCCGGGCGGCGGTGATCGTCCCCGACGGCGTGCTTTTCGGCTCCTCCAAGGCCCACAAAAGCCTGCGCAAAATGCTGGTGGAGGAACAGAAACTGGACGGGGTGATCTCCATGCCCTCCGGCGTGTTCAAACCCTACGCCGGGGTCTCCACCGCCATCCTGCTGTTCACCAAAACGAATTCCGGAGGCACCGACAACGTCTGGTTCTACAAGATGGAGGCGGACGGCTTCTCCCTGGACGACAAACGCACCCCGCAGCCGGACAAAAGCGACCTGCCGGACCTGCTGGCCCGCTGGCAAAACCGGGAAAACGAAGGCGAACGCAAGCGCACCGAACAGAGCTTCCTGGTGCCCCGCGAGGAAATCGCTGGCAACGACTATGACCTGTCCATCAACCGCTACAAGGAAGTGGAGTACGAGGCGGTGAAATATGAGTCGCCGCAGGTGATTCTGGAGCGGCTGGCGAAGCTTGAGAGCGAAATTGCCAGAGGCAGAAAAGAGCTTGAGGAGCTTCTGAAGTGAGCGTGGAACTACGACGAGTTGCTGATCTTGCAGAACAGGTTCGCGGAGTTTCATACTCAAAAGCTGATGCTTCTCTAGAGCCTCAAGAAGGTTATGTGCCGGTATTGCGAGCTGGGAATATCTCGGACAGTGGTCTTGAATTTGATGATCTTGTCTACGTTCCGAAGGCAAAGGTTAAGAGGAAGCAGTTAGTTAGGGCGAACGATATTGTTATTGCTGCTTCAAGCGGGAGTTTGGATGTCGTAGGAAAGGCGGCCCGTGCTTTGAGTGATTTTCATGGCGGGTTTGGCGCCTTCTGTAAAGTCCTTCGGCCCGCGAAAGATATAGATCCATCATATTTTGCGCACTATTTTAAGACAAATGAGTATCGCAGGAAAGTCTCGAACCTTGCCGCAGGAGCGAATATCAATAATCTCAGAAATGGGGACCTTGATGAACTTCTTATTCCGGTGCCTCCTCTGAAAGAACAAAAACGCATTGCGAAAATTCTGGATACGGCGGACGCGCTGCGTGCCAAGCGCCGCGAGTCCCTCGCCCAACTCGATGCGCTCCTGCAATCCACCTTTCTCGATCTTTTTGGTGATCCGGTTAGGAATGAGAAGGGTTGGGATAAAATTAATATCGGAAATATCGCAAGATCCAAGCCTAACAATGGTGTTTTCCGAAAGAACAATGAGTACTCCGAGAGAGGTGGTCATGGAGTGCCTGTGGTTTGGCTGGAAGAACTATTTAAAGGCTCTTGCCTTGACATGAAGAGCGCCCGTCGCTTGGCCTTGGATGCTAAAGAATTAGACAAATACGGACTTTGCTATGGCGATGTGTTGTTTTGCCGGTCTTCGTTGAAGCTTGATGGAATTGCCTATAACAATGTGTATTTAGGCGAGGACGGGGCTGCGGCTTTTGAATGTCATCTTATCCGAGTGTCGCCTGATCTTAGCAAGTGCAATCCCGTTTTCTTTAGTGCGCAACTCCGTACTCCGCCGTTGAGGGCCTGCCTAAAATCAGTATCGAAGACGTCAACCATGACTACGATTGATCAGAAGGCTATCTGCGGGGTTGATGTTATTGTGCCGCCTATGGGGCTTCAGAATAAGTTTTCTAATTTGTCGAAAGCTGTTGATCTGGAGAAAGATAAGATTCGAAAAGCCATTGTTGAGCTAGATTCTTTGTTTTTATCATTGCAACAAAGAGCGTTCTCCGGGGAGCTATAACGCACCATGACCAACTTCGCCTTCCTGCCCAATGACTTCAAGGAACTGAGTCAGGCCGCCAGCCGGGCGGAAGGCCATATTCTCGGTGATCCCCGTGCCGCCTGCTTCCACGCACGCTTCGCGCTGGAAGCGGCGGTGCACTGGCTTTATCGCCATGATGCCAGCCTGCGTATGCCCTACGACAACAAGCTGGGGGCGCTGCTGCACGAACCTACCTTTATGAATCTGTTGCCGGAGGCGGTGTTTCAGAAGGCCCGGGTGATCCAGAAGGTGGGCAATATCGCGGTTCACCAGACCAAGCCGATCAAGGCCGAGCAGGCCATGCAGGTGGTGAAGGAGCTGCACCATCTTTGCTATTGGCTGGTGCGCACCTACGCGCCCAGTGCCTCCCGCGAGGGCGCGGCGTGGCGGGATGATCGGGTGCCGCAACCGCCGGATACGGACAAGGTGGTACCGCGGGCTGAGTTGGAGGCCCTGGAGAAAGAGCTCGCAGCCCAGCATGAGGCGGCGCTCAAGCAGCAGAAAGAGCGCGACGCCCTGGATCAAGAGCTGCAGGTGCTGCGCCAGGAGCTGGCTGCCCTGCGTCAGGCCCAGGAGCAGATCCCGGACAGCCACGATTACACCGAGGCGGAGACCCGCCGCTACCTGATCGATCTGGAGCTGCATCGCGCGGGCTGGCCGCTGGACCAGGAACAGGACCGGGAATACAAAGTCACCGGCATGCCCAACAACAAGGGTATTGGCTATGTGGACTATGTGCTCTGGGACGACGATGGCAAGCCACTGGCGCTGGTGGAGGCCAAGAAAACCACCGTGGATGCCACTGTTGGCAAACAGCAGGCCAAGCTCTACGCGGATTGCCTGGAGCAAATGCACGGCCAGCGGCCGCTGATCTTCTTCACCAACGGCTACGACACCTGGCTATGGGATGATCAGGCCTATCCGCCCCGAGAAGTGGCGGGCTTCTACAAGAAAGATGAACTCACCCGCCTGATTCGCCGCCGGGACAGCCGCAAGCCCCTGGACGTGGCCGCCATCAATACCGACATTGTTGAACGCTATTACCAGAAGCGCGCCATCGGCAGTATTTTCGAGCAGCTCAAGAACGCCCAGCGCAAGGCGCTGCTGGTGATGGCCACCGGCACCGGCAAGACCCGTACCGCCATTGCCCTGGTGGATGTTCTGCAACGGGCCAACTGGGTCAAGCGTGCCCTGTTCCTGGCGGACCGGGTGTCGCTGGTGAATCAGGCGGTGAATGCCTTCAAGGCCCACCTGCCGGAATCCAGCCCGGTGAACCTGGTCACCGAGAAGGACACCGAAGGCCGGGTGTATGTGTGTACCTATCCGACCATGATGGGCTTGATCGACGCCAACCTGGGTTCCGATACCGACGAGGCCCGGTTCGGGGTGGGGCACTTCGATCTGATCATCATCGACGAAGCCCACCGCTCGGTGTACCAGCGCTACCGGGCTATTTTCAGCTATTTCGACGCTATGCTGTTCGGCCTGACCGCCACGCCCCGGGAGCAGGTGGACAAGAATACCTATGACCTGTTCGATCTGGAGCAGGGTGTGCCCACGGACGCCTATGAGCTGGGCAAGGCGGTCAGCGATGGCTACCTGGTGCCACCCAGGGTGCAGCAAGTGGATCTGCGCTTTCCCCGGGAAGGTATCCGCTACGATGACCTGACCGAGGACGAAAAGGCCCAGTGGGAAGCCCTGGAGTGGGGCGACAATGTGCCCGAAGGCACCCTGATTCCGGAGCAGGTGAACGCCACCGCCTTGAACAACTGGCTGTTCAATAAGGACACGGTGGACAAGGGCCTCAAGCACCTTATGGAGCACGGTCATAAAGTGGAGGGTGGCGACCGCCTGGGCAAGACCATCATCTTCGCCCGCAACCAGGCCCACGCGGACTTTATCGAAAAGCGTTTCAACCACCACTACCCGAAACACGCGGGCCAGTTCGCCCGGGTGATTTCCTACCAGGTCAAATACGTCCAGACGTTGATCGACGATTTCTCCCAGAAAGACAAGGCGCCCCACATCGCCATTTCCGTGGACATGCTGGACACCGGCATCGACGTGCCGGAGGTGGTGAACCTGGTGTTCTTCAAACCGGTGTATTCCAAGATCAAGTTCTGGCAGATGATCGGGCGGGGCACACGGCTGTGCCCGGACCTCTTTGGCCCCGGCGAGGACAAGGCGGACTTCCGCATCTTCGATTTCTGCTACAACTTCGATTTCTTCAACGAGAACCCGGAAGGCATCGAGGCCGGCGGTAGCGAGCCGCTCAGTGTTCGTGTCTTCCGTGCCCGGGTAAATCTGCTGGGTCTGTTGCAGCAGTCCCCGGAGGCCGATCCCGAGGCCAAGGTGGCCGGCAACACCACCGAAGCGCTTTATGGCGAAGTGGCGGCCATGAACCCGGATAACTTTATCGTGCGCATGAAGCGGCAAGCCGTGGACCACTTCAAGGATCGCAAGCGTTGGGACCGGCTAAGCGAGGACGACCAGCGGCTGTTGAACGCGGAGGTGGCGACCCTGCCCACCGAGCTGGAGTACGACGACGTCGCTTCCCGCATGTTCGATCTCACCGCGTTGCGTCTGCAGCTTGCCGTGCTCACCGCCGACCAGGCGGCCTTTGAACGCCATCGCAAGCGGGTGGTGGAGATCGCCGCCATGCTGGAAGAGAAAACCAGCATCCCCGCCGTCGCCCGCCAACTGGAATACCTGCAGGCACTGCAGGACCCGGCCTTCTGGGACGGCATGGACGTGCCCACCCTGGAAGAAATGCGGCTGCGACTGCGCGGTGTGGTGCCGTTTCTGGACAAGAAGCGGCGCAAGGTGGTGTACACGGATTTCAAGGACGAGGTCATGGGGGTGCGCGAGGACACCGTGCTGCCGCTGCCCAGGATGACCAGCGTGCAGTACGAGAAGAAAGTTCGTGAGTACCTGCGCAACCACCTGGACAACATCGTGATCCACCGTCTGAGAACCAACCGGCCGCTCACTGCCAGCGACCTGGAAGCCCTGGAAAACATGCTCGCCAGCCTGGGCGAGGACGACGGAAAAACGTTGCTGTCCGATCTGCTGGAGCGCACCGAAGCGCCGTCCCTGGCGCACTTCGTTCGCAGCCTGGTGGGCATGGACGAAGCCACCGCCAAGCAGGCCTTCGCCCGCTTCCTGGACGACACCAGCCTTACCGCTCCCCAGATCCGCTTCGTGGAAATGATCATCGAACAGCTCACCTCACGGGGCGTGATGGCGCCCGCCGCGCTCTACGAGCCACCTTTCAGTGATCTGCACAGCGGCGGGCCGGAGGCGCTTTTTTCCGGCAAAGATAATGTGGTCGATGGTATTTTCGAGGCGCTGGACGGTCTGATGCCTGGGGCTAAGGAAGGATAGACGAGTTGATTATAAGGTCATTGGTTTGGATGTCGCGGCGACTAGTGGGCAGGAGAGGGGCAGCGAATGAAAGCAGTCGTTTATTGTGCTTTGGGTATAGCCGGTTCAGGAGTTGTGCTAGCTCTTGCCCTCTATTTCTACACTTTTGGCAGCTTCGGTTTAGGTAATCAAGAAGCATTTGCCTTGTTTGGTGACTTCATGGGGGGTCTGTTGAACCCGATTCTCGGTTTCGCCACTATTCTGATTCTGCTCCGATCTCTGTGGCTTCAAAACGAAGAGATGAAGGCTACTAGAAAAGAACTTGAATACACCCGCAACGAGATGGCAGCGACACGTCAAGTTCACACCAACGATCTGGAGTTGCAATCAAGGAATCATCTAAGACCCCAGCTTAAAGCGGTGTTTAAGGAATCACAGACGGCATTAAATGACGCCTGGAATACGCCACGACCGCTTTTCAATGTTTTGAGCAATGGACTAGAAAGTTCCTCATTTCACCAAGTACGCTTAGAAATGAAGGAGGTATCTGGTTCTAGCCTTTATGATGCCTGGGAGCGCCCACAGAACAGATTTGCTGCTTATCAGATCAGGAAGCTTTTTTCTGCGCTATTGCAGTCAGCTGTCGCTCTGGTCGAGTATTCCGACACGTCTCTAGAGACTGATGAGGTCCGTAGAATATTAGTAGATGCCCGCCAACGCATGATCGATCTAGATTTGCAAGATGAGGTACGGTTAACCGAGGAGTTGGGTACACTTGACGCGACAATCATGGATCGAAAGAATAAAATGTTTCCGAAGTTTCATCAGGCAATCAAGATCTAGAGCGGTGCTAAGCTCCCGCGGGAGTCATTTAAGAAATGTCTGCCGCAGCGCGCTGCCCGCACTTTGCCCAATCGCCCCCCGCCGTCTCTGGATGTACCGGTAACCGATCAAAAAAGCGCCGGCATGGCATCTGATAGCTCGGCTCTATTGACCAATGTGTCCGGCGCGACCGGCTGAGCGACGCCATAGAGGCAAGTTCGCTGGCGACTGTGCCCGGACAGGTCAGCCCGGGCACTTGGTGATAGATGCTGTCAGCCTCTCAAAAACGCGTCTCAAAGCTGAGTTTGAACTGCCGCGCATCGCCGAAATAATTCTGGCGGCCGCCGCCTTGCACGCGGCTGTAGTAGCGCTTGTCGGTGAGGTTGCTGCCGGTGAGCACGAAGCGGGTGTCGGCGTTGAGGTTGTAGGCGGCCATGGCCGAGAAGGTGGTGTAGCCGTTCTGCTCCCAGCGCACGCCGCTGGATTCGGCGAAGGTGCCGCTGCTGTATTGGGCGCCCAGGCCGGCTTCCCAGCTGGGGTTGAAGGTGTATTTGCCCCACAACTTTAGGCTGTGCTCCGGGGAGTCCGGGGTGAAGGGTTCGCCGAGGCCAGCAGTATGACGCAGCGACTCCGTTCTCAAAATACTTGCCCGGCCAGCCACTGCATCCCCAGGGCCAGGCCCAGAACAATCAGGCCGGCCACCAGGCTGGTCACCAGAGCATGGCGCCGCCACATCCGCTCCACGCGGGGCCCGAATCGCAGCACCAGCCACGCCAGGCCGTAGTAACGGATGCCGCGCGCGATCAGCGCGGCCAGCACGAACAGGGCGATGGGGTAGCCGGACAGGCCGGCGGTGATCATCGCCACCTGGAACGGGATCGGCAGAATGCCCAGGGTCAGGATGGCGATGAACCCGTACTGGTCGAAGAAGCCCTGGTAGGCCTGGTAGGCGTTCTGCATGCCCATGGTGTCGATGAACCAGGTGCCGACGGACTGGTAAAGCACCATGCCGACGCCGTAGCCGAGCAGTGAGGCGGTCAGGCAGCCGGCGGTGGTGACCGTGGCGATGCGCCAGATGCGCTGGCGGTTGAGGGCCATCAGCGGGATCAGCACCAGCTCGATGGGTACCGGCACGATGATGGTCTCCAGGAAGGAGAGGACGGCGAGCAGCCAGAGCATGTGCTTGGAGCCGTTGAGGCGTTCCAGCCATTGTCGTGCGCGGGTGGGGGCTGAGGTCATGGTGTCCGGATGTGTTAAGGAATGAAAAACCGGCCTAGATTAGCACGCTATGGCCGCTGACCACGGGTTATCCCGTATTTCCAGGGGTCGGACTGGCATCCTAGCGTGGCGGTTCCCTCATCAAGGAAGGAGAGAACCATGAAGGTAGCAACGATCACAGCGACTTCCCTGGCGTTGGCCACGCTGACCGCGGGGGTCGCCGCCAATCAGACCGGTCGCGACGTGGACGACGCGGAGACCATGCAGAACACGCAGAGCATGGATCATATGGAGGACCAGGCGTCCAATGTGCAGACCGGCGAAGAGCGCCAGAATGCCCGGGACGTGCTCAACGAGTCCGAGAAGGTGCTGCAGAACATGAAGCGCGAGGACGGTATGGATGCCGCCCTGGAGCAGGCCAAGGGCGTGTTCCTGGTGCCCGATTTCGGGCGTGGCGCCTTTGTGTTCGGTGGCCGTGGCGGCCAGGGCGTGGTCCTGACCAAGGACGGCGATGATTGGAACGGTCCGGCATTCTTTAACTTCGGCGCGGTCAGTGCCGGTGCCCAGGGCGGTGTTGCCGCCGGTGAGGTGGCGATGCTGCTGATGACCGATAAGGCGGTGGCATCCTTCAAGCAGGACCACAACTTCGCGCTGAACGCGGACGCCGGCCTGACGCTTGTCGACTGGTCCAAGGCGGCCCAGGGCAGCTATGGCAAGGGCGATGTGCTGTTCTGGAGCAGCACCGAAGGCCTGTTCGCCGGCGGCGCCATCAGTGTCAGCGATGTCTTCAGTGACGATGAAGCCAACCAGGAGTACTACACCCGCGCCACCAGCGTGGAGGCGATCCTGGAAGGTCAGGTGGAAGACGATAGCGAAGACGCTGACGCGTTGAAGACGATGTTGCCCTGATCGCCAGCGGTGACATTCAGAACCGCCTGATAAAAGGCGCACAAAAAACCCCGCCAAACGGCGGGGTTTTTTGTGCAGGGTGGTTGTCGGTCTCAGGGGGTCATGACCACCTTGATGCAGCCGTCCTGCTTGGAGTTGAAGTCCGCGTAGGCGTCGGCCGCGTCATTGAGGCCGTAGCGGTGGGTAATGATGAAGGAGGGGTCGATGTTGCCCAGTTCAATGGTCTGTAGTAGGGCGGGCATGTAGGCCTGCATGTGGGTCTGGCCGCTTTTCAGTGACAGCCCTTTGTTCATCAGGCCGTTGAAGGCGACGCCGTCCATGCTGTCAGTGTAGACGCCGGGAATCGACAATTGCCCGCCCTTGCGGCAGCTCTGAATCATCTGATTCAGGGCGGTGGGGCGGTTGGGTTCGCCGGAGTCGCTGTCCCGGTGCTGATATTCCGGGTCGCCGGCACCGTGGGCCTCGGCGCCCACCGCGTCGATGCAGCTGTCGGGCCCGTAGCCCCGGGTCATTTCCATTAGACGCTGGTAGGGGGCGTCTTTCTCGAAGTTGATCACTTCCGCCTGGGATTGCGTTTCCGCCAGGGCGAGCCGCTCGGGAACGCGGTCGATGGCGATCACCCGGCCGGCGCCCAGCATCCAGGCGCTGCGGATGGCGAACTGACCCACCGGGCCGCAGCCCCACACCGCCACCGTGTCACCGGCGCTGATGTCGCAATTGGCGGCGGCCATGTAGCCGGTGGGGTAGATGTCCGACAGGAACAGCAGTTGCTCGTCCTTCATGTCGGATGCCACTTTCAGCGGTCCCACATCGGCGTGGGGCACGCGCACGTATTCCGCCTGGCCGCCGGGGATGCCGCCCAGAAGATGAGAGTAGCCGAACAGGGCGGCCGGGGAGTGCCCCATGGCCTGGGCGGCGTCGTCGGCGTTGGGGTTGCTGGTCTCGCACAGCGAATACAGGCGTTTGTCGCAGAAGAAACAGTGGCCGCAGGAAATCGTGAACGGTACCACCACACGGTCGCCTTTCTTCAGATTGCGCACCTCCTTGCCGATCTCGACCACTTCGCCCATGAATTCGTGGCCGAGCACGTCGCCGGGCTCCATGGCGGGCATCAAGCCGTTATATAGATGCAGGTCGGAGCCGCAGATGGCGGTGGCGGTGACCTTAAGAATCACGTCGCCCGGGTCCTGGATACTCGGGTCGGGGACAGTGTCCACGCGCACGTCGTGGGTTCCATGCCAGGTAAGAGCTTTCATAGTGCCTCCGTTGCCGGCCGCCGACGCGACGTCGGCGGCTCCATAGGTGAAGGATCAGGCTAGTCGGCGCTCTGGCGGTTGCCTATAAGGCGTTCTCCCTGGCCAGACAGGGGAAAACCCTTAACCGGTGGCATCGCCGCTTCCGTGGCGAACAGGTACAGCTTCACCACTTCCGCCACCGAGCCGGCGTCCATCTTGCGCATCATATGGGCGCGGTGCAGTTCCACGGTTTTCGGCGAAATCGACAGGGCCTCGGCGATGCCCTTGTTGGACAGCCCCGAGACCACAGCCTCGAGGGTTTCCCGCTCACGCGGGGTGAGCCGGGCCAGGCGTTGGCGCAGCGCCAGGCGGGCGCTCTGACGGGCTTTGCGGCGCCGGTCCCGGGCCACCGCCTGTTGCACGGTCTCGATCAGGGTGTCGTCGTCGGTGGGGCTGTCGAGGAAGTCCTCGGCGCCGGCGCGCATCGCTCCGACCGCCGCGCTGACCCGGGGGCTGTCGCCCAGGAACACCACCGACAGCGTCGAGCCGGTGTCGCTCAGACGCTGCTGGGTGCGCACCCCGGCCATTCCCGGGGTGCGCAGGGTCACCAGTACGCAGCCGGGCCGGTCATCGTTAAGGCGCAGCAGCAAATCGTCGCTGTCCCGGTAGCCCCGGCAGGGCAGGTAGGCGCGGCGCATCAGCCGGTCAAGGCGGTCGCGGGCACCGGGGTCTTCGTCCACCAGGTGTACGACGCTGTCCATGGCGGCGCCCGGCGTGGTGCCTTTCGGTGCGGCGTCCGCCGCGGTTGAATCTTCCTTTGCGGTGGTCACGGTAGTGCTCCTTCACTAGCGTCGGTGCCTCCGGGGATAGCACAGCCGCCGCCGGCTTGGAAGGTGGTCGCGTAGCGGGCGCTGGGAAGCCCGCGCCAAGTCGTCCATCATGGAGGCGCTAATAACAGGCTTTGGCGAGGTAAGGCGCATGCAAGGACTGGCGGATCGAGCCCGGGAGTTAGGCAAGATTTTACAACAGCGGCGGTTTTCCGTGGTCACGGCGGAGTCCTGCACCGGCGGCGGCATCGCCCGCCTGCTCACCGACGAGCCGGGGGCCTCGAGCTGGTTCGAGCGCGGCTTCGTGACCTATTCCAACCTGTCCAAGGAAGAAATGCTGGGCGTGCCGCGTTCCCTTCTGGAGACCCACGGCGCGGTCAGCGAAGAGGTGGTGCTGGCCATGGCCCGGGGTGCGCTGGCGCACTCCAACGGCGACGTCAGCATCTCGGTGAGCGGCGTGGCCGGCCCGGACGGCGGCACCGCCGAGAAGCCGGTGGGCACGGTGTGGATCGGTTGGGGCCTCGGCGAGGACGTCGCCGAGGCGCAACACTTTCTGTTCCCCGGCGACCGCGACGAGGTGCGTAACCGCAGCATGCTGGCGGCGCTGGAGGGTCTGATCCAGCGCCTGTGAGGCGCGCGGATTTGTTCCTCCGCCGGGACGTGTATCATGGCCTCCATCTCACGCCCGCGGCGGGGGGTTGCACCCCGCACAAACACCACCCATAATGCTGTCCAGAAAGACAGTGCTGGCCATCGGGTCAGTTTCTGTGCCAATGGATGGAATCGGAGAGGGGTTCACAAATGAGCGACAAGAGTAAGGCACTGTCGGCGGCGCTGTCTCAGATCGAGCGCCAATTCGGTAAAGGGTCGGTGATGCGCATGGGCGACCAGAAGCGCGAGCGTATCCCCGCCATTTCCACCGGCTCGCTGGGGCTGGATATCGCCCTGGGCATCGGCGGCCTGCCGAAAGGCCGGATCGTCGAAATCTATGGTCCGGAGTCCTCCGGTAAGACCACGCTGACCCTGAGCACCATTGCCCAGGCCCAGAAGAAAGGCGCCACCTGCGCCTTCGTGGACGCCGAGCATGCCCTGGACCCGGATTACGCCGAGAAGCTCGGGGTCAATGTGGATGACCTGATCGTGTCCCAGCCGGACACCGGGGAACAGGCCCTGGAAATCACCGATATGCTGGTGCGGTCCGGCGCCGTGGACATGGTGGTGGTGGACTCCGTGGCGGCCCTGGTGCCGAAGGCGGAAATCGAGGGTGAGATGGGCGACGCCCATGTCGGCCTGCAGGCCCGCTTGATGAGCCAGGCACTGCGAAAGATCACCGGTAACGTGAAGAACGCTAACTGTCTGGTGATGTTCGTGAACCAGATCCGCATGAAGATCGGCGTGATGTTCGGTAACCCGGAAACCACCACCGGCGGTAACGCTCTTAAGTTCTATTCCTCCGTGCGGCTGGACATCCGCCGCATCGGCGCGGTGAAGCAGGGCGATGAAGTGACCGGTAACGAAACCCGGGTGAAAGTGGTCAAGAACAAGGTGGCGCCGCCGTTCAAACAGGCGGAATTCCAGATTCTCTATGGCCAGGGCATCAATCAGTTGGGCGAAGTGCTGGACCTGGGCGTGCAGCAGGGTCTGGTGGACAAGTCCGGTGCCTGGTACGCCTACCAGGGCGACAAGATCGGCCAGGGCAAGCAGAACGCCTGCGACTATCTGGCCGAGCATCCGGACGTGGCCCAGGCGATCGAGAAGGAAATCCGTGCCCGTTTGCTGAATGTGGTGCCGCCGGCGGACGAGGAAGAGGCGGTCGCCGAGGGTGACCAGGGGCAAGACGGCAAGGATGACTGAGCGGCGCCGTCGACAGCGGGGCCCTGAAGACGGCCCCGCCGACCCCGCCGCGTTGCGCCAGTATGCGGTGAAGATGCTGGCGCGCCGGGATCACGGCCGTGCTGAGTTGCGCGTCAAGATGGCGCGCAAGTTCGGCGACAGCGACGGACTGGACGCGGCGCTGGACTGGTGCCAGGAGCACGACTTTCTGAATGACCGGCGCTTCGCCGGTTTTTTTGTGCGTTCGCGGATCGAGCGCGGGCAGGGGCCGTTGCGTATTCGCTCCGAGCTTCAGCAGCGGGGGCTTCCCGAAGCCTTGATCAAGGAGGCCCTGGACCAGGCCGAGTGTGACTGGTTCGCCCTGGCCAGGGAGACCCATGCGCGCCGTTTTCGTCAGCCGCCGGCGGACCGCAAGGAGAAGGCTCGCCAGTTGCGCTTCCTGCAGTCCCGGGGCTTCGATGCGGAGCAAAGCTTCAACGCGCTGGACCTGGCCGGGGAAGAAGACCTCGACTGACCCGCCTCGCGACACGACTGTATTCCTCCCTCGAACAGGTCATAATGCTTTCCCTTTCTTGACGGGTAACGGGGAACCGACGTGGAATACCTGAGCGACCCATGGCTGGTGGCGGCCTTGTTGGGTTCCGGCGTGATCGCTGGCTTTATCAATACCCTGGCCGGTGGCGGTGGTCTGCTGATCTTGCCGTTGCTGATGCTGACCGGCATGGGACCGGCCCTGGCCAACGGCACCATGCGCGTGGGCGTCTTGATCCAGTGTCTGGAGGGCGCCCGCCAGTTCCACCGTCACGGGTCGATGCCGGTGGCGGCGCTGCCGGGCATCATGGTGCCCACGTTGGCCGGCGCCTTGCTTGGCACCCTGGCGGCATCTTTCCTTCCGACCACCATTCTGGAGCCCGTGCTGCTGACCACGCTGGTGGTGATGGCGGTGGTGATGGTGCTTAAACCGTCCACGCTGGTGGCCGGGCCCGATGAGGCGCCCCGCGCGCTGGCCAATACGCCCGCGGCCTGGGCCGGGCTCTTCGTGACCGGAGCCTACGGCGGTTTTGCCCAGGCCGGGGTGGGGTTCCTGCTGATTGCGGTGCTGGCGGGCCAGCTCCGTTACGACCTGGTGCGTACCAACGGCTTGAAGCTGGCGATCACCGCCGGCTTCACCATTCTCGCCCTGGGGATTTTCGTGTGGCGGGATCAGGTGGCCTGGCTGCCGGGCCTGCTGGTCGCCGCCGGCACTCTGTTGGGCGTGCGCTTGGGCGTGGGCTTCGCCCATAAGGTTTCCCAGCGGGTGTTGAAATGGATCCTGCTGGTGATGGTGGTGACGGTTTGCGCGGCGGCGGCTCTGAAGTAGCCGCCGCGCCGGTCTGGCGCGCCTTCCCCATCGCAACCGCCCTTTGACAACGCTATACTTTGCCCCCCAATTCCCTGTCTAAAGTAGTTGCTTGCGTATGAAGAGCGCTGAGATTCGCCAGGCCTTTCTCGATTACTTCGCCCGCCAGGGCCACGCCGTGGTGCCGTCGTCCTCGCTGGTGCCGGAGAACGATCCCACCCTGCTGTTCACCAATGCGGGGATGAACCAGTTCAAGGATGTGTTCCTCGGCCGCGACAAGCGCGATTACAGCCGCGCCACCAGCTCCCAGCGCTGCGTGCGCGCCGGCGGCAAGCACAACGATCTGGAGAACGTGGGCTACACTGCCCGCCACCACACCTTCTTCGAGATGCTGGGTAACTTCAGCTTCGGCGACTACTTCAAGCGCGACGCCATCCGCTTCGCCTGGGAGTTCCTCACCGGCGAGCTGGGGCTGCCGCCGGAGAAGCTGTGGGTGACGGTGCACGTGTCCGACGACGAAGCGGCGGACATCTGGCTTAAGGAAATGGGCGTCAGCGCGGAGCGCTTTTCGCGCCTGGATGAAGACAACTTCTGGCAGATGGGCGACACCGGCCCCTGCGGCCCCAGCTCCGAGATCTTCTACGACCACGGTGCCGATGTGCCTGGCGGCCCGCCGGGCTCCGAGGACGGTGATCTGGACCGCTACATCGAAATCTGGAACCTGGTGTTCATGCAGTACGACCGCCAGGACGACGGCGAACTGAAGCCGCTGCCCAAGCCCAGCGTGGACACCGGCATGGGTCTGGAACGCATCGCGGCGGTGCAGCAGGGCGTGCATTCCAACTATGAGATCGACCTGTTCCAGGCCCTGCTCAAGGCCGCGGCCGCCGCCACCGGCTGCGACGATCTTGAGAATAAATCCCTGCGGGTGATCGCCGACCACATCCGCTCGGCCAGCTTTCTGATCACCGACGGGGTGGTGCCGTCCAATGAGGGCCGCGGCTATGTGCTGCGCCGCATCATCCGCCGCGCGCTGCGCCACGGCCATCAGCTGGGCCAGGACAAGCCGTTTTTCCATACCTTGGTGGCGGCACTCGTGGAACAGATGGGCGACGCCTACCCCGAGTTGCGCCGCGAGCAGGCGCGGGTGGAGAAAGCCCTGCTGGCCGAGGAAGAGCAGTTCGGGCGCACCCTGGCCGCCGGCATGAAAGTGCTGGAAGCGGCCATGGCCGACCTGAAAGGCGACGAGCTGCCCGGCCAGGTGGTGTTCTCCCTGTACGATACCCACGGTTTCCCGCCGGATTTGACCGCCGACGTGGCCCGCGAGCGCGGCCTGTCCGTGGATATGGAGGGCTTCGACCGGGAAATGCAGGCGCAACGCGAGCGCGCCCGGGGCGCCGGCTCCTTCGCCAACGATTACAGTGACCGGCTCAACATCGAGGCGGTTACCGACTTCTCCGGTTACGAGAAACATCAGGACCAGGCCGAAGTGGAAGGCCTGTATAGGGATGGTGCCGCCGTGGATTGCCTGGAAGCCGGGGAGACCGGCATGGTGCTGCTCAAGCGCACGCCGTTCTACGCCGAGTCCGGCGGTCAGGTGGGCGACCGGGGCGTGCTCGCGGGCGGCGCCGGTGAGGCCCGCTTCAACGTGGAAGACACCCGCAAACGCGGCCAGGCCCACATTCATGTGGGCACCGTGGGCGCCGGCGCCCTCAAAGTCGGCGACAAGGTGGACGCCTACGTGGATGTGGAACGCCGCCGCGCCATCATGCGGCACCACTCCGCCACCCATCTGTTGCACGCCGCTCTGCGCCGCGTGCTGGGCGAGCACGTCCAGCAGAAAGGCTCGCTGGTGGCACCGGATTACCTGCGTTTTGATTTCGCCCACGGCGAGGCCCTGAGTGCCGAGCAGCGGGAGGAGATCGAGACGCTGGTCAACCGTCAGATTCTCGAGAACGCGGCGGTGACCACCGAGCTGATGGACATGGAAGCGGCCAAGGAGGCCGGCGCCATGGCCCTGTTCGGGGAAAAATACGACAGCGAAGTGCGCGTGCTGACCATGGGCAGCGATGGCTTTTCCAAAGAGTTGTGCGGCGGTACCCATGTACAGCGCACCGGCGACATCGGCCTGTTCAAGATTACCCTGGAGACCTCCGCCGCCGCCGGCGTGCGCCGTATTGAAGCGGTCACCGGCGAGTATGCCCTGGCGCGGGTACGTCAGCAGGAGCATGCCCTGGGCGAGATCGCCGCGACCCTGAAAAGCGGCCCGGAGCAGGCCGCCGAGCGGGTGGCCGCCCAGACCCGCCGGATGCGGGACATGGAAAAAGAGATTGAACGGCTCAAGCAGAAGCTGGCGTCCGGCGCCGGTGGCGATCTCACCGCCGACGCCCGTGAGGTCGAGGGCGTGAAAGTACTGGCCACCCGTGTCGACGGGGCGGACGCGAAAACGCTGCGCGTCACCATGGACAAGGTGAAGGATAAGCTGGGCTCCGGCGTGATCCTGCTGGCCGCCGCCGAGGGCGACAAAGTGTCGCTGGTGGCCGGCGTTACCAAGGACCTCACGGACCGGGTCAAAGCCGGTGATTTGATGAAACACGTGGCCGGCCAGGTGGGCGGCAAAGGCGGCGGCCGGCCGGATATGGCGCAGGGTGGCGGCACCGACCCGGCGGCTTTGCCGGCCGCGTTGGAGAGTGCGTATCGGTGGGTGGCGGAGCAGCTCTGATCACCCTCACATGAAAATCAGGGGCGCAAATGCTATGCTTGCGCGCCTCTTTTGGCAGAAACCAAGTCACTATGGCTCTAATTGTCCAGAAATACGGCGGCACCTCGGTAGGCACCGTCGAACGCATT
>Ga0310342_100000020_pt1 | contig 79206 bp, 76 predicted proteins | sample S15DNA20500_MG_FD_206155 | JGI IMG/M metagenome (GOLD analysis project Ga0310342, IMG submission 206155) | Marine microbial communities from station ALOHA, North Pacific Subtropical Gyre - S1503-DNA-20-500_MG | ecosystem: Environmental > Aquatic > Marine > Oceanic | place: Pacific Ocean: North... | reverse complement strand
CTGTTCATAGCAAGTTTGGCGGCCATCATACGAGTTCGATCCGGCCGTGGATAGAGAAACGGGAGCCCTGAAGGCTCCCGTTACACAGTCGTCCCGTTGTCACCGCTGGAAGGCGCGCCGCCGGGCGGCGTGCCGCCCGAAGGCGACGGACTTACTCTTCTTCGTCGTCCAGTTCCGCGGTGCGCAGCACCTGGCGGCCACGGTACATGCCGTCCGGAGAAATATGGTGACGGCGATGCACCTCGCCGGTGCTCGCGTCTTCGGTGATAGCGGGCGCGGTCAGCGCATCGTGGGAACGACGCATGCCACGCTTGGAACGGGTTTTGCGACTCTTCTGAACAGCCATTTGTTGCTCCTCGGCGTATTACTTGCGGCGGCCCTTGAGACGAGCCAGCACGGCAAACGGATTATCCGGATCGGACTGATTGTCATCCTGGTCGTCCGGTTCCCCGGCATTCCGGGGCGGCGGATCGGGGCACTGATCGTGAAGCGCCACCAGCGGCATCGCCAGCAGCAGTTCTTCCTCCACCAGCTCCGCCAGCGTCATGCGCTCTTCGGTGACCAGCAATGGATCCAGGTCGGCGGGCAATGCCTTGGCCTGCTCTTCGCTCCACACCAACATCAAATCGACGTCGGCGGCGACTTCCTGCTGTACCGGCTCCAGACAGCGCTGGCAAACCAGAACCAGGGAAGTCTCCACCCGGCCCTGAACGCGCCGGCGGCCGTCTTCGTCCCGACCAAAGGTCAGGCTCACCCGGACCGGCTGGTCCAGACTCTCGCGATATTCCCGCAATCTGGGGAGATCCCCGACCCGGGCTTCGCCTTCGACGACGCGTCCCTGGTCCGCGAATTTCCTCGGTTCCAGATACGGTGGCAGTTGCCCTGAAAACATAAGCGCGCAATTCTAGGCGCGGGCCCGCGTCCTGTCAAAGCGAAAATACGCCCGAAAGGCCCGGCTTAACTGACTGAGAAAGCTGGTATTTTCGTGCACCGGACCGGCGCCGTCGGTACACTCCCGTCGCGCACCGACCACCCGCCGACCAGGAGACCGCGATGACCGACCAGCCACAGCCTTTGATTCTGGCCTCTTCGTCGCCGTTCCGTCGCGAACTGTTGGCCAAGCTCCATCTGCCCTTCCAGCACCACAGTCCGGACATCGACGAGAGCGCCCGGCCCGGCGAGACGCCCACGGAGCTGGTACTGCGTCTGGCGCGGAGCAAAGCCGCCGCTCTGGCGGAAGCGCACCCGGACGCTCTGATCATCGGCTCAGACCAGGTGGCGGTCATCGACGGCGAGGTGCTCGGCAAACCCGGCGATCACGACACCGCGGTGGCCCAGCTGCGCCGCGCCAGCGGTCGCACCGTGCAATTTCTTACCGGCCTGTGCCTGCTGAACGGCGCCTCCGGCCGCCATCAGAGCGGCTGCGAGCGCTTTACCGTGCACTTCCGCCAACTCCGTGACCCCCAGATTGAGCGCTACATTGAAGTCGAACAACCCTTCAACTGCGCCGGCAGCTTTAAATCCGAAGGCCTGGGCATCGTGCTGTTTAAAGCGCTCGAAGGACGGGATCCCAACGCCCTGGTCGGCCTGCCGCTGATCATGCTCACCGACTTCCTGGCCGCCGAGGGCGTCGCCCTTCCCGGCTAGAGCTATTGTAGGAGCGGGCCTCGCCCGCGAAAGGGAGCGAAGTTGTGCGAGCGGGCCCGCTCCTTCCATTCGCGGCTAGCGAAGGGTGGGCGCGCCGCCTTCCAGGCCCAGGGTCTGGCCGATGCCCTTGCCAATGGAAGTGCCGAAGCGCTGGAAAAACTGTTCCACCGGCGAGCGCGTCACGGTGTAATCCACCATGTCCTCAATGCCGGCCACATCGCGGGCCACCTGGCCGGGGCTTTTCAGGCCGTCCACCAGGCCCAGCTCGAGCGCCCGCTCACCGGTCCAGAACAGACCGGAAAACAGCTCCGGATGCCCGTCCACTTTCAAGCGGTCGCCGCGACCGTCCTTCACCGCGCCGATAAACTGCTGGTGAATTTCATCCAGCATGGTCTGCACATGCTCGCGGTCGGACTCGCGCACCGGCGAGAACGGATCAAGCAGCGCTTTGTTTTCGCCGGCGGTGTACACGCGCCGCTCCACGCCCAGCTTATCGGCGGCTTCCTGCAAACCAAAGCTGGCCATGATCACGCCGATGGAGCCGACGATGCTGGCCGGGTCGGCGTAGATCTGGTCCGCGGCGGCGGCGATGTAATAGGCGCCGGAGGCGCCCATGTCGGTAATCGCCGCGTACAGCTTTTTCTCCGGGTATTCGCCGCGGAGGCGCTGGATTTCGTTGAATACGAAGTTGGCCTGCACCGGTGACCCGCCCGGGCTGTTGATGCGCAGCAGCACCGCCTCGGCGTTCTCCGCCTCGAAGGCGTCGCGCAACCCGCGGCTGAGCAGGTCGGCGCTGGCTTCGGAATCCGCCATGATCACACCGTTCAGGTCGACCACCGCCACGTGGGGCTCGGCCACGGCCATGGCGTCCCCGGACCGGCTGCCGGTCATCATGAACAGCAACGCGAACAGATAAATAAACGTCAGGCTCTTGAAAAAAATGCCCCAGCGGCGGGTTTTGCGCTGCTCCGCCTGGGCCTGGCCGAGCAGCTTTTCCAGCAGCTTCCACTCTTTACTGGTGGGACCGCTGTTCGCCGTATTGTTGTTGTCGGACTCCATTTACACCGTCTCCTCGAAGTGAGTTTCGCAGTCCACGCCGAGCACCGGCAGCAGCTGCGGTAAAGCATCGATCACCGCCAGAGGGTGAAAGTTCATCAGACGCGCCACCGGATGGGCGCCGTAACTCACCGCCACCCGGTCGACACCGGCGTCACGGGCCATTTGCAGGTCAAAGGACGTGTCCCCGACCACCAGCGCCCGCTCCGGCGCCACCCCCAGTTCAGCCAATAACTCCGTGACCATCGCCGGATGCGGCTTGGAGTGGGTCTCGTCGGCGCAGCGCGAGGCGTGAAAACTGTCCCCCAGACCGCTGCTGGCCCAAACCCGGTCCAGGCCCTTGCGGCTTTTGCCGGTGGCCACCGCCAGGCGCAGCCCGGCGCCGCGCAGCGCCGCCAGCGTCTCGCGAGCACCGGGGTACAGCCGGCTGGGGCTCGCCTCGGCGGCCACGAAATGCACCGCGTAGCGCTCGCGCATACGCGCCAGACGGTCATCGTCGATCCCGGGATAAAGAGTGCGCAGCGCCTCCGGCAGGCCCAGCCCGATGATCTCGCGCACGGCGTCGTCTTCCAGCACCGGCAGACAGAGGTCGGCACCGGCCTGATGCATGCAGGCAATAATGCGCCCGGTGGAATCCATCACCGTGCCGTCCCAGTCGAAAATCACCAAATCATAGTGCATCAGCGTTTGTCCGACCGCAGCGCCGTCAGGATCGCCTCGAAATCCTCGTCCAGGGGCGCATTGACCTTGATGGTTTCACCGCTCTTCGGATGTCGGAATACCAGCGACCGGGCATGCAGGCACAGGCGACGGAGCCCGAGCGCCTCCAGCCGCGCGTCGCCCTTGCGGCTGCCGTATTTATCGTCGCCGAGAATGGGAAAGCCGCCAAACTGGCTGTGCACGCGAATCTGGTGGGTGCGCCCGGTACCCAGACGCGCCTCCACCAGGGCGGCGTCACCGAAGCGCTCCACCAGCGTGAAGTCGGTCACCGAGGCCTTGCCCTCGCGGGACACCCGCACCATTCGCTCGTTACCCTGGGTGATCTTCAGCAGCGGCGCCTCCATGCGCCGCTCGCTGCCTTTAAACCCCTGACACAGCAGCCAGTAGCGCTTCTCCACCCCACCCTGCTGCATCAATTTCTGCAACCGCCGCAAAAAGCCCCGGTGACGGGCCACCATGATGCAACCGCTGGTATCCCGGTCGAGCCGGTGCACCAGCTCCAGATTCCGCTCTTGCGGATAGAGCACGCGCAACGCCTCGATCAGCCCCAGGTTGACGCCACTGCCACCGTGCACCGCCAGGCCGGCCGGCTTGTTGAAGATGAAAATCTGGTCGTCCTCATACAGCAGCGCCCGTGACAGCCGCTCGGCCAGGCCACCGCTGACCACCGGCGGCGCCTGGGATTCGCTGGTGCGCACCGGCGGGATGCGCACCACATCGTCGGCGGCCAGCCGCGTGGTCTGTTTGGCGCGCTTCTTGTTCACCCGCACTTCGCCGGAGCGGATGATTCGATAGATGCGCGAACGGGGCACACCCTTGAGGTGGGTGATCAGGAAATTATCAAGGCGTTGGCCGTCACGACCTTCATCGATGGTAACGAAAGTGACGCGATCGGCGGCGGGGGTATCTGACATGCGGCGATTCTAGCCAAGCGGGCCCGGCTCCGCCAGCGGTGTCGGTGTTCACGCCCCACTCACCCCTCGCCCATCTATCTGATTGATCAGACTGTGATTTTACTGGTATAGTCAGCCGTCGGCCCGGGCTGGCCAACGGCGACGCGCAGCGACCATTCGCCGTCGGTACACCAACACCCGCCAGCCCGCCCGACAAGAATCGAACGGGCCCGAAAGGCCCCGACGCTGCAGCCAATCCCCCGGCGGCAACACAACTCCCCGGCGGATTACCGACAACCAACACCAGGTGGTCTGCGGCACAGGTCGAAGACATAGCCGGGTTGCCGGCGAGCAGCGCCATTCGCGCCCCTTGCCGACACCCCAACCGGTACACAGACGGTAAAGTTTACCCGGCCCGGCGCGTTTGACGCGTCGGGCACAGCGTCACGCGGATTGAGGGGTCGAGGCCCCTCCGGCAACGCCAACGGCACAACTTCACAAGCCCGGAGAGGAACAGGAAAGGTAGAGAAGACAGGCAGATTAACAACGTCGTCCGAGCGCCCCGCGCCGCCACGCGTGAGCCTTGCCTGCTCGCCACTTTCCACCTCCCCACCAGGGTAAGAGGTCTGATTACCGGTATTGATACCGGCCCGCTGCATGCCGCCACGAACCTTGTGGTAGCACAACAATGAAACGAATGTTAATCAACGCCAGCCATCCGGAAGAAGTCCGGGTGGCGCTGGTGGATGGCCAGAGACTGTACGATCTGGACATCGAGCATCGCACCCGCGAACAGAAAAAAGCCAACATCTATAAAGGCAAGATCACCCGCATCGAGCCGTCCCTGGAAGCCGCCTTCGTGGACTTCGGCGCCGAGCGCCACGGCTTTCTGCCCCTTAAGGAAATCTCCCGCCAGTACTTCCAGAAAGACCCCAAGGACATTCAGGGCCGCATCAACATCAAGGATGTGATCAAGGAAGGTCAGGAAATCATCATTCAGGTGGATAAGGAAGAGCGCGGCAACAAAGGCGCCGCCCTCACCACCTTTATCAGCCTGGCCGGTCGCTACCTGGTGCTGATGCCCAACAACCCTCGCGCCGGCGGCATCTCCCGGCGTATCGAGGGCGAGGAACGCCAGCAGCTGAAGGAAGCCCTGGGCAGCCTGGATATTCCCGACGAAATGGGCGTGATCGTGCGCACCGCCGGCCTCGGTCGCGGCGCCGAGGAACTGCAGTGGGACCTCAACTACCTGCTTAAGCTGTGGGGCTCCATCGCCGAGGCCTCGGAGACCCGTAAAGCGCCCTTCCTGGTGTACCAGGAATCCAACGTCATCATCCGCGCCATCCGCGATTACCTGCGCAAGGACATCGGCGAAGTACTGATCGATTCCGAAAAGGTCTACAACGAAGCGCAAGCGTTCGTGCAGCAGGTGATGACCGATTTTCAGCACAAGCTGAAACTGTATAACGACGACACGCCGCTGTTCTCCCGCTACCAGATCGAATCGCAGATCGAGACCGCCTTCGAGCGGGAAGTGAAGCTGCCCTCCGGCGGCTCCATCGTGATCGATCCCACCGAAGCGCTGGTGTCCATCGACATCAACTCCTCGCGCGCCACCAAGGGCGCCGACATCGAGGAAACCGCGCTGCAGACCAACCTGGAAGCGGCGGAAGAGATTTCCCGCCAGCTGCGCCTGCGCGACATCGGCGGTCTGATCGTGGTCGACTTCATCGACATGGGCCCGGCGCGCAACCAGCGCGAAGTGGAAAACCGCATGCGCGACGCGCTGGAAGCGGACCGCGCGCGCATCCAGCTGGGCCGCATCTCCCGCTTCGGCTTGCTGGAGCTGTCCCGCCAGCGGCTGCGTCCCAGCCTCGGCGAGACCTCCAGCATTGTCTGCCCGCGCTGTGACGGCCTGGGCCATATCCGCGACGTGAAATCCCTGGCCTTGAGCATCCTCCGCCTGATCGAGGAAGAGGTCATGAAGGAGCGCACCGGGGAAATCCAGGCCCAGGTGCCGGTCGCCGTGGCCACCTACCTGCTCAATGAGAAACGCCCGGTCCTGCGGGAAATCGAAAGCATTCATAAGGTACGGGTGCTGATTATCCCCAACCCCAACCTGGAAACGCCTCACTTCCAGGTCGAGCGCATCCGCGACGATCAGACCAAGGCCCAGGTCAGCCACGAGCTGGAGCTGCTGGAAGGCCAGCAGGACCCGGCCACCCTGTCCGCCCAGGATACCGAGATCAAAACCCAGGAGCCGGCGGTGAAACTGGTGGCGCCGGACACCGCGCCGCCGCCGCCCAAGCCGCAGCCGGAACCGAAACCGGAAACCGCCGCCAAGACGTCTTCCAAGAAGCCCGCCAGCGCGCCGAAACCGCCGCTGGAGCCGGGCCTGCTGGCCCGTTTCTTCACCTGGCTGGCGGCGCTGTTCAGTGCCTCCGAGCACGACAAACAGCAGCTTGAGGGCAAGCGCGACGGCCAGCGCGGCAACCGCCAGAACCGGGGCGGCAAAGCCGACGCCCGGGGCAACAACAACCGCGGCGGCGACAACCGCCGTGGCGGACGTCGCGGCGAAGGCCGCAACGGTGGCAACCGGAACCGCAACGCCGACAACGAGGGTCGTGGCGGCGATAACCGTGGCTCCGACAACCGTGGTGGCGATAACCGCAAGGACGACAACCAGGACGGCAAGAACGAAGGTGGCAACCGCCGTGGCGGGCGCAATCGTCGTGGCGGCCGGGGTGGCAACCGGGGCGGTGACAACCGCAACGGCGGCGGCAATCGTGGCGACGACCAGAAAAGCGCCGACAGCGGCAAGCCGGAATCCAAACAGGACGCCAAGCAAGACAACAAGGGCGAGCCCAAAGGCGGCGCCGGTAAAGGCCAGCGCAAGGACGACGGCCCCAAGGCTCAACGCCGCACCGACAGCAAGGACGACCGCCCCCTGCGCGAGCGTCAGCGCCCGGACGCCGACAGCCCGCCTCCGCGCATGACGTCCGAGGACAACACCCCGGGCCGTGACCAGGAGCGCGGTGACAGCCGTCCGCCCAAGGCCAAACTGGTGCCCGCCGAAGAGAAAGGCGAGCCGAAAACAGCCGCCGCCAAGCCCAACGCGGAACAGGCCACCGAGGCTCAGGCGCCTCAGGCCGCCGCCGCCCGTCAGGAAGAACAGGCCAAGGCCACCACCAGCGAAGCCGCGCCGGCGCCCGCCGCCGAGGCCCCTTCAGCCAAAGCGCAGGAGCCCGCCAGTCAGGAAGCGCGGTCAGCTAAAATTGAACAGCCCTCAGCGAAGGTGGAAGAACCGGCCAGAGCTGAAGAGCCATCAGAAAAGGTGGAGCAGCCGCCAGCCAAGGCGGAAGAACCGTCAGCGAAAGCGGAGAAGCCCTCGGCTAAGGCAGAGGAGCCTTCAGCTAAGATGGAAGAGCCTTCAGCCAAGGTAGACGAGCCCTCAGCCAAGGTAGAGGAGCCTTCCGCGGCCAAGGTAGACGAACCTTCAGCGAAAGCGGAAGAAGCCCCGGCCAAAGAGGCGCCTTCAGCTAAGACGCAAGAGCCCTCAGCCAAGGCCGAAGAACCGTCAACTAAGGCTGAAGAGCCTTCAGCGAAGGTGGAGGAGCCCTCAGCTAAGGTTGAAGAGCCCTCAGCGAAAGCCGAAGCGTCGGCGAAAGCGGAAGAGCCCTCAGCCCAGGCGGAGGAGCCTTCTTCCGAGCAGCCGCCTCAGGCCGCTTCAACGACGTCGGATCAGGTCCGCCGTGCCGGCAACGACCCGCGTGATCGCAAACCGGGCCAGCCGGTACCGCAGCCGGAACGCAAAGCCGCCGCCAAGCCCGCACCGGCCGAGCAAGCGCCGGCCAAGGCGGAGACCGGCGAAGCCGAGCAGCCGGCCACCCCGGCGTTCAGCAAGCCGGTGGCACCGGAGCGCCCGGCCGGGCGCGCCAGCAATGACCCGCGTCTGCGCCGCCGTCAGCAACAGGCGGAACAAGCCGCCCGGGAAGAGGCCGGCGACGGCAACCCCGGTGCCTGATCGGTCCATCCGACTCTCGCACCACTAAAAAACCGCCCCTCGGGGCGGTTTTTTTATGCGGCAAGGGTACGCGTCGTCGAACCGCTTCAGGGCAGCGCCACCGGCTCCTGCTCCAGGGCCACGCCAAAACGGGCCTGAACGTCCTCGCGCACCGCTTGGGCCAGGGCGAGCACGTCCTCGGCGCGGGCGCCGCCGTGGTTGACCAGCACCAGGGCCTGATCCCGGTGCATGCCCACCGGCCCGAGCCGGCGGCCCTTCCAGCCAGCGTGTTCGATCAGCCAGCCGGCGGCCAGTTTGGCGCCGTCCGGATGAGGAAACGACACCAGCCCGGGATGGCGGTCCTTCAGCCGCGCCAATGCGTCCAGGCTGACCACCGGATTCTTGAAGAAACTACCGGCGTTGGGCAGCACGCCGGGGTCGGGCAGCTTGCTTTGCCGCAGCTCGATCACCGCCTCCCGTACCGTGGCCGGGTCCAGGGTGCGGGGGTCCCGGTCGGCGAAGCGCTCCGCCAGACCGCCGTAATCCACCCGGCGGGCACCATGACGGTGCAACCGCAAAGTGATACCGGTGATAATGAACTCGCCCCGGCGGCGGCTCTTGAACAGGCTGTCGCGATAATCAAATTCGCATTGATCGGCTCGGAAGCACCCTGCCCGCCCGTCGGCCACCGCCACCACATCCACGCTTTCCAGACAATCCGCCAGCTCCACGCCATAGGCGCCGATGTTCTGGAACGGCGCCGCGCCGGCGGTGCCGGGAATCAGGGACAGATTTTCCAGTCCGCCCCAGCCACGCGCGACCGTGTCCGCCACCAGACGGTCCCAGACCACGCCGGCGCCGGCGCGTACCCGCACCTGATCGGCGCTCTCGTCCAGATAGTCGATACCGTCGAAGGCGGGAATCACCGTGAGGCCGGGCAGATCACCACGCAGCACCACATTACTGCCTTCGCCCAGCACGTAGAGCGGCTCATCCGGATCGCGGCCGGCCAGCAGGTCGCCCAAAGCGGCCACGTCCGTGGGCCGTGCCAGGCGCGTTGCCCGGGCCGGCAGCGCCAGAGTGTTGGCGCCGCTCAGGTCGGCGTCGTGCTCGATCACAGCCGCTCCCGCAGCCGCGCCAGCCACAGATCACTGGCCCGTTCGACCAGGTTGAGCACGTGACCGAAGCCGTCGTCGTCACCGTAATACGGGTCCGGCACTTCACCGGGGCCGTCCTCGCCGAGCACATCGAGAAAACGCGCCAGCACCAGGCCCTCGCGGGCCACGCCCGGGCCTGGATCAAGCGCGCGCAGGTCGGCCAGATTGCTGTCGTCCATGGCCAGGATGTAATCGAAGTGGCGGAAGTCGTCGGCGCTCACCTGGCGCGCGCGCAGGTCGTCCATGGGATAGCCGCGCTCGGCGGCGGCGGCGCTGGCGCGGCGGTCCGGCGGCCGGCCGATGTGCCAGTCGCCGGTGCCGGCGCTTTCAATACGCAGACGGTCGCTCAGGCCGGCGTCCCGCACCCGCTGGCGGAACACCGCTTCGGCGGTGGGCGATCGGCAGATATTGCCCAAACAAACGAACAGTATCGACAGCGATGTCATCCCCGGTCTTCCTCCTCGCGCAGATGGCGGCGCATGCGTTCCAGGTCCGCTTCCGTATCGACACCGCCAGGCACCGCTTCCAGAGCCGGCGCCACGTGGATGGCGACGCCGTTCGCCAGGGCCCGCAACTGCTCCAAGGACTCAAGCTGTTCCATCGGTGCCGGCGCCCAGTTCACGAACTGGTGCAGAAAGCCCACCCGGTAGGCGTAGATACCGATATGCCGCCACCAGTAGCCGGGTTCCACCACCAGGCTGAGCGGGTCCGGTTGCTTGGAAAACGCCTCCCGGTCCCAGGGAATCGGCGCCCGGGAGAAATACAGAGCGCGCCCGTCGCTGTCGAACACCACTTTACAGACGTTGGGGTTGAACAGGTCGGCGCCGCGTTCGATGGGCTCGCACAACGTGGCCATGCGGCATTCAGGATTGGCGGCCAGATTCTCGGCCACCTGGTCGATTACCGCGGGGGGGATCAGCGGTTCGTCGCCCTGCACGTTGACCACGATGTCGTCATCGGCGAGGCCGAGATGTTCCGCCACCTCCTGCAACCGGTCGGTGCCGGAGGGGTGATCGGCGCGGGTCATCACCACCTCGCACCGGTCCCCCACGGCGTCGCGTACCCGCTCGTCGTCGGTGGCCACCAGCACCCGCGACGCGCCACTCCGCGCGCAACGTTCCGCCACCCGGGCCACCATCGGCCGGCCGGCCAGATCCGCCAGCGGCTTACCCGGCAAGCGCGAAGAGGCGTATCGCGCCGGCACTACCACATAGAAACTCATAACGGTCCTTACAGAGACTGCGGTTGCAATGCACGATCAATCATGGCGTCCAGGGTGGCGGCCGGCAAACTGGCGTGCACCGGCAGCGTCCACAGGCGCGGATCGTGAAAATCGCGGCATTTTACCGCATCTTTTTCGGTCATGATCACCGGCCGCCCGTCGGCGAAATCCAGGTCGTCGGCGGCGAAACCATGATGGTCGGCGAAAGCGTGCGGGGTGACCGCCAGGCCGAGCAAGGCAAGCGTTCGGAAAAAACGCTCCGGATTACCGATGCCGGCGACCCCGTGCACCGCCCCGTAACGCTCGCGGAAGCTGGCCGCGTCAAGGGCCTCACCGTCTTGCAGGCGCACCAGATCACCGGGCATCAGATGCATGGTGGTGGCGCCGGGCCAGGCGCCGCCGTTGGCCACCAGGAAGTCCACCCGGGAAAGCCGGGACGCCGGCTCGCGCAATGGCCCGGCCGGCAGACAGCGCCGATTGCCCAGGCCCCGCCGCGCGTCGATCACCACCACCTCACAGGAACGCGGCAAGGCGTAATGCTGCAGGCCGTCGTCGCTGATCACAAGATCCGGATTGAACGCCGTCACCGCGCACTCCAGGGCGCGGTCGCGGCGCGGATCAAGCACCACCGGCACCGCCGCCCGGCGGGCGATCAGCAGCGGTTCGTCGCCCACTTGCCGAGGGTCATCGTCCACCGCCACCACGCGCGGGTAATCGTCCGCCCGGCCGCCGTAGCCACGGGAAATCACCACCGGCTTCAGGCCCCGCTGCCGGGCGCGCTCGGCCAGTGCGATCACCAGCGGCGTTTTGCCGGTGCCGCCCACGGCCACGTTGCCGACCACCAGCACCGGCACCGGCGGCCGCTCGGCCTGGTCCCGGAAACGGCGCAACCGCCGTCCGGCCACGCGCCCCACCAGCCAGCCCAGCGGGCGCAGCGGAGTCAGCCAGAGGCTGCCTTCGTACCAGCCGCGCTCCACGCGGCGGCGCCAATCACCCATGGCCGTTGTCGGCGAAATCCATTTTGTAGAGCTGGGTGTAGAGTCCATTCTTTTCCAACAATTCCGTGTGAGTGCCCTGCTCGATCAGGCGCCCCTGATCCAGCACCAGAATGCGGTCCGCTTTTTCGATGGTGGACAGACGATGGGCGATGACCAGGGTGGTGCGCCCTTCCATGAGACGCTCCAGCGCCTGCTGAATATGGTGTTCCGATTCCGTGTCCAGCGCGCTGGTGGCCTCGTCGAGAATCAGAATCGGGGCGTCCTTGAGCAGCGCCCGCGCGATGGCGATGCGTTGGCGCTGGCCACCGGAAAGCTGAGCGCCGTCCTGGCCCACTTCGGTGTCCAGCCCCTGCTCCAGTCCCTGAATGAAGTCCCAGGCGTAGGCGTTGCGGGCGGCTTGTTCCACCAGGGCGTCGTCGGCGTCACGCATCTCCCCGTAGGCGATGTTATGGCGCACGGTGTCGTTGAACAGCACCACCTTCTGACTGACCATCGCGATCTGATGGCGCAGATGGGCCAGCTTATAGTCGGGCAACGGCACGCCATCGAGCAGCACCTGGCCCCGGTCCGGGTCGAAGAACCTTGGCAGCATCGCCGAGATGGTGCTCTTGCCGGCGCCGGAACGGCCGATCAGCGCCACCGTTTCGCCGCTGTGCACCTTGAGGCTCAGGTCTTGCAACACCGGCTGAGCCGGGTCGTAACCGAACGTCACGTCGCGGAATTCGATATTGCCTTCGGTGCGCGGCAGGTCCCGGTCTCCTTCATCCCGCTCTTCCGGGCGGTCCATCAGCTCGAACAACGATGCGGCGCCGGTGACGCCGCGCTGAATTTTCACGTTAACGTCGGTGAGCTGCTTCAGCGGCTTCTGGATCATCCCGGCGGCGGCGATGTAAGACAGAAAGCCGCCGACGGTGAGGGCTTCGCCCATCATGGTGATGTACAGGTAAGTGACCGCGCCGATCGCCACGGAGACGAACAACTGTACGATCACCGTGGAGCCGATCTTGCTGGCGTTGAGCTTGGTGTTCTGGCGCGAGAAGCGGCGGCTTACCGAGTGAAACCGGTCCGCTTCCAGCTTCTGACCACCGAAAATCTTCACCGCCTGATTGCCCTCGATGGCCTCACCGAGGAACTGGGTGATGTTGCCCATGGAGCCCTGAATACGACGGCTGATATGCCGGAAGCGCTTGCTGGTGAGGTTCACCACCAGCCCCACCAGGGGCGCGGCGATCAGCAGAATCAGGGTCAGCTTCCAGTTCTGATAAAGCAGAAAGGTAAGCAGGCCGATCACCGTCAGGCCTTCGCGCAGCATCACGATCAGCGCGTCGGTGCCGGCGCTGGTGATCTGCTGGGCGTCAAAGATAATCTTCGACATGATGCGCCCGGAAGCGTTGTTGTTGTATTCCGACTGCGGCAAACGCAGCACATGGCCGAAAACGTCGTTGCGCAGGCGGTACACGATTTCCTGGGCCACCCAGGTCATGGAGTAGCTACCCATGAACTGACCGAGGCCCTGCGCCAGGGCAATAAAGAACGGCGCGATGGACACGATCACCACGCGGTGCGGTTCCGGGTTGACCACGGTTTCGCCCAGATACCCCGCCAGTTGCGCGGCGCCGGCCTGGGTGGCGGCGTAGATCGCGTAGCCAATGAAACTGGCGAACAAAATAAGAGCGTGGGGCTTTACGTACGAAAGCAGACGTTTGTACGTCCGCCAGGCGTCATCGGGTAGTTGGCTCATTGGCCCTCTTCGTCGGCTTCGCGAGTGGTCAGCGACAGCTTATCAAAGCCCAGCTGTCCGGCCACGTCCATCACCCGCACCACCGCTTGATAGCTGGCGTTGGCATCGGCGGTGATGATCATCGGCAAGGCGGCTTTGTCCTGCCCCAGCCGCAGCAGCGCCGAACGCAGACCCGCTTCGCTGTTGTCGGTGAGCTTTTCACCGTTGATCAGATATTCGCCAAGCGGTGAAACCAGCACTTCCACCGCCCGCGCCGGGCTCTCCGGCGGCATGCCCTGCGCTTCCGGCAACGTCAGCGACAACTGGGTCTCGCGGGTGAAGGTGGTGGAAACCATGAAAAAAATCAGCAACAGGAAGACCACATCGATCAGCGGCGTCAGGTTGACGCTGATCTCTTCCTGGCGCGGGCGCGGGAACTTCACGTCTTCTCTCCCGGTGTCTGTCCCGGCGTCGCCTCGCGCTCACCGTGGACCAGATCCACCAGGTGCACGGCGTTCTGCTCCATGCCCACGGTGATCTCTTCCACCCGGCGCACGAAAAAACGATGAAAGAAAATCGCCGGAATCGCCACCACCAGGCCGGCGGCGGTGGTCAGCAAGGCCTGGGAAATCCCACCGGCCAGCTGCGCCGCGTCGCCGGTGCCGTGCATCATGATCGCGGCGAACACGTCGATCATGCCGATCACCGTACCCAGCAGACCGAGCAACGGCGCGATAGCGGCGATCGACCCCAGCGTGGAGAGATACTTTTCCAGATCGTGGACCACGCCGGTGGCCTCCTCCTGGATGCTTTCCTTCATGATGTCCCGGCCGTGGCGGGCATTGGCCAGCCCGGCGGCGAGAATCCGCCCCAACGGCGACTCCTCGCGCAGCGCCTTGAGCCGCTGGGCGTTCAACTGGCCCTTTTTCAACCAGCCGCGCACCTGCGGCAAGGTACCCGGCGGCGCCAGTTTGCTGGGACGCAGCGTCCAAAAGCGCTCACCGACGATGGCCAGCGCCACCACCGAGCTGATCAGGATCGGGAGCATCATCCAGCCCCCGGACTGCACAAGATCCTGCACGTTGTGATCCCCTTTTCACGGTTCCGGCTCGCGGTGCCAGGGCCGACCATGGGCCCGGCGCCACTTTGTTATAAGCGCGGCATTATCAGGGCCGCCCAAACGAAACACAATCATACCGGTCCGGTCGGTACGCAGAAGCGTGACGCCGGCCGCGTCCAACCGGTCCACCACCTCACGGGCGGGATGGTCGAAGCGGTTGGCGTAGCCCATCGACGCCACCGCCCAACGGGGCGATACCGCCCGCAACCAGGCGCTCGACGACGACGAACCGCTGCCATGATGGGCGAGCTGCAGGACCGTGACCGGCGCCACCCGCCCCAGCAGCCGGTATTCCACCTGCTTGGGAATATCGCCGGTCAGCAAGGCGCTCGCCCCCAGGGCGTCCACACGCAGCACGCAACTGGCGGCATTACCCTGGTAGTCGCCGTCCGGCGGCCACAGTACCTGGAACCGCACGCCGTCCAAGCGCCATTGTTGCCCCGCCCGGCACGGCCGGGCACCATCCACCCGGTCCGGCTCCCCGCTCAACAAGCGCCCGGTGCGGTCCAGGTCCGCCAGGCCGCCGGCGTGGTCGCCATCGCCGTGACTGACAATGGTGATGTCCGGAGTCAGGCCGTGGCGGCGTAACCAGGGCAGCAGCACGCTTTTCGCCGCCGACCCGCCGGGCCAGCCCGGCCCCAGGTCGTAGAGTACCAGATGGTTCTGGGTGCGCAGGGCCAGCGCCTGCCCCTGCCCCACCTCGAACACGATCAAATCCAGTTGACCCCGCGCCGGTGGCTCGGCGCCCGGCAACCACCACGGCAGCAAACCCAGCAGCAGCAACCGGCGCGGCCAGGGCCAGGCCGGCAACAGCCACAGCAAGGCCGAGGCCAGCAGCGCCAGACCGGCCCATCCGGGGGTAGGCGCCAGTGGCGGCGACGGCACCCGGTGCAGCGCTTCCATGAGCAGCACCGAACCTTCCACGCCGGTGGCGGCGGCGCGCAGGAGAGCTGGAACGTCCAGCGCCACGCCCAACAGAGCCACCGGCACCACCAGCAAGCTGAACAACGGCACCAGCACCAGATTGGCCAGGGGGCCCAGCCAGGCCCAGGTATCGAACAGCCAGGCACTGAGCACCGCCATCACCAGCGGCAGACTGACCATCACCGGCCAGCGGCCACCGTCAATAAGCAACAGGATCACCGCCACCGCCGAGAAGGACAACCAGAGCCCGGCCGACAACGCCGCCAACGGTTGCAGCAACAGCACCGTTGACAACGCCAGGCCCAGCACCGCCCCCACGGCCGGCCGCGCCCGGCGCAACCGGCAGGCGGCCAGCACCGCCACCATGATCAACGCACGCTGGGTGGGCAGCGCGAAACCCGCCAGCGCCGCGTACCCCATTGCCCCCGCCAGGGCCGGGGCCCAGGCCCATTGTTGCAGGCTGACGGCGCGGGCCGGCGGACACACGAGCCACAACAGCGGTGCCAGGAGCCAGCGCCCCAGCGCCCACAACAGGCCGGTGACCAGGGTCAGATGCAGGCCCGAAATCGCCAGCAAGTGGGCGGTGCCCAGCTCCCGGAACAGCCGCCACAGCGGCGGATCCAGACCTCGGCGGTCGCCGGTCACCAGGGCCGGAATCACGGCGGCACCGGCAGGGCTCATGGACAGCGACTCGCCGACCCGGCGGGACAGCCGGTCACGGCGGGCGTCCAGGCTCCCCGGCCGCGCCCGCTGGCGGCTCACCGCCGTGAGCACGCCCCGGGCATCGATACGCTTGGCAAGATCGGACCGGGCACGGTCCGGTCCGGTCTGGTTGTACCAGCCGTGGGGAAAGAAAAGACGTACCTTGCCACGCACCCGGTCTCCGGCCCGCAGCGACGGCAGCGGCGCCCAGGCGGTGACCCGCACCCGGTGACGGCCCGGCCAGGGCCGCTCGTCGACGGCCAGGCGCAGCTCCAGAACCAACCGTTGACGGCGCAGCGTCCGGCCGAAACGGCGCCGGGTGTCGGTGACCGGTAACCCCACCACAAGGGCGTCCACGGTCAGCGTGGCGCCGTTAAGGTGCTCCGGCAGCCGACGGTCGAGCCCTTGCTCCAGAGCCATCATCCCGTGAGCCCAGGACAGCGCCAGCAACAGGCACACCAGGCGCCCGCGCGGCATCGCCAAGGCCAGCGCCGCGAACGCCGCCAGCGGCCACCAGACGCCGCTCCAAACCGCCGCGATCACGGTGACGGGGGAAAACCAGTATCGCATCCTTGCTCACCGGGTTGTTATCATCACGCTTCCATGTAACGGCGCGGCGTTCCGACCACGGGTCGATGTAGGCGTTCGCCGCCCGGGTCGGCATAATAGCGCCCGTCTTCCAGGGACCTTGCAGTTTCACATGCCCAAACATTTGTTCCGCAAATACCTGCCCTCGCCGGATCGCCTCAAAGGACACAAATCCCTGAGTTTTCTGGGAGAGGTGTTGGCGGACCCCAACCTCTGGCACATAAACCGGCACTCCCTGGCCGGCGCCGCCTTTATCGGGGTGTTCACCGGGCTGTTGCCGATTCCCCTGCAAATGGGCCTGGCCGCCCTGCTGGCGGTGCGCTTCCATTGCAACCTGCCGCTGTCGGTGATGCTGGTGTGGATCTCCAACCCGGTGACCTATGTGCCGATCTTTTACTTCACCTATCGGGTGGGGGCCTGGATGACCGGCATGACGCCCAGTTCACCGCACGGCATTAATGTCGCCTGGTTCGTCGAGCAGTTGGTGCCGCTCTGGGTCGGCTCCCTGGCCTGCGCCCTGATCGCCGGCCTGGCGTCCTATTTCACCGTCAAGCTGTTCTGGCGTCTGGCCGTGGTACGCAGCTGGAACCTGCGGGCCCGCCGCCGGCAACGGCAGCAATAGCCAGCCGATTCTCCAAGCCTAGCAGCGGCGGCGCCCGCGGACTGTCAGCGGGCCGGGATACTTTATGAAGGAAAAAGCGGAGAGCGTCGTAAGCCTATGGCTCAGGCCAGCGGGTGCAGCAGGCCGTCGTGCAGCTCATGGCGGCTCTGACAACGGTCGGCGAAATGATGGTCGTGGGTCACCACCAGGAAGGCGGTGCCCAGACGCTGGTTGAGTTCCAGCATCAGATCCTGCACCTGATCGGCGGTGCGCTCGTCCAGGTTGCCGGTGGGCTCGTCCGCCATCACCAGCGCCGGGTCGGTCACCAGAGCCCGGGCGATCGCCACCCGCTGCCGCTCGCCGCCGCTCAGCTGAGCGGGCTTGTGCTCGGCGCGCGGTGCCAGGCCCACCTGATCGAGCAGACGCTCGGCCCGTTGCGCGGCCTCCGCCGGCTTCAGGCCGCGGATCAGCAACGGCATGGCCACGTTCTCCCGGGCGGTGAATTCCGGCAGCAGATGGTGAAACTGATAGACAAAACCGAGATAGTGATTGCGCAACCGTCCCAGCGCCCGGTCGTTGAGGCCCGCCAAGGGCCGGCCACCGATCTCCACGGTACCCTCGCTGGGCACATCCAGGCCGCCCAACAGATTGAGCAGCGTCGACTTGCCCGACCCGGAGGTGCCGATAATGGCGGCGATATCGCCCCGGTGAATGGTCAGTTCCACCCCGTTGAGCACCTGCAGCTCGCCGCGACCTTCCGGGTAGCGCTTGACCAGTCCCCGGGCCGCCAGAACCGTGTCGGCGTGTTCAGCGTTACTCATAGCGCAGGGCCTCCGCGGGTCGCACCCGGCTGGCACGCCAGGACGGATAGAGCGTGGCCGAGAAACTGATCAGCATGGCGATGCCGACGATCGCGGTGACGTCGCTCCACTTCAACTGTGACGGCAGGTAGTTGACGAAATAGGCATCGAAAAGACGGGTATTGAAGGTGGTCTCCACCCAGGCGGCCACCTCGCTCACGTTGGTGGCCAGCAGCACCCCGAGCACGGTGCCCAGGAAAGTACCGGCCAGGCCGATCACCGTGCCCTGGACCATGAAGATGCGCATGATGGTGCCCGGCGACGCACCCAGGGTGCGCAACACGGCAATGTTGCCGCGCTTCTCGGTGACCAGCATTACCTGACTGGAAATAATGTTGAACGCGGCCACCGCTACAATGAAGCTGAGCAACAGCGTCATCATGCTTTTTTCCATCTTGATGGCCTGGAACAGGTTGCCGTGGCTGCGGGTCCAGTCACTGGTGTAGTAATCGGGGCCCAGCGCCTGCTGCAGTTGCCAGCCGATCTCCGGCGCGGCGAACAGATCGGTGAGACGCAGATGGATGCCTTCCACGGTGCCGGCCTGTCTTTCCAGCCGGGCGGCGTCCTCGGTGGCCACGTAGGCGTAGAGACCATCCACCTCGGCCCGCGCGCGGAACCGGCCGACCACGGTGAAGCGCTTGAAGCGTGGCATTACCCCGGCCGGAGAGACACTCGCCTCCGGCAACACCAGGGTGACCTTGTCACCGGTCTCGGCGCCCAGTTTACGGGCCAGCGCGTAACCCAGCACGATACCGAATTCGCCGGGCCGCAGAGCCTGGAGGTCGCCGTCCCACATCATTTCATTGACGATGGAGACGTCCTTCTCCGCTTCCGGTTCGATGCCGTTGACCAGCACCCCGGCCACATTGCCCTCGTAGGTGAGCATGCCCTCGAGCTTGATGAACGGGGCCGCCGCTTCCACGCCCGGGTAATCACGTACCTGGTCCGCCAGCGCCTGCCAGTCGGTCACCGGCTCGCGACCGTGCACGGATAAATGGGTGACCATCCCCAGAATCCGGGTCTGAAGTTCCCGGTCGAAGCCGTTCATCACCGACAGTACGGTGATCAAAACGGCGACACCGAGCATCAGCCCGAGCGCGGAGATCAGGGTGATCACGGAGATGAAACTATTGCGGGCCCGGGCGCCGGTATAGCGCAGACCCACGAACAGGGCAAAGGGTCGAAACATGGCGCGCATTTAAGCACTAAAACGGCGGGCGGTGCCAGTCGCTTTGTGACGATCATCCGCGACCACGGAACGGCGATTTGATTCAATTCCCGAACAACAATAATCGTCAAAGCCGGCGGCGGCGCGAAGGCGTCTAAACACCGTTTTACTTGAACAAAGGTTCACGCTGTCCGTACTATCAGTACCGGCTTATCCAAGGGGGAAGAGGTCATGGGCAAACTATTCACGGCGTTGGCAATGACGGCCGCGCTTTTGTGGCCGGTCACGACGGCGGCGGAGAACGACGTACCCGAACGCGGCATGAGCAAAGCCGAGGTACGCGCACGGTTCGGTGAACCCCGGCACGCTCGTCCGGCGGTGGGGCAACCGCCGATCAGCCGCTGGGACTACGACGGTTTCAGCGTCTATTTCGAGAACGACACCACGTTGCACAGCGTGCGTGAGAAGGAACGCGCGCCGGCCGCGGAGCCGTCCCGAAGCGCGGAAACGCCGGGCGAGGAAACGGGCGCGCATTCCACTCTGGAGGCGGAGGTCGGCGTGTCCCCGGCCAACGGCGAGGAGCCGCCCACGGAAAAGGAAGAGCAGGAAACCAACATCGAGGTGAAAACCTTCGAGCCGCCCCGGAACAAAGAGGAAGAGGACGACGAGACCAGCACCGAATCCGATTCCGCGCCGGGCAGCACGGCAGTACGCGCCAACGCCGAAGGGTCCGAGGAACGGGACCAAGAGGACGCCGAACAAGAGTTCCGGAAAAACACCGATGACGGCGCGTCACAAGACGCGGTTAGCGATGACCCGGCCGGCGACGGGCGCTTCCGGTTTGATCCGGCCACCGGCCGCATTGTCGTGGACGACGTGGAGGAAGACGAAGATCGTGACGCCGAACCGGCACGCTGAGCGCCGCCTGTTACCGGAATGGCACCCGCAGTGGGGCATTCTGCTGGCCTGGCCCGACGAGCATACGGACTGGGCCGACCGGCTGGAGCCCGCGCGCCGCACCTACCTGGCCCTGATCAAGGCGCTGTTGGATCATCAGTCGGTGCTGCTGGTGTGCCGCGACAGCGAAGCAGCGGAAACCGCCCGCACACTGATCGACGACAGCGGCGCCGACAGTCGCCGGCTGCGTATTCGCATTGCCGCCTACAACGACACCTGGGCACGGGATTTCGGTCCCATCGCCGTTTGGGAGAACGGCGCCCCGGTGCTGCTGGATTTTCACTTCACCGGCTGGGGCGGCAAGTTCGAAGCGTCTTTGGATGACCGTCTTAACCGCGCCCTGCCCTGGCGGGTGACCCTGCGGACCCAGGACCTGGTGCTGGAAGGCGGCGCCATCGATACCGACGGCCGAGGCAATCTGCTCACCACCCGCGCTTGCCTGCTTAATCCCAACCGCAACCCGACCCTCAGCGAGGCGGCGCTGGAAAGCCGCCTGCGCACGTCGCTGGGGGTGGATGACATCTGGTGGCTCGACCACGGCCACCTGGAAGGTGACGACACCGACGCCCACGTGGATACCCTGGCGCGCTTCGTGAACCCCACCACCCTCGCCTACGTGCACTGCGACGACCCGAACGACAGCCATTATCCCGCGCTCTCCGCCATGGCCGCGCAACTGCGCGAACTGGCCGACCGGGAAGGGCTCACTCTGGTGCCGCTGCCCATGGCCCGCGCGCAGTACAATGAGGAAGGCGAGCGGCTTCCGGCCACCTACGCCAACTTCCTGATCACCAACCGCAAGCTGCTGATACCCCTGTACGATTGCGACACCGACGAGGCCGCCCTGCGGGCCTTCGACGCCGTGTCCGGCGAGCGCCGGGTAGAGGGCATCCCCTGCCGGCCTCTGATCGAACAAGGGGGCAGCCTGCATTGCATCACCATGCAACTGCCCGAGGGCGTGCTGGCCTGAGCCGGAAACTGCTATCCTTTCCAGCACGCCGACTTTTCAAAACCGCACCGGAAGAGATCCCACATGCGCGTTGCCGTGATCCAGCAACAGAACACCGCCGACCTGGACGCCAACCTGGCCCGGTCCATGGACAAAATCCGCGAGGCCGCGGCCCAGGGAGCGCAACTGGTGATGCTTCAGGAGTTGCACCGCAGCCTGTATTTCTGCCAGAGCGAAGACACCGACATGTTCGATCTGGCGGAAACGGTGCCCGGGCCCAGCACCGACGCCCTGGGGGCGCTCGCCCGGGAGCTGCAGGTGGTGATTGTCGCCAGCCTGTTCGAGAAACGGGCCACCGGTCTGTATCACAACACCGCGGTGGTGCTGGAAAGCGACGGGCACCTCGCGGGCCTGTATCGCAAGATGCACATTCCCGATGATCCGGGTTTCTATGAGAAGTTCTATTTCACCCCCGGCGACGCCACCTTTAACGCCGGCCATTCCGGGTTCACCCCGATCCGCACCAGCGTCGGCAAACTGGGTCTGCTGGTGTGCTGGGATCAGTGGTACCCGGAGGCGGCCCGTTTGATGGCGCTGGCCGGGGCCGACCTGCTGCTCTACCCCACCGCCATCGGCTGGGACCGTACCGACGACGCGGAAGAACAAAACCGTCAGTTGGACGCCTGGATCACGGTGCAACGGGCCCATGCGGTCGCCAACGGCCTGCCCGTGCTGGTCGCCAACCGCACCGGCTTCGAACCCGGCCCGGATGGCGCCGGCGGCATCGACTTCTGGGGCAACAGTTTTGTGTGCGGCCCACAGGGGGAATACCTGGCCCGCGCCGACCGGGACCAGGAACAGACGCTGGTGGTCGACCTGGACATGGCGCGCTCTGAAGAGGTCCGCCGCATCTGGCCTTACCTGCGCGACCGGCGCGTGGATGCCTACCAGGACCTCACCAAGCGCTACCGGGACTGACTAGGGCAGCAGTGTCCAGGCCAGATACAGCATGATCAACACCTGCGCCACAAACAGAGTAGCGCGAACCAGCACCAACGGCAGACTGGTGCCGATCAAATGCGCCGCGCTTTGCCCCAGACGACAAAAAATAAAGGCGCCGGCCAGTCCGTCCACCACCGCGCTTTGTCCAGTGGCCGCGGCGGTCAGCACCAGGGCCGCGAACAGCGGCAGGTTTTCCAGACAGTTCAAATGGGCGCCTTTGGCACGTATCAGGAAGGCGGGGTCGTCAACCGGTTGGTTGCGCTCCCAGTGATTGGCCTTCTTGTTCCCCAGAAAAATCTGCGGCACCCGATAGCCAGCGTAGGTCATCGCCAGCAATAAACTCAGAATCACGAAGATCAGCAAAGCCGTAAAACCAGTCATTTTATTTTCCTTATCGCAGAGGGAAAGGCGGTCTGGGAGACCACGAGTATCTCAGAATGACACAGCGACAATGAAAATGACGTTACCGAATGTAGTTCGGTGTCAGGCGCGCTTCTTTTCGATCCAGTAGAGGAACAGGTCCCCCTGCTGGCGCTGCTCCAGAAGCGTGTGGCCGAGAAACTGGCAAAACTTGGGAATATCCCGTTCCGTGGAGGGGTCGGTGGCGCGCACTTCCAACACGTCGCCGGCGGCCATGTCGCGCACCTTGCCGTGCAGCAGCATCACCGGTTCCGGGCAAACCAGGCCGGTGGCGTCGAGATGATGTTCAGCGTGCGGCGTATCAGTCATGGCAAAAGAGTCAGCCCAGTCGTTGCGGCGGCGGGCGCCAGAAAAGGGTCGCTATTATAACCAAGCCGCCGAGCCCCGCCGCAAGCAGGAAGTGCCCGGCGTACCCCAGCGCCGAGGCGCTGAAGCCGCTGCCCAGCGTGAACAGGCCCACCGCCATCAGATACACCGACGCCTGCAGGGTATAATCACCGCCCTCACGATCCCGGCGGCAGTAGTCCATCATCACCACGAACAGCGCCACCGTGGACAGGCCATCGGCGAACTGCTCGAACAGCGCCACCGGCCACACCCAGCCCGCCGCGCCCGCGGCCACTGCCCACCAGCCCACGAACGCCAGGGCCTGCAACAGCCCGAAGCCGACCAGAGCGGCCTTGCGGCTCAGCCGCAGCATCAGCAGGCCGGCCAGCGCCGCCGCCAGCAGGCCGGTCAGCGAGGCCACCAGGTCCAACCGGCCGATGGCCGCCTGACTCCAGCCCTCGTCCACCAGGAACGGCTTGATCATGCGGGTGCCGAATCCATCGCCGACCTTATAGCCGAGCAAAATCACCACCCACCACAGCAGACCCGGCCGCCGCCAGAAGCCCTGCCACTGTCGCCACCACCAATGACGAGAGCCGCGCTCCATCGCCGTCGGGCTTGACGGCGAGGCTTCCAGCGGTTCGTGGAACAACGCCACCGGTATCAGCAACAACGCCACCGCCGCCGCCAACAGCCACAGGCTGGCGCGCCAGCCGATCCAGTCGTTGGCCATCAGCAACAGCGCGCCACTGAGAATCAACCCGACCTTATAGCCGAGCACCTGAACGCTGTTACCCGGCCCGCGCCACTCCGGACGCAGCAGGCGCACGGCGAGACCGTCGGCGGCGATGTCCTGGGTGGCACTGGCGGTGTTCAGCAGCAGCAATAGCAACAACAGCAAAGGAAACGCATCGGCGAACCAGACCGCCCGCTCGGTGAAGGACAACAGCAGCAGAATCAGCACCACCAGCGCCTGGCAGCCGATCACCCAACGCTTGCGGTGGCCCGGGCGGCCACGGCCGAGCCGGTCCACCCAGGGCGCCCACAGGAATTTCAGAGCCCAGGGCGCGGCGGCCAGGCCCAGCAGACCGATCCATTCCCGGGACAAGCCACTTTCCCGGGCCAGGGAAGGCACCGCCTTGGCCAGCAGACCGGCGGGCAGGCCCTGCAGGAAATACAACACCGCCAGGGTGGCGAGCAGCACCGGCAGGGCCGGCCGTCCCGCTTCATGCATCGCGGGTGTCCACCCAGACGGTGATTTCCTCCCGATCATGATAGAGGTGGGCGGCCTGGATACGGACCTCCGGATACTGGCGCGTCAGCCCGTCCTGAAGGCGCTCCAGAAGTGTCGCGGTCTCCCGGTGGCGGCGTGCCATGGGCAGCTTGAGATTGAACAAGGCGGCCCGCGTCCAGCCCTGCTGCAGCCATTTCTGCATCAGCGCCAGGGTGCGCGCCGGCTTATCCACCACGTCGCAGACCACCAGGTCCACCGGCCGCTCCGGACGCCAGGTGAAGGCGTCTCCGGCTACGTGGCGCACCGGATACTCGTCCATCAGGCGCGCGTCGAGCCGGCCATGGTCGACGCCGGTGACTTTGATACCCAGCCGCGCCAGATGCCAGCTCCAGCCGCCGGGCGCCGCGCCCAGGTCCACGGCGGTATGCAGCCCCGGCGGACGCCCCCGCCCACAGAAACGCAGTAGCGCCTCTTCCAGTTTGAGCGCCGAACGGCTGGGCGCTTCCGGTGACAGCCGCAACCGCATCAGGCCACTCTCCGGCAGCGGCAGTGCCGCCGGGCTGACACCGATCAAGCCGTTGCGGGAATCGTCGAAAAACAGATGCAGCCGCTGCCGGGCGTTAGAACGCAGCAGTCCGTCCTTGCGCAGCCGGGGCTCCAGCGCCTTGCGGAAACCGCGCAGAAAACGGGCCAGCTCACGGCCTTCGTTATTGTCGGCGTGTTCCAGATAGAGCTCGCTGAACGGCCCGAGAGCCCGCAACGACGGCCACAGGGCACCGATGCGGTCGGCCTCCGGCAGATCCTCGAAACGATCCGGGCACGGATACAGGCTGCGGGCGAACACCAGCCCGGTGTCCATGAGCGCCATGGCGCTGCCCTGCTGGCTGTGCCAGAGCACATAGCCTTTGTTCTTGTCCGCTCGCGGGTAACCGGCCACGCCCAGATCGGCGGCACGCTCGGTGAACTCGGCGGCCAGGTCGGATTCGAACCCGGGCCGGCACAGCGCTAGGAAAGTTTCCATAGAACGACAACTGTTGGTGAAGAGCTAATAAAAAGTTAATAGTTAACAGTGAATAGTTAATGGCGAAAAACCGGCCACGGAGCCTCCCCGCTATTAACTGTTCACTATTAACTATTCACTGACGGTGGTGCTCGTTACTTAACGAACACCACCGTCTTGTGTCCATCGACAATGACCCGGTCTTCCAGGTGCCAGCGCACCGCGCGCAGCATCACCTGCCGCTCCACATCCTGGCCGAGCCCGCGCAGCTCCGCCGCCGAATGGCGGTGCGACACGCGCTGCACGTTTTGTTCGATGATCGGACCCTGATCCAGATCCTCGGTGACGTAGTGGCTGGTGGCGCCGATCAGTTTAACGCCCCGGTCGTGGGCCTGCTGATAGGGGTTGGCGCCGACGAAGGCGGGCAGAAACGAGTGGTGGATATTGATGATCCGGTGCGGATGCCGCGCCACGAAGGTGGGGCTGAGAATCTGCATGTAGCGGGCCAGCACGATCACGTCCACCTGCCCCTCCAGCAACTCCAGAGCCCGGGCTTCGGCTTCTTCCTTGTTGTCCCGGGTGACCGGTATGTGGTGATAGGGAATACCGAAACGCTCCACTTCGCCGCGCAGGTCGTCGTGGTTGCTGATCACCATGGGAATCACCGCCGGCAAGTCGCCCCGCGACACGCGCCACAGCAGGTCCATGATCACATGATCGTGGCGGGACACCAGCACCGCCATGCGCTTTTTATCGGCGGCGTAACTGATGTGCCATTGCATGCCATAACGGGTGGCGACCCGGTTACGGAAGTTGTTTTCCAGCGCTTCATGGCTGCAATCCAGGTCCGGCGTCTGGAATTCCAGACGCAGAAAGAAGGTGCCGTCCTGGTGGTCACTGGAGTGCTGATCCAGGTCGGTGATGTTGGCGCCATGGTTGTACAGGAAGGTGGACACCGCGCTGATGATGCCCGGCTGGTCCGGACAGGTCACCAGCAGACGGGCGGTGGCCGCGTCCTCGTTGTGTTCAGCGGGGTTCATGGATGTCTCCGTGCGGATTACCGAAATGGTCGCGCCGGTAGGCGGACGGCGTCTGGCCGGTCCACTTCTTGAACGCCCGATGGAAAGAACTGGCCTCGCTGAAGCCCATCAACAAAGCGATTTCGTCGATGCTCAGTTCCGGTTTGGAAAGGTAATACACCGAAGCGTCCTTGCGGATCGAGTCCTTGATTTCCTGATAGCTGGTGTTGCCCTCCTTGAGGCGGCGGCGCAGAGTCTGCGGCGTCATCCCCAGCTTCTCGCAAATCTCGCCGAAATCAGGAAAGTGATTACCGTACTCATTGGAGATAATCGCCCTGATCTGCGCCGGCAACCCCACGTTGTGGACGTTGCCGTCGAACAGCTGCGCCAGGGAATCGCGCAGGAACTTGGACAGAGACAGTTCGTTCTGAACCAGCGGCAGGTCAAGGAACCAGGCCGGGAACACCACCTGGTTCACATCGCTGTTGTAGTGGGTCGGGCAGTCGAACATAAACCGGTATTCGTCGTCCTCGCGCACCGGTTCATAATCGAGATAGACCGCCTGCGGCTCCACCGCCTTGCCGACCAGCCAGCTCATGAACCGCAACGACAGGAACAGCATCGCCTCGATGATCACATCGCGGAAGTCCAGCCGCCGGTCCACCCGCACTACCAGAGCGGCCTGGTCGCCGTCACGCCGTAATTGGCTGTCCATGCTCAGATTGAACAGGCTGTAGAAGCGGATGCCCCGGTCTACCGCCGCTTCCAGATTGGGGCAGTTGACCACCGCGTGGGCCATCATCGAAAACGTGCCGGGCTTTGACTTACGGCCCTGTCCGAAGCCCAGGAATTCATCCTGGGTCTGCTCCATGACCAGCAACATCAGGCGGATGAAGGTATCGCGCTCAATGCGCGCCTCCGGATCCTCCAGTACCCGCCGCTCAATACCGCACTGGTCGAGCAACACGGGGATGCTCACGCCGCCACGGGCGGCGCCCTGCAGCACCTTCACCACCCGCTGTACGTTGATTGTTCTTCGCTGAATCATTGCTCATCCTGAAACGTCACGTGCCCTGCCCCCGTCGGGCAAGCGCCCCATGATAAATACTTTTGACCCGGGCTTCATCGCCAAGCGCTACCCTGGATAGCCGAACCCATGGCTCAAGGACCGCCAGCATGTCCGAACCCCGCCTGATACTGATTCTCGGCGACCAGCTCAGCCCCCATCTCAGCAGCCTCACCGAGGGTGATCCGGACCGCGACCGGGTGGTAATGGCGGAAGTCGCCGGCGAGTGCGAATACGTGCCCCACCACCGCAAGAAGATCGCGTTCCTGTTCGCCGCCATGCGCCACTTCGCGGAGCGTTTGCGTGAGAAGGGCTGGCGGGTGGACTACTATACCCTGGACCAGGATTACCAGGATCTCACCGACGCCCTGCTGGCCAGCCGCCAGGACAGCGGTGCCCGCCAGCTACTGGTCACCGCCCCCGGGGAATGGCGCCTGCTCGAGGCCATGAAGCGGCGCTGGCCGCAAAAGCTCGGCTGCAGCGTGCGCATTCTCGACGACCGGCGTTTCCTGTGCACGTCGGAAGCATTCCGCGAGTGGACCGACGGCCGCAAGCAGCCACGCATGGAATACTTCTACCGCACCATGCGCCGCGCCACCGGCCTGTTGATGGACCCGGACGGCCAGCCGCTGGGCGGCCGCTGGAACTTCGACAAGGACAACCGCAAACGCTTCGACGGCAACACGCCACCGCCCGGCCCCAAGCGCTTTACCCCCGACACCACCACCCGAGACGTGCTCGACCTGGTGGAGGCCCGCTTCCCGGACCGGTTCGGCGACCTGCAGCCGTTTTGGTTCGCGGTCACGGAAGCACAAGCCCAGGAAGCATTGAACCACTTTCTGGACCATGCCCTGCCCCACTTCGGCGACTACCAGGACGCCATGGACAGCGGCGACGATTTTCTCTTCCACGGCGTGATCAGCCAGTACATCAACGCCGGCCTGCTCGACCCGCTCGCCGTATGCGAGGCCGCCGAGCAACGCTATCTGCAAGACCAGGCGCCGCTCAACGCGGTGGAGGGCTTCATCCGCCAGATACTGGGCTGGCGGGAATACGTTCGTGGCCTGTACTGGCTGCTGATGCCCGACTACCGGGAAGAGAACCGGCTCGCCAGCCACCGGGACCTGCCCTGGTTCTACTGGAGCGGCGAGACTCGCATGCGCTGTGTGTCCGAAGCCGTGCGGTCCACCCGCGAGCACGCCTACGCGCATCATATCCAGCGGCTGATGGTCACCGGCAACCTGGCGCTGCTGCTGGGCGTGGAGGTAAAGCAAATCCACGAATGGTATCTGGCCGTCTACGCGGACGCCTACGAATGGGTGGAGCTGCCCAACACCCTGGGCATGGTGATGCATGCCGATGGCGGTTATCTGGGCTCCAAGCCCTACGCCGCCAGTGGCAAGTACATCCAGCGCATGTCTGACTACTGCGGCGATTGCCCCTATAAGGTGAGCAGCGCCGAGGAGGACAACAGCTGCCCCTTCAACAGCCTCTACTGGCATTTCATTCACCGCCATCGCCGGCGCTTCGAGAAGCACCCGCGCATGAGCATGATCTACAAGGCCTGGGAGCGCATGGCCGAACCCAAACGCGACGCCATTCTGGCCCGCGCCGAAAAGCTCCTCGACGATCCCGAAAACCTGTAGGAAGCCTGGTGGGAGCGGGCCCCGCCCGCGAAAGGGAGCGAAGCTCACGTCGGGATCCCAGAGACCTCTCTCCAGAAAGCCCGCACCGGGATCGGGTGGGCCCGTCCAGGACACGCTGCAAGTACATCCCTGTAAGCTCGACCGCAGCGGCGGACCGTTTTGGCCATCCCTGGCCAAAGACGGTCCTGGACGGGCCCACCCGATCCCGGCGCTCCTTGGGAAATTCGCCGCCACAAACCCATTTCGTAGAAAGGTCCAGGCGGTGTTCTGACCCGTGGCGGTTCCGCTGCAAAGTGAGCGGGGCAATGGTGGTGCCTGCAGGGACCTATTTGGCCAGGGATGGCCAAATGAGAGCGCCCAGGGGTGAGGCAAGCGTGTTGCGAAGCACTGCTTCGCGCGCCGCCGAACGCCGCCCATCTGTGATGGGTGGCCGGGCCCGCTTGCGGGGCTTGAGCGATCCCGGAAGGCACCACCATTGCACCGCGTCCCGGATGGAGAGAACCAGCCCAGGAGCGTGTTGAGATTTTTTGTAGTACATTGTCGTGACTCGAATCAACACGCCGTGACCGACCACCATGACCGACAAGCCGCGTAAAAACCGCCGTGGAAGACGCCCGGCGCCGGACAATGAACGCAAGGACCGGGTGATCCAGACCCGCGTGCCCCAGGACCTGGAAGACAGCCTGCGCCACGCCGCCGAGCGCGAGCGCGTCACCGTGTCCCACCTGATCCGCAATGTACTGGAAGACAGCTTCCGGCTGGTGGACGGCATCGTCGCCGATTCCTCGCAACTGGTGGACAACGTGGCCCGCGACGCGCGGCGCCTGGCCTCCGCCGCCAAGGGTCAGTCCCGCGAGCCCGCCACCTTCGTGCCCGCCGATCAGGGCGGCACCGTGGCCCGCGCCCTGCTCGACGCGGTGGACGCCTGGCAGGAAGTGATCGTCAACAAGACGGTCCCGTGTACACAATGCGGTGCCGCGCTCCCCCGGGGACAAAAAGCGCTGCGCGGGCTGACCACCGAGCCCGCCGCGCCGGTGGTGTGGCTGTGCCAGGATTGTCTCGCCAAGGATCCCGCCGGATAATTTTGTAACAAGTGTTCACATCGCGATTGCCAGAACCGGTCAACTGCCCTATTTTGTAATACATTAAATGACAAGGGGCATTACCATGACCGTAGTCGAAGATACCAAGGATGAAAGCCGTGACCGCCGCTGGCCGGCGCTGAAAGCGTTCAGTGGCCACCAGCAGGACAGCGGACTGCGCGCCTGGCTGGCGGTCATGGAAGGCACGCTCAAGGCCATTGAGCGGACCGCCTGGCAGGGTCGCGAGCTGGCCCAGCAGGCGCTGGCCGCCTGGCGGGCCATCGAGAGCGGCGCCGGCGACGTGGCAGGCGAATGTCAGGAACTGGCCCGCGAGGCGAAACGCTGGCCGGCCCGGCTCAAACGGCTGTCGGTAACCGGCTGGATGCTCACCCGGGTGGTGGCCAGCTATCGGCTTTGGGGGACCCGTTCCGCGTTTCTACCGTCCGGCATGCAACAAGCGGCGCTGGAGACCCTGCACCGGAAAAACGCCCGCCGCTTCCGCAAAACCTCCCTGGAACAAGGCGGCGCCTTTCTGAAAATCGGGCAAATCCTGTCCAGTCGCCCGGACCTGCTGCCCGCCGCCTGGGTGGAAGAACTCGCGCAACTGCAGGACCAGGCCCGCCCGGAGACCTTCGAGGCGGTGCGCGCCGTGATCGAGGAAGAATTCGGCGCCCCCATGGCGCAATTGTTCGAGGACTTCGACCCGGAACCGCTGGCCGCCGCCAGCATCGGCCAAGTGCACAAAGCCCGGCTCGCGGACGGTCGCGAGGTGGCGGTTAAAATCCAGCGACCGGGCCTCGAAGACATCATCGAGCTGGATATGACCCTGCTGAAGGTGTTCATCGACAGCGTGCGCGGTGCCCTGCCGCCGATGGATTTCGACACCATCATCGGGGAGATTCAGCGCACCGTGCGCGATGAACTGGACTACCAGGGCGAGGCCGAAGCCATGCGGCGGGTGCGCGGTCTGCTGGAGGCACAGCCCGAGGTCACCGTCCCCGCCACCGTGGACAGCCTGTGCAGCCGCCGCGTGCTGACCAGTGAATTCATCCACGGACGCAAACTCACCACGGTGCTGGACGAGCACCGCGAACGCGGTGACCAGGCGGCCATCAGCGGGATTCTGCATGCCCTGCTCGACGCCTGGTTCCGGCAAGTGTTGGTGGGCGGCGTGTTCCAGGCCGACCCCCACCCGGGCAATCTGTTGGTCGACGGCGAAGGCCGTGTGGTGGTGCTCGACTTCGGCTGCACCATGACGCTGCCCGAGACCTACCGGCGCGGTTACTTCCGGGTGCTGCAAGCCGCTATCGTCGGCGAGCGGGCGGTGATCGCCGAGACCCTGTCGGAACTGGGTTTCGCCACCCGCAGTGGCAGCCCGGATACCCTGCTGGCCTTCACCGACGCTTTACTGGACCAGATTCGTGTCACCATGGTGGAAAATGACGGTGCCGGCACGCAATGGCCCAGCCCGGAAGCGCTCATGGAGCAGGTCCGCGCCTTGTTGATCCGTATGGGGGACGACCCGGTGGAAAAAATACCCGCGGAATTCGTCATGCTGGCGCGGGTGTTCGGCACCCTGGGCGGGCTGTTTCTGCATTACCAGCCGCGCCTGGACATCGCCCGCCTGGTGCTGCGTTATCTGACCATGCCGGAAACCCTCGGCCCGCGAACCGAACAAGCGACGGCCCAGGAACCGCTGCCCTGGTGGCAGCGTTGGGGGCTGGTACCGAGGGCCTGAGTTCTAATCAACCCAGGCCCGCTCCAGGGCCGCCCCCAGCCGCTCGTTACCCCAGAACAGTTCACCGTTTACCACGAAGGACGGCGCGCCAAAAATGTCCCGCTGGCGGGCCGCCGCCACATCGGCCCTGGCGCGCTCACCACCCCCCTCCGCCAGCGCCCGCTCCAGGGGCGATCGGTCCAGCCCCGCCTGGCGCAGGCACTCCTCGATCACCGAGGGCGTGGCCGGGTCGCGGCGCTCGGCGAAGCCGGCCCGGAACACCGCGCGGCAGTAGGCCGGCAGCCGGAACCCGGTATCGATCCAGGTGGCGGTTTTGGTGGCCAGGGCGCTGTTGAACGGAAAGCGCGCGGGACGCCGCCAGGCGATACCCAGACGCCGCGTCTCGCGTTGCAGATCCAACCACAGGTAACGGCCCCGGGCCGGGTACAGATTGAAGGGCGAATCGGTCCAGCCCTGCTCGCTGAAAATCGGCCCCAGCAAAAACGGCTTCCAACGCACCCGCACCCCCGCCTCGGCGGCCGCCGGCTCAATGGTTTCCGCCGCCAGATAGGCGTACGGGCTGGCGAAATCGAACCAGAATTCCAGATCGGCCATATCAGCGCACCGCCACGATGGCCAGGGTCACGGTGGCTTTGGCGATCAGCTTACGACCGCCGTCGCCGTCCTCGGCGAACACTTCGGACTCGGCCACCGTCAACGTCTTGCCCATTTTCAGTACCGTGGAATCACATACCAGCGCCACCCCCAACGCCGGACGCAGCAGGTTGACCTTGAACTCAGCCGTCAGCGGCATGTGGTTCTCATCCAGCAAGGTGCCACAGGCGGCGCCCGCGGTGTGGTCCGCCAGGGTGCCCACCGCGCCGGCGTGCACATAACCGTTCTGCTGATTGAGTTCCTCGCGTACCAACAGGCGTGACACCACCCTGCCCGGCTCGATACGGTCGACTTCCACCCCCAGCAGGCGCAGAAACGGCGCCTGCATCAGGGTTCGCACCCGGTCCTGGTCGGCCATGGCGTATCCCCCGTTGTTGGAAAGGCTAAGCATTCACTATAGAGGCGGTTTTGGCCAGCCCTCCGAAAAGCGACGACCGCCATAAAAAAGCCCCACCAAAAGGCGGGGCCGAAGAATGCAAACAGGACAAAACAGCGGCGCCGAAAGAACGGCGCCGCCGGGTCTTGGCTTACTTGAAGATTTCGCCTTTCTCGGCTTTTTCCACCAGCGACTTGGGCGGGGTGAACCGCTCGCCGTAGGTGTCGGCCAGTGCCTGAGCACGAGTCACGAAGCCGCGCAGGCCGCCCTCGTACTGGTTCATGTACTGAACCACGCCGCCGGTCCAGGCCGGGAAGCCGATGCCGAAGATGGAACCGATGTTGGTATCGCCCACCGATTCAATCACGCCTTCGTCGAAGCACTTCACGGTTTCGATGGCTTCGGCGAACAGCATGCGCTCCTGCATATCCTGGAACGGAATCGCTTCCTTTTCTCCGAACTGCTCTTTCAGGCCGGGCCAGAGGTGCGCCTTGCCGTTTTCCGGATACTCGTAGAAGCCCTTGCCATCCAGCTTACCGGGACGGTCCAGTTCGCGAACCATCTTCTCCATCACCGCCAGAGCCGGATGGGCCTGGCCGGCGCCTTCGCCTTTGCTGGCCGCGTCCTTGTACTCATCGGCGATCTTCAGCGACAGCTTCATGTTGATTTCGTCGATCAGCTTGAGCGCGCCCACCGGGTAGCCGGCCTGAGTGGCGGCCTGTTCCACGGAGTTGGCGTTCTGCCCTTCACCGACCATGGCAATGGCTTCATTGATGAAGGTACCGATGACACGGCTGGTGAAGAAGCCCCGTGAATCGTTGACCACGATCGGCGTCTTTTTGATCTGCAGGGTGTAGTCGAACACCTTGGCGAGCACTTCGTCACTGGTGTTCTCACCACGGATGATTTCCACCAGCGGCATTTTTTCCACCGGGCTGAAGAAGTGGATACCAATGAAGTTTTCCTGCTTCTTCACGCCTTTGGCCAGGCCGGTGATCGGCAGCGTGGAGGTGTTGGAGCCCAGAACCGCGTCGGGCTTGACCACGTCTTCCACTTCCTGGAACACCTTGTGCTTGAGCTCGGTGTTTTCGAACACGGCTTCGACGATGAAGTCCACGCCTTCCAGATCCGCCGGGTCGGCTGATGGGGTGATGCGCGCGAGAATCTCTTCTTTTTTCTCTTTGCTCATCTTGCCCTTGGACACTTCCTTGTCGAGCAGCTTCTCGGAGTAGGCCTTGCCCTTCTCCGCGTTCTCGACGGAAATATCCTTGAGCACTACTTGCGCGCCGGAGCGGGCGGTGACGTAGGCGATGCCCGCGCCCATCATGCCCGCGCCCAGCACCGCCACTTTCTCGGCTTTGTACTTGGGCACGTCGTTGGGGCGGCTGGCACCCGCGTTGATCGCCTGCAGGTTAAAGAAGAACGCGGTGATCATGTTCTTGGAAACCTGGCCACAGGCCAGTTCCACGAAGTAACGGCCCTCAATGGTGAGGGCGTCGTCGAAGCTCACCTGGGCACCTTCCACGGCGGCCGCCATGATGTTGCGCGGTGCCGGGTAGTTCGCCCCTTTCAGCTGCTTGCGCAGGTTGGCGGGAAACGCCGGCAGATTCTGCGCCATGGCCGGGGTACTGGGCGTGCCACCGGGGATCTTGTAACCCTTTTCGTCCCAGGGTTGCTTGGACTTCGGGTTGGCTTTGATCCACTCGCGGGCCTTGGCCAGCATCTCTTCCTGGCTGTCCACGACTTCGTCGATGATGCCCACGGATTTGGCTTTTTCCACTTTCAAACGCTGGCCTTGCATCAGCACCTGCATCAGCGCGTTCTGGATGCCCAGCATGCGCACACTGCGCACCACGCCACCGGCGCCGGGCAGCAGGCCCAGGCTGACTTCCGGGAAACCGAATTGCGCTTTCGGGTTGTTCAGCGCGATACGACGGTGACAGGCCAGCGCGATTTCCAGACCGCCGCCCAGGGCGGTGCCGTTGAGCGCCGCGACCACCGGCTTGCCCAGGGTTTCCAGGCGGCGCAGTTGCGCCTTGCCGGCTTCCACGCCCTTGGCGAATTCGGCGGCGTGTTCCGGGGTTACTTTGACCAGGTCGTTGAGATCGCCGCCGGCGAAGAACGTGCTTTTCGCGGAGGTCACGATGACGCCGGCGATCTGGTCTTTTTCTTTCTCCAGACGGGCGACCATCTCTTCCATGGAACGCATATAGCGCTCGTTCATGGTGTTGGCGGATTGCTGGGGATCGTCCAGGACCAGGGTTACGATGTTGTCCGCGTCCTGTTCCCAGCGGATGGTTGCTTCACTCATGCTTTTTCTCCAAATCCGGTGGGTTACAGACGCTCGATGATGGTGGCGATGCCCATGCCGCCGCCCACGCACAGGGTGCAGAGGGCGAATTTCTTATCACGGCGTTCCAGCTCGTCGAGCGCGGTGCCCAGGATCATCGCACCGGTGGCGCCCAGCGGATGGCCCATGGCGATGGCGCCGCCATTGACGTTCACCTTGTCGTGATCCAGACCCATGTCACGCATGAAACGCATGGCGACGGAGGCGAAGGCTTCGTTGATTTCCACCAGGTCCATCTGGTCCACGGTCATGCCAGCCTTCTTGAGTACCTTGCGACACGCCGGCGCCGGCCCGGTGAGCATGATGGTGGCGTCGGCGCCGCTGATCGCGGTGGCGACAATGCGCCCGCGCGGCTTCATGCCGTAATCCTTGCCCACCTGTTCGTTGCCCAGCACCACCAGGGCGGCGCCGTCGACGATACCGGAGGAGTTACCACCGGTGTGGACATGGTTGATCTTTTCCACGTGGTGGTATTTCTGCAGAGCCACGGCGTCGAAGCCGCCCATTTCGCCCATCACTTCGAAAGACGGGTTCAGGTTGCCCAGCACGTCGGCGGTGGTGCCGGCGCGCACGTGCTCGTCACGGTCCAGCACGGTCATGCCGTTACGGTCCTTGACCGGTACCACGGAGCGTTGGAAATAGCCTTTTTCCCAGGCGTTGGCGGCACGGGCCTGGGATTCCGCCGCGAACTCGTCCACGTCGCGGCGGGAAAAGCCCTCAATGGTGGCGATCAGGTCGGCGCCGATGCCCTGGGGCACGAAACCGGTTTCGTAGTTGGTGATCGGGTCCATCGCCCAGGCACCGCCGTCGGAGCCCATGGGAATGCGGCTCATGGCTTCCACGCCACCGGCAAGAATCAGATCGTCCCACCCGGAGGCGACTTTCTGGGCACCGGTGTTAACCGCTTCCAGGCCCGAGGCACAGAAACGGTTCAACTGGTAACCGGCCACGGTATCGGGCAGACCGGCGGCCAGCGCGGCGGTCTTGGCGATACAGGCGCCCTGGTCGCCCACCGGAGTGACCACGCCGAGCAGCACGTCGTCGATGCGGTTCACGTCCATCTCGGGGAAACGGCCGCGAACTTCGTCGATCAGGCCGACCACCAGATCCAGCGGCTTAACAGTGTGCAGGGAGCCGTCCCGCTTGCCCCGGCCACGCGGGGTACGGATAGCGTCGTAAATATAGGCTTCGGTCATGTAACCTTCCTCTCGCCTTGGGCCAATGCCGGCGGCGCCCGCGGATCGGGAGCGCCGGCTCCTGTGAAAATCAGGCGCTCAGAGTGCCCCACCGGGACCGCCTCAACAATGACAGGACTGCTCAACGGTCCTGAGCGGAACGGACACGCCTTTTCCAGGAACGCCCGGGCGGCCGGCGGCACGGCCATTGCGGCCTCGACCGGCAGGCCCTAGCGTAGCCTCAACCGATCAAGGAGTTACCCATGTCTTCACCCCTGCGCAGCCTGGACGTCGCACGTTCCCTGGCCTCCACCCTGGCCCAGCAAGGCCGGGGCATCGCCACCCGCCCGGCCGGCCGGCAACCCGCCGAGCCGCTGGAACTCTATGACATGGAGGGCTGCCCTTTCTGCCGTCTGGTCCGCGAAGCCCTCACCGATCTGGATCTGGACGTATTGATTTACCCCTGCCCCAAGGGCGGCGATCGTTACCGGCCATTGGTGGAAAGGCTCGGTGGCCGGCAGTTGTTCCCCTATCTGATGGATCCCAACACCGGCGTGGACCTGTACGAATCCGCCGATATCATCGATTACCTGTACCGGGAATACGGCGGTCGCCCGGCGCCCGCCGCCTGGCGTCTGCGCACCTTGCGCACCGCCAGCTCCTTCGCCGCCTCGCTCCCCCGAGGCGGGCGCGGCCTGCGCAGCCAGGACAGCGAAGTGGCCAAACAACCGCTGGTTCTCTACTCCTTCGAGGCCAGCCCGTTCGCGCGGCTGGTGCGCGAGCGGCTGTGTGAACTTCAGCTGCCGTTCCTGGTACGCCAATGCGGACGGGATCAATGGCAGGACTGGCTGCTGCCCCAGGTGCGCGCGGCGCTCGACATCGACTACCAGCCGGGCCAGCGTCATCGCCAGGAACTGGTGGCCCGCACCGGGCGCGTGGCGATTCCCTATCTGATCGACCCCAACACCGGCGAAGAGCACTTCGAGTCCGGGCGTATTCTTGACTACCTGCAGGAAACCTACGCGCGTTAAATACCTCCGTCGGCCTTCTCCGGAACCCCGTTCGGTGCTATATAAGACTCAGCTTCCGGTTTTCCGGAAGCGACTGTGATATCGACATCGTGAAATAGAGAGTACCGAACATGAGTCGTCGCCAATTTGATGACTACGACGCCCAGGAATGGCGGGAAGAACACGAGCGGGCCGACAAGGAACGTCGTAAACGGGAAGCCAAGAAGCAGCGCCATCACCAGGATGATGACGACCTGGCTCCCGCGGGACGGTCCCGACCCCAGCGCCACGCGCACTGACCCTTTCCGTCCCCGCTGAGGCACACCAGGGAGCATGGCCGCATGCGCCCTGGGTCCCCTTTGATGCCTCGTCTTGGTAGCATGAAGACTCACACTTCTTGAGAGGAGAGGCGTCATGGCCGACTTCGACGATGATTTATTCCGTCAGGAAATGACCGGGGTGGCGCCTCTCAAGGAAGACGACCGGGTGCGTGACTTTCGTCGCGGCGAGCCTACTCTGAGCCAACGCCTGCGCCGCGCCTCCGCCGTGGCACGCCCGGACCGCGACCCCAACCCGCTGACCCTGCCCGACCAGGTGCCCCAGGCCGGTCCCTACGACATCGTCGGACTGAAAAAGAACGGCGTGCAGGAAGGCGTCTACCGCAAACTACGGCTGGGCAAGTACGAACCCCAGGCGAGCCTGGACCTGCACCGGGTACGCCTGGTGGAAGCCCGCGACCGGGTCTATCTGTTTATTCAGGAGTCCCAGCAAAACGGCCTGCGCACGGTGTTGATCAGCCACGGCAAGGGCGAACACAGCGAACGCCCGGCCCTGTTGAAAAGTTATGTGCTGTTCTGGCTGGAGCAGTCCGAACAGGTGCTGGCGTTTCACAGCGCGCCGGCCAACCGGGGCGGTGCCGGCGTGACCCTGGCGCTGCTGCGCAAATCCACCGGGGCCAGCCAGAAAACCCGGGAATTCTTCCACGAACGCAGCCGGGCCCAGCGTTAGCGGTTGACCCGGTTCATCCCGTTGATCGCCGCCACCCGATAACCTTCCGCCATGGTCGGGTAGTTGAAGGTGGTGTCGACGAAATAATGCAGCGTGTTATGGGGCGCGGGCTGGCGCATCACCGCCTGCCCCACGTGGACGATCTCCATGGCCTGATAACCGAAACAGTGAATCCCCAGCACTTCCAGCGTTTCGCGGTGAAACAGTATTTTCAGCATGCCCACCCGCTCGCCTGTGATCTGCGCCCGCGCCAGATTCTTGAAAAAAGCCTGCCCCACTTCGTAGGGCACGCGCGCCTCGGTGAGTTCCTGTTCGGTGCGGCCCACCGAGCTGATGCCGGGAATGGTGTAAATACCGGTGGGTACGTCGGTGACCTGTTTAACCGGGCCGCCCTCGACAATGCCCTGGGCGCAGAACCGGCCCTGGTCGTAGGAAGCGCTCGCCAGTGAGGGCCAGCCGATCACGTCGCCCACCGCGTAGACCCCGGCCACTTCCGTTTGATAGCGCTCGTCCACGGCCAGCTGGCCCCGGCTGTTGGGTTTGAGGCCCAGGTTTTCCAAACCGATGTTCTGGGTATTCCCGGAACGGCCGTTGCTCCACATCAGGGCGTCGGCGCGCAACCGTTTGCCGGAGCGCAGCACCAGCGTCACGCCGTCGTCGTCCGCCTCGATATGGGTGTACTCCTCGCTGTGGCGGATGGTCGCGCCCTGCTCCCGCAGGTGGTAACTGAGCGCATCGGAGATTTCCGCGTCGAGAAAATCGAGCAGATGCCGACGGTTATTGACCAGGTCGACGCGAATACCCAGGCCGGTAAACAGGCAGCTGTATTCACAACCGATCACCCCGGCGCCGTACACGATCATATTGCGCGGCGTGTGTTTCATTTCCAGGATGCTGTCGGAGTCGTAGATGCGCGGGTGCTCGAAATCCACGTCCGCCGGACGGTACGGCCGCGATCCGGTGGCGATCAGAATGTTACGGGTGCGCAGCGACCACTGGCGACCGGCCTGATCGTCCACACGCACTTCCCCGGCGCTTTCGATGTGCCCCTGACCGTTAAACAAACGCACCCGGTTGCGCACGTAAAAGTCGGTGCGCACCTGCACCTGGCTGTCCACCACTTCACGGGAGCGCTGGATCAGATCCTGCCAGCGCACCTGGCGCGGGCTGATCAGCCCGCGCAACAAGGGATTGCGCTGGGAACGCACCACCTGACGCACCTGGTGACGCAATGCCTTGGAGGGAATCGTGCCCCAGTGCGTGCAATTGCCGCCCCTCTGGTCGTCACGGTCGACCATGGCGACGCGCAGCCCGCCTTTGGCCGCCTGCATGGCGGCGGCTTCCCCGGCCGGGCCGCTGCCCAGCACCACTAGATCCCATCCGGAGCTGATATCCATAACTGGCTGCTACCTCCCGCGTCGCCGGCGCCCCGCCGGGCGCCTTGATAAATACTTGACCAAGACCGTGATAATCTGGACCTTCATTACAGTATCGCCGCACGCGAACTGCCCGCGACGAACCGAAGGAGCCGAGCTATGGAAACGGACCCCTATGACACCCGGCGCTCATCGTCCACTCTGAGCCGCACCGCGCGCGGCGCCGGCGGCTGGCTGCGCCGGCATCCGCTGGGCGCGCTGCAGATCCTGTTACTCATTCTGGTGCTGGTCGTGATTGGCCAGAATCTGGAGACCACGTCCATCGATGTGCTGTTCTGGACCCTGGCGAGCCTGCCCAAACTGGTGCTGATTCTGATCAGCATGGTGGTCGGCGCGCTGGTCTGGGAAGGACTGCGCCGCAAGCTGCTGAAGCCGGACCGGGCGCGGGGCGCCACGGTCACCAGTCGAACACATCCTTGACGAAAGGAATGGTCAGCGCCCGTTGGCGGGCCAGCGCCACCCGGTCCAGGGTCGCCAGCCGTTGAATCAACGCCGCCGGCGACCGCTCGCTGCGCAGCACCATGAAACGGGCCACATCGCCGCCCAGCTTAAGCCCGCGCTCGCCGGCCCGCTCAATCAGCAGGGTCACCAGATCGTCTTCTTCCAGGGGCTGCAGCCGGAAGACCGGGCCGGCCGCCAGCCGCGTGGCCAGGTCCGGCAACTCCCAGGGCACCCCGCCCGGCGACGCGCCGGCGCTGAACAGCAGCGTGCCGCCCAGGGCCATAACCCGGTTATAGAGATGGAACAGCGCTTCCTCCCATTCCCCCCGGCCGGCGAACAAATCCACATCGTCCACCGCCAGCAGTTGAAACTGCTCCATGGATTCGAGCACGTCCGGCACCAGAGGCAGCAGCTCGGCGGCGGGCAGCAAGCAGGCATCACGGCCTTGCTCCTGGGCCCGGCGCACCGCGCCTTCCAGTAAATGGCTGCGGCCCTGGCCGGCGGCGCTCCAAACGAACACCTGGCGCTCGTCGCCGTCACCGGCGGCGGACACCGTGGCCCAGGCGGCGCGGTTCGGCCCGGCGTGGAAGTTCTCCAGGGCGTGGCCTTCGCGTAGCTCCAGGGCGAGGGGCAGTTGACCGGTCACGGGCGGCTAGCGAAAACAGAAGGTGGGTGATTCGGCGGCGGACGGCTCATCGCACTCGCTAAGCCCCGCAACGCCGCTCACGGTGCGGATCAATTGCGAGCGGCCGCCGGCGAAGTCCACCTCGAACTGAACCCGGTCGTCACTGGCCACCCGCAATGCCACCGACCGCATCGGGCCGAGTTCCGCCAATGCCCGGCGCAATCGCTGCCAGTCACTCAGGCTGCGGACACCGCGCACGGTGATCCAGCCGGACCGGTCCACCAGCGCATCGGTGGTGGGCGCCGGCCGGGCGGGCACGCCCTCATTCGTCTCGCCACCGCCGTCGCCGCTTCCGGTTGCCGAACCCACCGAGTAGCGCTCGGCGATGCGATCGGCGATCTCGGCCACCAGTTGATCCAGCGCGGCGCCACTGTCGTCGGCGCGGTCGCGGCTGTTGGCCACGGTCTCTCCCGCCTGGAGCAAACGCCAATTCAGGGTGGTGGCGCCCCCCTGGCCGCTCTCGTACAACACCGCCGTGGCTACCCACTCGGCATCGTAGCGGCGGGACGCCTGCAGCAAGGGGCCGTCGAAGCGGCCACGGACATCGGCGACGGCGACCGTGTCCCGGTCACGCGCGTCCCACTCCGGCAGTGTCAGTGACACACCGCGACGGGCCGCCGCCGAGGTGAGTTTTTCCGCCAGCGGGTCACCGGCGGCCACCATGCGCCCTCGGCCGGCGCCTTCCGACACCAGCCATACCAGCACTGGCGGACGCTCGCCGCTCCACACCGGCGCGCCCTGATCAGAGAGATGTCGCACCAGCGCCCGGTCATCGAATACCGCCCTCAGGCGAGGCGGAGTGCCGCCCTCGTAGGCGTAGCGCATCAGCCAGCGGGACGGGTCTTCGAGCGCGCCGGCGACGCCGGGTAACGTCGCCACCCGGTCGCGGCCGGTGACGCGGCGGATTACCGTCTCCAGGCCCTCCCGCAACGCCTGCTCGCGGGCCTCCACGCCACGCGGTTGCTGGCCCTCAAGGACCACCGACACCTCGCCGGCATCGGCGGCGAACACGGAGGAAGCGCACAGAAACCCCACAATCAGGCCTAACAGCAAGCGACACATCGAACCATTCCGAATCAGAGAACTTCAGGGCGCGACATTATCACTGATATGACCGGCGCTGGCGAATATCCACTCGCCGGTTCCCCCGCAGGGACGGCGGTTGCTAGAATAGCGCGCCCTCACCTTCCTGGAGCCTGCCATGAGCGAACAAAAACGGCCGCTGACGTACCGCGACGCCGGCGTGGACATCGATGCCGGTAATGACCTGGTCAAACGCATCGGTCCGATAGCCAAGCGCACCCTGCGCCCGGAAGTGATGGGTGGTCTGGGCGGCTTCGGCGCGCTCTGCGCCCTGCCGGAGGGCTACAAGAACCCGGTCCTGGTGGCCGGCACCGACGGCGTCGGCACCAAGCTGCGCCTGGCCATGGAGCACGACAGCCACGACACCGTGGGCATCGACCTGGTGGCCATGTGCGTCAACGACCTGGTGGTGGGCGGCGCGGAACCGCTGTTCTTCCTCGACTACTACGCTACCGGCAAGCTGGACGTGGACACCGCCGCGCGGGTCGTCTCCGGTATCGGGGAAGGCTGTGAGCAGGCCGGTTGCGCGCTGATCGGCGGCGAAACCGCGGAAATGCCGGGCATGTATGAAGGCGAGGATTACGACCTGGCCGGCTTCTGCGTGGGCGTGGTGGAGCGCGACGGCATCATCGACGGCGGCAAAGTGGAACCCGGCGACACGGTGATCGGCCTGGGTGCCTCCGGCCCGCATTCCAACGGCTATTCCCTGGTACGGCGCATTCTCGAGCAGGCCGACGACACCGGCGACCTGGAAGGCAAGCCGCTGATGGAGCACCTGCTGGCGCCCACCCGCATTTACGTGAAAAGCCTGCTTGAACTGATCAAGCAAGTGCCGGTGCACGCCCTGGCGCACATCACCGGCGGCGGCCTGCCCGAAAACCTGCCGCGGGTGCTGCCCAAGGGCACCCGCGCGGTGATCGATACCCAGGCGTGGCAGTGGCCGCCCGTGTTCCGCTGGCTGCAGGAACAGGGCCAGGTGCCGACCAGCGAGATGTACCGCACCTTTAACTGCGGTGTCGGCATGGTGGTGGTGGTACCCCAGGCGCAGGTGGACCAGACCCTGGCGCTTCTGGCGGCGAGCGGCGAGGACGCCTTCGTGATCGGCGGCATCCACGCCAGCGACAACGACGAACCGGAAGTGTCCCTGGAAGGCCTGGCCCCATGACCCACCGGCTTGCGGTGCTGATCAGCGGCACCGGCTCCAACCTGCAAGCCATCCTCGACGCCATTGACGCTGGTGAGCTGCCGGCCCGGATCAGTCTGGTGCTGAGCAACAAAGCCGGCGCCGCCGGCCTGGCCCGCGCCGAGCGGGCCGGCGTGCCGGCGGAGGCGATCGACCACCGGGGCTTCCCGGACCGCGCCGCTTTCGACCAGGCGATGATCGAGCGCATCGACGCACACGGCGCCGATACCGTGGTTTTGGCCGGGTTCATGCGTATTCTCAGCCCCGGCTTCGTGCGTCACTACCAGGGGCGCCTGATCAACATTCATCCTTCCCTGCTGCCTAAATACCCGGGACTCAACACCCATGCCCGGGCGCTGGAAGCCGGCGACCACGAACACGGCTGCTCACTGCACTTCGTCACCGACGAACTGGACGGCGGTCCGCTGATCGCCCAGGCCCGTTTCCCGGTAACGGCGAACGATACCGAGGAATCCCTGTCAAAAAAGGTTCAAGCCCAGGAGCACCGCCTGTACCCTCAAGTGTTGCTCTGGCGCGCGCAACAGCGCTTACAGATGACCGACCAGGGAGTGGAACTGGATGGCGAATGCCTGCCCCCGTGGGGCTTTCAAATGGAAACGCACGGTTAGCCTGATATTCGTCGGCCTGCTGGCCGCGACTCCGGCATTGGCGGAATCGCCAGTGGGCGGCTTTGACACGCGATATCGGCTGAAGGCCGCCGGCTTTCCGTTCACGGTGGGCGCGCAGCGCACGCTTTCCAAAGCGTCCGGCGACCGCTGGAAAATGGCCGTGTCGGCCAGTAATTTTCTGGGCGAAGTCAGCGAAACCTCGGTGTTCACCTGGCAGGGTTGCCTGCCCGTCACCCATTACTACGGCTACCACCGGGAAGGACTGGGCCGGGTCAAGGCGGCGGAGTTGCGCATCACGGACAAGCAAGCGACCAGCGAACGCACCGAACACGAACCCTACCGGTACGCGGTGGACGAACCCGCCACCGACAAGATCGCCCTGACTCTGGCCCTACAGTGCCGGCTGGCCCGTGGCGACCGGGATATCACCCTCAATGTGGCCGATGAGCGCGGCGTGGAAAAGCAGCGCTACCAGGTGGAAGGCCGGGAGACATTGGAAATCGACGGCCGCGACCTGGAGACCGTGAAAGTACGGCGGCTGCGGGAAGCCGGCAGCGAGCGGCAAACCTGGCTGTGGTTCGCCCCGAGCAACGACTACACCCTGGTGCAACTGGTGCAGGAAAACGATGACGGCCGCCATGTGATGAATCTGGAGAGCCCGCCATGAGCCACCGGATCAGCGGATGGATACTGCTGCTGGCACTGAGCGTATCACCGGTGCTGGCGGCAAAACCGTCATTGCCGCCCTTCTCCGCCGAATACCGTATCTACGTCAACAAAATCCCCACCCCGATCAAGGCCGACCTGGTGCTTCAACCGACCAGCGGCGAAGACCGCTACCACATGCGCTTCGAGGCACACTCCTGGCTGCTTAACAACCGCGAGGAAAGCTGGTTCCACTGGAACGACTGCGCGCCCCGCACCGAGCGCTACACCCACGAATTCAAGGGCTTCGGCAAACACCGCTACCACGATACCGATTTCAACTGGCAACGGGGCCGGGCGGTAAGCGAATCGGATTCCGGCGAGGAGTCCTTTCCGATTCCCGATGAAGCGCTGGACGAACTCAGTATGTTGCTGCGGGCGCGCTGCGTGTTCGCCACCGGCGATAAAGAATACAGTGCCGTCAGCGTGTACGGCGACGATATCCGCGAGCATCACTTTATTGTTATCGACCGCGAAACCATCGACACGCCGATGGGCGAGCTGGACACACTGGTGGTGGAAAAGAAGCGCGAGGAAGACAAGGAAGAAAGCCGCCGCACCCTGTTCTGGGTGGCCCCGGAGGTGGGCTACATGGTGGTCAAAGCGCGCCATATCGAGAGCGCGCTGCTGCACGGTGAGCTGATCATGACCGAATACAACGGTCCGCTCCCGGAATAATCCGAATCAGGTGCGCGGCAGCGTCACGCCGCGCTGGCCCTGATATTTACCGCCCCGGTCCTTGTAGGACGTCTCGCAGACCTCATCGGACTCCAGAAACAGCATCTGCGCCACCCCTTCGTGGGCATAGATGCGCGCGGGCAGATTGGTGGTGTTGGAAAATTCCAGCGTTACATGCCCTTCCCACTCCGGTTCCAACGGCGTCACGTTGACGATGATGCCGCAGCGCGCGTACGTGGATTTACCCAGGCAAATGGTCAGCACACTGCGTGGAATGCGGAAATACTCCACGGTGCGCGCCAGGGCGAAGGAATTGGGCGGAATGGTGCAGTAATCGCCCTTGATGTCGACGAAGCTTTTTTCGTCGAAATGCTTGGGGTCCACGGTGGCCGAGTGAATGTTGGTGAACACCTTGAATTCGTCGGCGCAGCGTACGTCGTAGCCGTAGCTGGACACCCCGTAGGAAATCAGTTTTTCGCCGTTGGCATCGGCGCGCACCTGGCCAGCCTGGAACGGCTCAATCATGCCGTGCTCGGTGGCCATGCGGGTGATCCAGCGGTCGGACTTGATGCTCATTGGAATCCTTTATCGGTTCGGCAACCCTAAACGTTGAATGGTACCCGGAATCAGTGCTGCATCACCACCTTGGGAAACGCGCGCCGACCCTCGCGGGTCAATGACAACCGCGCCGCCATGCGCCGCGCGGTATCCAGGTAGAGACGGGCCTCGGCACTGTCCGGATCCGCCGTCACCGTGGGGGTGCCGCCGTCCGCTTGCTCGCGAATGCGCAGCGACAACGGCAGCGAACCGAGCACCGGGGTGTCGTAATCATGGCCCATGCGGGCGGCGCCACCCTGGCCGAAGACGTGCTCTTCATGGCCGCAGTTCGAGCAGATGTGCACCGCCATGTTCTCGACGATGCCCAGCACGCCGATGTCCACCTTGCGGAACATTTCCACGCCCTTCACCGCGTCCAACAGGGCGATATCCTGAGGGGTGGTGACCACCACCGCCCCGGCCACCGGCACTTTCTGCGCCAGCGTCAGCTGGATGTCGCCGGTACCCGGCGGCAAATCGACAATCAGGTAATCCAGATCGTGCCACAGCGTCTGCTGCATCATCTGGGTAAGCGCGCCGCTGGCCTTGGGCCCGCGCCAGACCACCGGCGTCTGCTCGGTGACCAGGTAGCCCATGGACATGGTCTGGATACCATGCGCCCGCACCGGCACGAAGGCATTGCCGTCCCGGGTTTCGGGGCGGGTCCCCTTGGGCAGACCCAGCATGATCGGCTGGCTGGGTCCGAAGATATCCGCGTCCAACAGGCCCACCTTGGCGCCCTCGGCGTGCAGCGCCAGCGCCAGATTCACGGCGGTGGTGGATTTCCCCACGCCGCCCTTGCCGGAAGCCACCGCGATCACGTTGGCCGCCTGCTGCATGGCGGGCATGTCGTGCTGCGCGCGGTGCGGTTTGATGCGCACCGACACATCCAGCTCCAGCCCCAGACCCTCCAGCAGGGGCGTCACCCGTTCCTCGATGTCCCGGCGCAGCGCCGGCAAACGCGACGCGCACGGGTAACCCGGGTGTACGGAAAGACGCAGGCGCCCTTCCTGTTCCTGGATTTCCGTCACCATGCCGGCGGAAACCAGATCGACGCCGAGTTCCTCGGGGACGATTTCACCCAAGGACTGTCTAACCGCCTGCTCAATTCGCGTCATGGTACCTCCTGCAACTCAGGGGGGAATGATAGAGTTAGCGCAGTGCACAACCAAGGGCCACATCATCGGCCCGGAGAAATTCGACCGTAAGGAGACCCCCATGAGGAAAACCGCCCACCTTTTGACCGGCCTGCTGGCCGCGCTGATGCTCACCGCCTGCGGCGGCGCGGGCCAGCCGGTGGCCGACCGCGACACCGTCAGCGTCTCCGGCGAGGGCACCATCAAGGCGCGCCCGGATATCTTCACCCTGGTGGCCGTGGCCCGCGAACGCGGCGACGACGTGGCGGCCATGAAAGACAAGGTGGACCGGCAGGTACAGGCCATGCTCGATCTGGCCGGCCAATTGCGGATCGACGACAAGCACATCACCGCCAGCGACATTCAAATCGCCCCGGAATGGGAGTACCAGCCCGAACGCAAATTGATCGGCCACCAGGTAAGCCGCGAAGTGAGCTTCCGCACCTCCGGCGTGGAACGTTACGCGGAACTGGCGGACGGTCTCGCCGGCCTGGGGCTTAAGGAAGTACGCCCCGGCGGCAGCGAAATCAGCAACGCTAATGAACTGGCCAATCAGGCGCTGGAAAAAGCGGTGCGCGCGGCCCGCGAAAAGGCCGAGATTCTGGCCCGCGCGGCCGGCCGCGAGTTGGGCGAGGCAATGCAGATCAGCGCCCAGGGCTACAACACCCCCGGTCCGATGCCGATGCGCGCCGCCATGGCCAAGGAGGATGGGTCGCAGAGCTACCGCCCCGGCGAACAGGACGTAACCGCCAGTGTTCAGATCACCTTTCAACTGAACTGATCCCCCATGGGGCCACTGGGCTTTATATCGGCGGCCGGCCTGCGCGCCTACCTGGCCGCGGCCCGGGCCGCCGGCGTCGACAATGCCGCCGCGCTGGCGGCGGCGGGCATTGACGCGCGAACGCTGGATCTCCCGGACATTCATGTGCCGGGGGAGCATTTTCAGGTTCTCATCGAGGAACTGGCCGAACGCAGCGGGGACCCGCTGTTCGGTCTGCACGCCAGTGAATATCTGCCGCCGGGCGTCTTCAACGTGCTCGGCTATATCGCCTTGAGCGCCAGCACCCTTTTGGAAGCCCTGGCCAAGGTGGCGCGCTATGAGAAGCGGGTCGGCGACCTGGGCAGCGTGGAAACGCAGTTGCGCGGCAACGAGTCGCGGATACTCTGGCATTGCCGTTTCACCCGCGAGCCGGTGCGGCGCCACTTGGTGGAGGCCGTGTTCGCCGGCTGGCTGGGCTATACCCGCTGGCTCGCCGACGATCCGACACTCACCCCGGAGCGGGTGTGGTTCGAGCACCCCGGCCCCAACGACCCGCGCCTGACCGAGGAATACCAGCGCTTGTTCGGCTGCCCGGTGGACTTCGGCCGGCCCTGCGCCGCGCTGATCGGCGACCGCGACATGCTCGCCCGACCACCCCGACGACCCCAGCCGCATGAACTGGGCCCGTTGGAAGACCACGCCGCGCGGCATCTGGAAACCCTGGGCATCGCCACCAGCCTGTCCCTGCGCGTCCGGCATCATCTGCAGGCGGCCCTGGGCGGGCCCCTGCCCGACCGCGATCAGGTGGCCCAGGCGCTGCGGCTCAATACCCGCACCCTGCACCGGCATCTGGTCGCCGAGGGCACCGGCTGGCGGGACATTATCGACAGCGTGCGCCTGGAGCACGCCAAGGTCCGGCTGTTGGAGAGCGGTTGTCCGCAGGCCGAGATCGCGGCGGAACTGGGCTACGCGGACATCCGCTGCTTCCAGCGCAGCTTCAAACGCCACACTGGCGTCACACCCGGGCAATACCGTCGCGGCCTGGACACCGGTCAAGACTAACCCCAATATTTACATCATACGATGGCAATATTATCGCTTTGTCGGACAATCCCCGCGCCAGGGCCGGGCCCGGCGAGGCTAGACTCGGGACAACGATAAAAACAGTATCCGCCAGGGAGAACCGCATGAAACGCACGCTCAAGCAGCTTGAGCGCGCTATCGCGCAAGCCAGCAGCTACCAGGAATGGTGCCTCGCCAGCCGTGAATACGACCGGCTCGGCGGCGCCGATGAGTGGAAGGACATCGACCGCTCGCCCCACTACGATTACGAGCTGATCCGGAACCGCCTGTGGCAAATCCGCCAGGCCCGCGAGCGTAATGACGTCAACAAACTGGTCTTTCACCTCCACGAAGGCCTGCACGGCAATCTGGGCAATATCTCCAATCCCGCCTTGTACGGCCACAGCCGCATCGGTACCAAGCGGTTGATCGAGCGCTATCTGGAAGAGGTTTGCACCGCGTTGGACTATCTCTGCGACGGTGATTTTCCGGAATTCGGGCTCAAGCAAAAACTGGATTTCTTCGAAACCACCGGCCAGGCCTTCGGGCAAAGCTGCCTGATGTTCTCCGGCGGCGCCGCCCTCGGCCTGTTTCACATCGGCGTGGCGAAGACCCTCTGGGAACAGGGTCTGCTGCCTTCGGTAATCTCCGGCTCCAGCGCCGGCAGCATCGTGGCCGCCGTGGTCGGCACCCATGACGATGACGAACTGGCCGCCAAGCTGGAACCGGAAAATATTTACCTGGAAGCGTTCAAGGCGATCGGCTGGAAAGGCCTGCTGCGTGGCACCCCGGTGCTCGACGGCGACCACCTGGAAGCCTGCCTGGAAGAGAACATCAAGGACCTGACGTTCGAAGAGGCGTACCGGAAAACCGGCCGCGAGATCAACATCACCGTCAGCCCCTATGATCGGAATCAGCAAAGCCGCCTGCTCAACTGGCGCACCTCCCCCAATGTTCTGATCCGCAAAGCCGCCCTCGCCAGCTGCGCGATCCCCGGCATCTACCCGCCGGTGAACCTGTGGGCGAAGAATCTGGACGGCGAGCGAGTGCCCTATATTCCCGGGCGCAAATTCGTCGACGGCTCGATTCAGGACGATCTGCCGATCCGGCGCCTGTCGCGCCTGTTCGGCGTTAACCACTCCATCGTCAGCCAGACCAACCCGCATGTGGTGCCGTTCCTGCCGCGCAGCGAAAGCACCAGCTCCAGCCTCAGCACCTTGAGCGACTGGGCGATCCGCAATGTCTCCATGAATCTGCATTACGGCCTTGAACTGGTCCGTCGGCGTGTTCATTCAAACGACCTGGGTTTGATCGTCGACAAGGCGCAAACCGTGGTGAAACAGCGCTATATCGGCGATATCAACCTGATTCCGCCGCGCCAGCCGCGCAACGCCCTGCGCGTGCTCAGCAATCCGTCGCTGGAGGACGTACGCGCTTTTATCCGCGCCGGCGAGCAAACCACCTGGCCGAAACTGGCGATGATCGACAACACCACCCGCATCAGCCGCACCTTCCGTGCCTGCCGCGAGCGTCTCGACCGCCTGGAAGAGCGCACGCTCAACCGCCTGAGCGTGGCCGCCAACGGCTGACCGGCACCGGCGCCCCGCGCCACGGGGCGCTATTTGCTTAGCGCTATTGATTATGACCGCCCCCCTTTAAAGGGGGGCGGGAAGCCTCTATGTTCTTAGCACCAACCCAACAACATGGCATTCGTACTGAGACCAGGAGACACACCCATGGCACTGCAACTCGGCGATACCGCCCCGGATTTCAAACAGGATTCCACCGACGGCCCGATCTCGTTCCACGACTGGGCCGGTGACAGCTGGGTGGTGCTGTTCTCGCACCCCAAAGATTTCACCCCGGTGTGCACCACCGAGCTCGGCGAAGTGGCCCGCCTCAAACCCGAATTCGACAAGCGCAACGCCAAGGTCATCGGTCTGTCGGTGGACCCCCTGGAGGATCACAACGCCTGGTGCGGCGACATTGAGGAAACCCAGGGTTCAGCGTTGAACTTCCCGCTGCTGGCCGACGCCGACCGCTCCGTGAGCCAGGCCTATGGCATGATTCACCCGAAGGCCGACAATACCCTGACGGTGCGCAGCGTGTTCGTCATCGACCCGAACAAAAAGGTCCGGCTGACCATCACCTATCCGGCCAGCACCGGCCGTAACTTCGACGAAATCCTGCGGGTGATCGACAGCCTGCAGCTCACCGACGGCTACAAGGTGGCCACTCCGGTGAACTGGGAAGACGGCCAGGATGTGATCATCGTCCCCTCGCTGGACAACGAGGCCGCCGCCAAACTGTTCCCGGAAGGCTGGGACGAGAAGAAACCCTACCTGCGGATGGTGAAGCAGCCGAAGAAAAGCTGATTCGCCGGACCAAGGTTCGCGCCAACAAAAAAGGCCGCTCTTGGCGGCCTTTTTTGCGTCTGGAGCGGGTGAAGGGAATGTGCCTTCGGCATCCCGCGCTTTGCGCGGGACCGGCGCTAGCGCCGTCCGCTCGCCGTATACGGCGAGGCGTCGAACCGGAGGGTCCTCTCCATGGCATCCACCCGCTCCAGATACAAAAAAGGCCGCGCTAGGCGGCCATTCTTGTATCTGGAGCGGGTGAAGGGAATCGAACCCTCGTATGCAGCTTGGGAAGCTGCCGTTCTACCATTGAACTACACCCGCGAAGGGTCGTCATTACACCGGGAATCCGGGCCGCTGTCCAGCACGGCGGGATCGGATCACTTACCTCGTTTCTGGCCCGCGTCTGTCAGTAAGTGCCGTTCTGGCTTACAAAACCTTCATACCTGGCCGACAGAGCCAGGCCCTTTGTTGTTCGAGACTGGCCACTTCCGTTGACTGATGGGAGGGGACAAGGATGTCTCGTGCAATTTTTCTTTTCGTACTCGCCACGGTGCTGGCGTTCGGTGTGGTGGTGGCCAGCGTCGGGCACGGGCGCACCGTACCGGCACTGACCCAGGCCCGGGTCTACCAGGGGGAAGCGGATCTCTCCCGCTACTGGGTCAGCGAGAAGTTCGACGGCGTGCGCGCCTATTGGGACGGCGACGATCTGATTTCCCGGCACGGCAACCGCTTCGACGTTCCGGCCACGTTTACCCGTGGGTTTCCAGAGCAGCCCCTGGACGGTGAGCTGTGGATGGGACGCGGCACCTTCAGCCGCATGGTGGGCCTGATTAACCGTCACGGCACCGGCCCGGAGCATTGGCGGGATGTCTACTACATGGTGTTCGACCTGCCCCGCGCGGCGGGGCCCTTCGATAAACGGCTACGGACCCTGCGCGGGTTGATCGAGGGCAATGACAACCCGCATTTACGCTTGGTGCGGCAAATCAAGGTCCCCGACCGGGCGGCACTGAACCGGCGGTTGGACAAAGTGATCAAGGCCGGCGGCGAAGGCCTGATGCTGCACCGGGGCGACGCGCCTTACAGGAGCTACCGGTCAACGGACCTTCTCAAGGTGAAGCCCTACCAGGATGCGGAGGCACGGGTGGTGGCTCACTTACCCGGCGAGGGCCGGTTGAAAGGGAAAATGGGCGCGTTACTGCTGGAAACCGACGGAGGTCAGCATTTTCGCCTGGGCACCGGCTTCAGTGACGCCCAGCGGGCGGACCCACCGCCGATCGGCAGCCTGGTGACCTACAAGTTCTACGGACGAACCCGCCACGGCCTGCCGCGTTTCCCGAGCTTTTTAAGAGTGCGGCAAGAAGGCCCCGGGTTCATAAGGTAGAGGCGCGTTTAACAGTTCACCCCTTGAAGATCATGCCTTACTGGGCGATAACGGAAGGCTATTCAGCTTTCAGGGAGTTTTTCCATGCCCAGCGCCTTGATCACCGGAGCCCGGGGGTTTCTCGGGGGCCATATCGCTCGCCATCTACTGCAAGAAGGCTGGCAGGTTACCGCTCTGTTGCGCCCGGGCAGTGACGGCAGCACGCTTTCCGAGGCGGGCATTTCGGTGGTCCATGCGCCCATGGATAACCACGCCGAAGTAACGCATGCGATGCCGCCGGCGGTGGATGCCGTTTTTCATGTGGCGGGCAATACCAGCCTGTGGCGCAAGGGCAACGAGCGTCAGTACCGTGACAACGTGCTCGGCACGCGGGCCATGGTGACCGCCGCGTTGCGCAACCAGGTGGGACGTTTTGTTTATACCTCGTCGATTTCCGCCTGGGGCATCCAGGAGGGCATGGTGGATGAAAGTACCTCGCCCAATATGGCCGAAGACTGGATCGGCTATAACCTGACCAAGTTTCAGGGTGAAGAAGAGGTCCTGGCCGGCGTCCACAGCGGCCTGGACGCGGTGATCCTCAATCCCTGCGCGATCATCGGTTCCGGTGATACTCATAACTGGTCGCAAATGATAACGCTGATCAACGAAGGCAAGCTGCCCGGCGTGCCTCCGGGCTCCAGTAACTTCTGCTCCGTGCGGGAAGTAGCCAGGGCCCATATCAAAGCGTGGGAGCAAGGCCGCACCGCCGAGAATTATATCCTGGGCGGTATCGAGGCGAGTTTTCTTGAGCTGGCGCAAACCATCGGTGAGTTGCTGGGCAAACCGGCGCCGAAGCGGACGTTGTCACCGCGACTTTTGCGTTTTCTCGGGCAGATTTATCCGGTCGGCTCCTTGTTCACCGGTAAGGAGCCACGCTTCACCCCGGAAAAAGTGGCCATGCTGACTAATCGGGTAAGGGCCAACAGCAAAAAAGCTGTGGAGGAGCTGGGCTTCGACGACGGCGTGCCGCTGGAAACCATGCTGCGCGATTGCATCGACTGGATGCGGGAAACCGGGCGCCTTTAAGTCAATCGGCCGTCAGCGCAACGCCCGGTAAACGCGAAAGCGGTTGGTCTCGCGAACCACCTGCACATGCCGGAACGCGGCGTCGAGCCATTGCACATAGGGCAGCTCGCGGTTCGCTACCATCCAGAATTCCCCGTCCTCCTCGAGATGACGGGGCGCCTGTTCGATCAGGCGCCGGGTGATCGACATGGTCCGGTCACGGCCGTCGTGGAACGGCGGATTGGTAACCAGGGTCTGGTACCGGCCTTCCACGCCGCCATACAGATCGCCGCCCACCACCTTGCCTTGCAGATGGTTGCGGCTCAGGGTGTTGCAGGCGGCCGCCACCGCGGTGGCACTCACATCGCTGCCCACCACGTTGCACCCGGCGTGGGCGAGCGCGGCGGTGATCACCCCGCAGCCGCACCCCATGTCCAGAGCCTTGCCCTTGAGTCCCGACTCGCCGAGCGCCTGCAGCAACAGAGCGGTGCCCTCGTCCAGGCGGCCGTGGCTGAATACACCGGGGTAGCTGATCACATCCAGGTCGTCGACGCGCACCACGCTTTCCACCTGCTCCAGGGACAACGCCGGCCCGGGCCGCAGAGCGCCGCGGTAGACCTTGCAGTGGCGGGCGCTGTCCACCAGGGTCACCGCGTCCGCGTATCGGGACAACCGGGTCACCCCGCCACGAATGCCGCCCTTGGCCGGCCCCACCAGCCACAGTTCCAGCGGCTGCTCGACGCCGCCGGCGAGCCCGCGCAGCAGCAGTTCCAGGCGCTCCGAGGATTTCGGCAGCGGCAGTATCACCAGATCGGTGTCTTCCGGGAGGGTGGGCAACGGGGCCCACTGGTGGGCGCCGACGGTGTAGTCATCGGCGTGCAAATAGACCTGTTCGGCGGGCAAGTCGGCCAGCTCAGGGTCGTTGGCGTCGACCACCAGAACCCGCCGTCCGGCCAGGCTCTCTTCCTGTCGCCACAATAACCGTGTGCTGTTTTCCATCGCTTGGCGCCTCGGCAAAGCGGGCAGTATAAACAAACCCGGCCTCGGGAGATAAATCCGGTCTTCACGGGGCGCCTGAAGTTTTACATAAACACCACGCCCAGGGTGCTTCCCTACCGCTAGAATGCGCGAATCAGATGATGTTGTGGAGGCAAAGGATGGTCCGTTCCGCAGTTCTGGCTATCAGTATTTTACTGGCGCCCCTGGCCGGCGCCGACAACCGCGACGGCGCCTTTGAAGAGGCGCTGCACGCCGCCCGCAATGATGATTGGAATGGTCTGGCTCAGGCGGAGAAGCGCCTGGCCGACGATCATCCGCTGCGGGCCTACCTGGAATTTCACCGGCTGCGCGCCGCGCTACCCGAGCTGTCTCCGCAGCGGGTGGTGGCCTACGCCGAGCGCTATCCGGATTCCCCGTTACCCAACGATATTCGCCAGCATGCGCTGGTCGCCTACGCCAAGGAGGCACGCTGGCGGGACGTTCTCAAGGTTTACGATCGGGCACCGCGTGGCACCGAGCTGCGCTGTTATTACCTGCGCGCCCAATGGGAAACCGGAGATAAAGCGGTTCTCTCCCAGGTCCGTGAACTCTGGTTGTCCGGCGGCTCACGGCCAGCCAGTTGCGACCCGCTGTTCGACGCCGCCCGGGAGCGGGGCGTGATCGGCGAGCCGGAAATCTGGCAACGCCTGCTGCTCGCCTTCGACCGGGGCGCCACCGGCCTGATGAGCTACCTGGCCGACATGCAGTCCGGCGCCGACGCCACCGCCGGTGAATGGCTGGGCCGGCTCCACCGGGATCCGGAGCGGCTGCGTGAGCTACCCGAGGGTATCCGCGGCGAACGCCGCGAGCAGCTTCTGAGCGCCGCTCTGCGCCGCCTGGCCTACACCGACACCGTGCGCGCCCGAGAACTGTTTGAGCAGGAAAGCGCCAATCTGGGTCTGAACGACCCGGCGCTGCGCGAGCGCGCCGCGGAACGCATCGCCTGGTACTCCACCATCCGTGGCATTGAAGAGAACCGGCAATGGCTGGACCGCTGGCTGGCGAGTAACGGCAGCGCCAACACCCTGGACCAACGGGCCCGGCGCAGTGTCATCGAACAACGCTGGGACGAACTGCCGGAATGGGTGGCCCGCCTGCCCGCCGCCGAGCGCGACAACAGCCGCTGGCAATACTGGCTGGGCCGCGCCGCCGAGGAGAACGGCGACCAGGACAAGGCCCGCGCTCTTTGGGGTCAGGCCGCCCAGCAGCGGAATTTCTACGGCTTTCTGGCCGCCGAGCGGCTTGGCCAGGCGCCACGATTCAGCAACGCCTCGCCGGCCACCGACGACAGCGCGCTGACGCAACCGGGTCTGGCACGGGTGGCGCTGCTGCGCGACATCGACGAGCCGAAACTGGCCTGGGACGAGTGGAACTGGATGCTTTGGCACAGCAGCGAGGGGCAGCGCCGCAAGCTGGCCCAGCACGCGCTGGAACAAGGCTGGTACGATCTGGTGGTACAGGCGTCGATCCAGGCGCGCGCCTGGAACGTGCTCGCCTGGCGTTTCCCGGCCGCGCACCGGGACCTGTTCGTGACCGCCGCCCGACGCCATGACCTGGACCCCTGGCTGACCATGGCGGTGGCGCGTCGGGAAAGCGCCTTCTACCCCCATGCCCGCTCTCCGGTGGGCGCCCAGGGCCTGATGCAATTGATGCCCGGAACCGCCCGCAAAGTGGCGCTGGACGCCGGTCAGACGCCGCCCGGCGACCGCCAGGTGATGGAGCCGGACACCAACGTTGCCCTGGGCAGCCGTTATCTGGCGGAGTTGCTTGAACGGTTCAACGGCAACCGGGTACTGGCCCTGGCCGCCTACAACGCCGGCCCGCATCGGGTCGACGACTGGCTCGCCAACGAAGAGGAAGCGGTGCCGGCGGACGTATGGATTGAATCCATTCCCTTTTACGAAACCCGCGAATACGTCCAGGCGGTACTCACCTACCGGGTGCTGTTCCAGGGCCTGCATGGCGACCGGGAGGCACTGGTGCTGCTGCGGCCCGAGGAGCGCGGCACGCCCTACTCCGTGGCCATGATGGAATGACGCCGGCTCAGTCGAGCTGGCGGATGTGATAATCCAGGTGCCCCCGGCGCAGCAGGGGCGCCAGCCGGCTGTCCTGCTGCAGCCGGCGCCGCAGGTGCACGCTGCGCGCCGGGTCGCGGGTAAACGCCACCACCGCGTTGTGGCAGTCGCCGCAGGATAACCGGAAGCGGCTGCTCCAGCCTTTCATGGTCTGCTGATCCGCGGCATGGCTTTGCCGGTATTCGGTGAAGTCGCCGAAATTCATCACCAGGGTACCGCGCTCGCTGACGTGGCGGGCGAGCGTCCTCACCCAGGCCCGGTCGGCGGGCACCGCCCGGCTGACCACGTCGTTATCCGGAGCGAACAGGTCTTCGATGATCAAATCGAACGGCTCGCCGTCGTAGGCCTTGAGCCAGGCCACCGCATCGCCGAGCACGGCCTGCTCGCCCTCGCCCACTACCGAAAACACCTCCCGGGCCACCGCCAGATGGTGCGGGTCCAGCTCCACGGCGATCAGCTTTTCCGGGGCCAGCAGGGCGCGGATCGGTGGCAGCAAGGTGCCGCCCCCCAGCCCCAGGATCAGCACCCGGCGAAAACGCTCCGGTTCACTGAGCAGCGCCGGCAGCCAGAGCAGGTCCCATACGCTGCCGGTCACCAGCCGCTTGGGATGAAACTCGGAGTGCTGCACCCCGTTGGCGAACAGCCGCATGCGGTCACCCCGGCGGTGTACCTGGTACAACACACCGTCTTCCTGACGCTGCCAGATCACCGCCATCAGGTGTCGCCGACGCCCAGACCGACCCCGGTCACGTCGCCGTCGGCACGGGAATCACCCAGCCGCACGCGATTCTCGGGCAGCCCTTGCTGTTCGATCAATTGGTCACGGGCCAGCCGCGCCCGTTCCCGGGCCAGTTCCAGCAAGCTGTCGTTGTCCACGTTGGCGGCCGCCTGTTCCAACATCCGCCGCCACGCTTCCCGGGCCCGGTCGCTGTCGCGTTCGCCTTCCAGGGTGTCCCGGTCGCGGTCCAGGCGGTCTTCATAAGTGTCGAGTATCCGCTCGCGCCAGTCTTCGCCGGTGAGCGCGGTGTCCAGCCCCGGCCAGTCACCGCCCAGATCACCGATCACCTCGGCCTCGCCGAGCGCACGCCGGTCGTCGTCACTGGCCTGACCGGTGAGCACCACGGTCAGGTTATCCCGGTCCTTGAGAATGTCCGCCAGACGCGCCACGGTATCGCGCGTTTCACCGGCGAGACGCGCCTCGCCCGCCGGGAACGGCAGGTACTGCAAGTCGTCACCGCCACCGCCGGCCAGGCTGGCGAGCATGGAAAACGGCGCGGTGGCGGCTTTCACCAGCACATTGCGTATCACCCGCAGGACCACGCCGCTGGCACTGAAACCGGGGTCGTTGAGGTCACCGGCAATGGTGACCGGCAGCCGGATCATGCCGGAGCTGTCACGCAGCACCGATAGACCCAGTTTCACCGGCGCGTCCAACGCCTGCTCGCTGTCCACCCGGTCGCCCAGGTAGAACTTGTCGGCGGCGATTTTGGTGGTGCTGTCGAGCTGGCCATCCCTGATCGAGACTTCGGTATCCACGTCCAGACGGCCGCGCTCGACCCCGAAACCGAGATAGCGGGTGGTGAACGGCGTGAGTGTTTCCATGCCATAACCGTTCAACTGCCCGGTGAGGTCGAGATACAGCGGGCTCACCGCCATTTCGCCCTGAGCACGCAAGCGGGCCTGGCCATTGACGCGCCCGGAGGTATCCAGGCGGGCGCGGCCGGAGCCGGTGTCGAAGCCTTCCATGACACCGCTCCATTGCTCCAGGGTCACTTCGAAATCCGGTGTCAGGGTGTTATCCCGATGCGCCAGCCGGGAGTCTTCCACGGACACGCGCCCCAGCATCACCCGCCATCCGGGCCCGCTGCCCCCGTCGTCGTCGCCGGCGCGAAGACGGGCCATCAGCCCGCGGCCCTGCTCGTCCAGCAGGTGCTGGAAATCAATACCGCGACCGCTCAAACCGTCCACGGCAATTCGCCGGTCGGCGGTTCTCACACTCAGGCCCTCGGCCGCCAACCGCGCCACGGCGAGCGTATCCCGGCCGTTTTCACTTACCCGGGTGTCCGCCAGGCTGGCGCGCCCGGTCACCGTGACGGCCGGTGCCTCGCCGGCCACGGTGAGGGTCAGATCGCCGCTGGCGCTGCCCTGCTCCACCGTTAACGGAACGGCGTTGGCCAGCCAGGGGGATAGCACCGCTAGCGGCAAACCGTCGAGCGACAGGTCGGCGGACACCTTCAACGGCGCCAACTGCCCGGTGCCGGAATGCGACAGACGGCCGCTCCCCGCCAGCACCGCGCTGCCCTCCCATTGCCAGTTGACGCTGTCCTCGACCCGGAAATCGGTCAGATTGAGCGCGCCTTCACTGAGCGTCACTTCAACCGGTTCGGCCAGGGTCTCGTCGCGGAACACCACCTTGCCGTTTTCCACTTTGAACTGATCCAGGGTAACGGCCCAGGCGTCGCCTTCGCGGATGCGCTCGGCGGATTCTTCCGCTTCCTCGCGTACCTGTTCACGGGTCTCACGGGCCTGATCCGGATCGGAAGGCAGGAACAACGTGGCCAGATCGAGCCCTTCACCGGTGAGTACCGCACGCATCGCCGGCTCGGTCAGGGTGAGCCGCGGCACGCTGACACGGCGTTCGGTGAGACTCAGGCTGACGCCATCCACCTTAAGGGTGGGCACCACGAAACTGGGCGCTTCGTTGCCGTCACGCAGAATGCGCAGCTGGTCCAGCTGGAAACGGCCGTTTTCCACCGTCAGGCCTTCGCCGTCACCGGTCCCGTAGCGGTAATCCGCCGCCAGGCCCAACATGCCGGACTGCACCTGGAACGGGAAATGCGGTTCGAGCAAACGAGTGAAGGCGGCCACATCCACCTTTTCCATTTGCAAACGGCCGTCCACGGTCAATGGTTCGAACGCGAACCGGCCCTGCCAGTCCAGGGTACCGCCGTCCGGGCCCTCCACGTGCATTTCGTACAGGTTGTCTTGTTCGCCCACGCCCCGGGTGGTGAGATCCTCGATACTGAAGGCCACCGGCAGGGTCAGGGAACTGGGCTCGCTGCCGGAGGCGTCCTTCACGGTGACGCGGCCTTCGGACAGGCGCAGATGGCTGATGGTGAAAGCCGGCGGACCGGAAGCTTCGTTGTCCGGCGCTGGCTCGTCGGTGGCGTCCTGCTCACCGCTTTCGCGCAGACGGGTGACGATATCGTCCAGGTTGAGGGCGCCCTCCTCGTCCCGGCGAAGCCGTATTTCCAGCCCGGCCAGGTCCACATCGCTGACCCAGGGGCGCCAGTGGAACAGGGACGCCCAGAAGGCGGTGTTCACATACAGGCGGTCGAATCGGGCCAGAAACCCGGTCTCCGGATCGGCGATCCGGAATCGTTCCGCCGTGGCCGAGAGGGTCAGGGGGTTAAGGCGCACGTCTTCCACGGTGACGTCCCGCCCCAGCAGATCGGACAGCCGCTGTTCGATCTCGCCGCGCGCCCAACCGGGCAGAATCAGAAAAACCGTTAGCGCGTATAAGGCGTACAACAGTGCCAGAATTGCCAGAACTCTGGCGCCCCATCCCCGTGAGCGCCACCATTGCACCGGTGTGTCCATGTCGTCGTTCCCTTAACCCGCTTGCGCAAGCAGGAAGTCTAGCATTAACGCCGTGAACGGGTCGCCCCGGCGGCCATTGCGCCAGCGGCGGCGAGGTTCACACTCTGCCTTTTCCAAGGAGGCCACCATGAGCGACAACTACCTACTCAAGATGTACCAGAAAGCGGCGAAGCTGCCCCGTGGCCGCCAGCTTTTTTCCATCATGTTCAGCCGCAAGGCACCCTACTTCGGCACCGTGAAACCGCTGATCGCGGAGCTGCGTCCGAATTACTGCAAGGTCACCTTCAAGAAGCGCAAGGCGGTGGAGAACCACATCGGCACGGTGCACGTGATCGCCATATGCAACGCCATGGAGGCGGCCATGGGCGCGCTGGCGGAGGCCTCGATCCCCAGCCACCTGCGCTGGATTCCCAAGGGCATGGACGTGCGTTATACCGCCAAGGCGACGTCGGACATCACCGCCATCGCCGAGGTGGCCCCCGGCGCCTGGGAGAACGGTCCCGAATTACCGGTGACGGTGACCGCGTACCGCGACGACGGCACCGTGGTGGTGGAGGGCACCATCCACCTGTGGGTCACGGAGAAACCCGTCCGCGAATAAAGTTCACGGCCTGATCGGCGGCGTCGATCCGATTGGCGCGGGGGTCGATACCGCTACGTTTGCGTGGGGTGAAATCATGGTCGCCGTCGGTGACCCAGTGCACCGTCACCGGACTCGGCAAGTCGTAGCCGGTTACTTCCCGGGGCTTGCCAAAGGGGTCGCGCTCCCCTTGGCAGATCAGCACCGGCGCCGCCAGCGCGGGGAAATGATCAAGCCGGGTCTTCTCCGGCTTTCCGGGTGGATGGAAGGGGTAGCCGAACACCACGCAACCGTCCACCGGGGTGTCGGCCTCCGCCGCCAGCAGGGTCGCCATGCGCCCGCCCATGGATTTACCGCCGATCCAGACCGGCCCCGACGACGCCCGCCTTACGTCGTCCAGGATTGTCCGGAAACACGCCGTCAGTCTGGCGGCGCGATCCGGCGGCGCCTTGATACCCTCTTCACGGCGCCGCGCCATGTAAGCGAACTCAAAACGCACCACGTCGAGACCACGCTCTGACAATAACGATGCCATTTCAGCCATGAACGGGCTGTCCATGGGGGCGCCGGCTCCATGGGCCAGCACCAGGGTCGCCAGGGGCGTGGACGGCGCCCGGTTCCAGAGCGGTTCCCCCATCCTCGTTCAGGCCTGCAGTCGCGCCGCGATGCGCCGTGTCACCAGGCGCGGGGAAAGCTTGCCCAGCCACACCATCAGGGCGTTGTGAACGCCGGGAATGACAATGGCGCGGTGGCGCCGGGCCAAGGCCTTGCGCACCACGGTAGCGGCGTCCATGGCACCGGCTTTGAACAACAGGGTATCGGTCATGTTGGCTTCGCGGGCGAATTCCGACGCGGTGGCGCCGGGGCACAGCGCGCTCACCGACACACCCTGCCCGCGCAGTTCTTCGTGCAAGGCCTCACTGAACGACAAGACGAACGCCTTGGTGGCGTAGTAGATCGCCATGTTGGGGCCCGCCTGAAAGGCCGCTGTGGAAGCCACGTTGATGATAAAGGCCCGACGCGTGCGGATCAGCTGGGGCACCAGCCGCCAGGTCAGGTCCACCAGCGCGGTGACGTTCAACTGGATCATGTTGAGTTGACGCTCCAGCGCCAGATCCTGGAAGCGCCCGCGATCACCGAATCCGGCGTTGTTGATCAGCCCACTGACGCGAACGCCCTCCTGGTCAAGCTGGCCGGCCAACGTTTTCGCCGCGTTCTCTTCGGTCAGATCACATTGCAGGCTGAAAACCCGGACCCTGAACGAGGCTTCCAGGGTTTCCGCCAGCTCACGCAAGCGTTCCACCCGTCGCGCCGCCAGCACCAGATTGTGGCCCTCGGCCGCCAATTGCCGGGCGAAGGCCTCGCCGATACCGGCACTGGCACCGGTGATCAGAATCGCTTCCATGGTGTTCGCTCCATTGAACGGTTAAACCCGATCACAATGTGGCCGATCCCGGCGTCCCTGTAAACGCGGACGTCATCAGGCCTCCCAGAGGTGCATCTGCCCGGCCAGGCCCGGCGGCCGGAAGGCACTGGTATCCAGGGTAAAACTTTCCCGGGGCGCCAGGCCGTGCTGCTGACAGGCCACCTGGAAACGCCGCGCCAGCAACTCCGCCATTGGCCCCTGCCCACGCTGACGGTGGTGCCAGCGGCTATCGTAGCTGGCGCCGCCGTGCATCGCCTTCAGCGCCGACATAACCCGTTCGGCCCGTTCCGGATAATGCCGCCGCAGCCACTCCTCCCAAAGCGGCCCCACTTCATGGGGCAGACGCAGAGTCACATAGCCGGCACCACGGGCGCCGGCCGCCGCCACCTGCTCGACGATATCCTCCAGCTCCCGGTCGTTGATAAACGGGATCAACGGGGCCACCAGCACGGTAACCGGCACTCCCGCGCGGGCCAGCTCACGCACCGTTTTCAGACGCTCGCGGCCGCCGCTGGCGCGCGGCTCCAACTGGTTCTTTAAACGGTTATCCAGGGTGGTCACCGACACCGCCACCGAGGCCCGCCCCTCGGCGGCCATCGGCGCTATCAAATCCAGGTCGCGCAGCACCAGCGCGCTCTTGGTGATCAGGCTGAAAGGATGCCGGCATTCCGCCAGCACCTGGAGTATTTCACGGGTCAGCAGTCGCTCGCGCTCCACCGGCTGGTAAGGGTCGGTGGCGGTACCGATGACCAGCGGCCGGCAACGGTAGCCGGGTTTGCGCAGGGTGTCGCGCAGGACTTCGGCGGCATTGTCCTTGCAGAAGATCTCGGCCTCGAAGTCCTGCCCCGGTGACAGGTCCACATAGGCATGATTGGGGCGGGCGAAGCAATAGATGCAGCCGTGCTCACAACCCCGGTATGGATTGATGCTGCCGTCAAAATGCAAGTCCGGGCTCTGGTTATGGGTGATGATCGATTTGGCCTGCTCCCGGTGATAGCGGGTGGCCCGGGCGGTTTCCGCCTCGTCGCTGACAATAGTGGTGACCTGAAAGCGGCCGGGATGCCGGCTGAGAGTGCCGCGGTTGGATGCGCTGGTGGCCATGCTGCCTCCCGATACTGTTCGCATGGACAGTATTATGGGCAGCCCGACGGGGAACCGCAATAGCGGATCAGGCCGGCCGATCGGTCAGTGGGGACGCACCGGCTGCACCAACACCCAGGGCATCACGACCACGGTCCACAGTGCCTGTTCGGACTCGAACCAGACCCGCGCTTGCTCATCGGTGACACCGCCCACCCGGCCCTGGTCGCGCCATTGCTTAAGCTGGTCCGCGCGGTCCTCGGCGAACGCCACGGCCACTTCGATCAGGTCCAGATCGCCGGCCACGGCCACCGTTTGGCCACGGGCGAAAAACGGCTGCAGCTCCTTCCAGTCCGCTTTGGCGGTTTCCTGATTGAGCTTGGCTCTGAGAATGTCGCTGTCGGTGGGGTCGGCCATGACGTCTCCTGTTGGTGGCCCCGGCGCGGCTGACGACCGGGCGGCGCCATTATCGCCGACGACGTTCGTAACGCAAGCCGACTCTCCAGCCTGGGTCGCGGGTCTTGCTTCTCGGGGAGAATGGTAGCGAGCAGGAAAATAAGGGCTGGAAAAAGAGCGCCCGCCTGGGGAGGGCGGGCGATCGTACCGAAAGGAACATCCGTGTTCTTTCGCGTCCTTGCCCGATTCACTATAAGAGCCCCGCCCACTCCTACCTATAATCCATCGCCGTCAATTCGTGTAAGAGATTTGCTCATTATCGGCGACGTCATTACCACCTGATTCGGGCTCCAACGTTCTCCACCGGCTTGCCGTCCCGATCAAACAACGCCAGGTTAGCGCCCTCCTCGTCCACGCTGACGCGAGAGAACGCGTCCCGGCTGTAGACCTCACCGGGCACCGTCACCCGCCCCAGGGAAGGCTTCCAAAGACCCCGCAGGTGGTGGTGGTCACGAATCATCGGCCGGTACCAGCGAAACGCCATCAACGCGGTGGGCCAGAACAGACCGGAGCAGATCCAGCCATGCACCGGTGCCCGCCCGCGCCGGTCGAGGCGCGCGTACAGGGACGCGTGCACATCGCCGCTGAGCATCAGCAATCGCCGACAGCCGCTGTCGTGGATGGCGTCCACCAGCCGTTGGCGCTGGGCGGCGAAGCCTTCCCAGCTGTCCTGCCCCCGGAACGGCCAGCGTTGCTCGGGAAACAACGGTACCGAGGACACCAGACATTTGACCCGGTCCGGTTCCTCCTCCAGCCAGGCCACCACCGCGTCCTCCTGGGCACGGGACATTATCTTGCGCTGCCAGGGCCAGCGGCTGAGCACACGCTCGGTGCGCAGGTCCATCAGGAAAAAGTCCGCGCACCCCCAGCGAAAGCGGTACCAGAGGGCATCGGGATCGCGCTCCAGGCGGGTTCCTTCCGCGTTCAGGGGCACCGCCGGGGAATGGGCGGCCTGGTAAATCTGGTACGCTTTCATGGCGGCGGGGTATTTGCTGGTCCACAAATCCGGGTTCGCCCCCGCCGGCCAGTTGTTCTCGATTTCGTGGTCATCGAGGATCATATGGTGGTTGTAGTTGGCCATCAGCCGGCGGATGTGGGGCTGGCCAAAGCTCTGACGGTAAAGATCAAAATATTCCCGCTGGGAGGAGGCCGCCCCCACTTTCCAGGTGGCGTCGGCGTACACCTGGTCGCCGCCGTAGAGCACGAAATCCGTGTCGGTGGCGGCGGCGTTGTCCGCCATTCGGGAGAAAATACGGTCGGCGCGGCCGTCTTCGACCTCATGATCCAGGCCCACGAAACGGTAGCAGCAAGATCCGAACAGAAAGCTCACCGGCGCCCGGGGCGAGGCCGGCGCGGTACGGAAATGGCCGGTGTTCACGTGCCCCCAGTCCAGGGCCTTATCCTCGCTGGCCGCCGGTGACACCGCGCCGGCCTGGAATTGATAGCGCCGCCCGGGCTCCAGGCCCCGCAGCACCACCACGCCACTGCTGTCGAAGTTGCCGTTGATGCGAAAGTGCACCGGCCCACGCCAACGCTTCTCGCCTTCCAACCGCCAGCGTAGGCGGCCATGCGGCGCTTTTTGGCCGGCGCTCAAGGTTCCGGCGGGCATCACGCCGAGAATACGAATGCTGGTTTGGCCGGCGGTACCCACGATCGGGCCGACGGCAAACGGCTCCACCCTGCTCTGCATTTCTTGTTCCCCCGAAAGAGCCCGGATACGTCACTGATTGAGCCACCTCTTAAGCACTGCTAGCATCCAGAAAGATTACTTAGCGGGGTGGCGGTTATTTTGTTGCAAGACGCGGTCTCTCACACCTTGCGGTTCGCCGCTCTGATCCTGCTGTTGGGCGTATTCGCCGGCCCGGCCCGCGGCGCCGATGCCGCCGTGCTGACCTCTCAGACCGAAACCCTCAAGCCGTATCCGGCGCTTCGTTATTTTTGTACTCCGGCGGCCGACTCTCCGGCGCCGGAGCAGCTGTTTCGGAACCCCGACGCCTGGCCCTGGCGGTCCACCGGCGACCGCATCGTCAATCTGGGGTTCACCTCCGATCACTGCTGGTTCCGGCTCGCGGTGCGCAACCAGGACAACCCGGAGAATGAATGGCACCTGGTGGTCAACTACGCCCTGCTGGGGCAACTGGACACCTACGTTCTGAACGCCGACGGCGAGCGCCTGGCTCACTTCAGCGCCGGCATGGACAACGCCTTCAATGAACGTGCCAGCGCCGAGGCCACGCCCTCCTTTCCGCTCGACCTGCCCGCCGGCGAGCAGCGGAACCTGTACCTCAAGGTGGTTTCCCCACACAGCATTCAACTGCCTCTGGAGTTGATGAGCAACCCCGCGTTCCAGGCCTCCACGCTGGCGCATACGCTGGTTCAGGGCTTTTTCTTCGGCGGCATGCTGGTGATGATTCTGTACAACCTGTCGCTGTTCTTTTCGATCCGCGAGAAAGCCTACCTGCTGTATGTGTGCTGGTCGCTGGCGATCACCTTGTTCATGGCGGTATTGCACGGCTACGCGCAGAAGTATCTGTGGCCCGGTTCGGCGCTGATCAGTCAGTACATTCTGCATTACCTGTTGCCGCTGCTGGTGATCCTGCCGTCGCTTTTCACCCTTCATTTCCTGGGTCTTCCGGAACGCTCGCCGCCCCTGGCCCGGTTACTGAGAGGCCTGGTGGGCCTGGGGCTGGCTCTGCTTCTGGCGGCGCCGTTCATCAGCCGGGAACTGCTTATTCCGGTGGCGGTGCTGGCGATCCTGGCCATGGACTTCAGTATTCTGCTGGTCGGCCTGCTGCGCACCAAGGCCGGCGATCCGGATGCGCGGGTGTTCACCCTGGCCTGGATCTGTTTCCTGGTCGGCGCCGCCGCCATGTCGCTGAACAAGTACGGCGTCGTGCCGCGCAACAGCTTCACCGAAAACCTGTTGCAGGTGGGCGTGTTCCTGGAGGTGGTACTGCTGTCGCTGGCACTGGCCCGGCGCATCAACCGCCTTAAGGAAGCCCATGCGCTGTCCGTGCGTGACAAGGCGGTGGCGGAGATGGACGCGTTCAAGGCCGGCGCGCGCAATCAGGCGAAAAGCGAATTCCTGGCCACCATGAGCCACGAAATCCGCACCCCCATGAACGGCATTATCGGCATGACGGATCTGTTGCGGCGCACCACGCTCAACGGCCAGCAAGCGCAGTACGTGGACACCATTTACCAGTCCACCCAGTCGCTGGTGACGGTGATCAACGACATTCTTGATTACTCACGCATCGAATCCGGCAAGCTGGAACTGGAATATCAGGAAGTGGACGTGGAACATCTGGTGGACGACTGCGTGCGGTTGTTCTCGTTGCGGGCCTCGGAAACCCGGGTGCCGCTCTACACGTACATCGACTCCCGCGTGCCCCAGCGCATTCACACCGACCCGATTCGGGTCAAACAGGTGCTCACCAACCTGCTCAGCAACGCCTACAAGTTCACCGACCAGGGCCAGGTGGCCTTGCACCTGAGTGTGCGACAGCCCCCCGACGACCAGGGCCAGTGCGTGATGATGCTGGAGGTGGTGGATACCGGCATCGGCCTGGACGAGGCCCAGCAACAAAACCTGTTCCAAGTATTCAGCCAGGGCGCCCGCAACGGCCGCAATAATTCCCAGGGCGCCGGGTTGGGCCTGACCATATGCAAACGGCTCACCGAATTACTGGGTGGGGAGATCGGCGTGTCCAGCTCGCTGGGGCGCGGCGCCACCTTCTGGCTCACCCTGCCCACGCGGGTGGGCGCCCCGAGCGGCGAGAAGAACCCGCTCGCCGGCCATCAGGTCATGATGATCAATGAAAACGCGTCCCTGTCGCTGAGTCTGTCGCAGTTGATGGCCCGCTGGGGGCTGAGCGTAATCGAGTTCGCCGATTGCGAGCAGGCCCTGGCAGGGCTCAGCGCCGAGACGCCGCGGGCGGATATCCTGCTGGCCTCGGAGGCGAACCTGGCGCGCCGGGGAGAACTGATCGATATCCGCGACCGGGTCGGGGACCCGCCGCTGCTGATCCTGCAGGCCACCGGCGCGGAAATCACCGGCGAGCTCCCCGGGGACATGCTGCTGGTGGAAACACCAGTGTCGTCCCGGGCCCTCAAGCATACGCTCTCGACACAGCTACAGGAGCGCCTCGATCAGGCCGAGCCCAGCGCCAGCGCCCCCGGCGGTCAGCCGGAGCACCCCGGCCTGCGGCGGCTGAACGTGATGGTGGTGGAGGACAACGCCGTCAACCAGTTGGTGATCGACAGCATCCTTCGCTCCATAGGCATCCAGGCCACCCTGCTCAATGACGGCGCCCAGGCCCTGCGTCGAATAAGCGAGCGCCCAGGAAACTGGGACGTAATTTTCATGGATTGCGAAATGCCGGTGATGGACGGCTACCAATCCACCCGCGAGATCCGTCTGTTCGAGCAGCACCGCGACGTGGACCCCTGCTGGATTATCGCCCTGTCCGCGCACGCCGCCGGCGACTACGTGCAAAAAGCCCGCGACGCCGGTGTCGACGATTATCTCAGCAAGCCGGTGTCCCGCTCCCAGGTGCTGGAGGCACTGCAGCGTAACCGGGCACTCTCCAACGGCGGCGACTGATCGCGACGGATGAAATGGCCGGCGCGGGCCAGTATCATGGCGGTTCGTTTTTCTGCCGACGTTGAAGTTCTCCATGAGCGAAGCACCCCGCAAGATACTGGTCACCAGCGCCCTGCCCTACGCCAACGGCCCGATCCACCTCGGCCACCTTCTGGAATACATCCAGACCGACATCTGGGTACGCTTTCAGAAGCTGCGCGGCGAGCAGTGCCTGTACGTTTGCGCTGATGACGCCCACGGCACCGCCATCATGCTCAAGGCGGAAGAGAAGGGCATTACCCCGGAGCAGCAGATCGAGCAGGTGAAGGCCGAACATGAACGCGACTTCGCCGCCTTCCAGATCCGCTTCGACAACTACTACAGTACCCACAGCCCGGAGAACAAAGCGCTCTCGGAAATGATCTTCCAGCGCAACAAGGACGCCGGCTACATTCTGGAAAAGACCATTACCCAGCTCTACGACCCGGAAAAAGGCATGTTCCTGGCCGACCGGTTCGTGCGCGGCACCTGCCCAAAGTGCAAGACCGCCGACCAATATGGCGACAACTGCGAGGCCTGCGGCGCCACCTATTCACCCTCGGAACTGATCGACCCCTATTCCGCGGTGAGCGGCGCCACGCCGGTGGAAAAAGAAACCACCCAGTTGTTCTTCGACCTGCCCAAATTCGAGCCGCTGCTGCGTGAATGGACCCGCTCCGGATCGCTGCAAGAGGGCGTGGCCAACAAGCTGCAGGAGTGGATGGAAGACCTGCAGCCCTGGGACATTTCCCGGGAAGCGCCCTATTTCGGCTTCGAGATCCCCGGCTATCCCGGCAAGTATTTCTACGTGTGGATGGACGCGCCGGTGGGCTACATGGCCAGCTTCCAGAATCTCTGCGAGCGCGAGGGCATCGATTTCGACGATTACTGGAAAGCGGATTCCGACGCCGAGCTGTACCACTTCATCGGCAAGGACATCATCAACTTCCACGGCCTGTTCTGGCCCGCCATGCTCGACGGCGCCGGTCTGCGCAAGCCCACCGCCATCTTCAGCCACGGCTTCGTTACCGTGAACGGCGCCAAGATGTCCAAGTCCCGGGGCACCTTCATCATGGCGCGCACCTACCTGGACCATCTGGATCCGGAATACCTGCGCTACTACTTCGCCGCCAAACTGAACAGCCGGGTGGATGATTTCGACCTCAACCTGGAAGACTTTGCCCAGCGCGTGAACACCGACCTGGTCGGCAAGGTGGTCAACATCGCCAGCCGCACCGGCAATTTCGTCAAGAAATTCGGCGGCCGGCTGGGCGGCGACCTGGACAACCCGCTGCTGGTCCGCGAAGCCCAGGAAGCCGCCGGTCGCATCGCCGGATTCTACGAACAGCGCGAGTTCAGCAAGGCGATGCGCGAAATCATGAGCCTGGCGGACCACGCCAACGGCTACATCGCCGACAAGGCGCCCTGGAGCCTGGCCAAGGAGGACGGCAAGGAGCAGGAGGTGCTGGCGATCTGCACCACCGCGCTGAACGTGTTCCGCCTGCTGGTCCTGTACCTGAAACCGGTATTGCCCGGCCTGGCGGAGCGCGCCGAGGCGTTCCTGGATATCCCGCCGCTGACCTGGGCGGACGCGGACGCCCTGCTGATCGACCATCCGATCAACAAGTTCAAGCCGCTGCTGTCGCGGGTCGACATGGCGGACATCGAAGCAATGCTGGCCGATTCCCGGGACACCAATCCGGCGGCGGCGCCCGCCAAGGAAAAAGCGGCCGAGGATGCCGACAAGGAAGACGACACCATCACCATCGACGACTTCCTCAAGGTCAAATTGCGTGCCGCCCGCATCGCCAAGGCGGCGCCGGTGGAAGGCGCCGACAAGCTGCTGCGACTGACCCTGGACGTCGGTGAGCTGGGCGAGCGGAATGTGTTCGCCGGCATCAAAAGCAAGTATCGCCCCGAAGACCTGGAAGGCCGCATGGTGGTGCTGGTGGCCAACCTGGCTCCGCGCAAGATGAAATTCGGCGTCTCCGAAGGCATGGTGCTGGCCGCCGGCCCCGGCGGCGACGACATCTTCCTGCTCAGCCCGGATGACGGCGCCGAGCCTGGCATGGAGGTGCGCTAAGGGGGCTCCCAGTAAGCGCAAAAAAAACCGCGACCAACAGGTCGCGGTTTTTTTGTTCCGTGGCGCCCGCTCGGGGCGCGGAACGGACAGCCGGGTTACTGGCCACCCTGCTGCTGGCGCATCTGTTCCTGCATCTTGCGCATCTGCTCACGCTGTTGCTGCGCACGCTGTTCCAGGGTGGCACGCTGCTCTTCGGTGAGCGTGTCCTGAATGCGGGCCTGCAGCAGAACGCTCTCGGCGGTCACGTCGCCGGTCAGCTCGCCCAGCTCTTCCGCGTTATCGCGGATTTCGCCTTCATCGTAGTCCGGACCGATCTGGTCGCTCAGAGCCTGTTGCAGCTGCTGCGCTTCCTTACGCATCTCGGTGATCTTACCCTCGGAATCCTGAATCAGATCCCGCAGTTCCTGCTTTTGGTCGTCGCTCAGATCGACCATGCGATCCAGCTGATCCACCTGGTCGCCGCGCTGCTGACCCGGCGCCTGCTGAGCGGTGGCGGTGGCGCTGAGGCCGAGGGCCAGCAGCACCATCAGGCTCATTTGCTTCAAGGTCGTCATAGAGATCTCCCAGACGTTGTATGGACAGAGTGTCAATTCGTGAACGCGTCACGCTACCGGATCAGGCAACGCGACGTCACCCCCGGTTCCCCGGGCGCCGCGTAACGGCTTACTTCGACCCGCCGGTCACGGCTGTGCAGCCGGGTCATGACGCGGGGTCCAGAGGGACACCTCGGAAACGGAAAATTTTGCTAAACTCGCCCTTCCCAAGCTCGAACCGACCCTAATCGATGACTGAATACCTCCTCATCCTGATCAGCGCGGTGCTGGTGAACAACTTCGTCCTGGTGCAGTTCCTCGGCCTGTGCCCGTTCATGGGCGTCTCCAATAAAGTAGAGACCGCCATGGGCATGTCGCTGGCCACCACCTTCGTGCTGACCCTGTCCTCGGTGCTCGCCTACCTGACTTGGGCCTATATCCTGGTGCCGTTCGAGCTTGAATACCTGCGCACCATCAGTTTTATCCTGGTGATCGCGGTGGCGGTGCAATTCACCGAGATGTTCGTGAAGAAGGCCAGCCCGCTGCTGTACCGGGTGCTGGGCGTATTCCTGCCGCTGATCACCTCCAACTGCGCGGTACTGGGCGTGGCGCTGCTCAATGTGCGTCAGAGCGACGCCACCTTTATGAGTTCCCTGACCTACGGCCTGGGCGCCGCCCTGGGCTTCTCGCTGGTACTGATTCTGTTCGCCGCCATGCGTGAACGGATCGCCGTGGCGGATGTGCCGGAGGCGTTCCGCGGCCCCAGCATCGGGCTGATCACCGCTGGACTGATGTCCCTGGCGTTCATGGGCTTTTCGGGGCTGATCAAGTTATGACCACGGTTCTGATCGCGATCGCCGCCCTGCTCGGTTTGGCCGCCCTGTTCGGCGCCGTGCTCGGCTACGCCTCGGAGAAATTCAAGGTGGAAGGCGACCCGATCGTGGAGCAGATCGACGCCCTGCTGCCGCAAACCCAGTGCGGTCAGTGCGGCCACCCCGGCTGCCGCCCCTACGCGGAGGCCATCGCCGAGGGCGAGGAGCACAACCGCTGTCCGCCCGGCGGCGACACCACCGTGGAAGCGCTCGCCGACCTTCTCGGCCGCGAAGTGCTGCCGCTGGATAACGAAGGCGCCGAGGACGCCAGCGTGGAGCGGGTGGCCTGGATCCGCGAGGACGAATGCATCGGCTGCACCAAGTGCATTCAGGCCTGTCCGGTGGACGCCATCGTCGGCGCCGCCAAGCAAATGCACACCGTGATCGCCGATGAGTGCACCGGTTGTGACCTGTGCGTGGACCCTTGCCCGGTGGATTGCATCGACATGATTGAACGCCCCGTGACCCTGGCCACCTGGACCTGGAACCGGCCCGCCGGCATCGGCCGTCGCCCGGAACAGCGCATCGAGGTGGTGAACCTGTGAGAGCGAACCTGTCCCTGTTACAGCATCTGGTGCCCGGCGGGCGGCGCCCGCCGGTGCATGACTTCCCGGGCGGCGTGCACCCCGCGGAACACAAAGCCGTTTCCAACCAGGCGCCGATTGCCCCGGGGCCACGGCCCCGGCAGCTGGTATTGCCGCTGAATATGCATCTGGGGGCCCCGGCGCGACCCATCGTCGCGGTCGGCGACCGGGTTTTGAAAGGCCAGATGCTGGCCGAACCCGCCGGCGCCGTGAGCGCCGCCCTGCACGCGCCCACCTCCGGTACCGTAGTGGCCCTGGGGCCGCGCCCGATACAGCACCCTTCCGGCATGGACGCGCTGTGCATCGTGCTGGAACCGGACGGCGAGGACCGCTGGACGGAACGCCGGGCGGTGGCCGACCACACCCGGCTGGGCCCGGGCAAGCTGATCGCCCTGCTGCGCGACGCCGGTGTCGCCGGCCTGGGCGGCGCCGGCTTCCCCACCAGCGTCAAAGTGAATCTGGGCGACCATCAGCGCGTCGAGCAATTGATCATCAACGCGGTGGAGTGCGAGCCCTACATCACCGCCGACGACCGCTTGATGCGCGAACGGGCCGACGAAATCGTTCTCGGCATTCAGATTCTGCAGTACCTGCTCAATCCCCACGACACCTTGATCGGCATCGAGGACAACAAGCCCGAAGCGATTGCCGCCCTGCGCGATGCCTGCGCGGACAGCGATGTGGAAGTCCGCGTGGTGCCCACCAAATACCCGTCCGGCGGCGAGAAACAGCTTATTCAGCTGCTCACCGGCAAGGAGGTGCCCAGCGGCCGCATTCCCGCCCAGTGCGGCGTGGTGTGCCAGAACGTGGGCACCGCCTGGGCGGTGAAGCGGGCGGTCCACGACGGCGAGCCGCTGCTGTCGCGCATCACCACGGTGACCGGCGACGCGGTGGCGCGACCCGGCAACTACGAAGTGTGGCTGGGCACCCCCGTGACCGACCTGCTGCACCACGCCGGCGTGGACAAAGGCCGGCTCGGTCGTCTGGTGATGGGCGGCCCGATGATGGGCTTTACCCTGCACGACCCATCCGTGCCGGTGGTCAAAACCAGCAATTGCATCATCGCCGCCAGCGCCGAAGAGCTGCCGGAACCGCCACCGGAGCAGGCCTGCATCCGCTGTGGCGCCTGCGCGGAGGTGTGTCCGGCCAACCTGTTGCCGCAGCAGCTCTATTGGTACGCGAAAACCGACGACTTCGAACGCGCCCAGCACCACAACCTGATGGACTGCATCGAGTGCGGGGCCTGCGCCTATGTGTGCCCCAGCCATATTCCGTTGGTGCAGTACTACCGCTATGCCAAGGGCGAGATCCGCACCCAGACCGCCGAGCAGATCAAGGCGGACCGGGCCAGGGAGCGCTTCGAGGCCCGCCAGGCCCGGCTCGAGCGGGAGCAGGCGGAGAAGGGAGCACGCCGCCGCGCCCGTCTCGAGGCCAACCGCAAGAAACAGGAAGCGGCGGCGGACCACGCCCCCGGCGCCGGCGACGAGAAACTGGCGGCACTCAAGAAAGAAGTGGGTCAGGCGTCCAGCGCCTACAAGGCCGCGGTGAAAGCCGCCAAGACCGCCGAGGCCCAAGAAGCGGACAATGCCGAGGAACTGCGCGCCCGGGCCGACAGCCTCAAGGCGGAAGCGGACCGTGCCAAGGCGGCGCTGCGCGATGCCAAGGCCGCCACCCCCGCGCCGACGGCGGCACCCGCCGAATCTTCGGCGCTGGCGGACCTCAAGAAAGCGGTGGGCGAAGCCTCCAGCGCCTACAAAGCGGCGGTGAAGGCCGCCAAGAACGCCGAGGCCGAGCAAGCGGACGACGCCGACGCCTTACGCGCCCGGGCGGACCAGTTGAAAGCGGAGGCGGATCGCCTGAAGGCCGAGTTGCGCGAGGCAAAGGCGGCCCAGGGACCGGCGGCCGCCCCCGCCGCGCCGACACCGCCGAAGCAGGACAAGAACACCGCCGCGGAGAAACCAGCCACCGTCGGGGATGACCAGGCCGCCGCCAAGCGCCAGAAGCGCCTGAAAGCCCTGAAAACCGCCTACAACGTCGCCCACAAGCAGTACAAGGAGGCCCACGCCGCGGTGGAACGGGCGGAACGCGCCGGCCAGGACAGCGAGGAGGCGCTCGCCGCCATGCACGCCAAGGTGGAGAAGCTCAAGGCCAAGGCGGACCACTGCCGCGACGCCCTGGACGCTCTGGTGGAACAGGCCAAGGCGGCGATTCTCGCCCACACCGGCAAGGACCTGAAAACCCTGAAGCTGGACGCGGCGCGGGCGGAAAGCGTCCTGCGCGACAAGGCCGATGAGCTGGAGCGGCGCCGGGACACCTCGGACGCGGACACCCTGGAAACCCTGAATTCGGAACTGGACGCTTTGCAAGAACACGCGCAACTGACCCGCCTGGCACTGAAAACCGCCGTGGAAGAACAGGGGCTGGTGGAAGAATGAGCCTGATCAACGCCCCTTCCCCGCACACCAGCCGGCAAACCGACACCGGCGCGGTGATGCGCCAAGTGGTTTATGCCACCCTGCCCGGCCTGGCTGTGCTGGTCTGGCAATTCGGCCTGGGCAGCCTGTTTAACGTGCTCTGGGCGGCCCTGGTGGCGCTGGTCTGCGAAGCTCTGGTCCTGCGCGCCCGGGGCAAACCGGTGGCGTTTTACCTTAAAGACTGGAGCGCCGTGGTCACCGCCGTGCTGCTGGGCCTCGCCCTGCCGCCCACCGCCCCCTGGTGGCTGACGCTGATCGGCGTCGGCTTCGCCATCGTGGTGGCCAAGCAGCTTTACGGCGGCCTGGGCATGAACCCCTTCAACCCCGCCATGATCGGCTATGTACTGTTATTGATCTCGTTCCCGGTGGCGATGACCCAGTGGGTCGCGCCCGGCGACGCCCCCGCCCCGGCGGACAGCCTTGCCCTGTTCCTCGGCCAGACACCGGCGGACGCCTTCACCGGCGCCACGCCCCTGGACACTTTCCGCACCTGGGCCGGCGACGCCGAAGCGCTGGCCGGGCGCGACATCCTCGCCGGCCGGTTGGCGGGCCCCGGCTGGGAAGCCGTCAATCTGGCGTTTCTGCTCGGCGGCCTCTATTTGCTGGCACGCCGTATCATCACCTGGCAGATACCGGTGGCATTTCTGGCCGGCCTGGCCCTGCCGGCACTGATCGCCCACCAAGTGGACGCGGCGCGTTTCGCCGACCCGCTGTTCCACCTGTTTTCCGGTGGCGCCATGCTGGGCGCGTTCTTTATTGCCACGGATCCGGTCAGTGCCGCCACCAGCCGCCTCGGGCGATTTATTTATGCCTTGCTGATCGGCCTGCTGATCTGGGTTATCCGTACGTTCGGCGGCTATCCGGACGCGGTGGCCTTCGCCGTGCTGCTGCTCAACCTGGCGGCCCCGTTTATTGATTACTACACCCAGCCGCGCGCCTACGGGCACCGCAAAGCGAACAAGGGGGCCAACCCATGATCCGCCAGGCGGTCACCCGCAACGCCGTGATTCTGGGACTGTTCGCCATCGGCACCGCCGCCGCCCTGGCGCTGACCAACCAGGCCACCCTCCCCCGGGTGGAATGCAACCGCCAGAATGCCCTGATCGACTCCCTGGCCCAGGTCATGCCCGACGACCACCACGACAACGTGCTGATCAACGATCGCATCGCAGTACGTGACCCTCTGCTCGGCAACGGGGTTCAGCATGTCTACCGGGCGCGCCGCGACGGCGAGCCCGCCGGCGTGGTGCTCGAGGCCACCGCCCCCGACGGCTACGGCGGGGCCATTGATCTGATCGTCGGTGTGGACGGCGACGGCCGGGTGCTGGGCGTGCGCGCGGTCCCTCCGCACAATGAAACGCCGGGGCTGGGCGATAAAATAGAGCGGCGTAAGTCCGATTGGATTACCGGCTTCAACGGTCGCTCCCTGAAGGACCCGGACAACGCGGGCTGGGCGGTGAAGAAAGACGGCGGAAGTTTCGACAGCTTCACCGGCGCCACCATCACCCCGCGCGCCGTGGTGGGCGCGGTACATCGCGCCCTGCTCTATTTCCGTGATCACAAAGAGCCGGTGTTCCAGGCACCGGCCACCGACGACGGGACGGACACCATGAGGGAGGCCTGCCGTGGCTGAAACCGACTACCGGAAAATTACCCTGGACGGGCTTTGGAACAACAATCCGGCCACCGTGCAGATACTGGGCCTGTGCCCTCTACTGGCGGTGACCGGCACGGTGGTGAACGCGCTGGGCCTGGGGCTGGCCACACTGGTGGTGCTGATGGGCTCGAACGGCGCCGTGTCGCTGATCCGCGGCTATGTGACGGACGCGGTGCGGCTGCCCGCCTTCGTCATGATCATCGCCGCCCTGGTGACGGTGATCGAAATGCTGATGCGCGCCTTCACCTTTGAACTGTATGAAATCCTCGGGATTTTTATTCCCCTGATCGTGACCAACTGCACCGTACTGGGCCGGGCCGACGCCTTCGCCAGCAAAAACCCGGTGCTGCCGTCGTTACTCGACGGTTTCATGATGGGCGCCGGCTTCCTGGTCATCCTGGTTATCCTAGGCGGCATGCGCGAACTGATCGGTCAGGGCACGCTGTTCGATAACATGCAGTTACTGCTCGGCCCGATCGCGTCCAACTGGCGCCTGGAAGTGTTCTCCGATTACCCCGGCTTCCTGTTCGCGGTGCTGCCCCCCGGGGCCTTTATTGGCCTGGGCTTGATCATCGCCGGAAAGAACGTCATCGACAGGCGCCTCAAGGCCGCCCGCAAAGCCAGACAAGCGGGCCAGCCCGCCACCAGCCGGCGCGTGCGCACCACCGGCAAGGTAAGCTGAAAAAGGATTATCGAGCCAACTGCCTTGCCGTTCTTATGTCGTAGTTCTGGTGATCTGGTTCAAAGGCACGGCGCTTTTAACAGCGTTATACAACGTTCACGCCGCTTCCCGGGTAACAATAGGCCTCATCACTAGACGGTATGCGCCAGCGTGCGGCGCTCGCCAAGGAATAACTCAAAGGAGGCCCTCATGAAAACAGCAGCAACCGTGGCACTGGCCGTTGTGGGTACCGTGGCCGTGGCCGGGGTCGGTTACGGCGGCTATCAGGCGATCAACGAGGAAGGCCGTTACGCTGAAGTGGTCAACGTGGAGCCCGCCACCAAAACCTGGCAGGAACCCAATCAGCGCTGTGAACAGGTCACCGTGCAGCGGCAGAAGCCGGTCAAGGACAAGCACCAGATCGCCGGCAGCGCCATCGGTGCCGTGGTGGGCGGCGTGATCGGCCACCAGTTCGGTGGCGGCAGCGGCAAGGACGTGGCCACCGCGGCGGGCGCCGTGGCGGGCGGCTACGCGGGCAACAAAGCACAAGAGCGTATCCAGGAAGGCAACACCTACACCACCACCGAGGAACGCTGCCAAACGATCATGGAAACGCGCAGCGAACAGGTTGGCTACAATGTCACTTACCGCTTTGACGGCCAGACCCGGACCGTGCGCATGGATGACGAACCCGGCGACCGCCTGCCGGTGGAAAACGGCCAGGTCGTCACCAACTAGCGCACCGCTGAAAGAACACCCGCCGGGCGGCGTCGCCGCCCGGTCCCGCCTTCGTTATACTGCCCGTTTTTCGCCAGCGAACCCGACGCCATGAATCGCGAAAAACGCACCGAAATCTTTCGGCGGTTGCGCGAGCAACGACCACGCCCCACCACCGAACTCAACTTCCACACCCCGTTCGAGCTGCTGGTGGCCGTGGTGCTGTCCGCCCAGGCCACCGACGTGGGGGTCAACAAGGCCACGGACAAATTATTCCCCGTGGCCAACACGCCGCACGCGATCCGGGCACTGGGCGTGGACGGGCTCAAGACGTACATCAAAACCATCGGTCTGTTTAATTCCAAGGCCGCCAACATCATCAAACTCTGCGACCAACTGATCGAGCGGCACGACGGCGAGGTGCCCCGCTCCAGAGCAGCCCTGGAGGCGCTGCCCGGCGTTGGCCGCAAGACCGCCAACGTGGTGCTGAATACCGCTTTTGGCGAGCCCACCATCGCCGTGGACACACACATCTTCCGGGTCTCGAACAGAACGCGCATCGCGCCGGGCAAAAATGTGGTGGAAGTGGAGCAGCGGTTGATGCGGACCGTGCCGGAAGAGTTCAAGCGGGACTGCCATCACTGGCTGATCCTGCACGGCCGCTACACCTGCGTGGCGCGCAAGCCGAAATGCGACGAGTGCCTCATCGCCGACCTCTGCGAGTTTCCGATCACCAAGCGTCCGAGCTGAAAAAACCATCGCGGTTTAGCGGGCAGGCTCTCTCCAGCGGGGGAGCGTGTCTGTGTTCTACCCTTCCGGGAACGTCGTGAATACATCCCTGTAGACTCCCTGTCGAACGTCCTGTTCTCCAGGGTCCCGGAAGGGCAGAACACAGACACGCTCACTCGCGAGATTCCGGTGTCCCGGGTTATCGCTGCACCGAACCTTTCCAGAAGGCTCGGCGGCTTGCTCCCAAGGGAGGTTCGGTCTCGGTGCCAGTCTCCAGGACTGTGTGAGGCAGGGAGCCGATCCGGTCCGCCGCTGCGGCAAGCCTACAGATACCGTCTTGGCCATCAACCATGACGGCCCACGCTCATCTCAGAAATGGTCTGGGCCGGCATCCCGTAACACGACGGGTCGAAACGCTCACCGCTTTTCAGCACTCCGTACATGA
>Ga0310342_100000017_pt1 | contig 82830 bp, 82 predicted proteins | sample S15DNA20500_MG_FD_206155 | JGI IMG/M metagenome (GOLD analysis project Ga0310342, IMG submission 206155) | Marine microbial communities from station ALOHA, North Pacific Subtropical Gyre - S1503-DNA-20-500_MG | ecosystem: Environmental > Aquatic > Marine > Oceanic | place: Pacific Ocean: North... | reverse complement strand
TCTCGGTGCCGGTGTCCAGGACTGTGTGAGGCAGGGAGCCGATCCGGTCCGCCGCTGCGGCAAGCCTACAGGGACGTATTCACGGCGGGTCCTGGACACCGGCACCGAGACCGAACCGGGCTACGAAGCTCCGGGTCGATGCTGAGAGGGTGCTGCTTGCCTGAAGGTCGGAACCGTGATTCAATCCTTTAAAGAATGGAACCGGGATTCCGATCATGGCGGACGCTAATGGCGTATAGAGAGACGGCGCAGGTCAAGGCGCGCAAGGCGGCCCAGCGCGAGGCGCTGCTCCGCACCGCGGAGGCGCTGGTGCGCGAGGGCGGCTTTGCCGCCATGACCATGCAAACGGTGGCGGACCGCGCCGGCGTGGGCGTGGGCACGCTGTACCGCTATTTCGACAACAAGGCGACCCTGGCGGCGGCGGTGTTCGCGGTGGCCACGCAGCGCGAAGTGGACGCGGTGGATCGGGCGCTGGCCGGCGGTGGCGGCGCCTCCGCGCGTCTGGAACGCGCCCTGCGGCTGTTCGCCCGCCGGGCGCTGGCGGCGCCCAGGCTGGCCTGGGCTCTGATCGCCGAGCCGGTGGAGCCTGAAGTGGATGCTGAACGGCTGCGCTACCGCGCCGCCTACGCGGCTTTATACCAGCGGGTGCTGGACCAGGGGGTGGCGTCCGGTGAGCTGCCGCCGCAGTCGACGGCGCTGGCGGCGGCGGCCCTGGTGGGCGCCATCGCCGAGGCTTTGGTGGGGCCGCTGGCCGCGCCGCTCAACGACGCCGGCCTCGCCGATCACCTGGCGGCGTTTTGCTTGCGCGCGGTGGGCGTGGCCGATGCCGCGTCCGTGGCCGGATTCGCCGATACCGGGAGAGCGTTATGAGCAATCCACTCAGGAAGCTGTTTTCCGGGGCCGCCGGTTTGCGCCGGGGGTTGTTGCTGTACGGACCGTTTCTGGGCGCCGGCGTGCGGGTCGAGGAACTGAGCGCGGATTTCCGCCGGGTGCGGGTGTCCATGGGCATGCACTGGTACAACCGCAACTATGTGGGCACCCACTTCGGCGGCAGCCTGTACAGCATGACGGACCCGTTCTACATGCTGATGTTGATGAACAACCTGGGGCGCGATTACATCGTCTGGGACAAGAGCGCGACGATTGATTTTCTGCGGCCGGGCAAGGGCCGGGTGTTCGCCGAGTTCGAACTGACCCAGGCGATGATCGACGAGGTCAAGGCCGCCACCGCCGGTGGTGAAAAGTATCTGCCCACCTGGGCGGTCACCGTGCGCGACGGCGCCGGCGAGGCCGTGGCCCGGGTGGAGAAAGTCCTCTATGTGCGGCGCAAAGCCGGGGAGAAACCGTCATGAATGCTCAAGAAAAAGCCATGAACGCCAACGAGACACGTATGAACCCTGAGAACGATGCTCTGGCGAACACCCACGAAGTGTTCAACCAGGCGACGCCTCTGCAGGACTACAACGCTTTCCGGGGCGACACTGCGTTGTACGACGCGGTGCTGCGCGAAGGCGGCGAACGGGGCGTTGAGGAACTCGACCGTTACGGGTTCGAGACCACCCGCCCCGAAGTGATCGAATGGGGCTACCAGGCCAACGCCAGCAAGCCGGAATTCGAAACCCACGACCGCTATGGCCACCGGGTGGACCAGGTCAATTACCATCCGGCGTACCACCGTTTGATGGACATGGCCACGCGGGAGGGGCTGCATTGTTCCCCCTGGACGGATCCGGGGCCGGGCGCTCAGGTATTGCGCGCCGCCAAATACTATCTGCACGCCCAGGTGGAAGGCGGGCACGGCTGCCCCATCACCATGACCTTTGCCGCCGTGCCCAGCCTGCGTCTCACCCCGTCCATCGCCGAACGCTGGCTGCCCAAGGTCACGGCCCGGAGCTACGACGGCCGTAATGTCAGCCACCACGACAAGCAGGCGCTGACCATCGGCATGGGCATGACCGAAAAACAGGGCGGTTCGGACGTGCGCGCCAACACCACCCGCGCCGTTCCGCTCGGCGCCGGCGGTTCCGGTGAGCTCTATGAACTGGTGGGCCATAAGTGGTTCATGTCCGCGCCGATGTGCGACGCCTTCCTGATGCTGGCGCAGTCGCCGGGCGGCTTGAGTTGCTTCCTGGTGCCGCGCTGGCGCGAGGACGGCAGTAAGAATCCGCTGCAGGTGCAGCGCCTGAAAAACAAGGTGGGTAATGTATCCAACGCGTCGTCGGAGGTGGAGCTGCGCGGTGCCCACGGCTGGATGATCGGCGAAGAAGGCCGCGGTGTGCCGGCGATCATTGAAATGGTGGCCATGACCCGCTTCGATTGCATGATCGGCTCCTCCGGTGGCCAGCGTCAGGTGGTGGCCCAGGCGGTGCATCACGCCGCCCACCGTGCCGCCTTCGGTCAGACCCTGCTCGACCAGCCGTTGATGCGTAACGTGCTCGCCGATCTGCAACTGGAAGTGGAAGGCTCGGTGGCGATGACCATGCGCATGGCACGGGCCCTGGATCATCTGGACGACGAGCACGAGAAGCTGTTCACCCGGCTGGGGGCCGCCGTCGGCAAGTACTGGATTTGCAAGCGCACGCCGCATCATGCCTATGAAGCCATGGAATGCCTGGGCGGCAATGGCGTCACCGAGAATTTCATTCTCGCCCGGCTTTACCGGGACGCGCCGATCAACGCGATCTGGGAAGGCTCCGGCAATGTGCAGGCGCTGGATGTGCTGCGCGCCATGAAAAAGAGCCCGGCGGTGGTGGATACCTGGTTCGAGGAGCTGGCCGGCGCCCAGGGTAAGAACGCCACCCTGGATAACGCCATCAACGATCTCAGAAAAGAGCTGGCCGACCCGGCGGACATTGAGTTCCGCGCCCGTGATCTGGTGGACCGGATGGCGCTGACCATGCAAAGCGCCTTGCTGGTGAAGGCCGGTAACGAGTCGGTGAGCGAGGCCTTTATCGCCGCGCGCCTGGGCGGCGGCCACACCCGCAACTATGGCAGCCTGCCGCGTGGCCTGGATATCGACACGCTGATCCGGCGCGCCAATCCGCTGGAGGCCTAGGGCTATAACTTAAGGCGGCCGAGCACCTCGAACCAGAGGGCGCGGAACGCCTGGGCGGCCGGCGTGTAGGGGGCGAACTCGCCCACCGGCGCGCGATGGTCGCCCATCTGCTCCACATGGGTGGAGTAGGGGATCCAGGTCTTCAGGCCGTTCTTCATCAGTGCCGGACGCTTGACCAGCATCTGCACGTGCAGATCGCGGCGACGATCCACCATGTTGAAGAACGGCACCACCTGAAGGTTCTTGATGTTCTTGTCGTCGATCCAGTCGAGCACCTGCTCGAAGGCGCGCAGGGACAGATGGGTGGGAATCACCGGCACGAAAAGATAATCGGCGGCGGCGAACACGCTTTCCGCCAACGGGCTGAGCGTCGGCGGACAATCCAGCAGTACCAGTTCGTAGGATTCGCCGAACGGCGCGATCAACTCCTTGAGGCGGTTTTTGCCGCCGCCGTTTTCGGCCAGTTTAACGTCCGCGTTGCGCATGCTGAGGTCGGCGGGCACCGCGTCCAGATGCGGCCAGCGGGTCTCCCGCTTCAGACGGCCCACGGGTTGCTTGCCCTTCAGCAGGCTGCCGGCCTTGTAGCCCGGGTTGTCCTGATCCACGCCCAGATAGAAGCTGGCCGCGCCTTGCGGGTCGAGATCCCAGAGCAGGGTGCGGTGTTTCCAGCGGGCCGCGTGCCAGGCCATGTTCACGGCCGTGGCTGTTTTACCCACCCCTCCTTTCAAGTTGTAAAAGGCGATGGTTTTCATGGCATCCAGGTTCCGGTTTCAGCGGTTGAATCTGGAGGCTAGCATGAAACGCAAGGATCCTCACTGCGAGGCCGGCGCCCACGGCTTGTGATCGACGCCCCCAACGGCTTTAATAGCCGGGCCTTCAATCCTCTTAACGCGGAGATCGACCAGGGTGACTGTCGAGAAACGCTATCAGGTGTTCATCAGCACCACTTATCCGGACATGCAGTCCGCCCGCCAGGCTTTGATGTTGCCGTTGCTGGACCTCGGCATGGCACCCATGAGCATGGATTTGCACAGCGCTGAAACCAACAATCTGATGCCGGTGGTGCAGCGCATGATCGATGATTGCGATTATTTCGTGATCCTGCTCGGCGGCCGCTACGGCACGCTGTCACCGCTGGGGCTCAGCTACACCCACCGCGAATACATTTTCGCCGCCACCAAGCGCAAGCCGATCGTTACCTTCATTCATGATCAACCGTTCAGCCTGCCCGCCGAAGCGCGCGAGGACAGCCGTGAAGGCCAGGTGCGTCGGGATGATTTCGCCCGGCTGTTGGAGAACAAGACCCTGGCGTTCCGCTGGCGCGACGAGCGCGAGTTGAGCGAGCAGGTGGCGAAAGTGATGCCGGACGTGATGCGGCAGCATCCCACCGCCGGCTGGGTGAAGTCAGGCAGTGCCGCGAGCGGCTCGGGCGGCGAGCTGGAACGCCTGCGACGCCGCATCAGCGAGTTGGAGAAGGAGCGCGAAGAGTGGCTGGGCGGCCAGCGCACGCCGGTGCGCAACCTGGCCCGCGGCAGTGACCGGGTGGCGTTGGATTACTCATGCAACGTGTACGAAGGCGGCGATTGCAAGGTGGCGATGGCGTCCTGCGAACTGGATTGGAATCGGGTGTTCGCCTGTGTGGCCCCACTGATGCTCAACCCGGTCTCGGAACCGGTGATGCAGAAAGCGCTGGAAGACTATATCGCCCGCAAGGCCCTGGACGACGTGCAGGCGGATTTCCCCAAGGCCCACGCGGTGCGCAATGTGGTGCTGGCCGGCCATGCCTTTAACCAGATCAAGGTACACCTGCGCGCGCTGGGTCTGATCAACAAGACCTCGGACAACGACAGCCGTGGCATGCCGCTGTGGCGGCTCACCACGCAAGGCGATACCGCCATGAGCCAGGTGATGGCTCGCCGGCGGTAGCCGGCTTCAAGCCGCAAGCTTCAAGCTGCAAGCCAGGGTATCGTGCCGGGCGGGCCGTGCCTGTCAATAGACAGTTGCAAGTTTCAAGTTGAAAGTTGAAGCGCGGCGAAAGCCTTGCCGGCGGCAGGGCCGTGCCCGCGTTTGCAACTTGTAACTTGCAACTTGCTGCCCGGCCAGCGGCACGGCCTCTCCTCCAGCACGGCCTGTGTGTAGCTTGCAGCTTGCAGCTTGCAGCTAAAGTCCCAGCTTTTTCTTCAGGAAATCGACGATGTGGTCCGCGGGGACTTCCTCGGTGTCGCCACCGCGCCGGCTTTTATATTCCAGCACGCCGTTGTCCAGGCCGCGCTCCGCCACCAGTACCCGATGCGGGATGCCGATCAGTTCCGCGTCGCTGAACTTCACGCCCACTCGTTCTTTTTCCCGGTCGTCGAAGAGCACCTCGATGCCGGCGGCGGTGAGGTCCGCGTACAGTTTTTCCGCCACTTCTTTTTCGCGCGGGCTTTTTTTGATGTTGAGCGGAATCAGTGACACCTGAAAGGGCGCGATGGCTTCCGGCCAGACGATGCCGTTGTCGTCGTGGTTCTGCTCAATGGCGGCGGCCACCACCCGGCTGACGCCGATACCGTAGCAGCCCATGGGCATCACCACGGAGCGGCCGTTGTCGTCCAGCACGGTGGCGTTGAGCGCTTCGGAGTATTTGGTGCCGAGCTGGAAGATGTGGCCCACCTCGATGCCGCGCTTGATGGTCAGGGTGCCGTTGCCGTCCGGGCTCGGGTCGCCTTCCACCACGTCGCGCAGGTCGGCCACGTCCGGCAGGGCCACGTCGCGCTCCCAGTTGATATTGAAGTAATGTTTGCCGTCCTGATTGGCGCCGGCGGCGAAGTCGCTCATCAGCGCCACGCTGCGGTCGGCCACGCAGGGAATCGGCAGGTTCACCGGGCCCAGTGAACCGGGGCCGGCGCCGATGGCGGCGCGGATTTCCTCTTCACTGGCGAACTCCATGGGCGTGGCCACGGCCTCCAGCTTCTCCGCCTTGATGTCGTTGAGTTCGTGATCGCCGCGCACCAGCAGCGCCACCAGGCCGCCTTCGCTGCCTTTGACCACCAGGGTTTTCACGGTCTTCTCGATCGGCACGCCGAATTGTTTCACCAATTCCTCGATGGTTTTCGCGTCCGGAGTATCGGTGAGCGCTATGTCCGCGCCGGGGGCGGCGCGCTCGCCGGCGGGCGCCACGGCTTCGGCCAGCTCCACGTTGGCGGCATAGTCGGACTGGTCGGAAAAGGCGATGTCGTCCTCGCCGGATTCCGCCAACACATGGAATTCATGGCTGGCGGCGCCACCGATGGCGCCGGTGTCCGCCTCCACCGGGCGGTAGTCCAGGCCCAGCCGGTCGAAGATGGCGCAGTAGGCGTTATGCATCACCTGGTAGGTTTGCGCCAGTGAGTCCATGTCGGTATGGAAGGAGTAGGCGTCCTTCATGGTGAATTCGCGGGCGCGCATGATGCCGAAGCGTGGCCGGATTTCGTCACGGAATTTGGTCTGGATCTGATAAAAGTTGGCCGGCAGCTGTTTGTAGCTGTGGATCTCGTTGCGCACCAGATCGGTGATTACTTCCTCGTGGGTGGGGCCCAGGCAGAAGGGGTTGTCGTGGCGGTCGGTGAAGCGCAGCAGCTCCGGGCCGTAGGCCGGGGCGCGGCCGGATTCTTCCCACAGGTCCATGGGCTGGACCACCGGCATCAGCACTTCCTGGGCGCCGGCCCGGTCCATCTCCTCGCGGATGATGCGCTCCACCTTGCGCAGCACGCGCAGACCGGATGGCAGCCAGTTGTAGAGGCCGGAGGCCAGCTTGCGGACCATGCCGGCGCGCAGCATGAGCTGATGGCTGACCACCACCGCGTCCGCGGGGGTCTGTTTGACGGTGCCGAGCAGGTACTGGGAGGTGCGCATAATCGAATCTGTGTTGTTGGTGGCTAAAAGCGGCATTCTAGAGCAGCGACACGCGGCAAGCCACAAGCCGCCCGCTTGAAGCAGGCGGTGTCGCCACGCTCCCTGGCTTGCAGCTTGCCGCTCGTGGCTATATGTTCCGAGCGGTTCGAGTTCGGGAGAGTGGAATGCTGACCGCGAAAGAAGTAGAGGAATTGATCCGGGGTGGCCTGCCGGCCGCCGCAGAGCAGGGGGTGCGGGTGGAATCCGTCGGCGAGAATCGGGCACGGGTGCGTTACCGGTTCGAGCCGTCGATGATCCGCCCCGGCGGCACGGTGTCCGGGCCGACCCTGATGAGCCTGGCGGATGCCGCCATGTACGCCGCCATACTTGCCAACCTGGACGGTCAGGAGATGGCCGTCACCCAGAACCTCAACATCAACTTTCTCAGCAAGCCCGGCCAGGCCGACCTCATCGGCGACGCCGAAATCCTGCGCCTGGGCCGCCGCTCGGCGATGCTCGAAGTGCGCCTCTACAGCGACGGCGACGACGTGATGGTGGCGCACGTTACCGGCACCTACGCGATCCCGCGCAGTTAATAGATAACAGTTAATAGTGAATAGTTAACAGTTAATAGTTCGCGGATTGGCGTGGGTGGGACGTGTGGCCCCGAGGCCGCGCCCGAAGTTCGGTCGCGGCCTCCTGCCTTGAAGCTACACGAGCCTCCACTCGCGCAACTATTCACTATTAACTGCTTTATTCGAGTTCTTTTTCCCAGATCAGGTCGAGGGCCTGGGACTTGCTGCTGGATTGCGCTTCCAGGTGCAGCTGACGGGTCAGGGTGTAGCGCAGCATCACCGTGGAGATGGCGTCGAACAGGCCCACCGCGTAGGTGAGATACAGGCGATCGGAGATCTGCTTGCCGAGCATCAGGGCGGCGTCGGAGGTTTCCCAGTCGCTGCCGATGGAGATTTCGTCCAGCCCCAGGGTGTCGCCGATCTTGTCGGTGACGCCGCTGCCTTTTTGCAGACCGTAGAGCGCCAGCGCCTGAGCCACCTGGGCGGAGTCGCTTTGCGACCCCCGGTTCAGCGAGCGGCCGGTGACCAGGTAAGACATGGCTTCGCTTTCTTCCAGGCTGGGGTCGGAGAAGATGCGTGCGTCCGGCTCCTGCAGAGTGCCGGATAGCTGCACCCCCACTACCAGGTTCTCGCTGGGTATTTTTCGCACCGCGCGGATATCCAGCCCCGGGTTGTCGGGCTGGCCTTGGAACAGCAGGCGGCCGTTTTCGATCAGCAAGTTCTGGCCGTAGGCGCGGTAGCGGCCTTCGGTGATGATCAATTCGCCGTTCAATTGCGCCGGTTGGCCGGGCTGCTGGCTGACACGTAATTCGCCGGCGAGCGTGGCGCGCAGACCGAAGCCCTCGAAGCGGACCTGATCACCCAGGGTCACGGTGACGCCCATGGCGAACGGCAGCGGCGTGGTCTCCTCGGCGCGCGCGTCCACCAGCACCTGATCCTCGCTGACGGTGACCGCGCTTTCCGGCAGTTCGCGGGGTTTCAGGTCGGCCTCCGGCACCTTCAGAGTGCCGGTCAGGTTCAGGCCGTCGCCGTCGCCCTTTAAAGTCAGATCGGGAGAGACATAGACCTTGGCGTCGCTCCGGTCGGCGATCCGCAAGCGCTCGCCACGGGCCCAGACATCCATCGCCAGGGGCGAGCGGGTCGGGGTCCAGGAGCCGCCCAGCTTGAGGGTGCCGTCGCCCAGGCGGGCGCGGCCGTCCAGGTTGAGCGTGCCGGAGGCGTCGCCGGTCACCGCCAGGCGGACGCTTTCGGCGGTGATGCCCAGGTCGGGTATGGTGGCGCGGCCGTCGAGCAGCGCGATCTCCCCGTCCAGTCGGGGCCCGGCCGGGGTGCCGCCCAGGTTCAGGTCGCCCCGCACCCGGCCTTCCAGCTCGCCGACCCGGGGCAGCAGCGGCGCCAGGTCGTTCAGGCGGGGAATATCCAGGCTCAGCCGGCCACTCATCGGTTCGTTCAGTCCCAGGCCGCTTTCTACTCGGGCGTGCACTTCGCCCTGATCCGTCACCACCAGATCCAGTTGCTGATCGAGACGGCCATTCTCCAGGCTGCCGGTGAGCGCCGCTTGCTGGAATGCCAGGGTCAGTGGCGGCTCGGCGCCGACGAAGCGGGTCGACGCCTCCTCGAGACTCAACGACCACTGACCGAGGGGCCGGGCGAGGCTGCCGCCGAAGGTGGCGTCGGCGCGTACGCGGCCGTCCAGGCTGACGCTGTCGCCAAGCCAGGGGTTGGCCAGTGCCAGCGGCAGCGAACGGATTTCCAGGGTTCCGTCGACCCGGCCGTCGGCGGTGTGGCTTCCCGCCAGGCACAGCCGGCCCGGATCGTCGCGGCCTTGCAGACACAAGGTTTCCAGCGCTTGCCGGTCGGCGCCCAGCGTGAAGGGCACCGGCGCCGCCAGGGCCCAGACGCCCAACTGGCGTTCCCGCAATTCCCATTCGAGCAGGCGCCCGGACCAGACCCGGTCGTCGTTGAGGCCTGCCTGGACGATGAGCGAGGTGGCGGCGTCACCGTTCTCCACCGACAGGTCCAGCCGGTGATCGCCGCGCCGGCCTTCCAGCTCGGCGTTCAGGCGTTCAGCCCGGGTCTCGCCGTCCTGGCTGAGCGCCTGGCCTTGCAGCGCCAGTGTCATCGGCGTGTTGCCGGTGTTGAGGTCCTGGAAGCGGGCGCTCAAGGCGTCCAGCCGCCACGCCTGGTAGCCGAGGGCGTCACCGTCGGCGGTGCCGCTCAGGCGCGGTGCCTCGAGCGGTCCGCGCAGGCGCCAGTCCGCCTTCAGCCGGCCCCGCGCCGGGGCGTACCAGCGGGTCAACCTTTCGATGTTCAGGGTGCCGTCGAGATTCAGGGTGTCGCCGACCCGGCCACGGGCGCTGAGCCGGTCCGCGCCCCAGCGGCCGTTCAGGTTGACCGCCAGATCGCCGCTGGTGTCCTGGCGGGCGTGGCCGTCCACCGCCACCGGGTCGCCTTGCAGGGTGCCGGTGAGCGACAGGGGGTCGGCGGTCAGCGCCCAGTCGTCGGCGCCGCGCCAATGGCCTTGGCTGCGCGCCTTTAACGTGAGATCGCCGGGCCAGGCCGGTGCCAGTGTGGCCGGATTCAGGTGCCGACCTTGGGCATCCAGGTTCCAGGCCAGGCCGTCCCGGTAATCCAGCCGGCCACTCAGCGTCAGGCTCTGGCCCTCGCTCTTGAGGCTCAGCGTCTCCAGGGTAGCGCCCTCCAGGCCGGCGTCGCCGGCCAGGGTCAGCGCCAGCGGCCGACCGTCGGCGGAGAGGGTGGTGTGTCCGTCCAGGCGCACACTGTCCAGGGTGCCCCGGGTGGTCAGCTCGCCCTCGCCGAGGCGCACCGGCACCGGGGTGGTCACCGGCAAGGGTTGCGCCGGCCAGCGGTGGCGCAGGTCCAGGCGCACCTGGCCGTCCCGGTAGCCCAGCTCGCCGTCGCTGATCAGTTGCGCCGGCGCGGACAGAATGTGCTCCACGTTCAGGGACTCGGGCGTACCGCTGAGCCTCAGCCGGCCGGCGGTTTCCGGCACCGCGTCCGTGGCCGCCGGGCGCCGCCAGTCCAGCTCGCCGTGCAGCTCATAGGGTGCGCTTAACGGGCCGTTGAGACTGGCGTTGAGGCGGGTGTCGGCGACGCTCAGGGCGACCCGGGGCAGGTTGAGCTTGCGCCAGGCGGCCAGCTCGCGGGCCTCGATGCGGTCCAGGTGCAGCGGCGATTCCCCGGCCAGGGTGAAACGGCCCACCGACAGGGTTTCGATGCGCACGCCGAGAGGCAGCGCCAGGTTGTCCGGCAGCTCAAAGGGCGGCGTATCCGCTTGCGGCGGCTCGCCGGCCGGCAAGGTCAGGGTGATCCGCTCGGCACGCAAGGCCCGGATCACCAGCCAGCCGCCGAGCAGCTCGCCGGGGGCCAGTTCCAGACGCAGGTCGCTCAGTGTCACGTCCAGGGTTTGCCCGGCGTCGCCCTGATGGTATTGCAGCGTGCCGACGTCCACGCCGGAGAGCAGGTCGCCGTGCCAGTCCTCGACGCTCAGCTCGCCGGGCAGATAAGGTCCGGCCCGGTCCAGCAACCAGAGGTTGCCGGCGCGGGTGCCGAGCAGCGCCAGCAGGGCGCCGACCAACAGCAACGGGATCAGCAGCAGGCCGATCAGCAAGGCGCGCTTCACAGGTCCGGCCCCATGCTCAAGTGCAGCCGCCACTCGCGGCCCTCTTCGATGCCACGGGCGAAGTCCACCCGGATCGGACCCAGCGGCGAGCGCCAGCGTACCCCGAAGCCGGCGCTGCGGCGGATTTCATAGTCGTTGAAATTGTTGAAGGCGTTGCCGGCGTCGGTGAACACCGCCAGGCTCCATTGCTCGCTGATGGGGTGGTCGTATTCCAGGCTGCCGACCAGCAGATGGCGGCCGCCGATCACTTCGCCGTCGTTGTCCTCCGGACCCAGGGATTCGAAGGCGAAGCCCCGCACACTGGCGTCGCCGCCGGCGAAAAAACGGATCGAGGCGGGCAGCTCGGTGACGTCGGAGACCTCGGTGTAGCCCACCTCGCCACGGGTGATGACGCGGCCGCCGAACAGCGGAAAGATCAGCTTGCCCCAACCGTCGAACTGGGTGAAGGACGCCGACGACGCCAGCGCCTTGTGCGCGCCGCGCACCTTGCCGCCCAGCCGCCAGCCGAAGCGCGGGTAGATGGGGTCGTCGTAGACCACCCGGCTGAGCTGGAAGCCGGGGATCACCAGTTCCACCTGATCGAGCTGGTCGGCCACGGTGTAGGTTTCGCGCAGGTATTCCAGCGAGGTGGTGGCCACCCAGTCGGAGTCGAGTTTGACGATGTAATCGGCGCTGGTGCCGAAAATCTCACTCTCGCTGGTGTCGGTCTCTTCGTTCACATAACGGGTGCGCAGCTCGATTTTTTCGTTGACCGGATCCCGCAACGGAATGGTGTAGCCGGCGCCGACCCCCTGGCGCACGCCGGAAAACTCGGTTTCCACCCGGGCGGTGTGGCCGGCGGCGTTGACGCGCCGGTTCTCCACGCCGAGCCGCAGACGCGGGCCGGTGTCGGTGCTGACGCCGACGCCGGCGAGCAGCGCCCATTCGTTGCGCGGGCTGAAGTGGATGGCCACGTCGATGGTGCGGGTCTCCGCGTCCGGCTCGCCCCGGTCCAGGCGCACCGCGCTGAAATAACCGGCGCCCAGGTAGGCTTGCTGGGTGGCGAGCAGCTTATCGTTGCTGAAGGGGTCGCCGCTGTCGAACTGAAGATAAGCGCGCCGCAGACGTTCGCTGATCTGGGCGTCGCCGTTCAGAGTGATGTCGCCGAACCGGTAGCGGGGGCCGCTGTCCACATGCAGCACTATGCGGGCTTCACGGCGGTCCCGGTCCACCTCCAGGCGGTGGCGGGTGAGGGTGCCTTCGGCGTAACCCCGGTTGATCAGTAATTGCTGCAGCGCCTGTTTCAAACTGCTGTAACGGTTGTGGCGCAACCGCTGTCCTTCTTTCAGACCGGCCTTGTCGATGGCGCGTTGGAAGGCCGGATCGTCGGCGGCGTCGCCCTTGAGAGAAATGTCGAGGTCGCTGATGCGGGTGGGTTCGCCCGGCGCCACGGTGAGCGTGAGCCCGAAACAGCGCTCTTCGCCGGCGTCCGTCCATTGCGGTGTCAGCCGCGGCTGGTAAAAGCCCAGGGCCTGCAGGGCGGCGCGGCTGTTATCGCGCACCTGACGTTGGATCAGGGCTTTCTGGCCGGGACCCGGACGGCACGGGTAGCGGCTCAGGTCGATCAGGGTGCGCAGATTGGCCTCGACGCCTTCGGGCCATTCCCGGTCGCTGGATAGTTTCAGCGTCAGTTCCGGGGCCGGGTCGGCGCCGACCCGGCCGGGCATCGCCAAGACCGCGAGGATGGCCAGGACCGCCAGGGTTGCGAGGCTGTAACGGCTGCTCATCGGCGCCCTTATGATTCCTGGAAAAAGACACCGCATTGTGGTCAACCGGGCGCGGTGGGGAAAGGGTTTTACAAAATAATCAACGCCCCTGGAAGTGGCTGGGGCTGGGCCGCTTTTTCAGACGACGCTGGAGGGTACGGCGATGGATGCCGAGCGCCTCCGCGGCGCGGGAAATGTTGCCGCCGTGGGCGTCGAGAACCCGTTGTATGTGCTCCCACTCCAGGCGCTGCAGTGACGGCGGCGCCTCGGGGAGATCGCCGGTGTCGTCCGGATCACGGTGCAGGGCGTCGAGGATTTCCCCGGCACTGGCCGGTTTGGTGAGGTAGTTGTGCGCGCCGCGCCGGGTCGCCGCCACCGCGGCCGGGATGCTGCCGTAGCCGGTCAGCACCAGTATCCGGCAATCCGGGAAGCGCGTCAGCAACGGCTGGATAAAATCCAGGCCATTGTCGTTGCCCAGGTTCTGGTCCAGTACCGCCGCGTCCAGGGCGGTCAGGCCAGCCAGCAGCGCCCGCGCCTGAGACAGATCGGCGGCGTGATGCACGTCGATGCCGTGGCGGACGAAGGCGCGCCGGGTCTGTTCGGCGAGCAAGGCATCGTCTTCAAGCAACAGCAGGGATTCAGGCGTCATGCTCGCTCCATTCGATACGGGCCTGGCTCCACTGACGTTCGAAACGCAGGGTCAGGTCGGCGCCCAGCGCCGCCAGGGTGCTTTCCACCAGCGCCAGCCCCACGCCCAGCCCCTCGTCCGCGCGGCGCTCCGGGTGATCGGGACCGTCGTCGCTCACCTGCAACAGCCATCCGTCCCGGCCCGGGGTGCCGGGTGAGGCTTCCAGGCGCACGTCCAGCCGCTCGGCGCCGGCGTCGATGGCGTTGTAGCCGAGATTCGCCAGCACCCGGAACCAGGCGCCTCCGTCCTCGAAACGGTACTCGGCGGGGCCGCTCACCGACAATGTCAGGGTCGGGTGCAGATGGCGCAGGTGATCCCGCACCCGCGCCATCAGCGCCTCGTAGGCGGGCCGTTCCGGCAGGCTGTCGGCGTCCGCGTTGCGCAAGCGGGCGGCGACGCGGCGGGCCAGGGTTTCGATCTGCGCCAGATCGTCGCGGGTGCTCGGGGGCAGGCCCGGTTCCCGGGCGGCGTTGTCGGCCAGCATCACCAGGCTGCTGAGCGGCGTGTTCAGTTCGTGGGCCTGGTGGGCCAGCGTCGCCGCCACCTGGTAAAGGCGCTCGCGGCGCCCGGCCAGTTCCAGCAGGCGGTCGTGCTGACGCTGCTGCTGGCGGGCCAGGCTTTGAATCACCTGGCCCAGGGCGGTCAGCAGCAGCGCCAGGGCGACGAACACCACGCCCATGCCGAGACCGTGGGTATGGCTCAGCTCGCGGGTCAGGGCGTGCAGGGTGGAGTGCGGCGGCGGAGCGCTGTGCCACAGGGTGGCGAGCAGATAGCCGCCCAGTGTCACCACCAACAGCCAGACCGCGGCGCCACGTCCCAGGGTCAGCGCGCCCAGCAACAGTGGCACCAGCAGATAGAACGACAGCGGATTCCCGGCGCCGCCCAGTTGCTGCACCAACCCGACCAGGATCACCAGGTCGAGGGTCAGTTCCAGCGCCAGCAGGCGCCGCTGGTGGCGCGCGTTGAGGCTGGCCAGGGCCACCAGATTGGGCAGCAACAGGGCGGCGAGCCAGAGCAGCGGCTCCAGGCTGGCGGGCGCGCGCGCGGTGTGCTGCAGCATCAGCAGGGCCAGGGCCAGGCACAATACCAGGAGGCTGCGCAGGCCGATCAGTCGGCGGCGCCAGACGCGTTGCAGGGTCGAGTTCATGGGCGCGGATTGTACTCCCAGCGGGCGGGGAACGGCAGGTGGCGTTTTGCCGCGCCGCTCAGTCGGCGCGCCGGGCGCTGCCTTCCAGCAGTTCGGCCATCAGCCCGGGCAGCTTGCGGTGCCGGTAAACGCGCGTGCCGCCCAGGTCGAAGCCGGCCTCGCGCAGGGTGTCCGTGGTGGGGCGGGTGAGGTGACAACCGCAGGCCAGGTGATGCCAGAGCGGGTCCACCCGTTGCTGCCAGCGCAAGGTGCGCGGCCGGCCGCTGGCGATGTGTTCCAATAACAGCAGGCGTCCGCCCGGCGCCAACACCCGGTGCATCTCGCGGGCGGCCAGTGACGGATCGGGAATGGTGCACATCACCAGACAGGCGATCACGGTGTCGAAGTGACCGTCCGGGTAGGGCAGCCGGCGGGCGTCGCCCTGGAGCAGGTGCAGGGGTTGGCGGATGCCGGCTTCCCGGGCATGGCGGCGGGCCAGACGCAGCATCGCCGCCTCCGGCTCCAGGCCATGAATTTCACTGACCGCATCGCCATACAGCGCCAGGTTGGCGCCGGTGCCGATACCGAGCTCAAGCACGCGGCCGCGGGCGCTTTGAAGCAGGCGCTGGCGGTCGCGGTAGAGCGGACGGGTGGCCCAGTCCAGCAGCTTCGGAAAGAGATGGTCCTGGTACCAGCGTAATGTCATTGACGCTCCGGCAGTACGTAGTCGTCCGGGTTTTCCAGCATGTCCGTGGTCAGAGGGCCGGAGATCACGCTGGTCAGGTTGCGGTCGGTGTGTTTGCTGAAGGTGCGCCGGGCCTTCTCGAACAGCCGGAAGCTGCGGAAGTTGAGCGCGTACAGGCGCACTTCGCGCAGACGCTGGTAGGAGTACATCACATCCAGCGCGTCCATGGAAAACTGCGGTTTGAGTTGCATGGCGGTTTCCAGATGGCTGATCGCCTCGTTGAGGTCGCGCTTGCGATTCATGTAGATCAGCGCGTTGGCGTATTCGTAGTGGACGATGGGGATGTCCGGCGCCAGCGTCAGTGCCTCGTCGAAGGAATCCTGAACCGTGGTGGTACGGGCGCCGTAGGTCATGCGTCCGGTGAACTTGCCCACCCGGCGCATGATGCCGGCGTCCACGCCGGCCAGAAAGGCGTGGCCGAGCGGGTGATCGGGCATGATCTCCAGCACCCGTTCCGCGTTGTCCTTGATCTTGCTGATATAGCGGCGCGCGACGATGATCGGCACCGGCGATTCCTCGGCGATGCGCGCGATCGCGTAGGCGTAACCGAGACGCACCACGGCCACCACCGGCTCCATTTCCGGGTCGTCCTCGGCGGGCTCCATGAGGTCGAAATAGCGCTCGGTACGGTTGGCCATGTCCTGCAGCATCATGTATTTGACGCTTTGCCGGTCGGCCAGATAGATGGCGTAAAGCAGTTGCGAGAACAGCGCCGGAATCTCGCCGACGGGCCCCAGTTCCAGCCCCAGCCGGCGGGCGGTCTGGAAGTTGCCCGCGAAGAAGTGGCGCCACACGTTCACGTAACGGCGTTCCAGGTCCCGGAAATCGCCGTCGAAATCCTCCAGGCCGTCACGCAGGAAGGGGTACTTCTCGAACTGGCGGCGCAGGTAATCGGCGGAGGGGTAGGGCATGCGCAAGCCGCGCATCAGGTAATCCCACTTCTGGCGGATCTCAGCGTCGGTGTAGGTGAAGTAGGCGCGGTTGTAGGGGACCTCGTTCCAGGGCTCGATGAAGATCCGTTCATCGACCGGGATGTTCTCCATCTCCAGTTCTTCCTGGGTGACCTGCTCTTCTTCGTCGACCAGCAGGGCGGGGTCGATATCGGGGGTGTTTTGCGCCTGCAGTCCCAGGCTGGTCAGACACAATACGATCAACAGGGGCCAGCGCCATCCCGCGCGGCCTCGGTGAATTTCCACTTTCATGACGATGCTCTTCTTTTTTTAACTGGACGTCGCCGGTGATACCGGCGTGGCTCGGGCAAACCAAAAGAAGGCTGACCTTGCCATGGGAAGAGCAGGGCGAACAAGAATTCACCAGCCGGGGGACGGCGGCGCTACGGTCAGTCAGCCGCCGGCTTTTTCCAGGATCGTCACGAACGGCTCGCTTCTGCCGTGGCCGCGGACGATCTCCAGCAGCGTGCGGCCCTGGTCGTCGGTGGCACGGATGTCGCGGTTTTGGGCCTGGAAAAACGCCACGAAGCGTTCGAAATCTTCCGCGCGCAGGGCCCGGTAGGCCTTGAGCAGGACGTGGAAGTCCGGGTTCTCGCCGTCTTCCGGCGGGAAGTCCAGAAAGACCTTGATCTGTTCGTCGGTCATCGGCTCACCGACTACCTTCTTCTTGTCTTTACGCTCTGCCATTGACCACCTCTGACGTTGTTTGCTCGCGCCGCGCGCTCGGCCCGTTGGGACCGGTCGGGATTTCAGGGGCGGGGATTATAGGGCTTTGGCGGTCCGCTGAGAAACCTCGGAAAGAGGGAACGGCCGCGGAGGAGGGTGGCCGGAGCTCTCCGGACCGGCGACGGCGCCGGCCCGGAGGGTGGGACGCGGACTTACTGAGCCATGTCCTTGAGCTTTTTCAGTGGCCGGACCTTGACCACGGTGCGGGCGGGTTTGGCGGCGAAGGTGGTTTCCTGGCCGGTGAACGGGTTGATGCCCTTGCGCGCCTTGGTGGCCGGCTTCTTCTGGGTCACTGCCTTGAACAGACCGGGAAGAGTGAACTGGCCGGCGCCGCGCTTCTTCAGGTGACCTTCCATGATATCGGTCAGCTCGTCGAGAACGCCGTTAACGTCTTTCTTGGTGAGGCCGGTGGAATCGCTGATCTGAGCGATGATTTGGGATTTGGTCATCGGATCGGCGATCGCCTTGACCCGACGCGTTGCGGTTGCGGTGGCGGCCTTCTTCGCCGCTTTTTTCTTTGCAGCCATAGGATTGCTTACCCCTTTGTTAATGACTTCCTGGAAGAAAGAAACTGCGTGTCCCTGTCAGGGCACCCCTGTACTTCGGCCTCAGAGGCACGACTGATACAGTGCGCATCCAGTTATATGCCATGGATATGCGAGGTACAAGGCGTCCAGCCCCTATTTTTTGTGTGTTTCGGCACCGGGTTGGCGTTCTTGGCGGTCGGGTCGGCAAGGGTTAGCAGGCCCAACCCCGAATCGCTATACTAGGCCGCCTTTTCAGCCACCCAGGCCGTCCCGGCGGCGGCTTCATCGGATTCAGGAACGGACAGAACACATGCGAAGCCATTATTGCGGTGATTTGCGAGCCTCCCACGACGGGGAAACAGTACGGTTGTGCGGCTGGGTTCACCGCCGCCGCGACCACGGCGGGGTGATCTTCCTCGACCTGCGCGACCGCACCGGCCTGGTGCAGGTGGTGTTCGACCCGGACACCGAAGAGGCCTTCGCCCTGGCCGACAAGGTACGCGGCGAATACGTGCTGCAACTGGAGGGCCGGGTGCGCCTGCGCGACGAGGCGGTGCGCAACCCGCGCATGGACACCGGCGACATCGAGGTGCTGGGCCTGTCGCTGACGATTCTTAACGAAGCGCAGACGCCGCCGTTCGAGCTGGACGAATACTCCGCCGCCGGCGAGGAAGTGCGCCTCAAGTATCGTTATCTGGACCTGCGCCGCCCGGAGGCCCTGAAGCGCTTCCAGTTCCGCTCGCGGCTCACCCACGCGGTGCGCGCCCACCTGGAAGGCCAGGGTTTCATGGACGTGGAAACGCCGATCCTGACCCGCGCCACGCCGGAAGGCGCCCGGGATTACCTGGTCCCCAGCCGCACCCATCCGGGTAGTTTCTTCGCGCTGCCGCAGTCTCCGCAGCTGTTCAAGCAGCTGCTGATGGTGGCCGGCTTCGACCGCTATTATCAGATCGCCAAGTGCTTCCGCGATGAGGACCTGCGCGCCGACCGGCAGCCGGAATTCACCCAGATCGACCTGGAGGCGTCCTTCGTGGAGGAGGACGACATCATGGCGATCACCGAGTCGATGGTGAAAAGCGTGTTCCAGGACATGCTCGACGTGGACCTGCCCGCCTTCCCGCGCATGACCTATGAAGAGGCCATGCGCCGCTACGGCTCCGACAAGCCGGATCTGCGGGTTCCGCTGGAGCTGATCGACATCGCGGATCTGATGGACGGCGTGGAATTCAAGGTGTTCGCCGGCCCCGCCAAGGACCCGAAAGGCCGCGTGGTGGCCATGAAGGTGCCCGGCGGCGGCGACTTGTCGCGCAAGGAAATCGACGAGTACACCAAGTTCGTGGGCATCTACGGCGCCAAGGGCCTGGCCTATATCAAGGTCAACGACCTGGACGCCGGCGCCGAGGGCCTGCAGTCACCGATCCTCAAGTTCCTCACCGAGGAAGCGATCCAGGGCATCCTCAAGCGCACCGAGGCGGCCACCGGTGACCTGATCTTCTTCGGCGCCGACAAGGCCAAGATCGTCAACGAGGCGATCGGCGCGCTGCGCGTCAAAGTGGGGCACGAACGCGGTCTGGCCGAGGGTGACTGGGCGCCGCTATGGGTGGTCGACTTCCCCATGTTCGAGGAAGAGGACGGTCGCTACTACGCCCTGCACCATCCTTTCACCATGCCCAAGTGCAACCCGGAAGAGCTGAAGAGCAACCCGGACGGCGCCTTGTCCCGGGCCTACGACATGGTGCTTAACGGCACCGAACTGGGCGGCGGCTCGATTCGTATCCACCGCCCGGACATGCAGCGCAGCGTGTTCGAGGCGCTGGGGATCAGCGACCAGGAAGCGGACGAGAAATTCGGCTTCCTGCTGGATGGCCTGAAGTACGGCGCGCCGCCGCACGGCGGCCTGGCGTTCGGTCTCGACCGGATGGTGATGCTGATGACCGGTGGCGAGTCCATCCGCGATGTGATCGCTTTCCCGAAAACCCAGACCGCCGCCTGCCTGATGACCAATGCACCGTCGCCGGTGGATAATCAGCAGCTGCGTGAAGTGGGCGTGGCGGTGCGTAAAGAAGAGCAATGAGATAACGCGGACAGGTTAGGAGATACCATGGCGGGTCACAGTAAATGGGCCAATATTAAGCACCGCAAGGCGGCTCAGGACGCCAAGCGGGGCAAGATCTTCACCAAGCTGATTCGTGAAATCACCGTGGCGGCCCGCATGGGCGGTCCGGAGATCGCCGACAACCCGCGCCTGCGCGCCGCCGTCGACAAGGCGCTCAGCAACAATATGACCAAGGACACCATCGACCGGGCGATCAAGCGCGGCGCCGGCGATGACGACGGTGCCAACATGGAGGAGATCACCTACGAGGGCTACGGCAAGAACGGCGTGGCGGTGCTGGTGGAAACCATGACCGACAACGTCAACCGCACCGTGTCCGAGGTGCGTCATGCCTTCTCCAAGTTCGGCGGCAACCTGGGCACCAGCGGCTCGGTGGCCTTCCTGTTCACCAAGCGCGGCGAGATTTTCTTCGAGCCGGGGGTGGAAGAAGAAAAACTGATGGAAGCGGCTTTGGAGGCCGGTGCCGAGGACGTGGAAGAGAACGAGGACGGCAGCTTTCTGGTGATCACCCGCCCGGACAAGAGCTTCGGCGAAGTGGTCGACGGGCTCAAGGACGCGGGGCTGGAGCCGGCGGACGCGGAGGTCACCATGAGCCCCTCCACGGAAGCGGAGATCGACGCCGATACCGCCGAGACGGTGGGCAAGATGATCGATCTGCTGGAAGACCTCGACGACGTGCAGAACGTCTACACCAACGCCCGCTGGCCGGAAGAGTAATTGTAGGAGCGGGCCCAGCCCGCGAAAGGCCGGCTTTGCCGGCCGGCAGGATTGCAGAGACTTGTCTGGACGGTACGGTATCCAGAGGTCTCTGTATCCGCTCCCACACTGGACATATGAACAGCAGGCAGGTTAGATGTAACCTGCCTTTTTTGTAGGAGCGGGCCAAGCCCGCGCGACGGCCTTTATGACCATTTTGTTGGGCATCGACCCCGGCTCGCGGCACACCGGCTACGGGGTGATCGAGCAGGTCGGTAACCGCACCACGGTGATCGACTTCGGCACGATCAGCACGACTGGCGCCGAGATGGCGCCCCGGCTGGGCACCATTTTCGCCGGTCTGTGCGAGGTGATGGAGGCCCACCGGCCGGAAGAAGTGAGCATCGAAAAGGTGTTCATGGCCCGCAATCCGGATTCCGCCCTGAAACTCGGTCAGGCCCGTGGCGCCGCGCTCACCGCCGTGGTGCAGAGCGGCGCGCCGGTGTTCGAGTATTCCGCCCGCCAGGTCAAGCAGGCGGTGGTGGGGCGCGGCGGCGCCGAAAAGGGGCAGGTGGCGGAGATGGTCAAACACCTGCTGGGTCTGGATAAACGGCCCCAGGAAGACGCCGCCGATGCGCTGGCCATCGCCCTCTGTCATGCTCATACCCGTGTTTCCCTGGCGCGCATCGGCGGCGCCACCTCGGTACGAAGAAGACGGATACGATGATCGGACGATTACGAGGCACTTTGTTGGAAAAGCAGCCCCCACGTCTGCTGGTGGATGTGGGCGGCGTCGGTTATGAAGTGGAAGCGCCGATGACGGTGTTCTACAACCTGCCGGAAAGCGGCGCCGAGCTGACCTTGCATACCCATTTCGTGGTGCGCGAGGACGCCCAGCTGCTGTACGGCTTCACCGGCCGTTACGAACGCGAGCTGTTCCGCAGCCTGATCAAGGTCAACGGCGTGGGCCCGAAAATGGCGCTGGCGATTCTTTCCGGCATTGAAGCGGACCGGCTGGCCGCCTGCATCCGTGATCAGGACACCACCTCGCTGGTTAAAGTACCGGGCATCGGTAAGAAAACCGCTGAACGGCTGGTGATCGAAATGTCCGACCGGCTCGACAAGCTGGACGGCGCACCGGCCTCGCGGCCTGGCCCCAGCCCTCTGGACGGCCCGCCGGACGGTCGCGCCGACGCCATCGCCGCCCTGGAATCGCTCGGTTACCGGAATAAGGAGGCCGCCGCCGCCGTCGGCCGCGCCGCCGACGAGGCCGGCGAGGAGCCCAGCAGCGAAGAGCTGATTCGCCGTGCCCTGCGAACTCTGGCAAGGTAAAACGCCATGGACAATGATCGTTTGATCGCCCCGCTTCCTTCCGACGCCGGCGAAGCGCAGCAGGACCGGGCCATCCGCCCGGCCAGCCTGGCCGACTACAACGGCCAGCCGAAAGTGCGCGAGCGGCTGGAAATCTTCATCGACGCCGCCCGCGGCCGCGACGAAGCCCTTGATCACACCCTGATTTTCGGTCCCCCCGGGCTTGGTAAGACCACTCTGGCGCACATCATTGCCCGGGAAATGGGCTCACAGCTTAAGTCCACCTCCGGGCCGGTCTTGGAAAAGGCCGGCGACCTGGCCGCCATCCTCACCAATCTGGAGGAGGGCGACGTGCTGTTCGTGGACGAAATTCACCGGCTCTCGCCGGTGGTCGAGGAAATCCTCTACCCGGCCATGGAGGACTACCAGCTCGACATCATGATCGGCGAGGGCCCGGCGGCGCGGTCCATCAAGCTGGATTTGCCGCCCTTCACGCTGGTCGGCGCCACCACCCGGGCGGGTTTGCTCACCGCGCCCCTGCGTGACCGCTTCGGTATCGTGCAGCGCCTGGAGTTCTACAACGTGGAGGACCTGGCGCGCATCGTCGAGCGCTCCTGCGACATTCTCGCCATAGACGCGGACCAGGAGGGCGCGCGGGAAGTGGCCCGCCGCGCGCGCGGCACGCCGCGTATCGCCAACCGTTTATTGCGCCGGGTGCGTGACTACGCCCAGGTCAAAGGGGACGGCCGGCTCACCGGGCCGGTGGCCCAGAGCGCGCTGGACATGCTGGAAGTGGACAGCCTGGGTCTCGACGGCACCGACCGCCGGCTGCTGAATATGATGATGCATAAATTCGACGGCGGCCCGGTGGGCCTGGATTCCCTGGCCGCCGCGCTCAACGAAGACGCCGGTACCCTGGAAGAAGTGGTGGAACCCTACTTGATTCAGCAGGGCTTTATTCAGCGCACGCCCCGTGGACGCCAGGTGACCAACCATGCCTGGCGTCATTTTGGCCTGGTGAGGCCCGCCCGGGACGGGGATTTGTTTAATGAGTGAAAAATCTTCTCAAGCTTTGGAATTTGTCCTACCGGTTCGCGTCTACATCGAAGACACTGACGCCGGTGGCATCGTCTACTACGTGAATTATTTGAAGTTCATGGAGCGGGCACGCACTGAATACATGCGGTCGCTGGGTTACCAGCACTATGCGCTGGCCGAGGAAAACTTCCAGTTCGTGGTGCACTCCGCCCAGATCAACTACCGCAAACCCGGCCGCATCGACGACGATTTGCGGGTCAGTGCCCGACTGGTGGCGCTTAAACGTGCCACGCTGGTATTCGCGCAGCGTGTCACCCGTGACCAGGAAGTGTTGTGCGAAGCTACTATCAAGGTGGCCTGCGTCAGCGCCGACGGCATCAAGCCGGTGGCTCTGCCCGGGCCGCTTCACGACAAGTTCAAGGCTGAATTCGAGGAGTTGGGGTAAATGGAAGACGCTTCGTCCAGCATGTCGATCCTCTCGCTGGTGACCAATGCCGGGCCCGTGGTCCAGCTGGTGATGTTGGTTCTGCTGCTGGCATCGATGATTTCCTGGTACATGATTGTCTCCCGTTTTCGGGTGCTGGGCCGCGCGCGGCGCGCCGATCATGCGTTCGAGGAGAAGTTCTGGTCGGGCGAGGACCTGTCCAGTCTCTATAATCAGGTGCGCAAAAAGCCCAACCCGGATTCCGCCAGCGAAGCGATTTTCCGCGCCGGTTTCCAGGAGTTCGTGCGTCTTTCCAAGAGCACGCGCGGCTCCGACGCGATCATGGAAGGCGCCCAGCGAGCCATGCGAGTGGCCCTGCAGCGCGAGGAATCCCGACTCACCAGACATTTGCCGTTCCTGGCCACGGTGGGTTCCACCAGCCCGTATATCGGCCTGTTCGGTACCGTCTGGGGGATCATGAATTCATTCCGGGCCCTGGCCAACGTGACCCAGGCCACATTGAGCGTGGTGGCGCCGGGCATCGCCGAGGCGCTGGTGGCCACGGCCATGGGCCTGTTCGCCGCGATTCCGGCGGTGATGGCCTACAACCGCTACGCGGCGCTGTCCGAATCCTTGGTGGGCGACTGTGAGCTGTTCGCCGAGGAATTCTCCTCGGTGCTGCACCGCCAGGCCCACGGACGCGACGCATGAGCCGGGGGAGTCCGTCCATGAGTGCGATCCGGGGCCGTCGTTCGCGTAAGAAGCCGATGGCCGACATTAACGTGGTGCCCTACATCGACGTGATGCTGGTGCTGTTGGTCATCTTCATGGCCACCGCGCCAATGATGACCCAGGGCGTATCCGTGGACTTGCCGCAGACCGACAGCGCGGCGATCACCAACAACGATGAACCGGTGATGATCACGGTGCGTCCGGACGGCAGCTACTACATTAACGTGGGCGGTGACGGCCAGTCGTCCGCCAGCCTGGAAACGGTGAAGGGCCATGTGCTCACCATCCGCAAGCAAAAACCGGAAACGCTGTTTCTGGTGGAAGGTGATCAGAACGTGCCGTATGGCAAGGTGGTGATCCTGATGTCCGAGTTGCAGCAGGCCGGCGTCACCAACCTGGGGCTGGTTACGGAGCCGCCGGGGCGTTCATGAGCGATCGTGGCGTTGCGGTCGGCTTTTCCGCGTTTCTGCATCTGCTGGTGCTGGGGCTGATGGTGTTTACCTGGTCCTCGGAGCCGGAACTGCGGCGACCGCCGGAGATTCCGCCCCATGTCATGGCCACGGTGATGGAAGAGACCCGCCGGGCGCCGGAGGCGAACACCGCGCCGACCCGCGAGGAGAAAGATCAGAAGCAGGCCCAGGAGAAGGCGCCGAAGCCGGAACCTAAACCGGAGCCGAAGCCCGAACCGAAACCTGAGCCCAAACCGAAGCCCAAGCCCGAACCGAAGCCTGAGCCCAAGCCTGAGCCGAAGCCGGAACCCAAACCGGAGCCCAAGCCGGAACCCAAACCGGAGCCCAAGCCCGAGCCCAAACCTGAACCGAAGCCCGAGCCCAAGCCGGAACCGAAAAAACAGCCGGCGCCGGAATTCGAACAGCAGAGCCTGGAAGAGTTGATGGCCGAGGAAGAGCTGGAGATGGCGCGCAAGGAACGGGAAACCATCGCCGAGACGCCGGGCAGCGGCCCGTCGGACAGTGACGTTGAGGAAGAGACCGCCAGTTACTCGGACGCCATCCGCAATGCCATCTCACAGCGCTGGCGCATACCGGGTAACTACCGGAACCGGAACGACCTGAGTGTACGCGTGCGCATTCGGGTGATTCCGGGCGGCGAAGTGGTCGGCGTGGAAGTCGTCAAAACCAGCGGCTACCCGAATTTCGATGAGTCGCTGGTCAACGCCGTTGAACTGGCCAGCCCGCTGCCGGTGCCGGACGGTGAGCTGTTCGAGCAGTTCCGGACCTTTGTAATCGTATTCAGCCCCACGGATGTAAAATGATGCGAGTTTTAGCTTTCCCCTTCATCGTCGCGATGCTCTCGCTGCTGGCGGTCAACGCCCGCGCCGAGCTGCTGATCCAGATCACCGAAGGCCGTACGGACGCGGTGCCGATCGCGGTGGTGCCGTTCGCCGGCGCCGGCGACGTGCCGGAGAACGTGTCCGATATCGTACGCGCCGACCTGCACCGCAGCGGCCAGTTCAAAACGCTGTCGCCCAAGGACATGCTGAGCCGCCCCACCAGCCAGGAGGGCCTGTCCTACCGGGATTTCCGGGTGCTCAACCAGGAATACGTGGTGATCGGCACCATCAAACCCACCGGCACCGGCGCCTACGAGGTGGGCTATTCCCTGCATGACGTGGCCCGCGGTAAAGAGCTGTTGTCCGAGACCTACCGTCCGCCGGAGTCGCAATTACGTGACGTGGCTCACGCTATTTCCGACCGTATCTACGAGCAGCTCACCGGTATTCCCGGGGCGTTTTCCACCAAGATCCTCTACGTCACGCACAACCGGGGCGCCGAGCGGCCCTATCAATTGCAGTACGCGGACGCCGACGGCGCCCGGGTGAAGACCATTTTGCGCAGCCGCGAGCCGATCATGAGTCCGTCCTGGTCGCCGGATGGCACCAAGATTGCTTATGTCTCCTTCGAGCAGAACGGCCTGCCCAAGATCTATGTGCACGATCTGGGCAGCGCGGAACGCCGGGTGGTGGCGCAGTTCAAGGGCATCAACGGCGCGCCGGCCTGGTCGCCGGACGGCCAGAAGCTGGCGCTGACCCTGTCCAAGGGCGGCAACCCGGATATCTACAGCCTCAACATCAACAACGGCGATCTGCAGCAGTTGACCGACCATTACGGCATTGATACCGAGCCGCGCTGGATGCCCGATGGCGACCATCTGGTGTTCACCTCCAGCCGCTCCGGCGGGCCGCAGATCTACGAGCTCAACGTGGACGACAAATCGGTACGCCGGGTGTCGTTCGAAGGGGCTTACAACGCCCGCCCGGAGGTCACTCCGGACGGTCGTTATCTGGTTTATGTGCACCGGCGTAACGGCAGTTTCAACGTCGGTGTGCAGGACCTCCAGCGTGGGACGTTCGATATTGTGACACAGACCAATATGGACGAATCGCCCAGTGTTGCACCCAATGGAAGTATGATAATTTACGGGACGCAACACAGGGGTACAGGGGTCCTGCAAGCCGTCTCCATCGACGGGAGAGTGAAGGTAGAGCTCCCGTCGAAGGAAGGGGAAGTCAGGGAACCGGCCTGGTCGCCGTTCCTCTGAACGGATCTCAGAGTTCCAATACAGGACATCAATAGGAGTTTTAGTATGCGTTCATTCATCAACCCGCTTTTCGCCGTGCTTCTGGCCGGCTTGCTGGCCGCGTGTTCCAGTACTCCCACCGAGGAGGACACCTCCGCGACCGATACTCAACCGACTGACAGCCAGAGCAGCCCGGCCGAGCCCGTGCAGCGTCCGGCGCCGTCCAAGCCGGACACCAGCAACATTCCGGTGACCGCGGACAACTTCCATAACCATCCGTCCAACTACGACGGCACCACCGACACCAAAGTGATTTACTTCGCTTTCGACAGCAACACCGTGCCGGCGGCCGCCTTCGAAACCCTGCGCGCCCACGCCAGCTACCTGAAAGACAACCCGAACGCCAAGGTGCGTCTGGAAGGTCACGCCGACGAGCGTGGCACCCGTGAGTACAACGTGGCTCTGTCCGAGCGTCGTTCCGAAGCGGTCCAGAAGTTCCTCCGCGTGCAGGGCGTCAGCGCCTCTCAGCTGGAAACCGTGGCCTACGGCGAAGAGAAGCCGGCCGCTTTCGGCCACAGTGAAATGGACTGGGCGAAAAACCGTCGCGTGGTTCTGAACTACACCGCCGGCCGTCCGTAAGCCATGCGGTCCAAGCAGGCAATCAAGCGCATTCTACTGGCTGTCCTGCTTGGCGGGCCGGTGCTCGGTGCCCAGGCACAGAGCACCGGCCCCCTGGCCGTCGAGGAGCGTGGCTCCGGCGGCGGCCGGGCCTCCTCGTCCGCCACCGCCAGCGGTGGCGGCGAAGAGGGCATTTACCTGCTGATGCAGGAAATGGAACAGTACCAGAAGCAAGTTCAGAATTTACAGGGTCAGGTGGAAGAGCTTCGCCATGAGCTGACGCAGCTCAAAGGCGCGGAGCGCGAACGCTACCTGGACCTGGACACCCGGATTAACGCGCTGGTCGAACAAGTGAACAGCGCCCCCAAAACCGACGCCGAAGCCGGCGATGATGGCGGCAACAGCGATACACCCGCCGATCCCGAAGCGGACCGCGAGGCCTATTCCGCTGCCCGTGGCAAGTTGCTTGAGCGCGATTTCGACGCCGCGGCCACCGCCTTCGAGACCTATCTCAAGGACTTCCCGCAGGGGCAGTTCCGCGCCCATGCCCATTTCTGGCTGGGCGAGGTCTACAGCAATCAGAAAACGCCGCAGCTGGACAAAGCCCGCAAGCAGTTTCAGACCGTGGTGGACGACTACCCGAACCACAGCCGCGCCCCCACCAGTCTGTACAAGCTGGCCAGCCTTCAGGCGAAAGCCGGCAACACCAGCCAGGCGGAAGTCTCCCTGCACAAGCTGATCAAGCAGTTCCCCGACGCCTCCGAGGCGGAAATGGCCAAGGCCATGCTCAAGCAGCTCAACGGCGGCTGATTGTGGGAGCGGGCCCAGCCCGCGAAGGCTCTCCCCATAGCGGCACAAACAGCGTCTCTGGCATCCCGCCGGGCGGCTAAGGCCGCCCTTTCGCGGGCAGGGCCCGCTCCCACAAGACCGTGGCAAGGTGTTAGAATCCGCGCCATCTTGAGCCGCCCAGCGTTTAGAGCGTCCACCGTGGAACTGCGCATTACCGAAATCTTCCATTCCCTCCAGGGGGAGTCCCGCAGCGTTGGCGTGCCCACCGTGTTCGTGCGGCTCACCGGCTGTCCGCAGCGCTGCGTCTGGTGCGACACCGAGTACGCCTTCCAGGGCGGTGAAAAGTGGTCCCTGGACGCGATCCTCGAACAGGTGGACGGCTTCTCCGCGCGCTATGTCACCGTCACCGGCGGTGAACCGCTGGCCCAGCCCAACTGCCTGCCGCTGCTCACCGAACTGTGCGATCGCGGCTATCAGGTGAGCCTGGAGACCGGCGGTGCCATGGACATCGCCGGCGTCGACGAACGGGTCTCGGTGGTCATGGACCTCAAGGCGCCGGGTTCCGGCGAACAGCACAACAACCGCCTGGAGAACATTCCCCACTTGCGCCCCAACCACCAGGTGAAGTTCGTGCTCGCCGACCGCCGGGATTACGACTGGGCCCGGTTTATGCTGGACCAGCACAACCTGACGGCCCGCGTCTCCGAAGTGTTGTTCTCGCCGGTGCACGGGCACTTGCCGCCTGGTGAGCTGGCCGACTGGATCCTCGCCGACCGCTTGCCGGTGCGCTTCCAGCTGCAATTGCACAAACTGCTCTGGAACGACGCCCGCGGGCGTTGATCCGGCCCCCAACAACCCGAGGAAACAGGAGACACGATGGAAACCGCGGTGGTATTGCTCTCCGGCGGACTCGATTCCGCCACCTGCCTGGCGATGGCCCGCGCCGAAGGGTTCCGGTGCCACACCATCGCCTTCGACTACGGCCAGCGCACCCGCTCCGAGCTGCACGCGGCGGAACGGGTCTCAGCGGCCCTGGGCGCCGAATCACACCGGGTGATCGAGCTGGGCATGGGCGGCATCGGCGGCTCCGCGCTCACCGACCACGCCATCGACGTGCCCGAGAACGGCGGGGAGGGCATCCCGGTCACCTATGTACCGGCCCGCAACACCGTGTTCCTGTCCCTGGCCCTGGGCCTGGCGGAAGTGGTCGGCGCCGACGCCATCTATATCGGCGTCAACGCCGTGGACTACTCCGGCTACCCGGACTGCCGCCCGGAATTCATCGACGCCTTCCAGCAGCTCGCCGGGCTTGCCACCAAGGCGGGCGTGGAAGGGCGCCCGGTGCGCATCAGTACGCCGCTGATGGCGCTTTCCAAGGCGGAAATCATCCGCCGGGGCACGGAATTGGGGCTGGATTACAGCCTCACCGTGTCCTGCTACCAGGCCGACGCCGAAGGTCGCGCCTGCGGCCGCTGCGACAGCTGCCGGCTGCGCCGCGAGGGCTTTGAACAGGCTTTGATCAAAGATCCGACCCTCTATCAGTCTTAACGAAAAAAATGGCCCTCAGGCCTTGTCATGGCGAAATAAATCCGTATTATTTGCGCCTCATTCGGCGGGTCGTTAGCTCAGTTGGTAGAGCAGTTGGCTTTTAACCAATTGGTCGCTGGTTCGAATCCAGCACGACCCACCACTATTCCGAGGGCTCGCTTGTAAGCGGGCCCTTACTTTTTGGGGGCCAGGATCAAAGCGAGGATCAAAAATCACCTCGTACTATCCACCTCTTCCGCCTTCCTGACGTATACGTCCCGCATCCTTGCCGACCTGTGGCCGCCGTGGTGGTTCTTGTGGTCTGTGATCCCCTTCGCCTTGATGTCGTGCACCGTGAAGCGGCGCCGTAGCGGCGGGCTTGCCTTCTCAGCCTTGCCCAGGGCTCGAACAAAAGCACTGCGCACCGCGAGGCCACCGGCTCTCCGTTGGCCCCGTGGAGCAGGCAGGGCCAGAACCTCGCCGACCCGGGCCCGCAGCAGTGATTCGCCCATCATTGACGCGATGGCTTGTGCCGCCAGCGGACGGCCCGGTTCGCGATGTGGGGCGCGCTCCCGAAGATGATCAGCTCCAGAGGATCGTCGCGCCATGCCTCGAGCATCAAACAGATACCCCGAAACCAGCGATCGCTGCGACGTCGTTATCAACGCCACCGATGCAGCAGAACTCGGCCTCCTTGGCGCCCACCCGGGCTTCACCGGGGTTGAAGCCCTTGCCGCCGCCGCCCAGGCTCCAGAAGAGGTGAAAGTGTCAGATCCCGGTCTTCATGCTGCCACCTCCTGGCTTGGCGCCGGTTGTCGGAATGCGGCATGCTTCCCCAAAAAGACTTAGGGGGATGACCGATGGAGTGGCAGTTTTGTGGCCTTGAGGGGCAATGTTGGGCTAGCTGGTTTTGGAATAGCGGCACTGGAGCGATACTGCAGTTCATAGCTACCGTTGCCCTTCTCTTTCTTACATTCTGCACATGGCGGCATGATCGAAGGAGCGAAGGCCGGCGGCGACACCTCGATGAAAAGGCTAACGTAAAGAAAGTCGGACTGATGATTGGCGGGGCCAAGGCTTATATCGGTCGACTCCTGAATTCCGAAGAGGTGTACAGGGGCTTCGAGGCCAACCAAATTTCCGTTACACAAAATATTTTGGTGAAATACCAATCTCTGCTGATGGAAATGACCTTGCAGCCTTTGCTTGATACTGATGTTGTGGTTGAGATTAGCTTGGCTTGGAGCAACCTCGAAGAGGCTATTCAGTATCTCAGCGGAATCCTGAAAATTGGTAGTCAGTGGGAGGAGCTTGCGCAAGACAAGAAAGACGCATTGCCAAGTGAAATTAGGCGTACCCTAGAGCAGCTGAGAAACAATCTTGACCGTAGACTCTCTAGTTTGGGAGTCATCGCCACGAATGATGGTCCCCAGTGAAGTTGATGGAAACTCCCCTTCAAACGGGCCCGGGGAAATGTGAAAGTGTCGGCTTCAGGTCTGCATGCTGCCATTCCCCTGCCTTGGTGGGAGCAAGTGGAATAGGGCATCCTCGTTCAAACCAAGACAGGGGGGAAAGTGGTGCAATGGTACTTTTGTGGCTTTGACGGGCAGTGCTGGGTGGACTGGCTTTCGAGTGCAACCACCGCTGCATGGGTGCAAGCAATAGGCAGCATATTCGCTTTGATGATCGCGGTGGCTATAGCGATATACTCAGACAAAAGTCACGCTAAGCGCGAGAAGCAGGCCCGGCAGTCTATGATCATAGCTAACAGCGCCAAGGTCGCCCGCTTCCAAGGCCTGGGGATCGGATTCCTCGAGATTTTGCCCATCAAAGAAGACGCAGCCTCTAATAGCGTCCCCTTTCCGCGTCTGACTGCCACCGTTGGACAAATCGTCAGAGTTACTACCGCGCTTGACCAACTTATCGTTCAGGAGTCGGCTCACGAAGAAACTTCCACCAACACAGCCGCCTACTTGATCGGAGCCGAGCAGGTTTTGATGATTTTGAGGGATGTAATCTCTCAGGCGCGCAGGCGAGCGCAAGGCCGCCGGCTGGAAGACACAGACATAGCCATCCCAGTCGAGACCCGAGAAGCTCTGCGAGAGCAGCACCGTTTGATGACGGCAGTTTGTGAAGCTTCCTTTTCTTTCGTGACATTGTTGTCCGAGAATCCAGAGGCTGAATTTCCAGAGCTTGGACTTTCTGAGGTGAAGGATGTGAACGCGGGTTCCGCGCAAAAGCGCCCAGAACGAGAAGGCGATCCCTAGGTATCCATATATAGTAGCCATCCGGCCCCCGGCTTATTCAGTGATTCGAAAATGCCCGTCCGTTCTTCGAACAACGTGTAGGAGATCGCTTACAGTCGGTGCCAGATTATTGGCTGTCCTCCTGGCAACTGCTACATTCCAATCTGAAGGAGGGATCAATGAAGAATGCAGTTTACGGGGCTCTGGGGTTTGCTGCCTGTGGCTTACTTCTGGCGCTTACTTTGTACTTTTGGAGGTTCGGAGGCTCTGGCCTTGGGGATCAAGAAGCGTTTGCCTTGTTTGGCGACTTTATGGGTGGGTTTCTTAACCCGGTCCTGGGATTCGCCACCATATTAATTTTGCTCCGCTCTCTATCCCTTCAAAATGAAGAAATGAAAGCTTCCAGGGAAGAGCTAGAACTTACGCGGCAAGAGATGGCTAAAGCTCGAAAAGTGCAGTCAGATGATCTCGACTTTCAAGCGAGGAGCAATTTAAGAACTCAGCTGTATGCTATCTTCGAAGAGGCGCAAGCGGATTTTCTGGCTGCTTGGCATAAAGTTCAGGTCCTTGAGAGTGTAAGTGACGAAGGTCTGATTTCGGGTTCCTTTGAGCAAATATACGAAGAAAAAGTTCGTGAATCTAACCGTACAGGTTTGTCTGCCGGTGCTTACTATGATTACTGGGACATAGCCTGGAATCGCCCGGCTGCGCTAGAAATCCGGAATTTGTATGCGGCTGCTTGGCAAGCGTCGATGGCTCTTGTTGAATATTCGGATACGTCGCTTCAGACCGATAAGATTCGTCGTTTTTTCGTCATTGCTAATGACAAGATGGAAAAGCTTAACCTTCACGGCGAAGCAAGACTTGTGGATGATTTGCGGGCATTGGATTCTGCTATCCAAGCCAGGAAAGAAGCTAAGTTTCCACCATTTCATATAGGTAAGAAAATATAGCTGCCTTACTCTCTGCTGTTCTCGGAGCCCGCACACCTGACTAATCCTCTCTGGCATCCTGCCGGGAGCTTCGCTCCCTTTCGCGGGCAGGGCCCGCTCCTACAAGCCCGCTATAAGCTGCCCGCTGCCCTGGTGTGGTGCCGTCGCTCCGCGCGCACCAATCGGTGGCATGTTTGATGCATAAGTCCGGTTATCTCCCTGAACAACCGGCGACCCTATGCTCAGTCTTGAAGAGGCCCGCGACCGTCTGCTTGCCGCCGTTCGCTCCGTGACGGAGAGCGAGACGGTGCCGCTGCGGGACGGGCTGGACCGGATTCTCGCCGAAGATGTGCGCGCGGACCGCGCGGTGCCGCCGGCGGATAACTCCGCGATGGACGGTTACGCCTTGCGCTGCGCCGACTGGCCGGCGGCGGATGGGCTGGCATTGGCCGGTACCGCCACGGCGGGGACGCCGTTCAAGGCGGCGCTGCCGTCGGGGCAGTGCGTGCGCATTATGACCGGTGCCCTGGTACCCGCCGGATGCGACGCGGTGATCATGCAGGAGGAGTGTGACCTGAGCGGGCAGGGCTGCACCGCCAGGGTGCACCTTCAGCGTGCGCCGAGCGCCGGCGAGAACATTCGCCGTGCCGGGGAGGATATTGCGGTGGGCGCCGCGCTGCTGGACGCCGGGCTCCGGCTGCGGCCGGCGGATCTGGGGTTGCTGGCGTCGCTGGGGGTGAGCGCCATCGAGGTGCTGCGCCGCCCCCGGGTGGCGTTGCTGTCCACCGGGTCGGAATTGCGCGAGCCCGGCGAGCCACTCGCCGAGGGGCAAATTTACGACAGCAATCGCTACCTGCTCACCGCCATGCTGCGCCGGCTGGACGTGGCCGTCACCGATCTGGGTATTTGTACCGATACCCCTGAGCGTTTACAGGCGGTGCTGGAGGAGGCCGCGCGCAACCACGACGTGATCATCGCCAGTGGCGGTGTGTCGGTGGGTGAGGCGGACCACACCCGCCGGGTGCTGGACCGGATCGGCCGGGTGGACGCCTATAAGGTGGCGATGAAGCCGGGCAAGCCGTTTACCTTCGGGAGTCTGGGCGAGGCGCTGTTCCTGGGCCTGCCGGGCAATCCGGTGTCCGCCACCGTGACCTTTCATCAATTGGCGTTGCCGGCCCTGCGGCATCTGGCCGGCGAGCGATCCGAGGACGCGCCCTTGCAGGTGCCGGCGCGGGCCGGCGCGCCGCTGCGTAAAAAGCCGGGTCGTGCCGATTTTCAACGCGCCGTACTGTTCGCCGACGGCGCCGGTGGCCACCGGGTGGAGACCACCGGCTCGCAGGGCTCCGGCGTGTTGTCGTCGGTGTCCCGGGCCAACGCTTTTATCCGCCTGGAGGCGGAGCGCGGCGATGTGGCCGCCGGCGATACCGTATCCGTTTTGCCTTTTGACCGCTGGTTGATGTAGCCGTGAGTGAGTCTGGCCGTGAGTGAGCAGCCCCAACACACCCGCGTGATGCTGGTCGACGATACCCCGGCCCGGGCCGCCATGCTCGAGCAGGCGCTCACCGACTGCGGTTTCCAGGTGATCTGCCGCATGGCCAGTGCCCAGGGTCTGATGAAACAGGTGGCCGAGCATCAGCCGGATGTGGTGATCGTGGACATCGAATCGCCGGACCGGGACATGCTTGAGCACATGACGGTGCTCAACCAGCACCTACCCAAGCCGGTGATCATGTTCGCCGAACAGGGCGACAGCAACACCATTGACCGCGCCATCCGCGCCGGAGTAAGCGCTTACGTGGTGGACGGTCTCAACCCGGAGCGGGTGCGTTCCATCGTCGACGTGGCGGTGGCCCGCTTCCGTGAATTCCAGGCGTTACGCAATGAACTGCAGCAAACCCGCACCCGGCTCGCCGACCGGCAGGTGATCGATAAAGCCAAGGCGCTGCTGATCCAGCACCGTCAGATGAACGAGGACGAGGCTTACCACGCCATGCGCAAGCTGGCCATGGACCGCAGCCAGAAGCTGGTGGACGTGGCCAACGACATTGTGTCGGTGCTGGGGCTGCTGGCGCCGAAATCGCAGAGGACCCGTGATCCATGAAGACCGATCTCACCCTGGGCTATATGCCGCTCACCGACAGCCTGCCGCTGATTGCCGCGCATCGGTTGGGCTTTTTCCGGGACCAGGGCCTGGACGTCGCCCTGCAGGAGGAAGTGTCCTGGGCCAATATCCGCGACAAGGTGATTGTCGGTCAGTTCGACGGGGCACAGATGCTGGCGCCCATGGTGATGGCGTCGACGCTCGGGCTGGGCGGGCTGAACAAGCCGCTGATCGCGCCATATTCCCTGAATCTGGGCGGTAACGGCATGACGCTGTCCGTGGCTTTGTTCCGGGAAATGGAGGGCATGGCGCCCGGGCGGCCTGGCCCCGCCAACCTCAAACAACTGATTGAACAACGTAAGCTGGAGAGACGATCACCGCTGGTGCTGGCCGTTGTGTTCCCGTATTCCAGCCATAATCTGTTGCTGCGTTACTGGCTGGCCAGTGCCGGCATCGATCCGGATCGCGACGTCACCACCGTGGTACTGCCGCCGTCTCAAATGGTCGATCACCTCCGGCTCGGGCATATCCACGGTTTCTTCGCCGGAGAACCCTGGAACGCGGTAGCCTCGGCGGAGGGTATCGGTTGCTGTGTGGCCACCGGCCGGGACATCTGGCGGAACGCACCGAACAAGGTACTGGGGATGACCCGGGACTGGGCGCACGCCAATCCGGAGACCCTGGATGCGCTGCTGCGGGCCCTGCATCAGGCCGGTGTGTGGCTGGATGATAACCGGGATCAGGCGGTATCGCTGTTGGCGGGCTTCCTGCCCGTGGACCGCCGGGTGCTGGCGCCGGCATTGTTGGGCCACACCGCTTACCGGCCCGACAGTGGTGACGCCGCGGAGCCGGATCTGCTGGTATTTCATCGCTACCTGGCCAATTTCCCCTGGGTGTCCCACGGCTACTGGTTTCTGAATCAGATGGCGCGTTGGGGCTGGCTGCCCGGCGAGCCGGACCTGTCCGCCGTGGCGGCGTCGTGTTACCGCCCGGATCTGTACCGCCGGGCGCTGGCCGACACCCCCTTGCCGGCCCAGGACTGGAAAGGCGAGGGCATCCACGCCGGACCCTGGCGCCTGGACACCAGCCAGGGGGAAATCGATATGGGCGCGGATACGTTTATAGATGGGGAGGAATGGCAACTGCGTTCAATGAAGGTTCTGCACCAATCCGCGACATGATCCGGGGTGGATCACCGGATTGGCGCACGGTAAGAAATCGCCATCGTTGGCGATGGCCCGCTGCGTGGGGGTTTCCGGGCAGACACCAAGCTGGCATGGAAGTTGAATGACGTAGTGCAAGAGTAAGAGGTAACAGGTCGGAAACCAATGGCGGTGCCGGCCCCGGAAAACAGGCGACTGATCCGAGCGAAGGCGCTCACCACGGAAAGTGGTGGGCGCTTTTTTTTGCGTCGACAGACCTCGCCGCCGTTGAACATTGGAGGAGCAGCCCTATGACCCAAGCCGATTCAATTCCCGCCCGCCCGGGGCCTGGCGCTGTCCGGCGGTTGGCCGTGCTGGCGGTCGTGGTGCTGACCGTGTTCACCACGGTCGCGAAGGCGGCGGACAAGCCACTGATTGGCTGGCCGGAAAAGCCGGAGCTGACGTTCGGCTTTATCAAGCTTACCGACATGGCGCCGTTGGCGATCGCCTATGAAAAAGGCTACTTCGAGGACGAAGGACTGTATGTGTCGCTGCAAGCCCAGGCCAACTGGAAGGTGCTGCTGGACGGTGTGGTCGACGGGCAGCTCGACGGCGCGCACATGCTGGCCGGCCAGCCGCTGGCCGCCACCATCGGCTTCGGCACCAAGGCCCACATCATCACCGCCTTCAGCATGGATCTGAACGGCAACGGCATCACCGTCGCCAATTCGGTGTGGGACGAGATGAAGAAAAACATCGAGCACCGCGACGGCAAGCCGGTGCACCCGATCAGCGCCAGTGCCCTGAAGCCCGTGGTGCAGGCGTACCGCAAACGCGGCGAGCGCTTCAAAATGGGCATGGTGTTCCCGGTTTCCACGCACAACTACGAGTTGCGCTATTGGCTCGCCGCCGGCGGCATCCACCCCGGCTACTACGCGCCCCATAAAGGCGACACCTCCGGCCAGCTTCAGGCCGAGGCACTGTTGTCGGTGACCCCGCCGCCGCAAATGCCCGCCACCCTGGAGGCCGGCACCATCCACGGTTACTGCGTCGGCGAACCCTGGAACCAGCAGGCAGTGTTCAAAGACGTGGGCGTGCCGGTGATCACCGATTATGAAATCTGGAAGAACAATCCGGAGAAAGTATTCGGCGTCAGCGAAGCCTGGGCGGAGAAATACCCCAACACCCACGCCCGCGTGGTCAAGGCGTTGATCCGCGCCGCCAAATGGCTGGACGAGAACAACAACGCCAACCGGGCCGAGGCGGTAAAAATTCTCGCTAAAAGTGAGTACGTCGGCGCCGACGAGGCGGTCATCGCCAACTCCATGACGGGCACCTTCGAATACGAGAAGGGCGATGAGCGGCCGATCCCGGATTTCAACGTCTTCTTCCGCCACAACGCCACCTACCCCTACTACTCGGACGCCATTTGGTATCTCACCCAGATGCGCCGCTGGGGCCAGATCGCAGAGCAGAAGAGCGACGACTGGTACATGCGGACCGCCCGCGACGTGTACCGCCCGGATGTCTATGCACTGGCGGCAAAGGCGCTGATCCAGGAAGGAAAAATGAAAGCGTCGGACTTCCCGGATTTTGACAGCGAAGACGGCTTCAAGCCCCCGCAGTCCGGGTTCATTGACGGCATGACCTACGACGGCCGCGAGCCCAACGCCTATCTGAAGCAGTTCGACATCGGCCTGAAAGGCGACCAGCGCCTTTAACGCACCGGTATATAGAGGGTGATGAGATGATTTCGATCAACCAGCAAACCTGGTTACAACCGTGGATCAAGCTGGCGCGGGGTGAACAGCCGGCGGCGCAACTGCGTGCCCTGGGTAAAACCCTGCTGGTGCCGCTGGCCGGTATCGCCGCCTTCCTGCTGCTGTGGGCCGTGGCGGCTGGACAGATCAACACGTCCCTGGGTGCTTTCCCCGGGCCTGTCGACGTGTGGCAGCAGGGTGGAGCCTTGCTTGAGGAGCATGCCGCCGAGCGACGTGAAGAAGACGCCTTCTACGAGCGCCAGCGCGAGCGCAACGCTCAGCGACAGGCGATGGATCCGTCCTATCAGCCGCGCATCTTCCCCTACACGGGCAGCGCCACTTTCATCGACCAGATACTCACCAGCCTGATGACGGTGGCGGCGGGTTTTGTGCTGGCATCCTCGCTGGCCATTCCATTGGGCATTCTGATCGGCCTCAGCCGCACGCTGTACCGCGCCTTCAATCCGGTGATTCAACTGCTTAAGCCGGTGTCGCCGCTGGCCTGGTTGCCGTTGGTGACCATGGTGGTGAGCGCCGTCTATGTCAGCCAGGACCCGGTGGTCCCCAAGTCGTTTATCACTTCCATGGTCACCGTGATGCTGTGCTGCTTGTGGCCGACGGTGATCAACACCGCCGTGGGCGTGGCCAGCGTCGACAACGACCTCAACAACGTGAGCCGGGTGCTGCGGCTGGGCTGGCTCACCCATGTGCGCACCATCGTGTTGCCGTCGGCGATTCCGATGATGTTCGCCGGCCTGCGCACCTCCCTGGGGATCGCCTGGATGGTGCTGATTGCGGCGGAAATGCTGGCGCAGAGCCCGGGGCTGGGCAAGTTCGTCTGGGACCAGTTTCAGAACGGCAGCTCCGATTCGCTGAGCCGCATCATGGTGGCGGTGATCACCATCGGCGCCATCGGCTTTCTGCTCGACCGTCTGATGCTGGCCGTACAGAGCCTGGTGTCCTGGGACAAATCCGCGGATCTGCGCTGAGCCGCTTCGGGCAGGTTTTAAGAGAGGAATTCTGTGATGAGCAATTATCTCGACATCTCCAAGATCAGCATCGATTTCCCGACCCCGGAAGGCCCTTTCCGGGCCCTGGATGAGCTGTCGCTGCGCATCAAAAAAGGCGAGTTCGTGTCGCTGATCGGCCACTCCGGCTGCGGCAAATCCACGGTGCTGAATATTCTCGCCGGTCTGCTGCAGGCGACGGAAGGGGGCGTCGCCCTCGACGGCAAGGAAGTCAACGAACCGGGCCCGGACCGCGCGGTGGTGTTTCAGAACCATTCGCTGCTGCCCTGGCTGACCGCCTTCGAGAACGTGCAGCTGGCGGTGCGCCAGGTGTTCCGCGACAGCATGAGCAAAGCGGAAATGCGCGACTGGATTCAGCAGAACCTGAAGCTGGTGCACATGGAGCACGCCATGCACAAACGCCCGGACGAACTATCCGGGGGCATGAAGCAGCGCGTCGGTATCGCCCGTGCTCTGGCCATGCGGCCCAAGGTGCTGCTGATGGACGAGCCGTTCGGCGCGCTGGACGCGCTCACGCGGGCGCACATGCAGGACTCGCTGATGGAGATTCAGCGTGATCTCAACAACACCGTGGTGATGATCACCCACGATGTGGACGAAGCGGTGTTGCTTTCCGACCGCATCGTGATGATGACCAACGGGCCCGCCGCCACCATCGGCGAGGTGCTCGACATCGACCTGCCGCGCCCCCGCAACCGCGTCACGCTGGCCGAGAACAGTGATTACAACCACTTCCGCCAGCAGGTGCTCAGTTTCCTGTATGAGAAGCAGCGCAAGGTGGTGGCGATCCCCCGCGAGCCGAACGCCGACGAAGACCAGACGGCGCCGGCACGCGGCAAGGTGGCCGGCCTGGTCGACCGGCTCGGCCGCCGGGCCTGAGGGGAACCAGTGATGATTTGGCCCACCCGCATGAAAGGTACCGAGGCGCGGCGCCGCCTGGTGATCGCCGGTAATGGCATGGCCACGGAAAGCCTGATCAGCCGCCTGGGCACCGACCACGGCTGGTCGGTGCGCGTGCTTGGCGACGAACCGGTGCGCCACTACAACCGCATCATGCTGTCGCCGTTGCTCGGCGATGAGACCGACCTGGATGCCATTACGCCTCGCGATGACACCTGGTACCGGGCGCGCCGGGTGACGGTGAGCCTGGGCAAACGGGTGGTGCGTATCGACCGGCACCGCCGCCGCCTGTACTGCGGCGACGGCGAGCGCGTCGACTACGACACGCTGGTGATCGCCACCGGCGCCCGTTCCTCGATGCCGCCATTGCCCGGTGTTGCGGAGCTGGACGGTGTCAGCGGTTTCCGTTCCCTGCATGACGTGGAGCGTCTGCGCGGCTGGAGCCGGGCGCGCCCCGGCGTCCGCGCGGTGGTGGTCGGCGCCGGCCTGCTGGGCGTGGAGGCCGCCGTCGGCCTGCGCCGCCTGGGCGCCGACGTGACCCTGGTGCACCGGCGCCCGGTGCTGATGAACCGGCAGCTCGACGCCAGCGCGTCCTCGTTACTGGAAGCGGCGTTGACCGCCCGGGGTATCCGCGTGCGCACCGGCTGCGACCCCAAGCGTCTTCTCGGCGACACCTCGGTGAGCGGCGTCGAAGTGGAAGAAGGCGGCGCGCCGCGAACGCTGCCCGCCGACTTGGTGGTGTTCGCCACCGGTATCACACCCAACCGGGAACTGGCGCAAACCGCCGATCTCGATTGCGGCGCCGGTGTGCGCGTCGACAGCGCCCTGCGTACTTCCGACCCGCACGTGCACGCGCTGGGCGAATGCTGCGAATTCCAGGGCAACACCTACGGCCTGGTGGCGCCGGTGCAGGAGCAGGCCAGCGTGCTGGCCCGGCTGCTCAAGGGCCAACGCGCCCGTTATTGCGACCCTTCCCTGGTCACCCGCCTCAAGGTCAGCGGTCTGGATATTCACAGCATGGGGCAGGTGGAGGCGGTTTCAGGGCAGCAGGCCTTGTGGCTCAGCGACGCGCAAGCCGGGGTCTATAAAAAACTGATTATCGAAGACGGGCGCCTGCGCGGCGTGCTGCTGGTCGGCGATGTGCGCCACAGCCAATGGTATTTCCAAACCCATCAAAGCGGCCGTGACATCAGTGCGTTGCGCGACGTTTTGCTCACGGACCCGAGTCGTGACGACGACGAATCAACCCCGGCCGATGTTTCGGTCGATGTGGCTTAACAGGAGGCAAGGCTATGACCGACGACAACAGCGTACTTCCCACCTCGGGCAACCTGGTGATCATCGGCAACGGCATGGTCGGTCACCACCTGGTGAAGACCCTGGTCGAGCAGGGCGACGCCAGCCCCTGGACCATCCATGTGTTCGCCGGCGAGAACCGGCCCGCCTACGACCGGGTGCATCTGTCCGCGCTGTTCGACGACCAGACCCCGGAGGATCTCTGCTTGTCCCCGGCGCAGTGGTACCGGGACAACCGGGTGACGCTGCACCTTAACGACGAGGTGGTGGAGATCGACCGGGACCATAAAACCGTGATCACCGCCGGCGGTGTCCGCCAAGACTACGACACCCTGGTACTGGCCACCGGCTCCTATCCGTTCGTCCCGCCGATCCCCGGCCACGAACACGAGAACTGCCTGGTGTACCGCACCGTGGACGACCTGGACGCGATCAAGCGCTGTGCCGGCAACGCCCAACGCGGCGTGGTGGTGGGCGGCGGCCTGCTCGGCCTGGAAGCCGCCAATGCCTTACGTCTGCTGGGGCTGGAAACCCATGTGGTGGAATTCGCGCCGCAACTGATGCCCGTGCAACTGGACGAAACCGGCGGCGCCCTGCTGCGCAAGGAAGTGGAAGCGCTCGGCGTGCACATCCACACCGGCATGAAAACCGAGCGGATCGACGCCGGCGAGCAGCACGCGCTACGCATGAACTTCGAAGGCCAGGCGCCGCTGGAAACCGACATGATCGTGTTTTCCGCCGGCATCCGCCCGCAGGACAGCCTGGGCCGCCAGAGCGGCCTGGAGCTGGGCGAGCGCGGCGGCATCGTGGTGGACAACCAGTGCCGCACCTCGGACCCGGCGATTTTCGCGATCGGGGAATGCGCGCTCTGGAACAACCAGATCTTCGGCCTTGTGGCGCCGGGCTACACCATGGCGCGCACCGTGGCGGCGGTGCTCAACGACGAGCCCGGCGATTTCACCGGCGCCGACATGAGCACCAAGCTGAAACTGATGGGCGTGGACGTGGGCTCGGTGGGCGACGCCCAGGCGCGCACCGCCGGCGCCCGCTGTTACCGCTTCCAGGACGAAGTGGCCGGCGTCTACCGCAAGCTGGTGGTCAGCGAAGACCAGAAGTACGTGCTCGGCGCCATGCTGGTGGGCGACTGCGACGCCTACGACACCCTGCTGCAGTACATGCTTAACGGCATTGCGCTGCCGGACAATCCGGCGTCGTTGATTCTGCCCGCCGGTGACGCCGCGCCGGCGCTGGGCGCCGACGCGCTGCCGGACGGCGCCACCATCTGCTCCTGCCACAACGTCTCCAAGGGCGCCATCAACGAAGCGCTGGACGGTGGCTGCTGCTCGCTAGGCGATATCAAGGACGCCACCAAGGCGTCCACCGGCTGCGGCGGTTGCGCCGCGCTGTTGAAAAGCGTGGTCGACGCCGGGCTTGAAGCGCGCGGCGTGGAAGTGAACGACCATCTTTGCGAGCACTTTGAATACTCACGCCAGGAGCTCTACCACCTGATTCTGGTTGGCGGTCTGAAAAGCTTCCGGGAGGTGCGCGACACCCACGGCAAAGGCCTCGGCTGTGAAATCTGCAAGCCGGCGGTGGCCTCGATTCTGGCCAGCATCCATAACGACTACATCCTCGAACCCGAACATATCGGCTTGCAGGACACCAACGATGTGTTCCTCGCCAACATGCAAAAGGACGGCACTTATTCCGTGGTGCCCCGGGTGCCGGCCGGTGAAATCACGCCGGAAAAGCTGATGACGCTGGGCCAGGTGGCGAGCAAATACGATCTCTACACCAAGATCACCGGCGGCCAACGCATCGATCTGTTCGGTGCGCGCCTGGAGCAACTGCCGCTGATCTGGGAAGAACTGATCGAGGCGGGCTTCGAGACCGGCCACGCCTACGGCAAGTCGGTGCGCACCGTGAAATCCTGCGTCGGCTCCACCTGGTGCCGCTACGGGGTGCAGGATAGCGTCGGCATGGCGATCTTCCTGGAGCATCGCTACAAGGGTCTGCGCTCACCGCACAAGCTCAAGTTCGCGGTGTCCGGCTGCACCCGCGAATGCGCCGAGGCGCAAAGCAAGGACATCGGCGTGATCGCCACCGAGAACGGCTGGAACCTGTATGTGTGCGGCAACGGTGGTATGCGGCCGCGCCACGCGGATCTGTTCGCCACCGATCTCTCGGATCAGGAACTGGTGCGACTCGTTGACCGGGTGCTGATGTTCTACGTGCGCACCGCGGACCGATTGCAACGTACCTCGGTATGGCTGGAAAACCTGGAAGGCGGTCTGGACTACCTGCGCCAGGTGGTGATCGACGACAAGCTGGGCATCGCCGCCGAGCTGGAGACCCAGATGGCCGTGGTCCGCGACCGTTACCAGTGCGAATGGCGCACCACTATCAGTGACGAACAAAAGCTCAAGCGCTTTCGCAGCTTCGTCAATGCGGATACCCCCGACCAGGACATCCGCTTCGTGCGCGAGCGGGGTCAGCCCCGTCCCGCCACCGAAGACGACCCCCTTGATCGGATTGAAACCGTCAGCGTCTGAAACAACCCGGTGAACGGAAGGAGAGCAATCATGCAATGGCAACATATTTGTACCCGGGAGGATCTGGTGGCCGGCAGCGGCGTGGCCGCGCTGATCAACGGCGAGCAGGTGGCGTTGTTCTACCTGCCGGACCAGTCGCCGCCGCTTTACGCGATCGGCAACCATGACCCGATCGGCGGCGCCAACGTCCTGTCGCGGGGCATTGTCGGCGACGTCAACGGTGAGTTGGTGGTCGCCTCGCCGTTGTATAAGCAGCACTTCAGCCTGCTCACCGGTGCCTGCCTGGAGCAGGACGACATGTCGGTGCCGGTCTGGGAAGTGAAGCTGGACGGTGACAAGGTGCTGCTGCGGCCGCTGCCGGCGGCGCTCAACCGGACCGGTACCTGAGCCATGGCCGGGCGCATTCACACCACTGACACCACCTGCCCGTACTGCGGGGTGGGCTGCGGTGTGTCGGTGACCGGCGCCGGCGACAGCGTGGCGGGAATGGCGAGCCATCCGGCCAATCTGGGGCGGCTTTGCGTTAAGGGCGCGGCGCTCCATGAAACCCTTGATCATCACAGCCGGCTGCTGCATCCGGAAGTGGACGGCGCCGCGGTGAATTGGGACACAGCGCTTGATGAAGTAACCCGGCGATTGCGCGACACCGTGACGGAATACGGCCCCGACAGCGTGGCCTGCTACGGCTCCGGGCAACTGCTCACCGAAGACTATTACGTTGCCAACAAACTGATGAAAGGGTTTGTCGGCAGCCCCCACATGGACACCAACAGCCGGCTCTGCATGGCGTCGGCGGTGGCCGGTTACAAGCGCGCCTTCGGCGGCGACAGCGTGCCCGGCTGCTATGAGGATCTGGACAGCGCCGAACTGCTGGTGCTGGTGGGTTCCAACGCCGCCTGGACCCATCCGGTGCTGTATCAGCGCATGGTCGCCGCGAAGAAAGCGCGCCCAGGCACCAGGGTGGTGGTGATCGATCCGCGCCGCACCGCCAGCTGTGATCTGGCCGATCTGCATCTGCCGTTACGGCCCGGCGCCGACGGGCTGTTGTTCAACGGCCTGCTGGCGTGGCTCGGTCGGCACGGCCCTCTCGACCGGGATTATATTCGCGATCACACCCGCGGCTTCGATGAGGCCCTGGCCAGGGCTGAAGAGGACAGCGGTTCGCTGGCCGACCTGGCGCAACGCTGTGATCTGACCGAAGCGGATATCGAGACCTTCTTTCGCTGGTTCGCCGAGCGCCCGCGCACCGTGACCTTCTACTCCCAGGGTATCAACCAAAGCGCCACCGGCACTGACAAGTGCAACGCTATCATCAATTGCCATCTCGCCACCGGTCGGGTCGGCAAACCCGGTGCCTCGCCGTTTTCCATCACCGGCCAGCCCAATGCCATGGGCGGCCGTGAAGTGGGCGGGTTGGCCAACCAACTGGCCGCGCACATGGATTTCGCGCCGGATGACGTGGACCGGGTAAAGCGCTTCTGGAACGCCGCCAACATGGTCCGCGAGCCCGGCCTCAAGGCGGTGGAGTTATTCCAGGCGGTGGCCTCCGGGCGGATCAGGTTCCTCTGGATTCTCTCCACCAATCCGGTGGTCAGTTTACCCGAGGCGGACCGGGTACGTGACGCCCTGCGCCTTTGCCCCACGGTGGTGGTGTCCGAATGCATGGCCGACACTGATACCGTGCGGCTCGCCGATATCAAACTGCCGGCCTGCACCTGGGGCGAGAAGAACGGCACGGTGACCAATTCGGAACGCTGCATTTCCCGTCAGCGGCCTTTTCTGGAAGCACCGGGCGAGGCGCGCCCGGACTGGTGGGCGCTGGCGCAGGTGGGCCGGCGGCTCGGTTACGCCGACGCCTTCGGCTGGCGGCACCCGGCCCAGGTGTTCGCCGAGCACGCGGCGCTCTCCGGGTTCGAAAACGAAGGCCGCCGGGCGTTTGATATCAGCGGGCTGGCGGCGCTGGACCAAGCCGGCTATGACGCGATGGTGCCGGTGCGTTGGCCAGTGAACAGTCAATGGCCAACAGGGCGTAAGCGGTTGTTCGGCGACGGCGGTTTTACCACCGAAGACGGTCGCGCCCGCTTCGTGGCGGTCACCGCCAGGCTGCCCGAGGACGGGCCAGGTCCCGGTGAGATGATCATGAACACCGGCCGTATCCGTGATCAGTGGCACACCATGACCCGCACAGGTAAGGCTCGGCGCCTGCTTCAGCATATTGGCGAGCCCTTTGTCGCCCTGCACCCCGAGGACGCCCGCCGCCACCGCATCGGCGACGGCCAGCTGGCCAGCGTGGAGAACCGCCACGGCGCCGTCGTTATGCGCGCTCGTCTCACCACCGACCAGCGCCGCGGCGAACTGTTCGTGCCAATGCACTGGAGCAGTCCGTTTAGCGCCCGCGCACGCATGGGGGCCCTGGTGCAAGCCACCACCGACCCGCTGTCCGGCCAGCCGGAATCGAAAGTCACCCGGGTCCGGGTGGCGCCCTGCGCGGTGCGCTGGCAGGGCTTTCTGATGACCCGCGCCCGGCGCGACGACCCACGCTGTTTTTACTGGAGCTACAGCCCCTTGCCCCAGGGGCACCTGTTCGAGCTGGCCGGCCGCGACGACCCGAATCGCGCGCGCCGGCGCCTGGCCACCTTGATCCACGGCCCCGGTGATGCCGGCGACCTGCAGTGGCTGGAAATGCAGGACCCGCACATCGGACATTTCCGCCAGGCGGCGGTACGGAATGGCCGGCTGATGGGGGCTTTGTTCATTCATCCCAAAGGCGATCTGCCCGGCCGTGACTGGCTGATAGAGATGCTGCAACGGGACGCGCTGGAGGACACGGAACGGCGGGCGCTGCTTGGCGGCGAAGCGCCGGACGGCAGCGCCGAAAGCGGGCCGGTGGTGTGCGCCTGTTTTCAAGTTGGCGAGCCGGCCATCCGCGCACGTATCGAAGCCGGTGACAACAGCGTGGAGGCGCTGGGGCGGTCGCTTCAGTGCGGGACCAACTGCGGTTCCTGCATCCCCGAGTTGAAACACATTCTGGCCGGTTGACCGGGCCTCAAGGCAGGAGAGAAATCATGCTCACCGATCAGTTCAACCGACGCTTCACCTATTTGCGTCTCTCCATCACCGAGGTCTGCAATTACCGCTGTGAATATTGTCTGCCGCGAGGCTACCAGCGTGGCGAGGACGTGCCGGCGCCACTGAGCCTGGAAGAGATCGATACCCTGGTGCGCGCCTTCGCGCTCAGCGGCACCCGCAAGATTCGGCTCACCGGCGGTGAGCCGACGTTGCGCAAGGATCTGCCGGAAATTATCGCGCTGTGCAAACAGACACCGGGTATCCGCGAGGTGGTGATGACCACCAATGGTTACCGGCTGGCCCCGCGACTGGCGATGCTGAAGGACGCCGGTCTGGACCGTATCAACATCAGCGTGGACAGCCTGACGCCGGCGGTGTTCAAAATGATCACCGGCCATGACCGGCTGCAAGATGTGCTCGACGCGGTGGATAAAGCCTTGGCACTGGATATGCCGGTGAAACTGAACGCGGTATTGATGCGCCACTATAACGCCGACGAGCTGGCGCGTTTCACCGACTACCTGCGCCACCGTCCGGTGACCGCCCGCTTTATCGAGCTGATGGAAACCGGCGCTAACCGGGAGTTTTTCCGGCAGCAACACCGGCCCGCCCATCTTTTGGAGGACTGGCTGGCAACGCATGGATGGACGCCCCTGGTCCGCGGCGAGGACGATGGCCCGGCGCTGGAATTCGCTCATCCCTTCCATGCCGGGCGGGTCGGATTGATCCGGCCCTATAAGGAGGGATTCTGCGACGACTGCAACCGGCTGCGCGTTTCCTCGCTGGGGGATCTGCAACTGTGCTTGTTCTCGCACGGCGGCCTCCCGTTGCGCGATGCCTTGCGACACGATACCCCCGAGCAGTTGGCGCGGCGTTTGCACCAATTGGTGCTGGGCAAGAAAGCCGGCCATGGTTTGCACCGCCATGATCCGGGTGCCACCCGCCACCTCGCGATGATTGGAGGCTGATATGCACGAGCATTCCGGTGTGATCGGCGTGGTACTGGCCGGTGGTGGGTCCCGGCGCATGGGTCGCGATAAGGCGCTGCTTGAATGGCAGGGGCGACCGATCATAGCGTCGATCCGCGATCGTTTGCTGGCCGCCGGCTGCGCCACCGTGGTGATCAGCCGCGATGCGCCAGGCTGTGTCGCGGACCATTTCCCCGGGTTAGGGCCGCTGGCCGGTATCCACGCGGTGGTGCGCCGCTGCCCGGCGCGGGGTTATCTGGTGGCACCGGTGGACATGCCGCTGATGCCCCCCGCGTTGTTCGCCGGTCTTATCACCGCCGGTCTTGAGCACGGCTACTGCTATTACCGACGCTCATTCTTGCCTTGCTACTTGCACGGTGAGGCCGGGCTGGAAGCGTTATTGGCGCTCCGTCTTTCCCGCGGTGAGCGGTCGCTGGCCGGCGCGTTACGGGCCTTGGCGGCAAGAGCCCTGGACGGCGGCGACGAACGACTTTTTCTCAACGCCAATACACCGGACAACTGGCGTATGGCCAATGCTTTCAAGGAGGCCGGCTCATGACTCTGGCAGCGCAGAATCCTCTCAATATCGCGGTGCTGACCGTATCCGACAGCCGCTCCCTGGCCGAGGATACGTCCGGCGATTTGCTGTGTTCGCGGCTGCTGGGTGGCGGCCACCGTAACGCCGACCGACGATTGGTGGTGGACGATATCTATCTGATCCGCGCCGAGGTGTCACGCTGGATCGCCGACCCGGCCATCCAGGTGGTGCTGATCACCGGCGGCACCGGTTTCAGCGGACGCGACAGTACCCCGGAGGCGGTGCAAGTGCTGTTCGACAAAGCCGTGGACGGCTTCGGGGAATTGTTCCGGGCGCTCTCGCTGGAGGAGATCGGCACGTCCACCCTCCAGTCCCGCTGCGTGGCGGGTCTGGCTAACGGCACCCTGTTGGTGTGCCTGCCCGGCAGCACCAATGCCTGTCGGCTGGCCTGGGACCGAATCCTGGTGGAGCAACTGAACGCCACCCATCGGCCCTGCAATTTCGTCCCGCACCTGAAGGGCACGGGCCCCGCCTGCGACAGCCGAGAGACCCACCAAGGAGGGGCTGTCCATGTCGCTGACACACACTGACCCGAGAGGCCGCGCACGCATGGTTGATGTATCCGCCAAGACCGACAGTGCCCGGGAGGCCCGCGCCAGCGGCCGCGTGCGCGCGGCGCCGGCCACCCTGGTATTAATCCGCGATAACGCTTTGAAAAAAGGCGACGTGCTGGCGGTGGCGCGCATCGCCGCGATCCAGGCGGCAAAAAAATGCTGGGAGCTGATTCCACTTTGCCACCCGCTCCCGCTCAGTGGCGTGGACGTCGAATTCGAGCTCGACCAGAACGCCGGCCTCATCCATATCCAAGCCTGGTGCAAAACCAATGCGCCCACCGGGGTGGAAATGGAAGCGCTCACCGCCGTATCGCTGGCCGGCCTGACGCTCTACGACATGTGCAAGGCGGTGGACCGTGGTATCTCTATCGAGGCGGTCCGCCTGGAGACCAAAAGCGGCGGCGTGAGCGGCGACTGGCATCGGGAGACGGAGGCATGATTCGCATACGGTTCTTTGCCCGCCTGCGGGAGGCGCTGGGCTGCGACGTTCTGGATCTGTGCCCGCCGTCCCGGTCCCCGTTGTCGGTGGCGGGGCTGCGCCGGCATCTGATTCATGAATACCCGCACTGGGCGGCGCATCTGGATAGTCGCTTGCTGAGCGCCGTGAACCAGGACATGGCCAACGGCCAGACACCGGTCCGCGACGGAGACGAAGTGGCGTTCTTTCCGCCGGTGACGGGAGGCTAGATGATCTCGGTGCAGCAACGCGACTTCGATGTGGGCGAGCAGTACCTGCGGCTTTGCCAGCAGGCCGGCGACGCCGGCGCGGTGGTCTTTTTCGTTGGCCGGGTACGCGGTGGGGGCGGCGCGGTGCGGGCGCTGGAACTGGAGCATTATCCTGGAATGTGCGAGCGCCGACTGCAGGAGATGGTCGACGAAACCCGACGGCGCTGGGCCTGCCACGCGGTGCGCCTGATACACCGGGTCGGCCGTCTCGCCGCCGGTGAGCAAATTGTGTTCCTGGCGGTGGCCGGTCGTCACCGCGCCGAGGCGTTCGAGGCGGCGCATTTTCTCATCGACCAGTTAAAAACCCGAGCCCCGTTCTGGAAGAAAGAACACGGCTTGGAAGGCGACCGCTGGCTTGACCCTCACGCCAAGGATGTTCGCGCCGCCGGCCGCTGGTACAACGATACGGTGATGCTCTGAGATGGGTGGCCAGAGCGGGGCGGGCGGTGGTCGCTGGCGGCTGACGTTGCTACTGACGATGCTGTTGCTGTCGGCACCGGCCACGTCACGGGGCGGCGCCGAGCTGCGAATCGCCTGTGCCAGCAATTTTTACCCGACCCTGCAACGGTTGGCCCTGCTGTTTCAGAATCGCCATCCGGAGGCGCACCTGGAACTGATCAGCGGCGCCTCCGGACAGCTCTACCAGCAGATCCGCCATGGCGCGCCCTACCATTTGTTTCTGTCCGCCGACCGCGCCTACCCGGCGGCGCTGCACCGCGATCATTACGGTGATGAACCACGCATCTACGCCCTCGGCCGGTTGGCACTCTGGGATCCGCGCGGTGTTGGCCTGAACGTTGGGCGACCGCTTACCGTGGCCATCGCCAATCCCGCCACGGCGCCCTATGGCCGCGCGGCCGAAGCGGTGCTCGACCGCTACCGCGATCAGCAGCCCGCGTTGCGCTGGCGCGCCGTGGTCGCCGCTAACGTGAGCCAGGCCACTCAGTTGGTGGACAGTGGCAACGCGGATCTGGGCCTGGTGGCGCTGAGCCTGGTCCAGGACCGGCGGGGCGAATATCGACCGATACCCGTGGACTGGTACCGGCCGCTGGTGCAGCAGGGGATGGTGCTCGACACCGGCAACCATCAGGCGAAAGCCTTTATGGCGTTTCTGCTTTCCGGGCAGGCCGGCCGGGTGATCCGTGCCGACGGTTACGCGTTGCCGGGAGGGGACGATGCCGTGGCTCGATAGCGGTGACGCTCAGGCCCTGCTTCTGACGGTCAAGCTGGCCGCCGTCACCACCGCCATTCTGATCACTCTGTGCCTGCCCCTGGTCTGGCTGCTGGTGTGCCGTGATCCACGCGGGCGTGGCCTGATCCAGGCACTGGTGATGCTGCCACTGGTGCTGCCGCCCACGGTGCTCGGCTACTACCTGCTGGTGGCTTTCTCACCCGTTCATCCGCCGGGTTCGCTGCTGGCGCGCCTGTTCGATCGGCAACTGGCGTTCAGCTTCACGGGCATCCTGATCGGCTCTCTGATTTACAGCCTGCCGTTTGCCTTCCGCCCTTTGGAAGCGGCACTGCAGCAAAACGGTCCTCATCTCGACGAAGCGGGCAGGGTGCTCGGCTTTCCCGGCTGGTACCGGTTTCTATTCATCGTCATTCCCGGCATCCGGCCGGCGCTGGTCAGTGCTGCCTTACTTTGCTTCGCCCATACGCTCGGCGAGTTCGGCGTGGTGCTGATGATCGGCGGCAATATTCCCGGTGAAACCCGGTTGCTGTCGGTGGCCCTGTTCGAGCATGTCGAGCAGATGAACTACCAGAGTGCCAACCGGCTGGCTCTGACCATGATGGTGATCGCCGTGGTCACGGTGTTGGTGTCGCAATGGAGTGGCCGCCATGATCGATTTTGACGTCCAACTGACATCGCCGCTGTGTTTGCGTGCCCGGGTCCGGGCGTGGAGCGGCTGGCTGGGGCTGCTGGGGCGTTCCGGGGTGGGTAAAAGCACGCTGCTGCGGGCCCTCGCCGGTCTTAACCCGGACGCTGGCGGGTTGCGTCTGAACGGCCGGACGGTGACACCGGCGTTGCTGGCCCGGCGGGTATCGCTGGTGTCACAGACACCGGCTCTGATCGACCATTGGACGGTGGCCCGGCACCTGCGGCGGGTGGCGTGCCAACATCGGACCACCGGCCTGGCCGGCGACCTGGTCCATTATCTCGGCATCAATGAACTGCACGCGTTGCATCCGCCGCGGTTGAGTGGCGGCCAGCGCCGCAGAGTGGCGCTGGCGCTGGCGCTACTGCGCCGACCCCGCCTGTTGCTGCTGGATGAACCTTTCTCCGCCCTTGACGGTGACAGCCGCCGTCTTCTCTACCCCGGTTTACAGGCGCTCACCCGACGACTTGATTGTGATGTGGTGCTGGTCGCCCATCAGATCGATGACATTGCCAGGCTTTGCGATCAGGTGGCGATTCTGGAGCCCGGCGGGGTGTCTTATTGCGGCGCCTTGTTACCGGGCCTGCGCCAATACCAGGGAGAGGCGTCGCCCTGCTCCGTACTGCAAGGGACGGCGCTGTCCTCCGAGGCGGGAGATGGCCTGCTACCGGTGGCCTTCGGCGAGCGCACCCTTTGGGTGCGCACACCGCGTCTGCCGACCGCGGGCAGGCCGGTGCGCCTGCTGGTGCACGCCGACGACGTGGCGCTGAGCGCCGACAAACTCGACGGCGTCAGTTTGATGAACCAGCTGCCAGCGCGCATCACCGCGCTCACGGTTCAGGCGTCCGGGGTGCTGGTGGAATGCCTTTGCCAGAAGCAGTCGATCCAGGCGCGCATCACGGCGCGTAGCCAGGCCCGCCTCGGGTTGCGGGAGGGCAGCCGGGTGGTACTGCTGTTCAAGGCATCGGCGGTGTCGTTGCTCACGGCGTGACCCCCATAAAAAAGGCCGCCTGGGGGAAGGCGGCCTGGGGTTCCTTCAAATGCCTGAAGGAAGGGGGATGCGCGTTGCGTGACGTCCTGGGGGAGACGTTGACCGTCCGTGGCCAGCAACGCAATGACACTGTGCCACGATCCCGGCCCGCCGTGTGTAAAACAGCTTTAAATGTGTGCGCCCGCTCGCCTTTCCTGTCCACGCTGAGACCTGCTTCACAAAGCCTTCATGGGTGACCTCCGAGACTTGTACAACAAAGCCGGTTTGTACAGCTTCGGGCCCGACGGAAGGAGGCATCATGGGGCGGTTTCCAGACAACGAGGATCAGCGGATTCCAGTGGGCATCAGTGCCTGCCTGATGGGGCGTGAGGTGCGCCACGACGGCGGTCATAAGCATTCCCGCTACTGTACCGGGGTGCTGTCACGCTATTTCCGGTTCCGCTCCCTGTGCCCGGAAATGGGCGCCGGCCTGTCCACGCCCCGGCCTGCCATGCATCTGGTGGATACCGATGACGGCGTTCGTCTCAAGGCGACCCGCGGCGACCGGGATTTCACCGATTTGATGGATGGCTTCGTCACGGACACCGTGGAGCGGCTGGGCGACCTGCGCGGGTTCGTGCTGATGGCGAAGTCGCCGAGTTGCGGCATGGAGCGCATTCGCGTCTATCGGGAAGACGGCGAGGTGGCCCGGCGCGACGCCAGCGGGCTATTCGCGGCGGCGTTGATGGCGCGCTTTCCGTTGATGCCGGTGGAGGAAGAGGGGCGTCTCAACGATGACCGGCTGCGCGAGAACTTCGTGGAGCGGGTGTTCGTGTACGACGACTGGTGCCGGCTCAACGAGCGTCACGGCGGTCTGACCGCCAAGGGCCTGATCGACTTTCACAGCCGTCATAAATTTCAGCTTCTGGCCCATTGCCAGGCCACCTACCGGCGGCTCGGTCCGCTGCTGGCCGATCTCAAAAAGCGGCCGTTGGACGACATCGCCGACGACTATATCCACGCCTTTATGCCCGCCATGGCCAAGCGCATTTCGCCAGGCGCCCACGTCAACACCATGCTGCACCTGATGGGGTTTCTGCGCGACGAGCTGGGTGAACAGGACCGGGCCTCCATCCACGAACAGATCGACGCCTACCTGCGCAACGAGGTGCCGCTGGTGGTGCCGATGACCCTGTTGCGTGCCGCCCAAAGCAAGGTGGAGCAGCCCTATCTGGCGACCCAGCAGTACCTGCGGCCGTACCCGGATGCGCTGGGCCTGCGGAACCGGGTATGACGCCGCCATGAACCCCTCCGACGACGGTTACAGCATTCAGGCGGTGAGCCGGCGAACCGGCGTGCACCCGGTGACGTTACGCGCCTGGGAGCGTCGCTACGGACTGATCCGCCCGGCGCGTACCGAACGCGGGCACCGCCGCTATAGCGACGGGGATCTGGCGGTCATCGAGCGGATTTTGTCCTGGCTGGATCGGGGGCTGCCGATCAGTCAGGTGCGTCCGCTGCTGGAGCAGGACGGCACGTCGGTGACCGCGGTGGAAGGCCCGTGGCGGGCGGCCATGGACGAGGCGCTGCAGGCTCTGGACCGCTTGAACGTGCGTCGGCTCGAGCAGTTGTTCCAGCGGCTCACCGCCGATTACCCGCTGGCCCGTGTGGTCACGGGATTTTGCGACCCGTTGCGCGATCATCTGCGCGCGCTGCCGGGCCAGGGCGCGTCGCAGGCGCTCCTTGACACGTTTCTGCGGCAGAAGCTGGCGGGCCGGTTGCTGGCCCGGGCTCCGGGCCGCCGGGAACGCGCCTGGCTGGTGATGGCGGTGGGCGACCCGCTGCCGGCGCTGATCCAGTCGGCGGTGGCGGATCGGCCGGTGTGGTGCCTGGAAACGCCGGTGGCCTGGCCGGCGTTGCCCCCCTGGCTGGCGGACTCGCGCCTGGCAGGCGTGGTTTGGATGCTCGGCGAGCGTCCGTCCCGCCGCCAGATCGCCCAATTGTGGCCTCGGCAGGAGCCCGAGGGCACTTTTCTGTGCGCCGGGCCGGCGCTGGCCGGTGAGCCACCCTTGCCGGCCTGGCTACGGTGCCGGCCAGGCGGCTACCAGGCGGTGGTTAAAGAAATGGACGACGCCGATTCGACGGCTCAACAGCAAGGAGAACAGGGTGCGACTGGTTTGGTTTCGTAATGATCTGCGCTGTCACGGGCACACGCCGCTGACCCAGGCGCTGGCCGGCGGTGACGCGGTGACCGCGGTGTATGTGCTTTGCCCGGATCAGTGGGACGCCCACGGCGTGGCGCCGGCGCGCCGCTGGTTCGTCTTGCGCAGTCTTCTGGAACTGGGCGAGGCCCTGGCGGAGCGCGGCGTCGACCTGCACGTTCTTGAGGGTGGCGATTTCAACGGCGGCGTCACCGCCCTGGACACCTTAGTGGCCGAGCAGGGCGTCACCGAGGTGTTCTGCAACCGGGAGTATCCGCTCAACGAACTGAACCGGGACCGGGCCGTGGCCCGGCGCCTGGAGGACCGGGGCGTGCGCATCCACGGCTTCGATGACGGCGTGCTGGTGCCGCCGAGAGCGCTGCATACCGGCAAGGGCACGCCTTACACCGTGTTCACCGCCTATAAAAAGCGCTGGGACGTGTGGATGGACGATCTTCAGCCCGAGGCGGTGCCGGCGCCGGATTGGCCGGGCGGGGAGGGGCGTCTTATCGGTCGCGAGCGAGTGGAGCGGGCGCTGGACTCCCTGTCCGCGCCGGAGTCGGTCACCGCCCTGTGGCATCCCGGCGAGGCGGCCGCGCGCGGCCAGTTGAAGGATTTCGTCGAGCAGTATCTGGGCGAATACAAAACCCGGCGGGACTTCCCCGCCGAGCCCGGCACCAGCGGTCTGTCGGCGGCGTTGTCGGCGGGCACGCTGGCGCCGCTGGACGCCTATCTGGCGGCGCGGCCGGCCCTGCAGGACGCCGCCGCCCGGGAGGGCGCGGCCACCTGGATCGGTGAGCTGGCCTGGCGGGACTTCTACCGGCAGATCATGCACCGTTTTCCGTCTCTGGCCACCGGCGCGCCGTTCCGGCCCGAAACCGCGCTGTTGCAGTGGAACGACAACGAAGAGCATTTCCAGGCCTGGTGCGAGGGGCGCACCGGCTACCCGCTGGTGGACGCCGCCATGCGTCAGTTGGTGCAAACCGGCTGGATGCACAACCGCCTGCGCATGCTTACCGCCATGTTCCTGACCAAGCATTTGTTTATCGACTGGCGCAAGGGCGAGCGCTTCTTCATGGCGCACCTGGTGGACGGTGATTTCGCCGCCAACAACGGCGGCTGGCAGTGGAGCGCCTCCACCGGCACCGACGCGGCCCCGTATTTCCGTGTGTTCAGCCCGGTACGCCAGAGCCACCGGTTCGACCCCGAGGGCCGCTTTATCGCCCGCTATGTGCCGGAACTGGCCGAGGCCGACGACAAGACCATTCATGAACCCTGGAAGCAGCCTTTGATGACGCCGGATTACCCCACCACGATCGTCGCCCACCAGGGCGTTAAACAGCGGGTGGAGAGCGCCTTCCGCGCCGCCCGCGACGCCTGGAAACAGCAGAACGGAGATGCCTCTTGAGCCAGCGTATCGCGATTGTCGGCGGCGGCATCGCCGGTCTCACCGCCGCCTGGTATTTAAGCCGTGACCATGAGGTGGAGGTGTTCGAGGCCGAGCCCCGGCTGGGCGGCCACACCTTCACCGTGGACGTGCGACGCGAGCATGGTGATTACGCCGTGGACATGGGCTTCATCGTCTTCAACGACCGCACCTACCCCAGGTTCGAGGCGTTGTTGGCGGAACTGGGCATCGGCCGTCAGCCCACCGCCATGGGGTTCGCCGTCACCGACGCGCAAACCGACGTGGAGTATTGCGGTGACGGCCTGGGCGGTTTTTTCGGGCGCCGCCGCAACCTCCTGGACCCGGGGCACTGGGCACTGCTGCGCGATATTCTGCGCTTCAACCAGCAGGCGCCGGCCTTGCTGGACAGCGACGCCGGCGAGCAGCCCCTGGGGGCCTATTTGAACGAACAGGGTTATGGCGAGCGCTTCCGACGGCATTATATTTTGCCCATGGGCGGTGCCATCTGGTCCTGCTCTCTGGCGCAGATGGAGGCCTTCCCGGCCAAATTCTTCGTGCGCTTTTTCATCAATCACGGATTGCTGGCGCTGCGCAACCGGCCCCAATGGTATGTGGTGCCGGGCGGCTCCAGCCGCTACGTCGAAGCGTTGCGCGACGCCTGCGGCGCCCGTTTCCACACCGCCACGCCGGTGACCGGGGTGCGCCGCGACAGCGAGGGCGTGACGGTGGAGACCGGTGGCGACAGCCGGCGCTTCGATCAGGTGGTGATGGCCTGCCACAGCGATCAGACTCTGGCGTTGCTGGCCGACGCCGACCCGCGCGAGCGGGACTGTCTGGCGGACCTGCGCTACCAGGCCAACGATGTGGTGCTGCACACGGACACGGCGATGCTGCCCAAGCGCCGCCGGGTGTGGTCGAGCTGGAACGCCTTGCTGGGCCGCAGCGACGACGCGGAGCCGGTACAGGTGACGTACAACATGAATATTCTGCAGGGCTTTACGGCGCCGGAAACCTTCTGTGTGACGCTCAATGCCGGTGACCGCATCCGCCCGGAAACGGTGATTCGCCGCGAGGTGTTTTACCATCCGCTGTTCACCACCGAAGGCCTGCTCGCCCGCGAGCGCCTGCTGGCCGGCAATGGCGATAACCGCACCTGGTTCTGCGGCGCTTGGTGCCGCAACGGTTTCCACGAAGACGGCGTGGTCTCGGCGTTGGATGTGGTGGAAGGCATCGGCCGCGCCCAGGGCGGCGGCCAGGGAGCGGCGCCGTGATTCCCCGTTTCGCACTCGCCACCGGCCAGGTCTGGCATCAGCGCCATACCCCCATGCGCCATGCTTTCCGCTATCCCCTGTGGCTGGTGTGGTGCGATGTGGACGCGCCGGACCAGATGCTGGATCGTCAGCGCTTTTGGGGCCGCCGCTGGCGCCCGGTGACGTTCCGCGACCGGGATTTCATCGATGCCGATAGCCGAGCGCTGGGTGACAAGGTGCGCGACCGGGCCGCCGAGGCCGGCCTGGACTGGGGCGCCGGGCGGGTGTTCATGCTCGGGCAGTGGCGCACCTTCGGCATGCTGTTCAATCCTCTGGTGTTGTACTTCCACTTCCCGGACGGCGCGGAGCGTCCCGCCTCGATGCTGGCGGAGGTGCGCAACACCCCCTGGCATGAACGTCATATCTACGCCCTGACTCTCAGCCAGGGGCCGGGGCCGCAAACCGTGGCCCATGAAAAGACCTTCCATGTGTCGCCCTTCCTACCCTTGGGTTTGCGCTATCACTGGTATCTTCACGCCTTATTTCCCGATCTCCGCCTAACGTTGGAGGATCGGGACGGTGATCAATTGGTGTTCGCCGCCGGTTTGAAAATGCATATGGCGGAGGCGAGCGCCCCCGCCATGGCCCGGGTGATCCGCCGATTCGGCGCGCAGAGCGTGAAAACCGTGGCGGGCATCTACTGGCAGGCCTGGAAGCTATGGCGCAAGGGCGCCCGGTTCCACGCCCATCCGGGTAAAGAGAAGCAAGGTAATGGGGAGAACACTCATGATGGACGGTGATAAGGCGCTGGTGGGTCAGCGCCCGTCCTGGGCGCAGAGTCTGGCCCGTCGGCTGGTTCAGGGGCACCTGGCGAAAATGCCCAAGGGAGGCGTGGTGCTGCATGAGCCCGACGGCGAGACCGTGTCCATCGGCGAGGTGGCGGCCGAAGGGGCCGCCGAGATCCGTATCCATGATTGGGACAGCTACCGGCAGATGATGACCGGCGGCGCCCTGGGTGCCGCGGAAGCCTATATGGACGGGGCCTGGGACAGCCCGGATCTGGTCGCGGTGGTACGTTTCTTCGCCGCCAATGTGGAAGCCATGCAAGCTCTGGAGGGCGCCGCCGCCTGGCTGGCCAAGCCCGCCCTCAAAGCGCTGCACGCCATGAACCGTAATTCCTTGAACGGTTCGCGCCGCAACATCGCCGCCCACTACGACCTGGGCAACGATTTTTTTGCCCTGTTCCTGGACCGGCACATGATGTATTCCAGTGCCATCTACCCCAGCCCGGAGGCGGACCTGGAAGCCGCGGCCACCCATAAGCTGGACCTGATCTGTCAGCGGCTGCGCTTGGCGCCGGACATGGAGCTTCTGGAAATTGGCACCGGCTGGGGCGGTCTGGCCGTGCACGCGGCTCGCCATTACGGGGTGCGCGTGACCACCACTACCATTTCCCGGGAGCAGGCCCGCCATGCCCGCGAACAAGTTCGCGAAGCCGGTCTGTCCGACCGTATTCAGGTGCTCGAAAAGGATTATCGGGAATTGCAGGGGCGCTACGACCGTATCGTTTCCGTGGAGATGATCGAAGCGGTGGGCCACCAGTTTCTGGACGAATATTTCCGGGTGCTCAACAAGCGCCTGAAGCCGGAAGGCCTGCTGCTGTTGCAGGCCATCACGGTGCCGGACCAGCGTTACGAATACGCCCGTGACAATGTGGACTTTATCAAACGCTATATCTTCCCCGGTGGCTTCCTGCCCTCAGTGACGGTGATGTGCCAGGCGCTGCGTAAAAACACCGCGCTGATGCCGGTGGGCCTTGAGGATATCGGCGCCCATTACGCCAAAACCCTCGAGGACTGGCGCGCCCGGTTCATCAATGCTCTGCCGCGAATCCGCGAGCTGGGTTTCGACGAGCGTTTCTGCAGAATGTGGGACTACTACCTTTGCTATTGCCAGGGTGCCTTCATGGAGCGCGCCATCAGCACCGTGCATCTGCTCGCCGCGGGTCCGGATTACCGGGGCGGGGAGGGCTTGAATACCGCCGGCCCGGCGCCCACATAATACAATAAGGCTGTCGCTTTTGGTCATGGTCAGCGTCCTGCTAAGACCAATATGGTATGATCCCGACACCGAGACCAAAGTGGTATCCTGAACAGCAGGTGCCTCAAGCGATTGATATTCCCCTTATCCTGGGGTGGTGACGCCGTATGACAGCACAGGCCCAAGAGATCGTGCGCGCCCATTTGGCGGGCGCTAACGAGCAATCCGAACTCACCGACGATCAGCGTGCACTGTACCGTCAGCGCATTAAAGAACGGTTACAGGCCCGCGACGCCGTGATGGTGGCCCACTATTACACCGACCCCGAGATCCAGGCCCTGGCCGAGGAGACCGGCGGCTGCGTGGCGGATTCCCTGGAGATGGCCCGCTTCGGCCGTGACCACCCGGCCAGTACCCTGATCGTGGCCGGCGTGCGTTTCATGGGTGAGACCGCCAAGATTCTGAGCCCGGAGAAACGGGTCTTCATGCCGACCCTGGAAGCCACTTGCTCGCTGGATATCGGTTGCCCGGAGGAGGAATTCGCCGCCTTCTGCGATCAGCATCCGGACCGCACCGTGGTGGTGTACGCCAATACCTCGGCGGCGGTGAAGGCGCGCGCGGACTTGGTGGTGACGTCGTCGATCGCGGTGGAGCTGATCGAATACCTGGATCAGCGCAACGAGAAGATCCTGTGGGCGCCGGACAAACATCTGGGGCATTACGTGCGCGATAAAACCGGCGCCGACGTGCTCTGCTGGGACGGTGCCTGCATTGTCCATGAAGAGTTCAAGGCCCAGGGTCTGGAAGATCTCAAGGCCGCCTATCCCGGGGCGGCAGTGCTGGTGCACCCGGAATCCCCGGCGCCGGTGGTGGCGATGGCGGATGTGGTCGGCTCCACCTCGCAGTTGATCAAGGCCGCCCAGGAGATGGACAACCAGACGTTTATCGTCGCCACCGACAAGGGCATCTTCTACAAGATGCGGCAATTGGCGCCGCACAAGACCTTCGTGGAAGCGCCCACCGCCGGCAGCGGCGCGACGTGCCGCAGCTGCGCCCATTGCCCGTGGATGGCCATGAACGGCCTGGAAAACACCCTGGCGGTGCTGGAAGACGACAACGGCTGCGGGCAGGAAATCTTCGTCGACCCGACCCTGGCCGCCAAGGCCATGAAACCGCTGGACCGTATGCTTGAGTTCGGCGCCCGTCTCAAACCCTGATCCGCCGGGGCGCCGTTCCGGGCGCCCCTAGAATTCCTCCGAGGACAGCCGCTCCATTTCGTCCATGCGCGCACTCAGCTTGCTGCGCAGGGCGAACTGGCCGTCGGCTTCGTCCAGGGCGAAACGCATCTGCCGCAGGGCGGCTTGATCCTGACCGGTGAGAAACAGCACCTCGGCCCGGGCCCGGTGTGCGCGAGCGTTCTGGTCGCTGTTGCCCCAGGCGTCGGCGGCCAGTGACCACAGCATCGGGTCGTTGGGGCGTTGCAACAGCAGCGGCTCCAGCAGGGGCGCCGCTTGCTCCGGTTGTTTGCTCAGCAAGTAGGCGCGTGCGGTTATCACCGAGGCGGCGTAGTCCTTGGGATTGATGGTGAGCACGTCCTTGCCGCGCTGGATCACGTCCGGGTAGCGGCCCTGGTCCATATCCACTTCCATCAGACCGAGCTGAAACCAGATCTGATCCGGGTGCGCGTCCGCCAGTTCGGTCAGCGCGCGGCGGGCGTCGTCGTAACGGTCCGCCTTCAGGTCGGTGAGGGCAAGCCCGTAACGGGCGGCTTGCTTCTGGACCCCGTCGCCGGCGTCCAGGCGCCGGCCGAAGTAATCCCGGGCGCGTTCCTGGCCGTCGAAATAACGGGCCTGGATACGCGCGCGTACCAGTTCAAAGGAGGGTGTCGGCTGCGCCGGCGGGGCGCTTAGTGAGCGCGCCCGGGCTCGGGAGTCGGCGACCCGCTCGGCGGTGAGCGGGTGAGTGAGCAGGAACTCCGGCGGGTCGCCGGAATAGCGTTGTTGTTCCAGCATGCGCTCGAAGAAACGCGGCATGGCGGTGGGGTCCATGCCGGCGGCGGCGAGAATCTGCATGCCGACCCGATCCGCCTCGTATTCGTTATGGCGGGAGTAGGCCAGCTGCGCCTGAATCGACGCCGCCTGGGTGGCGGCGATGCCCGCCATGCCGGCCTCGCCGCTGCCGGCGATGGCCAGGGCGATGCTCGCCAGCATGGCGGCCAATACCGCCGGGCCGCGCCGTTTCGAATCCATATAGCGGCGGGTGAAGTGGCGCTGGCTGACGTGGGCGATTTCGTGGGCGACCACGCTGGCCACCTCGTCTTCGCTGGCGGCGTTCAGGAACAAGCCGGCGTTCAGGCCGATCACCCCGCCGGGTACCGCGAATGCGTTGATGGCGGCGCTGTTGATCACCACGATGGCCAGATCCGGTTCGTTCAGCTCGCTGAAGGACGCCAGCCGGTAGACCAGGTGTTCCGCGTATTCCTGGACCAGCGGATCCTCCATGATTGGTGTCTGGCCGCGCAGATCGCGCAGCCAGCCTCTTCCGAGCCGGTATTCCTGCTCGGCGGAAATGATCGCCACGGTGGGATCGCCCAGCTCCGGGAGATCCTGTTGTTGGGCCTGGCCCAAACCCGCGCCCAGGCACAGCAAGGCGACCAGGGCGGCGCGCGCGGCAGCGATCACAGTGAACTCTCCTCAACGATTAACATTTTACGTGTCAACATGACCCCGTGGCGTTCTGATAATACGGTCAGGTGCCCTATAATGACCGCCCATGCGAACGGATCACACCATGGATATCAAATATCTGGATGCCCGCGGTCTGAATTGCCCGCTGCCTTTGCTGAAAACCCGGCAGGCGCTACGCGGCCTGCGGGCCGGCGCCTTGCTGGAGGTCACCGCCACCGACGCCGGGTCGGCCCGGGACATCCCCGAATATCTTCGACAGTCTTCCCATGAGCTGGTTCGCCGTGAGCAGGACGAGCGGGAATTCCGTTTTCTCATTCGTTGTGGCGACTAGGCCCGAGGTTCTCCGATGCTGAATGTGCTCAAAGGCTGGTTCAATGCCTGGTTCTCCGACGAGGAAGCGGTGTACCTGCTGTTTCTGCTGTTGGCGGGTTTCGCCGTGGTGTTGCTGTTCGGGGGCATTCTGGCGCCGGTGCTGGCGGCGCTGGTGGTCGCCTATCTGATGCAGGGCCTGGTCACCGCCCTGAATCGTTATCGGGTGCCGCCGGTGCTTTCCGTGAATCTGGTTTTCCTGGTGTTTCTGGCCGCCCTGGTGGCCATGCTGGTGGTATTGATGCCGCTGCTGTGGCGACAGACCGTGCTGCTGGTACGCGATCAGTTGCCGGACATTCTGCGCACCACCGAGACCTGGTTGCGCAGCCTGCCGGAACGCTATCCGGAAATGATTTCCATGGAGCAGGTGAACACCCTGGTGACCATCGCCCAGCGGGAGCTGGCGCAGCTGGGCCAGTCCGTGCTCACCCTGTCGTTGTCCTCGATTCCCAACATGCTGGAAATCCTGGTGTTCCTGGTGCTGCTGCCCCTGCTGGTGTTCTTCTTTCTCAAGGACCGCGCGAAGCTGGTGGACTGGGTGTTGGGCTTTCTGCCGGAAAGGCGGCGTATCCTGTCCCACGTCTGGCAGGAAATGGACCAGCAGATCGCCAATTATGTGCGCGGTAAGGCGGTGGAAATCCTGCTGGTGGGGTCGGTGACCTTTCTGGCGTTCCTGGTGCTGGGCATGAACTACGCGGTGTTGCTGGCGGTGCTGGTGGGGTTGTCGGTGCTGATCCCTTACATCGGCGCCACCATCGTCACGGTGCCGGTGGCGGCGGTGGCCTATCTACAGTTCGGCTGGGGGGGCGACTTCGCCCTGGTGATGGTGGTTTACGGCGTGATTCAGTTCATCGACGGCAATATCCTGGTGCCGTTGCTGTTCTCCGAGGCGGTCAACCTGCACCCGGTGGCGATCATCACCGCGATTCTGTTCTTCGGTGGTGTGTGGGGCTTTTGGGGTATCTTCTTCGCCATCCCGCTGGCCACGCTGCTCAAGGCGGTGATCAATGCGTGGCCGCGGCGGGGCGAGGATTGGCGATTGCCGGCGGCGGAATCGGCGGGGGAATAAAGTCAGAGGCCGTGGACGGCGTCCAGGACGTCCTCGGCGTGGCCTTTCACCTTGACCTTGCGCCAGATGTCGCGCACCACGCCGTCCTCGTCGATCAGGAAGGTGCTGCGCTCAATGCCCTCGAATTCCTTGCCGTACATCTTCTTCAGCTTGATCACGTCGAACAGGCGGCAGACGGCTTCGTCCTCGTCGCTGATCAGTTCGAACGGAAATTCCTGCTTGGCCTTGAAGTTCTCGTGGCGGCGCAGGGAATCCTTGGACACGCCCAGGATCTCGCAGTTGGCCTCCTGGAAGTTGGGGTACAGGTCACGGAAGTTCTGGCCCTCCGTGGTGCAGCCCGGGGTGCTGTCCTTGGGATAGAAATACAATACCACTTTCTTGCCCTTGAGGGCGGAGAGAGTGATGGTGGTGTCACTGGTGGCCGGGGCGGTGAAGTCCGGCGCCGGCTGTCCTTCTTTGATCGTCATGGTTATCTCCTGCTACTGCCTTATGGCGGTCTCGGGGCCGCCAGCGGCACAGCTTACCGGGCCGGGCAACGCTTGTCCGCCCTCCGGGCGGGGTTTACCATAGCGCTCCATTAATCAAGGCGTCGAAAGCGTTTAAGAGGAAGCGGCATGATTCGCGGCAGCATCGTGGCAATGGTAACCCCCATGCGCGAAGACGGATCGGTGGACTGGGAGCGTCTGCGCGGTCTGGTCAACTGGCATGTGGAGCAGGGCACCCATGGGATCGTGGCGGTGGGCACCACCGGTGAATCCGCCACCCTGGGCTTCGAGGAACACGACAGCGTGGTCCGCGAGATCGTGGCGGTGGCCGACAAACGTATTCCGGTGATCGCCGGCACCGGCGCCAACAGCACCGAGGAAGCGATCCGCCTTACCCGTGACGCCAAGCGTGACGGCGCCGACGCCTGCCTGCTGGTGACCCCGTACTATAACAAGCCGCCCCAGGAAGGCCTTTATCAGCACTTCCTGGCCGTGGCCCGGGCGGTGGATATTCCGCAGATTCTCTACAACGTGCCCGGCCGCACCGCCTGCGACCTGCTGCCGGAAACCGTGGAGCGCCTCGCCAAGGTGCCGAACATCGTCGGCATCAAGGAAGCCACCGGTAACCTGGAGCGCGCCCGCGAGATCCGCGAGCGTTGCGGCGACGATTTTCTGATCTACTCCGGCGACGACGCCACCGCTCTGGAACTGATTCTGGCCGGCGGCGACGGCGACATCTCGGTGACCGCCAATGTGGTGCCGGCGAAGATGGCCGCCATGTGCCAGGCGGCGGTGGACGGCGACGTGGACCGTGCCCGCGCTCTCAATGCGGAACTGGAACCCCTCCACCGTGATCTATTCCTGGAAGCCAACCCGATTCCGGTGAAATGGGCCCTGTATGAAATGGGTCTGATCGACAACGGTATCCGTTTGCCGTTGGTTCATTTGTCGGAGGCCGCCCAGCCACGCTTGCGCGAAACCCTGCGTAGCTGCGGTCTCCTGGAGGGATAATGCATCGTCGTTTGATTGTGGCCGGCGCCGTGGCGCTGAGCCTGGCCGGTTGCGGCCTGATTCCGGATAACAGCCTGCGCTACCGTGAGGCGCAAGTGCTGGAGCGGATGTCGGTACCCGGAGACATGGTATTCATCGGCGCCGAGCCGCTCTACGCGGTGCCGCAGATGGAACGCCGCCTGCAGGGCAAGGGCGAAGGCGAGAACAAATTCAAAGCGCCCCGCCCGCCGCAACTGGTGGCGGCGCCGGACGAAGCCGATGACGAGCGGGACGATACCCCGGTGGCGCCGGCGGGCAACGCCGGCCAGCCGCTGCTGGCCAAGGACGGCAGCGGTTATCCGATCATCATGATGCCCACCAGCTTCGCCTGGGCCTGGGAGAAAGTCACCGAGGCGCTCACCCAGACCGATCTGCGCGTCACCGACCGTAACCGGGACCAGGGGGTGTTTTTCCTGACGGTTCCCGAGCGCTACCAGCTGCAGCCGCCCCAGGCGCGCCTGAAATTGAGCCACACCACCAATGGTATTCAGGTGGCGGTGCTCAACGAGGAGGGCACGGCGCTGGCCGATAAAGCGCCCGGCCTGGCGATTCTGGAAAGCATCCACGGCGAATTGTGAACCGGGCTCCGGCCGCCGGCCGGGCCGTATAAGGGGGAGAGCGTTCTTGCGGCTGGCGTCCCTGGGCAGTGGCAGTAAAGGCAATGGCACCCTGGTGTGCGCCGGCGATCTGCTGGTCCTGGTGGATTGCGGCTTTTCCCTGCGGGAAACGGAACGCCGGCTCAAGGCACTGGGGCTGAGCGCCGGGGATCTGGCCGCGTTGCTGGTCACCCACGAGCATGGTGACCATGTGCGTGGCGCCGGGGCTCTGGCACGCAAATACAATACCCCCCTTTACAGCACCTTCGGCACCGCCCGGGCGGTGACCGGTAAAGCCGCCGGTTTTCACGGCGCCGACTGGCGGGAAGTGCGCCCGGGCCGGGCCTTCGATCTGGCGGATATGACAGTGACGCCGGTGACGGTGCCCCACGACGCCCTGGAGCCTTGCCAGTATCGCTTCAGCTGGCGGCAACGGGAACTGGGCGTGCTCACCGATCTGGGTTCGCTGACGCCCCACGTGGTGCAGGCCTATCGCGAATGCGATGCCTTGGTGCTGGAGTGCAACCATGAGCCGGAGCTGCTGGCCGCCGGCCCCTATCCGGCGTCCCTGAAACGGCGGGTGGGTGGTAATCTGGGCCACTTGAGCAACCAGCAGGCGGCCACTTTGCTGGGGCACTGCAACGTGGACCGGCTTCAGCACCTGGTGCTGTCGCACCTCAGCGAGCAGAACAACACGCCGGATCACGCCCTGGGCTGGGTCCACCAGGCGGTGGAAGCGGGGCGCGAGCGTATCCGCGTGGCCAGCCAGGAGCAGGGCTTCGGCTGGCTCGACATTCACTAGGACGCCCTGGCGGCAAGCGCCCGGGGATCTCAAACCAATGCAGGTAGGTCATGGAAAAGCGCGACGAACTCTATGCGGGTAAAGCCAAGTCCGTATTCACCACCGACGATCCGGAACGGCTGGTGATCGTGTTCCGTAACGACACTTCCGCCTTTGACGGCAAGAAGAAAGAAGCGCTGGATCGTAAAGGCGCGGTGAACAATCAGTTCAATGCGGCGATCATGGAGATGCTGCGCGATGCGGGCATTCCCACCCATTTCGAAAAACTGCTCAGCGCCAACGAATCGCTGGTCAAGAAGCTGGACATGATCCCGGTGGAGTGCGTGGTGCGAAACATCGCCGCCGGCTCCATCGTGCGCCGCCTGGGCGTCGAGGAGGGCAAGGAATTGAACCCGCCCACCTTCGAACTGTTCCTCAAGGACGACGCCCTGGGCGACCCGATGATCAACGAGTACCACGTGCGCAGCTTCGGCTGGGCGGAGCCCGAGCACATCGAAAAAATGAAAGAACTGACCTTCAAGGTCAACGACGTGCTCAAGAAGCGCTTTCTGGACGCCAACATGCTGCTGGTGGACTACAAGCTGGAGTTCGGTCTGTTCAACGGCGAGGTGGTGCTCGGCGATGAGTTCTCTCCGGACGGCTGCCGGCTGTGGGACAAGGACACCCGCGAGAAGATGGACAAGGACCGCTTCCGCCAGGACCTGGGCAATGTGATCGAAGCCTACGAGGAAGTGGGCCATCGTCTGGGCATGACCTTCCAGCAATAACTCTGGCAATCAGGGCGGTTTACGGAGAGGCTGTGGTGATCCGCAGCGCTTCGGAGGACCGCCATGTTCCGCATTCGCACCTACAACCAGATCGCCCTGCGTGGTCTGGAGCGTTTCCCCCGCGACCGTTTCGAAGTCGCCAGCGAACTGTCCGAACCGGACGCCCTGTTGCTGCGCAGCCATCCCCTGGGTGGCGATGACATCCCGCCGACCGTGAAAGCCGTGGCGCGCGCCGGCGCCGGCGTCAATAATATAGACGTGGCTCACTGCAGTGCCCGTGGTATTCCGGTGTTCAATACTCCGGGTGCCAACGCCAACGCGGTGAAGGAACTGGTGCTGGCCGGCCTGCTGCTGGCGTCACGCCATTTACGCGAAGGGCTGGACTGGGTGGCCGGACTGCGCGCCGACAGCGAAGCGGACCTGCACCGCCAAGTGGAAGAGGGCAAGAAGCATTTCCAGGGCCGGGAGCTACGCGGCCGCACCCTGGGCGTGGTGGGGCTGGGGGCGATCGGGTCACGGGTGGCGCACACCGCGTTATCCCTGGAAATGAACGTGATCGGGTACGACCCGGCGCTAAGCGTGGACGCCGCCTGGCGTCTGCCCAGCCAAGTGTCGCCCATGGTCAGCCTGGAAGCGCTGCTCGCCCGGGCGGATTACGTCACCCTGCACTTGCCGTTGCTGGACGCCACCCGGAACTTGATCGGCGTCGCCCAACTGGCGCCGATGAAGGAAGACGCGGTACTGCTTAACTTCGCCCGCCAGGGCATCGTCGATGATGGGGCGGTGGCCCGGGCTCTGCGCGAGGGCAAACTGCGCGCCTTCGTCACCGACTTTCCCAGCCTGGCGCTGACCGGCGCCCCCGGGGTGCTGGCACTGCCCCATTTGGGGGCCAGCACCGGCGAGTCCGAGGAGAACTGCGCGGTGATGGCCGCCGACGCGCTCACTGACTTTCTTGAAAACGGCAACATCCGTTATTCGGTGAACTTCCCCGACCTGATTCTCGAACCCGGCCCCGGCGTGCGCCTGGCGGTGACCAACCGCAACATCCCCAGAATGCTCGGTCAGGTGCTGTCGGTGCTGGCGGACGCCGACATCAACGTGATCGACATGCTCAATAAAAGCCGCGATGAGCTGGCCTATAACCTGCTGGATCTGGCGGAGGAACCGAGTGCCGCGGCGATGACCAGAATCCGCGCCCTGGAAGGGGTGATCAACGCACGCCTGGTGCGTCTCTGAGCCTGTCAGTCATCTCGCACCAAAACGGCTCTCCGAGCCCGTGACAGCGCCGTGAAGGGGCATTCCATGGTGGAGAGTTTTGCACAGCGGACGGGCATTGCTCATTTCACTTTTAGCAAGCGCCCGTAACCGCTTGATTTTCGAAGGAAAGGTTTGTAACTGATTGATTTTATTGGCATTAATATTATGGATACTTTTTCGTCATTTAGGGGTCATCGGCGTGATCATGGGCCCTGGGGACAGTTCCTGACAGACTATGCACAGAGTTATCCACAGAATCTGTGAGTAACTTTTCCGTGAGGCTTTTCTTACACGCCGGTTCAGTTCGTTTCCAGGCCGACCGCGTTCATGAGCAGCCGCATCAGCCAGGCCACGGCGCCCAGCGCCAACACGCTGGCCGCCCAGATCAGTACCAGCCAGCCCAGCCGCTTGCGCAGCGGGGCGGGGGCACTTTCATCGCGAGTGTCTTGATCCTGCATGCCGATTCCTCAAGGCGTCAGTGGTAGCCGTCGCCGGGACGCACCTTGCCCCGGAACACGTAATACGCGAACGCGGTGTACATCAGGATGAAGGGGATGATCAGCAACGCGCCCACCAGGGCGAAGCCCAGGCTCTGCGGCGGGGCGGCCGCTTCCCAGATGGAAATGTCCGGCGGCAGAATGTTGGGCCAGCCGCTGATCGCCAGGCCGGCGTAACCCAGGAACATCAGCAGCAGCGCCAGCAGGAAGGGCGCCACCGGCCGGCCCCGGGCCAGGGCCCGCTGCATCAGCAGCGCGGCGCCCACCACCAGCAGCGGCACCGGCGAGAACCACACGATATTGGGGAAACTGAACCAGCGCTCGGCGATCATCGGGTCGCGCAGTGGCGTCCACAGGCTGATCACGGCGATAGCGGCGAGTAGAACCCACATCAGCGGTCGGGTCAGATGAAACATGCGGAACTGGAGTTCGCCTTCGGTTTTCATGATCAACCAGGTGCTGCCCAGCAGCGCGTAGGCGAACACCAGGGCAACGCCGGTGAACAACGGGAAGGGCGCGATCCAGTCCAGCGGGCCGCCCGGATAGGCGCCGTTCTCCACCGGCAGGCCGCTGACGTAGGCGCCCAGAACCACGCCCTGAAAAAAGGTCGCGGTGAAGGAGCCGCCGATAAAAGCCTTGTCCCAGATGTGGCGCTCATGGTCGCGGGCCTTGAAGCGGAACTCGAACGCGATGCCTCGGAAGATCAGGCCCAGTAGCATGAAAATCAACGGCAGGTAGAGCGCTGTGAGCACCACGGAATAAACCAGCGGGAAGGCGGCCAGCAAGCCGGCCCCTCCCAGCACCAGCCAGGTTTCGTTGCCGTCCCAGACCGGGGCCACCGTGTTCATCGCCACATCCCGGTGGTGGCGGTCGGGAATAAACGGATAAAGGATACCGATGCCCAGGTCGAAGCCGTCCATCAGCACGTACATCATGACGCCGAAACCGATAATCAGCGCCCAGATAAGAGGCAGATCAATACCCATGGCTCAGCGCCCTCCGTTGCCGTCGTGATCGTCGTCCAGGTCTTCCTCCACCGCGGACAGCGGGCGCATGGCGTGGCGCTGCTGTCCGGGCCCGCCGGAGGTCTCCCGGGCGCCTTCTTCCAGCTGCGGCCCCTTGCGCACCAGTCTCAGCGTGTACGCCACCCCCGCGCCGAACACGAACAGGTAGACCACCACGAACAGCGCCAGGGATACGCCGAGGGTGGCGGCGGAGTGAGCGGATACCGCGTCTTCGGTGCGCATCAGCCCGTACACCACCCAGGGCTGGCGGCCCACCTCGGTGGTGTACCAGCCGGCCAGGATCGCGATCAGGCCGGCGGGGCCCATAACCAGCGCGAAGCGCAGGAGCCAGCGGCTGGTATACAGGCGTCCCCGCCAGCGCTGCATCAGGCTCAAGACGCCCAGCAGGATCATCAGCATGCCCAGGCCCACCATGATCCGGAACGACCAGAACACGACCGGCACATTGGGGCGATCCTCCGCGGCGAACTCTTTCAGGCCCGGAATGGTGCCTTCCCAGCTATGGGTGAGGATCAGGCTGCCCAGATGGGGAACCGATACCGCGAACCGGGTACGTTCCTCCTCCATGTCCGGCCAGCCGAACAGGATCAAAGGCAGGCCTTCGCCCTCGGCGGCGGCTTCGCCGCCCCAGTGGCCTTCCATGGCGGCCACTTTGGCGGGCTGGTGCTCCAGGGTGTTGAGCCCGTGGAAGTCGCCGATCACCGCCTGCACGGGCGCCACCAGCACCATCATCCACATCGCCATCGAGAACATCTTGCGCACCGCCGGATTGTCGTGGCCGCGCAACAGGTGCCAGGCGGCGGACGCGCCCACGAACAACGCCGTGGCCAGGAACGCCGCCACCGACATATGCATGAGCCGGTAGGGGAAGGACGGATTGAAAATCACCGCCATCCAGTCCACCGGCACCACCTGGCCGTTGATGATCTCGTGGCCCTGGGGCGTTTGCATCCAGCTGTTGGAGGCCAGGATCCAGAAGGTGGAAATCAACGTGCCGATGGCCACCACCACGGTGGAAAAGAAGTGTAGCCCGGGGCCCACCCGGTTCCAGCCGAACAGCATGACGCCCAGGAAGCCGGCCTCAAGGAAGAAGGCGGTGAGTACTTCGTAGGCCAGCAAGGGGCCGGTGATGCTGCCGGCGAATTCGGAAAAGAAGCTCCAGTTGGTGCCGAACTGATACGCCATCACCAGGCCGGAAACCACGCCCATACCGAAGTTGACCGCGAAGATCTTGACCCAGAAATGGTACAGATCCCGGTACAGGGTGTTTTTGGTGTACAGCCACAGTCCTTCCAGAACCGCCAGATAACTGGCCAGGCCAATAGTGATGGCGGGGAAGATAATATGAAACGAAATCGTGAACGCGAACTGGATGCGCGCCAGGTCCAGGGCCAGGGTCTCGGTCATCGGCGAAGCTCCTGATTGATCCCGCGGCTCCGGGCGGGGCCGCTGTCATGCTTGACATCATGCCGCACCCGGAGCGCTTTCACCAAGTGACAAAAGGTCCTACCCGGGCGGGCTACAAGCGGAGCATGGGAAACGGGCGCCACGGCCGGGTGATCAGCTGCCGGGCGCTGAGGCCCAGCAGCAGGGCATGGAAGCCGGCGTTGGGGAAGCGCCGGTTGATCTCGCGCAGGCGCTCCCGGTCGACGCCGAAGCGCACCAGGCCCAGGGAGAGATCGATCCAGTCCGCGCGGCGGAACGCCTCCACCAGGGTTTCGGCGGGGGCGTCGCTGCGGGTGAGTTTGTGATGCTGGACGATCATGGCGTGGATTTCGTCGCTCCAGCCTTGCAGGCCGTGCTCGTCCAGATAGTGGCAGGCGAGCCGGGCGGAGGGCGGCAAATAGTCGAACGTGCCGGCCAGCCAGATGCCGGCGTCGTGGAAGAAGCCGGCCAGCTCCAGCTTGCGCAGATCATCACCGGTCAGCGTACGCTGCGCCGCCACCAGGTTGATCACCCGGTAAACGTGGTTCCGGTAGGGCGTCTGATCCCGTCCGAAGCGCTCCGCATAGTGGTCGAACAGGCCGTCCAGTTCCGCCAGTTCGGTGATTAGCCTTTTCATTACTGCCCTTGGCGTGATGGCCGTCCGCAATCCCGATGTACCCGCCAATTAACCAGACCGGGCGACCCTTGTCATGCCCGGGGCGGATTTTTTGCATTCCTTGACGGCTTGGTCGCCCTGCCGGATTGTTTTATAGTCGGACAAAGTGATCTTCACCCTCTTTCATTCGCCAGCGGACGCAGGCCAACGTGACCTTTAAAGCCCGGGAAAGCCTTTCCGAACAAATCGCCGGCCATCTGGCCGCGCAGATCATTCGCGGCGACATGCTGGCCGGCGACCGCATCCAGGAACTGCGCGTGGCCGGCGAGCTGGAAGTGAGCCGCGGGTCGGTGCGCGAGGCGTTGCTGATTCTGGAGCGCCGCCATCTGATCGACATCCTGCCGCGCCGGGGCGCGGTGGTGAAGGAAATGTCGGAAAGCCAGGTGCGCGGCCTTTATGAACTGGTGCAGGTGCTGTTGGGGTTGGTGATCCGCAAGGCGATCAAGAATGTCCGCGAGGAAGACCTGGACCCGATTATCGCGCTGATCCACGAGCTGCAGGTGGCCGCCTCCGACCGGGACCTGGAGCGCTTCTTCGACCTCAGTTTCCAGTTCCTGGAACACGCCTACCCGTTCGCCCGCAATGGCTTCGTCGAGGACGTGCTCACCGACCTGCATCCGGCTCTGCAGCGCACCTATTTCATGGCGCTGCACCTGGACAACGACGAGATGAAAGAATGCCTGTCGTTCTTCAAGGCCCTGGTGGAGACCATCTTCCGCCGCGATGTGCGCTCCGCCCTGGAGATCATCCGCGAGTTCGCCGAGCACCAGTCCGAGCTGGTACAGGAATCGATTACCCGCGCCCGCCAGATCGAGGCGGCCTGGGGTGGCCGCCGTAAATAGACCCGGCAGGCCGATAGGGCTTGCCAGCGGCGTCCTGGCTGCCTAGAATTGCGCCCCTCTGCAGAACCGTAGCTCAGTTGGTTAGAGCGCTGCCTTGACATGGCAGAGGTCGGCGGTTCGAATCCGCCCGGTTCTACCAGTTTCGAGTCGCTCTTGAATTCAGCGCTTGGCCGCCCCAGGTTTACGCCGTGCAGGGGGTCGCCTAGAATGACCCGCTATATTCAAGAGCCGCCGAGGCAATGGCGGCCTCGTTCGATTAACCAGTTGGAGGTTCACGACATTAAGCGTGGAGGCAAAGGCCGCGAGCAGCGAGCCAGAATCAATCAGCAAATCCAGGCGACTCAGGTTCGACTGATCGACGTCGATGGCGAGCAGGTAGGCATCGTTCCCCTAGAGGAGGCCATCGAGCAAGCCAGCGGCAAGCAACTGGATCTGGTGGAAATCTCCCCTGATGCGGAACCGCCCGTTTGCCGAATCATGGATTACGGCAAGCATCTGTTCGAACAGAAGCAGAAAGCCAAGGAGTCGCGCAAGAAAACGCGTCAGACTCAGCTGAAGGAAATCAAATTCCGTCCCGGTACCGATTCCGGCGACTATGAGGTGAAACTGCGTAACCTCAAGCGCTTTCTGGAAGCCGGCGACAAGACGAAGGTCACCGTGCGTTTCCGTGGTCGTGAAATGGCTCATCAGGAGCTGGGTCGCGATCTGCTGGAGCGGGTGGAGGCCGATTTGGCGGAATACGGTTCCGTCGAGCAACGCCCGAATATGGAAGGGCGCCAGATGATCATGGTGCTCAGCCCGGGCAGCAAGAAGAAAAAGTAACCGGCACTCCGGTTGCTTTTGTTTTATTCACACAACTTGAGATAGGTACCATGCCCAAGATCAAGACAAACCGCGGGGCCGCAAAGCGTTTTAAAAAAACCGCCTCCGGTTTCAAGCGTAAACAGGCATTCAAAAACCACATCCTGACGAAGAAGTCCGCCAAGACCATTCGTCACCTGCGCCCCAAGACCCAGGTACACGAGTCCGATGTGCCCCTGGTCAAGCGCATGATGCCCTACAGCTAAATCACTGGTTTTTGGAGGTCTGAACAATGGCTCGAGTTAAGCGTGGTGTGCAGGCGCGTCGCCGGCACAAGAAGATTCTCAAGCAAGCAAAAGGTTACTACGGGGCGCGCAGCCGCGTCTTCCGCGTGGCGGTACAGGCGGTCACCAAGGCCGGCCAGTACGCCTACCGCGACCGCAAGGTGCGCAAGCGTCAGTTCCGTCGTCTGTGGATCGTGCGGATCAACGCCGCCGCCCGTGTTAACGGCATGTCCTACAGCCGCATGATCGACGGCCTGAAGAAGGCGTCCATCGAGATCGACCGTAAAGTGCTGGCGGACCTGGCGGTTCGTGATCAGGCAGCGTTTGGTGCTTTGGCCGAGAAAGCCAAAGCGAGTCTCGCCGCCTGAGCTGACTGTCGGTTAGCTGACACGACAGCACTCCGAAACGGGGGAAGAGCTCGCGCTCTTCCCCCGTTTTGTTTGGGGTCCCCGGTCGGGCCCCGTTGCAGGGCTGTTGCCGCGTTGCGGCAACCCTCCGGGCCGGGCCCTTGCGCCGCTGGCTCGGCGTTGCGCCTTCTTGGCGGGCCTCCAGCCCGCCGGCGGCGGCGCGCCTTGATCCAGCGGCGCAAGGACGCCGGCAGCCCCGCAACGGGGCCCGACCGGGGACCCCTATGGACGGTGCTGGTGTAGTAACCGCAATAGTGATGTGAAAATAATGAACACGACTGGTGGGTGTTTATGATGGAGAACCTGGAAAGCCTGGTGGAGGCGGCGCTGGCGGAAGTGGCCGGCGCCGGTGACGCGCGTGCGCTGGACGACGTGCGGGTGCGTTACCTGGGTAAGAAGGGGGAGATCAGTGCGCTGCTCAAAAGCCTGGGCGGGCTGAGCGCGGAAGAGCGGCCCAAGGCCGGTGCGCTGATCAACGAGGCCAAGCAGCGGGTGCAGGCGGCCATTGATGAGCGTCGCCGCACGCTGGAAGAAGCCGCGCTGAATGAGCAGCTGAGCGCCGAGACCCTGGATGTGACCCTGCCCGGCCGGGGTGAACAGCCCGGCGCGCTGCATCCGGTGACTCGCATGCGTCGCCGCATGGAGGACTTCTTCCTGCGGCTGGGTTTCGACATCGCCGAAGGTCCGGAAGTGGAAGACGACTTCCACAACTTCGAGGCGCTGAACATCCCCGCCCATCACCCGGCGCGGGCCATGCACGACACCTTTTATTTCGGCGACGGCCGGCTGCTGCGCACCCACACTTCGCCGGTGCAGGTGCGGGTCATGCAGAAAGGCGAGCCGCCGTTCCGCATCATCGCCCCGGGCCGGGTGTACCGCTGCGATTCCGATCTCACCCACACGCCCATGTTCCACCAGGTGGAAGGCCTGCTGGTGGACGAGAACATCACCTTCGCGGATCTGAAAGGCACCGTGGCCGCGTTTCTGAAGTTCGTCTTCGAGGTCGACGATCTGCCGGTGCGCTTCCGGCCCAGCTACTTCCCGTTCACCGAGCCCAGCGCCGAGGTGGACGTGGGCTGCATGACCTGCGGCGGCGAAGGTTGTCGGGTGTGTTCGCACAGCGGCTGGCTGGAAATCATGGGCTGCGGCATGGTCCATCCCAAGGTACTGGAGCACGGCGGCGTGGATGCCACCCGCTACAGCGGCTTCGCCTTCGGCATGGGCGTCGAGCGCCTGGCCATGCTGCGTTACGGCGTCAACGATCTGCGCCTGTTCTTCGAAAACGACGCGCGCTTTTTGTCGCAATTCGCCTAGGGGATTATAAAGAATGCGTTTCAATGAAGCCTGGTTGCGGGAATGGGTCAACCCGGACATCGACAGCGACACGCTGGCCCACCAATTGACCATGGCCGGCCTGGAAGTGGATGCCGTGGAACCGGCGGCGCCTCCGTTCACCGGCGTGGTGGTAGGGCGGATCGTTCGCTGCCAGCCCCACCCGGACGCGGACAAACTGCGCGTCTGTGAAGTCAGCGACGGCGAAACCACCTTCCCGGTGGTGTGCGGCGCCCCCAACGCCCGCGAAGGCCTGAAAGCGCCGTTCGCCCGGGTCGGCGCCGAACTGCCCGGCGACCTCAGGATCAAGAAGGCCAAGCTGCGCGGCGAACCCTCCGAAGGCATGCTGTGCGGCGGCTCCGAGCTGGGCCTTGAGGACCGCATCGACGGCCTGCTGGAGCTCCCCGAGGGCGCCCCGGAGGGCGCCGACATCCGCGACTATCTGGCGTTGAACGACACCGTCATCGAAGTGGATTTGACCCCCAACCGCGCCGACTGCCTGAGCCTGCGGGGCATCGCCCGGGAAGTGGGCGTGCTCAACCGCACCCCGCTCAACGAACCCGCCATTGAACCGGTACCCGCCACCATCGATGACCGCGTGCCGGTGACCCTGGACGACAGCGACGGCTGCCCCCGTTACCTGGGCCGGGTGATCCGCGGCATCAACGCCAGTGCCGAAACGCCCCTGTGGATGGTGGAGCGCCTGCGCCGCGCCGGGGTGCGGGCCATCGATCCGATCGTCGATGTCACCAACTACGTGCTGCTGGAGCTGGGTCAGCCGCTGCACGCTTTCGATCTGAATAAGCTGGCCGGTGGCATCCGCGTGCGTCGCGCCCGTGCCGGCGAGACCTTGCAAAGCCTGGACGACCAGACCCTGGAGCTGAACGACGACACCCTGCTGATCGCCGACGACAACGGGCCTCTGGCCCTGGCCGGTATCATGGGCGGCCGCCCCAGCGCGGTGTCCGAAAGCACCGTTGATCTGTTCCTGGAATGCGCCTTCTTCGACCCGCTGGCGATCGCCGGCCGGGCGCGCCGCTACGGCCTGCACACCGACGCCTCGCACCGCTATGAGCGTGGCGTCGACCCGGCCCTGCAGCAGCGCGCCCTGGAGCGTGCCACCGCGCTGATCCTGGAAATCGCCGGCGGCCAGGCCGGTCCCCTCGATGAAACCCTGGCCGAGGGCAAGCTGCCTGAGCCCGCCACCATCGAGTTGAGCGCCGAGCGGGTCACCCGCCTGCTGGGCGCGCCCCTGGACGGCGCGGACATCGTCGACATGCTCGAACGCCTGGGCATGACGGTCACCGAAACCCGCGCCGGCCAGTGGTCGGTGCGTGCCCCCAGCTGGCGCTTCGACATGGCGATCCAGGAAGACCTGATCGAGGAGCTGGCCCGCGTTCACGGCTATGACAATCTGCCCAGCTGCGTGCCCGCCGGCACCCCCGCCGGCGACCCCGCCCCGGAAAAGGAACTGCCGTTGCGCCGCCTGGGTGACACCCTGCGCGACCGGGGCTATATGGAAGCCATCACCTACAGTTTCGTGGCCCCGGAGCTGCAGGCCAAGGTGGACCCGGACCACGCCCCGCTGGCGCTGCTCAACCCGATCTCCGCCGACCTGGGCGTGATGCGTACCGGTCTGATGGCGGGCCTGCTGAGCGCCGCCGAACGCAACGTCAACCGCCAGTGCGGCCGTCTGCGTTTGTTCGAGACCGGCCTGCGCTTCGTACCCGGCCCGGACGGCCTCGCTCAAGAGCCGATGGTCGCCGGCCTGCTCTTCGGCAGCGCTCAGCCCGCGCACTGGGAGGGCAAGCCCCGCCCGGTGGATTTCTACGACCTGAAAGGGGACGTGGAAGCGCTGCTGGCCCTGTCACAGCCGGACGCCTTCGCGTTCCAGCCGGGCAGCCACCCGGCGCTGCACCCCGGCCAGTGCGCCGAAGTCGTCCGCGACGGCCGCACCGTGGGCCACCTGGGCCGCCTGCACCCGCGCCTGGCGGCGGAGCTGGACCTGCCCAAGGGCTTGTATCTGTTCGAGCTTGCCCTGGAGCCCCTGCGTCTGGGGCGCCTGCCGCGCTTCGAGCCGGTCTCCGACCAGCCCCGCGTGCAGCGCGACCTGGCCTTCGTGGTCGATGCCGAGGTGCCCGCTGGCGAGCTGGTCGCCGCTGCCCACAAGGCCTGCGACGAACGGCTGCGTCAGGTGCATATTTTCGACCTCTACCAGGGCGACAACATTGAGGCGGGACGCAAAAGCCTGGCCCTGACCTTGACCTTCCAGGATCCTTCGCGCACTCTTAAGGATGCTCAGGTCAACGACCTGGTGGAAGCGGTAGTATCTCAGTTAAAACAACAGTTTAAGGCGACCCTCAGGGACTGAAGAAAGGGCCTGGATTGAGGCATTTCCAATGGCGTTGACCAAAGCAGACATGGCCGACCGGCTGTTTGATGAGCTCGGTCTCAACAAGCGCGAAGCCAAGGAACTGGTGGAGATGTTCTTCGAGCAGATTCGAGACTCACTGGCCGAAAACCGGCCGGTGAAGCTCTCCGGATTCGGCAATTTCGACCTGCGTGACAAAAGCGAGCGCCCCGGCCGGAACCCGAAAACCGGGGAGGAGATTCCGATCTCCGCGCGCCGCGTGGTCACCTTCCGTCCCGGGCAAAAACTGAAACAGCGGGTGGAAGACTATGCTCGAACCCAGTCATAACGACGAATTGCCGGCGATCCCCGGCAAGCGCTACTTCACTATCGGTGAGGTCAGTGAGCTGTGCGACGTCAAGCCGCACGTGCTGCGCTACTGGGAGCAGGAATTCCCCCAGCTCAAGCCGGTGAAGCGACGCGGAAACCGCCGCTACTACCAGCGCCAGGACGTGCTCACCATCCGCCAGATCCGGGGCTTGCTCTACGAGCAGGGCTTCACCATCGGCGGTGCCCGTCAGCAGCTCTCCGGCGACGCCAACGTCGAGCAGTCCACCCGCTACCATCAGATGATCAAGCAGATGATCGTCGAACTGGAAGACGTGCTGGACGTCCTCAACGCGGACCGCATCAACAGCGTCCGCCATCCCTGAACCCGGTTGGTCACCGCCTGAGCATCCGCGCCAACGGACGCGGATTCCGGGTTCCATCCGACAGGGGAATCCGTTATGATTCCCGCCGCTTCGCCGCACTGAACCATTCCCCGGGCGAAGCCACACAATTTCGGGGCGTAGCGCAGCCTGGTAGCGCACTTGCATGGGGTGCAAGGGGTCGAAGGTTCGAATCCTTCCGTCCCGACCAAATAAAACAAGGGGTTAGGCGATTCACAGCCTAGCCCCTTTTTTGTTGCCGGCATTTTTGCCCCACTTTTTGCCCCACCGAATAATTGCTCGGCCTCGGAGTGGCACCCCGGTCGCGTAGAAGGCCCTTTTCCAAAGCGGGGCGCACCCGTGGAGCTCTATCTGTCCGAGGTGATTAAGGGCAGGGTGGTTTGTCGATTCCTGCAGCGGCGTGCTGAAGAGCATCCCTGGCCTGCGCGAGCCTAACGCCAGGCTCCTCCGCCGTACCCTCTACAACAACCCTGTGCGCGTCCTGGTGCATTCCCAGAGGGCGTCAAGGTGCACGGCTATGAGGAAGGGGGCCGGGAGTGGCTACAGCGGTGGGCGGATCACCTGGAAACGCTTCGGTAGATACTGGCTTTCAGTCTGTACTGTTGTCCGGGGGTGGAGGAGGGGTGCGTGGTAGGGAGGCCGAGGAGCGTCTACGCGCCTTTGGAATCCGGGATAGCTCGTCCTGGTACTCATCGCGTATCACGCTTGCTCTTTCCTCGACCAAACCTTCGAATGCTTCGCGCTCTTCTTGGGCCGCCTGGTCCGTTATTGTGAGGCCTTCTAGCTGAACCTCCACGTTTGCGGCCCGGTTGGTGAGCTGCGTGATAACACGCTGGTGTTGCTCAAGGCGCTGCTTCTGCAGCTCTTCTTTGTGTTCCGCTTCTTGACTCGCTTTCTGGCTCGCTTCTGCAAGGCGCCGGTCCATTTCGGCCCGGAAATCCCGGCTCATGCTGTTCTCTCGGCGCACGAGATCCTCAAGAGCTTCGCTGATGGTCATATTCTGATTTTTGGCAAGATGGCGCAGCAAAGGCCGTAGATCTTTTCTCATTCTTAAGTTGTAGGTGCTGAACTGCTTATCGTCCCGCCTTTTTTTCCACTGGTAGTACGCGGAGCGCATCCTCAGCTCCAGCATGAGGTATGGAGCGTGCGCAGGATCTTGTGGCATTTGGGTGGCCTGATCGCGCGCCGGCCACTCCGCTACCAGCCCGCTCAGACGCGATTGAAGTGACCGCCAGCCATTCGCTGGACCGACTATGTGGCCTCGCTGACCGAGATACTTGGTAGCCCATTCACAGTGCTCTTGGTCTTCGAACTTAAACCAGTCGAGCCACTCCCTCCCCATTGGATTTCCCCCACGTCTGTCTTAGATCTGAGATGTCCGAAATTATATTCTTGATTGTATTATTACACATCAACGATTAGAGTTGTGACGTGTTTTAATTCTATTTTTAATAGGTGTTAATTTTGGATGAAAGCGCGCTTGACGGCAAGCTGGGTGGCATGGCGTGGCTATTAACCACGGAAGATCCAGCGCTTTCACCAGAGGCTAGGTACTTACTGGTGCGAGTGTGGCTCATGTTCGGAACCTCTCCGGTGAGACTGAAAATTAAGCAGTTACAGGAGTTGTTCGGGATCAGCCGAAAGACATTTCTCGACGCCAGAGGCGAGCTGCTCGCGGATCCCAGGTCAGAGGAGCGAAGGCCGTGTTTGGTGACGCGCTATCAGGATGATTGGCCCGACTGGGGACCTGGTAAATTTACTCGGGGGCGTCCTGTGCGGGAGTTCCGTGTGGAGAGAGCGTTGGGGCAAAAGTTGGCGAGCATGCCGATTGATCGGGGCGCCGTTAGTCAGGCGAATAAAGTAGCTGCAGCTCTTCACTGCCGCGCGGTGCAGTTAGGTCAAAATACTGATTCGTTCGATGGGCGGGTGCAGGTTAAGGCTGAGGATCAGCTTCCTTCTCGCCTGGCCATTCCGGGCAAGCTTTTGTTAGCGATTCTGTGGAATTTGGCGGATAGACGAGGGGTGGTGATCGACGCTGGGCTTCGTCGGCTATCTCGGCTGGTGGGGATGTCTCCTTCCCGAGTCCGTAATCATCTTCACCGCCTGGAGCAGTTGGGGTTCTTCACGTTAAGGGTCCCTGGCCTGACCGGGCGCTTCGTCCCAGGAAAGGTGCCGAGTGCCCTGGTATTGAACAGCGCCGCCATCGGTTATCCAAAGTTAGCGACAGATACTCCCTCGACTGGCATCTTTCTGAACCTAGGCGAACTCAGTCCTGTGGCGTCCGTGCACCGGAAGTGCGATCGGATTTCGAACAAAAGGAGCGCCGCTGCTGTGAGCGGTAAGGTGAATGACGGTGACTCGGATCGATGGATCGAGGCGGAGGCTTCCGCTTATCCCGGTCTGGTACCACCGCATCAGGAGGAGGAAGAAGGCGAGGAGAAGCCTCCGCCCTTATATTCGGCATTCGCCGGCGAACCACGTCGTGCAGAGGTTCGAGAATATCTTCTATTCAAAGCTTGTGACTATGTGACGTGGCTGGTTAACGAGTATCCAACGGAGCTGCACGACGGGGAGAGAGGCGAGCGGAGTGAACCGGATGCGGCCGGGGCCCTCCTTGAAAGGGTAGAGCGCGAATTGTTGTCCAATGGTCAGTTACGAGAGAGGTATAAGGGAGCCAGGGTCTTATTGGCTCGCTGGTTCTGCATTCACGTCTGGCGGAGGGCCCGGGAGGTTATAGCGGTCATGGCTAAGAATGAGGAAGCGAGCCCGGAATCGGTGACCGAAAACATCGGTTCGCGTTATTCAGATATCCTCTTGATGCCGGTTAGGGGGAAGACCGTCCATTTTTTGACCTACGACTGCAGGGAGCAGACTGACCAGGCGGATGCGAAGAACCCAGCGTAAAGATTATGGGTAAGCGGATTAAATGGTTGATCTTACCTTTGCATGAGAGTGAGACAGACCGGCATCTCATCGGATTATCTGGTTGATGCTTCACCTACTGCTGATGCATGCTTCCCTCGCTAATTCCAGCAAGAACCCCACACGCCTTAACTTCCCGGTCATCGTTGCAACGCGCTCTTAGTGAAACGAGTTGTTTCTCAAGCGCCTGTAGAGCGGTTATCTGCGAGCGCACATGAGAGATGTGATCATCGAGCAAAGCATTGACGGCGGTACAGGACTGATGAGGGTCGTCCTGATAGCGCTGTAGTTCGTGAATTTCTGCCAGTGACAGATCCAGGATGCGGCAGCGACGAATAAAGGCCAGCCGCTCAACGTGTTTCTCGGTATAGACACGGTAACCGTTCTCCTGCCGATCAGGCGGCGGCAACAAGCCCTGCCGTTCGTAGAAGCGGATCGTCTGTGTATCTACCCCTACTGACTGTGCCAACTGACCAATACGCATCGGGTTCCTCCGCAACGGATTCTCTACGCTATTGACCTTATAGCTACTATATAGTTTTAAATGAAAGCCCGATCACATTCAAGTGGAGTCATATCATGAGTAAAAACTGCGGAGGCCCCTGTGGCGACGATGCAAGGCCTGCGGCGGATACCGATATGCAGGCCTCCTCCGATGCGTCGGGGGAATGGGTCAGTGTTTATGCCGTGCCGAAGATGGACTGTCCATCAGAAGAGCGCATGATTCGCCTGGCCCTGAACGGCGTTGAGGGGATTCGGGCACTGTCCTTCGACTTGTCGAACCGCCGGGTGAAGGTCGTGCATGACGGTGAGGTCGAGCCCGTCACCTCGAAACTGAAGACCTTGGAGCTAGGCGCCTCGCTTCAGGAAAGCGTCGCTGCCGATCCGGAGACCATCAAGGCGGCCGAGTTCTCGGCAGCCTCTGCCACGCAAGAATCCGGGACTCTGCGCTGGTTGCTCGGCATCAATGCACTCCTTTTCGTAGTGGAAATGACAGCCGGCCTGATCGCCCAGTCCACCGGCCTGATTGGAGAGTCCCTGGACAATTTCGCCGATGCGGCCGTGTACGGGCTCGCCCTTTATGCGGTTGGACATAGCGTGAGAATGCAGTTACGTGCCGCGCATGTTGCTGGTGTACTGCAACTGATCTTGGCTGTGGGCGTACTCATAGAGGTGGTGAGACGCTTTGTATTCGGTAGTGAGCCTGAATCGCTGGTGATGATGGCTATCGCATTCGTCGCATTGATTGCCAATACCAGTTGTCTGCTGCTCATATCCAAACATCGGGAGGGCGGGGCGCACATGAAGGCAAGCTGGATATTCTCGGCCAACGACGTGGTGATCAACCTGGGGGTCATCACCGCCGGCGCCCTGGTCGCGTGGACCGGTTCCAATTATCCGGATCTGATTATCGGCA
>Ga0310342_100000016_pt1 | contig 83387 bp, 83 predicted proteins | sample S15DNA20500_MG_FD_206155 | JGI IMG/M metagenome (GOLD analysis project Ga0310342, IMG submission 206155) | Marine microbial communities from station ALOHA, North Pacific Subtropical Gyre - S1503-DNA-20-500_MG | ecosystem: Environmental > Aquatic > Marine > Oceanic | place: Pacific Ocean: North... | reverse complement strand
TGGGGCTCCGTATCCGAGACGCGGTGCAATGGTGGTGCCTTCCGGGATCGCACAAGCCTTCCCTGGCCGCTCTCATTTGGCCATCCATGGCCAAATAGGTCCCTCCAGGCACCACCATTGCACCGCTCACTTTGCAGCAGCACCGCCACGGGTCAGAAACACCACCCGGACCTTTCGGCGAAGATCGGATCGTGGAGCGGGCCCGGCCCGCGAAAGGGAGCAACGCTCCCGGCTTGCAAAGCAAGCTCCCACAAAACCGGCTTCGTGGCACCGCTTGGCGGCTCGCTGCCAAGGGAGGTTCGGTCTCGGTGCCCGGTGTCCAGGACTGTGTGAGGCAGGAAGCCTCCAGGGATGGATTCACGGCGGGTCCTGGACACCGGGCACCGAGACCGAGCCGGGCTACGAAGCACCGGAACCGCCGGGTCAGAGCTTGATGGCGACGAAGCGGGCGTTGCCGTCGCGGTTGACCAGCGCCGGCACGGTGCCCTCCTCGGGCAGCTCCGCGGCGATCTCCCGGTAGGCGTCCAGATCGTTGACCGGCTCGCCATTGAGGCTCACCAACAGATCACCGGTGCTCAACCCGGCGCGGGCGGCAGGGCCGTCCTGGACGCCGGTGACCACCACACCGTGGTCGGCCTTCACCCGCGCCAGCTCGGCGGCGCTGGCGGCACGCACTTCCAGGCCCAGCTTGTCGGAGGCGCCCTGGTCCGGGTCCGGCTGACCGGTCATTCCCGCCTGCGGGTTGTCCGGCAGCTCACCGACCGTCACCTCCAGGGTCTTCTCGTCGCCGTCGCGCACCACGGTCATTTCCGCCTCGGTGCCGGCCTTGAGCGCGCCCACCCACTTGGGCAACTGCGACGAGCGCTGAATCTCGCGGCCGTTGAACGCGATGATCACATCGCCGGGCCGCAGGCCGGCTTCCGCCGCCGGCGAGCCGCTTTGCACCTGGGCCACCAGGGCCCCCATGGGCTTGTCGAGACCGAAGGATTCGGCCAGATCCCGATCCACTTCCTGGATCAGCACGCCCAGCCAACCACGGCTGACTTCGCCGGTTTCCTTGAGTTGATCGGCCACGTCCATGGCCAGATCGATGGGAATGGCGAAGCTCAGGCCCATGTAGCCACCGGAGCGGCTGACGATCTGGGAATTGATGCCGACCACCTGGCCATTGAGGTTGAACAGCGGACCGCCGCTGTTACCCGGGTTGATGGCCACGTCGGTCTGAATGAAGGGCACATAGTTGTCGGTGGGCAGGCTGCGGCCCTTGGCGCTGACGATACCCGCGGTTACCGAGCTGTCGAAGCCGAATGGCGCGCCGATTGCCAGCACCCATTCGCCCACCTGCAGATCGTCGGAGGAGCCGATATCCACCACCGGCAGATCGCTGGCGTCCACCTTGATCAGGGCCAGATCGCTCTGCGGATCGGAGCCGATCAGCTCGGCGTCCAATTCACGGCGGTCCTGCAGGCGTACCACGATTTCATCGGCTTCGCCGACCACGTGATAGTTGGTCAGCACATAGCCGTCGCTGGAGATAATGAAACCGGAGCCCAGGGATTCCACTTCCGAACGGGGCGCCGGGGCGCCGCCCGGGCCACCAGGGCCGCCACCGAATTCGTCGAAGAAGCGGCGGAACATTTCGGGAAGCTGGTCGAGCTGCGATTGCCGGCCGCGCTCGCGGTGGGTGACGGTGCTGATATTGACCACCGCCGGGGCTTCTTTTTTCACCAGGGCGGTGAAGTCCGGCAGGCCGGTGACCAACGGCTCGCCGTCGCCGGCGTCGGCGCGTACCGGCGCCGTGTCGCGGCGGTCAGCGCCGTTTTGCTTGGCGGTGTCGCCGGTGTCCTGGCCGCAGGCGGCGAGCACGCCGGCCAGCGCCAGCATCAACAGAATACGATGCGTTATCCCCATGGAAAGGCTCCCTTCTCACCGGTTATCGGTATCAGGCCGGGGTCAGCGCGCGGGCCGCACCCGGATCGTGGTTTCGGCGTCGACGGCGTCACCCGGGCGGCTCAGCACACGGGGCTGGTAGCGCCCGTCGCCGGCAACGCGGCGCCCATGCAGGCGGGTGATCAGAAAGCCCAGAAGCAGGCCGCCGACCCCGAACAGAGCGGCGCCGTCCACGGCGCGCCCGGCCAGTGTCAGAGACAGCGCGTCGCCCAGCAACGCGCCGCCGAACAGCAAAGCCAGCGGCAGGGCGTAGACCCAGAGCGCGCCGTAAAGAACGGCCTTTTCCGGCACCCCGATCACCACCGGGTCGCCATCGTGAAAATCGAGATCGGTGACCACTCGCAGGCGGGCGCGCTGGCCGGCGGCCTGGCGGTTGATCACGCTGTGCCCGCAACCCTGGCGGGCCTGGCACGAAGAGCAGGTGCCGGCGCGCACGGTTTCCACCCAGATCGCGCCCGGCTCACGGGCCACCACACGCCCCTGCTCTTCGATCATGGTGTCGCGCGCAGGGCCACCGCTTCCATGATTCGCTCGGCGGTGGGCTGCGGGATTTCACCGACCAGGGTCATCAGGTAGATGCGCTCGTCCAGGTTCTGCACCCGGCTGATGGCCACGGTGGGGCCGACACGGCTGACGCCCTCTTCCACCTGGTCACTGGCCACGCTTTCCACGAACAGGGTGAAGGTGGCCAGGCCGTCGGTGTAGCTTTGCGCGGTGACCGGCTGACGGGTGTCCGCCACCCGCCGCCAGTCGCGGTCGGCGGCTTCGAACCCGGACGGCAGCCAGCCGGCGTCCACGTGGACGCGTTCGGAGCGGGCCGCGGCCACGTTTTCCAGAGAGCGCTCGGCGATCACCTTGGGCAGTTGGAAATCGGAGCGTTTCAGACCCGGGTCCAACTCCAGGGACACGAACTCGACGCGCTCCACGGCCAGACCGCTGGCGTCCACCATTTCGGATTTCAGCAACAGGCTGCTGTCCCGGTCCACCCACAGGCGGTAGCCGTAACGGTGATTGTCCAGTGGCGCCACGCGCATGCGGGTGGTGGCGCGGCCGGCCACCCGGCCGTCGCCGTCCACCAGCACGTTGTATTGCTCGGGAATCGACGAGGACAGCCGGTCGCGGAACGCCAGCAGGCCGGTGTCGTTGTCATTGATGCGGGTCAGGGTGCCGTTGGGGTGCAGGCACACCACTTCATCGCCCAGTTGCAAAACTTCCACCAGGCGGCCGTCGAGGTGGGTGAGGCGCTGGTACTGTTTGCCGTCGATCACCGCGTGGCTGAGTTCCATGGTGCTTACCTCGCCGCCCAGCTGGTACAGGAAACGGCCCCGGTACTGCAGCTGCTGGGAGGCTTCGGTCATTTCCTCCAGCAGCGCCTGGGCGGGCGTGGGCTCGGCGATCGCGACGGGTGCGGCGAGGGGGGCGGCCAGGGCAAGGCCGAGGGCGAGGATCCGCATCATTTCGTTAGCGTGCTCCGTTGCGGGCGTCCATGCTCACCAGGCGAGCGTAGGGCATCATGCCCTGGCTGCTGTGGCGAGCGGTGAATTCACTGTGGCGCAGCAGCATGGCGTTGACCCGCGGCTGGGCGGTGTTCACGGTGCCGGTGGCGCGCTCGCCCTGGCGGGCGCTCTGCGCCACCAGGGAGGTTTCCCCGAAGGGCCGCGTCAGACGCTGTTGCGCGGCCACCGGGCTGGCGCCACCGCTGGCCGCCGCCGGGGCGGCGCCGTCGTTGGCGGCCATGATGGGCGTCGCGCCGCCGCCGGCGGGCACGCTCCAGTACTGCCAGCCGATCACGGTGGCGGCGGCCACCGACGCGGCCACCGCCACCCGGGCGAAGCCGCCCATCACGCCAGAGCGCCTGGCGGGCTTGGATTCCGACGCGAGAGCGGCGGACAGCCGCGCGTTGAACGCCGGCGGCACTTCCGCGCTGGCGTGCCCGCGCAGGGTATCGCTGGCCAGCTGCCAGCGGCCCAGGGCCGCCATATCGGCCTGGTCCAGGTCGCGCAGCACGCGCCGGGTTTCCAGTTCATTGGTTTCGCCGTCCAGGAAGGCGGAAAGCGCTTCGTAATCCCTGTTCATGTCCTCACCCTCTGTCGCCGCGCTGCGACCCGAGCAAGGGGCGCATCGCTTCATCGATGGCTTCACGGGCCCGGAAAATGCGGGAACGAACGGTTCCCACCGGGCACTCCATGACCGCCGCGATATCCTCATAGCTGAGACCTTCGAATTCACGCAAGGTGACGGCGGTCTTCAGCTCCTGGGGCAGTTCCTCAATCGCTTTGCGGATCACTGCCTCCAACTCCTCGGACAACAGATTGGACTCCGGGGTTCCAATTTCATGGAGCATCTCCGCGCCACTGTACTGTTCCGCCTCGGCGGCATCCAGGTCGGAGCCCGGCGGACGGCGGCTCAACGATACGAGATGGTTCTTGGCGGTGTTCACCGCGATCCGGTAGAGCCAGGTGTAGAAGGCGCTGTCGCCTCGGAAGCGGGGCAGCGCGCGCCAGGCCTTGATAAAGGCTTCCTGGGCGACGTCCTGGACCTCGTCATGGTCACGCACATAGCGGCTGATCAGCGCGAAAATGCGCTGTTGATACTTAAGCACCAACACTTCGAAGGCACGCTGATCGCCGGCCTTGGCTTTCTTGACCAACTGTTCGTCTGACACCGGGACTCCCCTGGCGGAGGGTAAAACGCGGTATTGTATCAGGTGTTCCACGGGCGGCTATACTAGCGTCCTCGGAAGCACCGGTTTTCACATTGGTTCAACATTTCCCCAGCTAAAGAGGCTTCATGGCCACCTTCCGCTACGACGTTCTGATCATCGGCTCCGGCGCCGCCGGCCTGACCGTGGCCCTGGGCCTGCCCGACGGCGTGCAGGCGGCGCTGCTGTCCAAGGGCGAACTCACCCATGCGAGCACTTACTACGCCCAGGGCGGCGTGGCCGCGGTGCTCGACAGCGACGACTCCCTGGAAAGCCATGTGCGCGACACCCATCTCGCCGGCGGCGGCCTGTGCCATGACGACGCGGTGCGCTACACGGTGGAAAACGGACCGGGCGCGATTCGCTGGCTGATCGACCAGGGTGTGGACTTTACCCGTCTGGAGGGCTCCGAGGCCAATCCCCTGCCCTACCACCTGACCCGCGAGGGCGGCCACAGCCACCGCCGTATCATCCACGCGGCGGACGCCACCGGGGTGGCGATCTCCAGCACGCTGATCGACCGGGTCAAGGAGCGCGACAACGTGCATCGTTTCGAGCACCGGGTGGCCGTCGACCTGATTCTGCAGGAACACGATGGCGAACGCCGTTGCTGCGGAGCCTATGTCCACAACATCAAAACCGGCGAGACCGATGTGATTCTGGCGCGTTCGGTGGTGCTTGCCACCGGCGGCGCCTCCAAGGTGTACCTGTATACCTCCAATCCGGACGTGGCCACCGGCGATGGCATCGCCATGGCCTGGCGCGCCGGCTGCCGGGTGGCGAACATGGAATTCATGCAGTTCCATCCCACCTGCCTGTACCACCCCAAGGCTAAAAGCTTTCTGATCACCGAGGCGATTCGCGGCGAAGGCGGTCGGTTGTTGCTGCCCAGCGGCGAACGTTTCATGCCGCGCTTCGACGAACGCGCCGAATTGGCGCCCCGGGACGTGGTGGCACGCGCCATCGACCACGAAATGAAGCGCTTGGGCGCGGACTGCCTGTACCTGGACATCAGCCACAAGCCGGCGGATTTCATTATCGAGCACTTCCCCACCGTCTACGCCAAGTGTCTGCAGCTGGGCCTGGACATCACCCGCGACCCGATTCCGGTGGTGCCGGCGGCGCATTACACCTGTGGCGGCGTGATCATCGACCGCGCCGGACGCACCGATGTGCCCGGGCTGTACGCGCTCGGCGAGACCGGATTCACCGGCCTGCACGGCGCCAACCGCATGGCCAGTAACTCGCTGCTGGAGTGCTTCGTCTACGGCCGCGCGGTGGCGCGGCACATCGGCGAGCACCTGCACAACCTGCCCGACCCCCGCGAGGCGGCGCCCTGGGACGATTCCAAGGTGACCGACTCCGACGAGGATGTGGTGATCAGCCATAACTGGGACGAGCTGCGCCGCTTTATGTGGGACTACGTGGGGATCGTGCGTACCACCAAGCGCCTGGAGCGGGCCCAGCACCGGGTGGAATTGCTGAAAAATGAAATCACCGAGTACTACAGCAATTACCACATCAGCAATGACCTGCTGGAGCTGCGTAACCTGGTGGTGATCGCCGATCTGATTATCCGCTCGGCGTTGCAACGCAAGGAAAGCCGGGGCCTGCACTTCATGCGCGAGTTCCCGGACGCGGATCCGGTGGGCCAGGATTCGGTGCTGGTGCCCGGCCGGTCCTGATCAGCGGCGCTGCAGGTAGAGCACCTGGCGCAATGGGGTCAGCGCCGCCGGGCCGGCCTGGTCGGGGAAAATCCACACCCAGCCCCGGCGCGGACAATGCAGCGCCAGCCAGCGCTCGCGCAGCATCACCCGGAACGGCGGCGTCAGTGTCACCCGGCGGCCATCGCGAAGGCTCAGCCGCAGGGCACCGGGGGTGACGTCCACGGCCCGCGGCGAGGCCGGGGACCAGCGGCGCGCCGCCGCCAGGGCCGCCAGCCCGGTAAGCACCGCCAGGCTCAGCGGCAGCCCGCTGAGCAGAATCGCCGCGCCGCCGGCTCCCAGCGCCGCGCACCGCAACCGGTGCGGGTAGCGGGATCCGGACAACTCAACCCTTCTGGGCCACACGGTCGAGCAACTCCGCGACGAAAGCGCGCAATTCCGGATCCTCCGGCTGGGAACGCCGGGTGAACCATTCCAGCAGGTCCACGTCATGGCATTCCAGCAGGCGGGCGAAGCGCGCGCGACGCTGGTCGTCATCGGTCTCGAAGAAGCGCTCCAGGTAAGCATTGAGCACCACCTCCACCTCGGAGGCGCCACGCCGGCATTGCCAGTGGAAGCGTCGCTTTTGTTCGGCGATGTCGAGGGATTCCGCGGAAGTCATTGATGGCGCCTCTTTGGCTGATGGACTGACAGATCAGGGGTGGATTATCTATCATCAAGGGCCTTGGTTTACAGCCATGCGCCCCAAACTCTGGCGCGGCAATCGATATTCTTAGGAAAGGGGCATTATGAGCACCTGGCAAGCCATCCTCGGCGATCAGCGACCCACCGGCGGCGGCGTCCGGCAACCGGCCTTGGCGCTGTGCGAGCATCTGGCGGTGATCCGCGTCACCGGCGACGAAGCCGGCGACTATCTGCAGGGGCAGATCACCGCCGACCTCAAGCACATCGACGAAGGCGCCCAGCGGCTGGCCATGCACCTGTCCCTGAAAGGCCGGGGCCTGGTCAGCGCGCGGGTGGCGGCGATGCCCGGCGGCTACTTGCTGATCGTGCCTCAAGCCCGGGTGGACGAAACCCTGCGCTGCTTCGAGAAGTACAAACTGCGCGCCAAGGCCGATTTCCAGCCCGACCCGGAACTGGCGGTGGCGCAGTTGAGCGGCGGCGTGGACGGCACCCTCACCGAAGCCGGTCTGCCGGTGCCCGAGGCCGGGCAAAGCGCCCACCGGGACGGCCTCACCGTGCTGCGCTACGCCCACGCGGACGTGGCACTGCTGGTGGCGCCGCCCGCCCTGCTGGGCGCCCACTGGCGGCCCCTGAGCGCCGAGCGCGCGCTGGTGGACAGCGACGGCGGCCGTTTCCAGGACATTCTGGCCGGCGAGGCCCAGGTGTTCCCCGGCGGCGAGGACCTGTTCCTGCCCCAGGTACTCAACTACGACGTGCTCGGCGGCGTGAGCTTCAAGAAAGGTTGCTACACCGGCCAGGAAGTGGTGGCGCGGATGCACTTCAAGGGTAAGCTCAAACAACGTATGCGGGTCTTTCAATACCAGGGGCCGCCGCTGCACGCCGGAGACAGCCTGCGCGATGCCAACGGCAAGGCGGTGGGCGAGGTGGTCGACAGCGCTCCCGGCGCGCCGGCGCCGGTGGCGCTGGCGGCGCTGCGCGTGACCCACGAGGGCGAACTGTACCGCGACGATCAGCCGCTGCATGTCGAGCCGCTGGACCTGCCGTACACGCTGCCGCAACCCAAATCCTGACCAGCCACGAAAGCGGAGGCGCCATGGCGTTCCAAGAGTACTCTTTAATCCAGGCGCCCATGGCCGGCGGTCTGTCCACCGCCGAGGTGGTGGCCGGCGCCAGCCGCGCCGGCGCACTCGGCTCGGTGGGGGCCGGCTATTTGAGCGGCGACGCCATCATGGCCGCCGCGGAAGGCGTGCGCGCGGCGGGCGGCGATGCCTTCGCCATCAACTTGTTTATTCCCGCCCAACGGGACGCCACCGAGGCGGAATGGCGCGCGGCCCTCAAGGCCCTGACGCCCTGCTACCGGGAGGCCGGGGTGCCGGTGCCGGATCACTTCGCGCCCCTGCCCGACTTCCACGAACAGTTCGACGCCATGCTCGAGGCGCGGCCGGCGGTGTTTTCCTGGACCTTCGGGCGCCTGCCGAAATCAATGATGGACGCCTGCCGGGCGCGCGGCATCGCTCTGGTGGGCACCGCCACCCACCGTGACGAGGCGCAGGCCCTGGCCGGGGACGGCGTCGACGGCATCGTGCTGCAGGGTCAGGAAGCCGGCGGCCACCGTGGTGGCGCGGACCCGCTGGGCGACGGGCTGCCGCTGGCCGGCTTGCTGGACGCCTGCCGGGACCTTGGCACCCCGCTGATCGCCGCCGGCGGCCTGATGGACGGCGCTGATCTGGCGCGGGTGATGGACGCCGGGGCGGCCGCCGGCCAGCTGGGCACGGCGTTCCTGCGTTGCCCGGAGGCCGGCACCGCCGAGGGCTGGCGTCAGGCGCTGGCCGACGCCGGGCCGGACGCCACCGCGGTGACGCGGTCGGTGTCCGGGCGCTGGGCGCGCGGCATCGCCAACGCCTGGATGGACGGGCGGGCGCCCGATGACGTGGCGCCCTATCCGGATCAGCACCGGCTCACGTCGCCGTTGCGCAAGGCGGCCGGCGTGGAGTGGAAAAGCCTGTGGGCCGGTACCGGGGCGCACCGGAGTCGGGCGTTGCCGGTCGCCGAGCTGGTGCGGGTGATTGAGGAGGAGCGTCGGGCGGCGGGTCGGTAGGCCGCTCGGTGTGACCCTCCAGGAAAGTTTTACCCTCCAGAAAGACGCGCCGGGGTTGGGTACCGCCATCCAGAACACGCCGTGAACCCATCCCTGGGGGCTCGATTCGCGCATCCCTGCGCTCATACGGTTCTGGATGGCGGCACCCAACCCCGGCGCTTTGTGCTGGCTGGTAGCTTGTGGGAGCGCGCCCTGCCCGCGAAAGGCAAGCTCCTACAAGCTCAAAGATCCGCGAGGGGGTGAGTCTGGGCCGGGTTCTGGAAGAAGCCGTCGATGTACTCGCTGTCGATCTGGTCGACGTCGCGGTGACGGAAGCGGGGTTTGCCGTCCTTGTCGATGAGCAGCGCGCGGACGCCTTCGCGGAAGTCGGCGTGCAGGGTGCATTGCACGGCCAGGCACCATTCCATGCGGAATACTTCGGCGAGGGAAAGGTAGCGGCCGCGTTCCAGTTGTTCCCAGATCAGGTGGGCGGTTTGCGGGCAGCCGTCAGCGAGGGTGGCGCGGGCTTTGTCGAGCCAGCCGTCGCATTGTTTGTGGTTGAGGATGCGGTGCACGACCTCGTTGACGGAGGCGGCGTCGCAGAGCGTGTTGATGGTATCCAGATGGTCCATCACCGCCGGGGTGAGGCTGTCCGGTCGGGTGGCCAGGTCCTGCAGGGCGCGGTGCAGTTGCCGGCGGTTGGCGGCGCGGTCGTCCTGGTAGTGGCTCTCGGCCAGGGCGTCGAGCACCTGCTCGCGGTCGGCGTCGACGAAGCGGTCAGCGAGCCCCAGGTCGAGGGCGTCGCGGGCGTTGAGGTGAACGCCGGTGAGGCCCAGGAACAGGCCGGTTTTGCCGGGCAGACGATTCAGGAACCAGCTGGCGCCCACGTCCGGGAACAGGCCGATGGTGATTTCCGGCATGGCGAGCCGGCTTTTCGGCGTCACCAGGCGGAACTGGCTGGCCTGCATCAGGCCCATGCCGCCGCCCATGACCACGCCGTCCGCCCAGCAGATGACCGGGGTTTCTGAGGTGTGCAGGCGATGGTCGAGCCGGTATTCGCTGGCGAAATACTGCTCGGCGAAGGGGTTCCGGCTCTGCCCGGCGTGCTTGACCATGGCGCCGTGCAGGGCGACCACGTCGCCGCCGGCGCTGAGCGCTTTGCCGCCGCTGCCTTCCAGCCAGATCGCCACGACCTCGTCGCGGGCCTGCCAGTCGCTGATTTGCCGGTCCAGGGCCTCGATCATTTCCAGGCTGAGGGCGTTGAGCGAACGGGGAGCGTTAAGCGTGGCGCGGCCGATCAGGTGGCCGCTGCCGGTGGGGCGTTCTTCGAACTGTACACTTTCTTGGAGCTGTACATTGTCGGTCATGCCGAAAGGATCCTTAATACGTCGGTGGTGCGAGGGTTCACAGGGACCAGTCGATGGGGTCCTTGCCGTGTTGCAGAAGGTACTGATTGGCGCGGGAGAAATGTCCGCAGCCCAGGAAACCGCGATGGGCGGACAGCGGCGACGGGTGTGGCGCGGTGAGCACGCAGTGACGCCGGCGGTCGATCAGCTTGCCTTTTTTCTGGGCGTAGCTGCCCCACAAGAAAAACACCACGCCTTCCCGTTCCCGATTGATGTGTTCGATGGCCTGGTCGGTGAAGGCTTCCCAGCCCTGGCGTTGGTGGGAGGCGGCCTGACCGGCGCGCACGGTGAGCACCGCGTTGAGCAGCAGCACGCCCTGGCGGGCCCAGGCGTCCAGGTTGCCGTGGTCGGGGGCCGGAATGCCCAGGTCCCGTTCGATTTCCTTGAAAATGTTAACCAGTGACGGCGGCGTGCGCACGCCCCGCTGCACCGAGAAGCACAGCCCGTGGGCTTGGTCGGGGCCGTGATACGGATCCTGGCCGAGGATCACCACCTTGACGTTGTCGAAGGGAGTCTCGTTGAAGGCGCGAAAGATGTCCGGGCCGGGTGGGTAGACGGTTTCCCCGGCCTGCTTTTCCTGGCGCAGGAAGGCTTTCAGGTCCTGCATGTAGGGCTTGGTGAATTCCTCCCCGAGCACCTGTTTCCAGCCCGGCTCCAGCTCCACGGACGACTGCTCAGCCATGGGGGACCAGCTTCTCCAGCAGGTGGATCATGCGTTTGTTGAGCGCCTTTTCGTCGGCCCATTCCGGGTGCGCCAGCAACCGCACCTCGGTGGCGAGCAGGAAGCTGTGGATCAACTCCGCGTCCAGCTCCGGGGTTTCGGAGCCCACGGCGCGGCAAGCGTCGATCAGCAGCGACGACATTTCTTTCAGATACAGGTCCGCCAGCCCCCGCAAACGCGGGTCGAGAATCGCTTCCTGGAAGAACGCCTGCTCGGCGATCAGATGCTCGCGGCGGTTGGTCACCTCATCGAGGATGAAGGACGTGGTCACCGCCGCCAGTGAGTGAATCAGGTGGGCGCGGTCGGTGTCCTGATGGCTGGCCTGCTCCTGGAACTGCTGGATCAGACCGAAGGCCTGGTCGCGGAACGGGCGGATCACTTCTTCCAGGGCCCGCTCGGCGAACAAAGTAAAGGCGTCCGCGATCAGGTCGGAAATGTCCTTGAAGTAATAGGTGGTGGCGGACAGCGGCACCTCCGCCTCGCGGGCCACGGCGCGGTGGCGTACCGCGCGGACGCCGTCGGTGACGATGATGTTGAGCGCCGCGTCCAGAATCGCCTGACGGCGTTGCTCACTGCCGGCGCGACGGGCCTTTCGGCCCTGGTACTGAATGGCTGTACTCATAACGGCCTTCACCTTGTTATTCGTAAATGCGCATGGGCGCCGGGCTAGCGCGGGCGCATATGCGGAAACAGGATTACATCACGAATAGAGGGAGAATTCGTGAACAACATCACCAGACGGTCGATGCCGATCCCTTCGCCGGCGGTGGGCGGCAGGCCGTGTTCCAAAGCGGTTATGTAATCTTCGTCATAGAACATGGCTTCGTCGTCCCCCGCTTCTTTTTCGGCCACCTGAGCGCGAAAACGTTCCGCTTGATCCTCGGCGTCGTTGAGCTCGGAGAAGCCGTTGGCGATTTCGCGGCCGCCCACGAAGAATTCGAAGCGTTCGGTGACGAAGGGGTCGTCGTCCTTGCGGCGCGCCAGCGGCGACACCTCGGTGGGGTAATCGGTGATGAAGGTGGGGTCCTTGAGGCGGTGCTCGACGGTCTTCTCGAAGATTTCGATCTGCACCTTGCCCAGGCCCCAGCCGTCCTTCAGGGGAATGCCCAGCCGTTCGGCGATGCCGCGCGCGCCCTGCTCGTCGGCCAGCGTGGCGCCGTCGATGTCATCGTTGAAGTGCAGAATCGAATCGAACACCGACAGCCGTGCGAACGGCTTACCGAAATCGTAGACGTCGTCCTGATAGGGAATTTCGGTGGTGCCGAGCACATCTTTCGCCAGGGTGCGCAGCATGTCCTCGGTGAGGTTCATCAGGTCGTTGTGATCCGCGTACGCCTGATAAAACTCCAGCATGGTGAATTCCGGATTGTGCCGGGTGCTGAGGCCCTCGTTGCGGAAGTTACGGTTGATCTCGAACACCCGCTCGAAGCCGCCCACCACCAGCCGCTTCAGATACAGTTCCGGCGCGATGCGCAGGTACATGTCCAGATCCAGGCTGTTGTGGTGAGTGACGAAGGGCCGCGCGGTGGCGCCGCCGGGAATCACCTGCAGCATGGGCGTTTCCGCTTCCACGAAGCCGTGCCGGACCAGATAGTTGCGGATGCCGGCCACCATTTGTGAACGGATCTGGAAGGTGCGGCGGCTGTCTTCGTTGACGATCAGGTCCACATAGCGCTGACGGTAGCGGGACTCGGTGTCGGTGAGGCCTTTGTGTTTTTCCGGCAGCGGGCGCAGGGATTTGGTGAGCAGCAGGTACTCGTCCATCATCACGTACAGATCGCCCATGCCGGATTTGCACAGGGTGCCGCGCACGCCCACCACGTCGCCCAGGTCCCAGTGCTTGGTGTCTTTCTGCACCGGCTTGGGGGCGAAAATCTGGATGCGGCCGGACATGTCCTGCAGCACCTTGAAGGCTTTGCGGTCGAGCATCAGGCGGCCGGCCACGGCCACCTGAATCTGCTTTTCTTCCAACTCTTCCTTGCTCAGTTCGCCGTAGGCGTTCTGCAGGTCGGCGGCCAGGCTGTCGCGGCGGAAGTGGTTGGGAAAGGCGTCACCGCTTTCGCGCCATTCGCTGAGTTTGGCGCGCCGCTCGGCGATCAGACGGTTTTCTTCGGCGCCTTCTTGGGCGGCGTCGTTGGGTGTGTTCTGTTCGTCAGCCATGTGTTTAACCTTTTAAAGCCCTGCCTTCAGCGAGGCCTGGATGAAACGGTCCAGGTCACCGTCGAGGACCTGCTGGGTGTTGTGGCTTTCCACGTTGGTGCGCAGGTCCTTGATGCGGCCGTCATCGAGCACGTAGGAGCGGATCTGGCTGCCCCAGCCGATATCCGACTTGCCTTCTTCCTGCTTCTGCTTTTCGGCGTTGCGCTTTTGCAGCTCCAGATCGTAGACCTTGGCCTGCAGCATGCGCATGGCCTGATCCTTGTTCTGGTGCTGGGAACGGCCGTTCTGGCACTGCGTCACCAGGGTGGTTTCCTCGCCGGTGTCCGGGTCGGTGTGCACATAGGTCAGCCGCACCGCGGAGTCGGTCCGGTTCACGTGCTGACCGCCGGCGCCGGAGGCGCGGTAGGTGTCGACACGGATCTTCGAGGGGTCGATGTCCACGTCGATGTCCTCGTCCACTTCCGGGGACAGGAACACCGAGGCGAAGGAGGTGTGGCGGCGGCCGCCGGAATCGAAGGGGCTCTTGCGCACCAGGCGGTGCACGCCGATTTCGGTGCGCAGCCAGCCGTAGGCGTACTCGCCCTCGAAACGCACGGTGGCGGATTTGATGCCGGCCACGTCGCCGTCGGAGGCTTCCACCAGCTCGGTTTTAAAGCCGTGCGCCTCGCCCCAGCGCAAATACATGCGCAGCAGCATTTCCGCCCAGTCCTGGGCTTCGGTGCCGCCGGAACCGGCCTGGATGTCCAGATAGGCGTTGGAGGCGTCCATTTCGCCGGAGAACATGCGGCGGAATTCCAGATCCGCGACCATCCGTTCCAGACGCTTCAGGTCCGCTTCCACTTCCGCGACGGTGGCTTCGTCGTCCTCTTCCACCGCCAGTTCCAGCAGGTCACGGGTGTCACCGATGCCCTGACCGGCCTGGTCCAGGGTGGCGACGATGAATTCCAGTTGCGAGCGCTCCTTGCCCAGGGCCTGGGCCCGTTGGGGCTCGTTCCAGACGTCCGGCAGGGCCAGTTCGCGCTCTACTTCGACCAGTCGTTCGCTCTTCTGGTCGTAGTCAAAGATACCCCCTCAGCGCTTCAACGCGCTCGGCCAGGTCGGTGAGGTGGGTTCTCAGCGGATTCACTTCCATAAAGGTTCTCGGTGCGCTTTCAATAGAATGGGAAAAGCCGCGTATTCTACCGTTTTGGCCGGCCTCTGACGAGGCCGGGGGCGGGGTGCGCCGGGGGTCAGTCCACCAGTTCGTAGACGTGGAACGCCTCGGGCTTGAGGTTATCCAGAGTGGTGCCGATGTAGACGGCGTTGTTGGGAATGCCGCTGCCGGTGGCGAACACTTTGAAGCGACGGACTTCCTTGGGGGTATCGATGACGGTGTCCGCGTCCACTTCCACCCACATATAGATGGCGCGTTCCTGTTGGATGTAGTCCACGCGCAGTACATCACCCTCTTCCGGCAGGCGCAGTTCCTGCACGTCGGAGCCGGCTTCCAGGCGGTGTTTGTGAATTGTTTTCATGCTTCCCTCCGTTAGGGGCTGCCAGACATCGGCGGCCTTTTGGGCCGCGCGAGAATCGAATCGGGTACAACACGCCGGAGCGGCGCGAACGGCAATGCTAGCAAAGTGCCCGCATGGAGGCACCTGTTACACCGGCCTGAGGTGCTCGAAGAGGAGCTGCGGGTTGCGGTTGCCGCGGAATTCGTTCACTTCCAGGCGGTAGATGCCGTGCACGCGGCGCAGGCGGTCGCCGAGCCGGTCCAGGTCGGCGTTGAAGTGGATGGCGTCCACCACCCCGCCGCAGCCCGGCAGGCCCAGGGTGAGCTTAAGGTGCCGCTCGCCCACCACGCGGCTGTCCAACACCTCGAACTCGCCGTCGAAGCGCGGCGGCGGAAAGCCCTGGCCCCAGGGGAAGCGGTGGCTGAGCACTTCCGCGGTTTCCAAACAGAGATCGGCTTCCTCCAGGGCACCGTCGGTGTCCACCACCTCGTCGAACAGGTCGGCGCTGGCGGCGGCCGCCACCGCGTCCTGAAACGCCTGGGTGAAAGCCGGCAGATGCTCGGCGCGCAGAGTCATGCCCGCCGCCATGGCGTGGCCGCCGAACTTGTGCAGCATCTCCGGGTGGGCGGTGGCCACCGCGTCCAGCACATCGCGCAGGTGCAGGCCGGGAATCGACCGGCCCGAGCCCTTGAGCATGCCTTCCTCGCGGGCCGGGGCGAAGGCGATCACCGGGCGGTGCACCGACTCCTTGACCCGCGAGGCGAGAATGCCCACCACCCCTTCGTGCCAGTCCGGCCCGTGCAGGCAGAGCGCGGCGGGCAGTTCGCGCTCGCGCAGCCGCGCCACTTCCAGCATGGCGGCGTCGCGCATGCCCTGCTCGATGCCGCGCCGCTCCCGGTTGATGGTATCCAGTTCCTCGGCGAAACGGCGCGCCTGGTCTTCGCTGTCCGCCAGCAGGCACTCGATGCCGTGGCTCATATCAGTGAGGCGGCCGGCGGCGTTCAACCGGGGGCCGGCGGCGAAGCCCAGGTCCGCCGCCACCACCTTGGCGGGATCCCGGCCGGCCACCCGCAGCAGCGCGCGCAGGCCGGGGCTGCCCTTGCCGGCGCGGATGCGGCGCAGGCCCTGCTCCACCAGAATGCGGTTGGCGTCGTCCAGCGCCACCACGTCGGCCACCGTGCCCAGAGCCACCAGGTCCAGCAGATCCAGCACCGCGCTCTTGAGGCCCAGGCGGCGCTGCACCGCCAGCAACAAATAGAAGGCGACGCCCACGCCGGCCAGGTTGCGGGCCGGGAAGCCGTCCTCGCACAGGCGCGGATTGACCAGGGCGTCGGCGTCCGGGAGCCGGTCTCCGGGGAGATGGTGGTCGGTGATCAGCACATGCATGCCGGCGTCGCGGGCGGCGGCCACACCGTCCACGCTGGCGATGCCGTTGTCCACGGTGATGATCAGGTCCGGCGACAAGCTTTCCTTGGCCAGCTCGACAATGGCCGGTGACAGGCCGTAGCCGTATTCGAAGCGGTTGGGCACCAGATAGTCCGGGCGCCGGAAACCCAGGCCGGCCAGGCCGCGCACCATCAATGCGGTGGCGGTGGCGCCGTCGGCGTCGTAGTCGCCCACCACGCAGATGCGCCAGTGCTGTTCGCGGGCCTCCTGCAGCAGGTCCACCGCCGCGCCCAGGCCGTTGAAACCGTCGGGGTGCGGCAGGCGGCCCAGGCTCAGTTGCAGCTGTTCTTCCCGGGTGACGCCCCGGGCGGCCAGCACCCGGGCCAGCAAGGGGGGCACGCCGGGCCAATCGGGCACGGTGTCCACGGTGCGGCGGCGGATCTCGGGAAAGGGTCGTGCGCTCATCAACTCAGCCTGGCGGAAAGACGCGGGCAAGGGTCCGCGTAGACGACTCCCGAGTCAAGATACTCCGGGCCCGGCTTGCTGTATCCTCCTGATGGCTGAAAGCGCCGATGGTTGAAAGTCCCGGCCCCGCACCCAATACAGACGGGAAGCGGGCTTGCAACGACCGGCAAGTCACAAAAAGGGACTGAATGTATGCCCTTTGCTTTCATATACTTGGCGCCCCCGAGTGAGGAACCACAGGCTCACCAAGGCGGCTGGCCGGCCGCATACTTTGGGACTGGAGAGCAAACGATATGATTTACCAAGGCAACGCCGTAAGCGTACAACTGCTTGACGACGGGATCGCCGAACTGAAGTTCGACCTTCAGGGCGAGTCCGTGAACAAGTTCGACCGAGCCACCCTGGAAGACCTGAGCAAGGCCACCGAGGCCCTGAAAGGCAACGACCAGGTGAAGGGCATCGTCGTCACCTCCGCGAAAAGCGTATTCATCGTTGGCGCGGACATCACCGAATTCACCGAAATGTTCGCCCAGGACGAAGCGGAGATCGCTAAATGGTCCCGCCAGGCGAACGACATCTTCAACGCCTTCGAAGACCTGGACGTGCCGAAAGTGGCCGCCATCAACGGCTTCGCCCTGGGCGGCGGCCTGGAAATGTGCCTAGCCTGCGAATTCCGGGTGATGAGCGAACAGGCCCAGGTGGGCTTCCCGGAAGTGAAACTGGGCATCTACCCCGGCTTCGGCGGCACCGTGCGCGCGCCGCGCCTGATGGGCGTGGATAACGCCATTGAGTGGATCTCCGCCGGCGGCCAGCACAAGCCGGAAAAAGCCTTCAAGGACGGCATGGTGGACGCGGTGGTCAAGCCCGACCATGTGCGTGACGCCGCCATCGACCTGGTCAAGCAGTGCCTGGCCGGCAAGATCGACTTCCGCGCCAAGCGCCAGGAAAAACTCGAACCGCTGCCGATGCCCCCCATGGAGCAGATGATGGCGTTCCAGACCGGTTCCGCCATGGTCCAGCAGCAGGCCGGCAAGAACTACCCGGCGCCCATGGAAGCGGTGAAATCCATGCAGAAAGCCGCCGGCATGAAGCGCAATGAAGCACTGGACGTGGAGTCCAAGGGCTTCGCCAAGGTCGCGAAGACCCCGCAGGCCACCGCCATGGTGGGTCTGTTCCTGGCCGACCAGCAGGTTAAGAAAGTCAACGGCAAGACCGCCAAGGGCAGCCGCGAAATCAACAACGCGGCGGTACTGGGCGCGGGCATCATGGGCGGCGGCATCGCCTTCCAATCCGCCCTGAAAGGCACCCCCATCGTCATGAAGGACATCGCCGACAAAGCGCTGGACCTGGGCATGAACGAAGCCTCCAAGCTGCTCGCCAAGCGCGTCAGCAAAGGCAAGATGGACGCCGCCAAAATGGGCAAGACCTTGTCCATGATTCGCCCCACCCTGAGCTACGATGACTTCAAGGGCATCGACGTGGTGGTGGAAGCCGTGGTCGAGAACCCCAAGATCAAGCAGTCCGTGCTGGCGGAAACCGAGGAAAAAGTGGACGGCGCGATTCTCGCCTCCAACACCTCTACCATTTCCATCACCCGCCTGGCGGAAGCCCTCAAGAAGCCGGAGAACTTCGGCGGCATGCACTTCTTCAACCCTGTGCACATGATGCCCCTGGTGGAAGTGATCCGCGGCGAGAAGACCTCCGACGAGACCGTCGCCACCCTGGTCAAATACGCCCAGAAGATGGGCAAGAACCCGGTGGTCGTGAACGATTGCCCCGGCTTCCTCGTGAACCGCGTTCTGTTCCCCTACTTCGCCGGCTTCGGCATGCTGGTGCGCGATGGCGCCGACTTCCAGCAGGTCGATAAGGTGATGCAGAAGTTCGGCTGGCCCATGGGCCCCGCCTACCTGCTCGACGTGGTCGGCATCGACACCGGCGTGCACGCCGCCGAAGTGATGGCCGAAGGCTTCCCCGACCGCATGAAGCACGACTTCAAAGACCCGTCCGAGATCATGTTCGAAAACGAACGCTATGGTCAGAAGAACGGCATCGGCTTCTACAAGTACGAGGAAGACAAGAAGGGTCGCCCCAAGAAGGTCGTCGACGAGAAGACCTACGAGCTGATCAAGCCCGTGGTCACCGGCGAGCCCAAGGACTTCGACGCCGACGACATCATCGCCCGCATGATGATCCCGATGTGCACCGAAACCATCCGCTGCCTGGAAGACAACATCGTCGGCTCCGCCGCCGAAGCCGACATGGCCATGATCTACGGCATCGGCTTCCCGCCGTTCCGCGGTGGCCCGCTGCGCTACATCGACAGCATCGGCACCAAGGCGTTCGCGGAACTGTGCGACAAATACGCCCACCTGGGTAAGCTCTACGAAGCCCCCCAGCTGCTTAAAGACAAGGCCGCCAAAGGCGAAGCCTTCTTCGCGTAAGGCACGGGCAAAGGAGATTTTGAAATGAGTTTGAATCCGAAAGACGTGGTCATCGTCGATGCCGTACGCACCCCGATGGGCAAAAGCCGTAACGGTATGTTCCGCAACGTGCGTGCGGAAAAGCTGTCCGCGCTGCTGATCCAGGCGCTGATGGCGCGCAACCCCAACTGGAGCATCGAGGAAACCGAAGATGTGATCTGGGGCTGCGTGAACCAGACCAAGGAACAGGGCATGAACATCGCCCGCAACATTTCCATGCTGGCCGGCCTGCCGCGCACCAGCGCCGCGCAGACCGTGAACCGCCTGTGCGGCTCCTCCATGCAGGCCCTGCACAGCGCCGCCCAGGCCATCGAAACCGGCAACGGCGACGTGTTCGTGATCGGCGGCGTGGAGCACATGGGCCATGTGGCCATGGACCACGGCGTGGACCTCAACCCCGAGCTGTCCAAGTACACCGCCCGGGCCTCCAACATGATGGGCCTGACCGCGGAAATGCTCGGCCGCATGCACGGCATCACCCGCGAACAGCAGGACCAGTTCGGCGTCCGCTCCCACAAGAAAGCCTGGGAAGCCACCGAACAGGGCCGCTGGAAGAACGAGATCGTGCCGATCGAAGGCCACGACGCCGAAGGCCGCAAGGTACTCTGCGAAATCGACGAGACCATCCGCGCCAACGCCAGCCTGGACGACATGGCCAAGCTGCGCCCGGTGTTCGACCCGGCCAGCGGCAGCGTGACCGCCGGCACCTCGTCGGCCCTGTCCGACGGTGCCAGCGCCATGCTGGTGATGAGCGCCGAGCGCGCCCAGGCCCTGGGCCTCAAGCCCCGCGCCAAAATCCGCAGCATGGCCGTGGCCGGCTGTGACGCGGCCATCATGGGCTACGGCCCGGTGCCCGCCACCCAGAAAGCCCTGAAACGGGCCGGCCTGACCATCGACGACATCGACTACGTCGAGCTCAACGAAGCCTTCGCCGCGCAGTCCCTGCCGGTCCTGAAGGACCTCAAGCTGCTCGACAAGATGGACGAGAAGGTCAACCTGAACGGCGGCGCCATCGCGCTGGGCCACCCCCTGGGCTGCTCCGGCGCACGCATCACCGGCACCCTGCTCAACGTACTGGAAGGCAACGACGGCCAGATCGGCCTCGCCACCATGTGCATTGGTCTGGGTCAGGGTATTGCTACGGTGATTGAGCGGGTTTAAGGATTCGCTTTCTTCACTGTTGGTGATATGAAGAAGCCCCGGCGGGATTTCCCGCCGGGGCTTCTTATTGGGCGACGGCCTCTAAGACCAAGGATTGACAATCTTTGTAGACCACCTAAGATTACCTTAATCCCCTCTTCCAGGAGAGTGAGCATGCACATCTCGCTGACCCCCGAACTCGAAGCCCGCATCAAAGCCAAAGTGGACAGCGGCCTTTACAACAACGCCAGCGAAGTCATCCGGGAATCCCTGCGGTTCGTGGAAACCCATGAGGCATGGATCAACGAGCTCAAGCTGGCCAAGCTGCGTGAACAGCTCCAGGTCGGCATGGTGCAGTTGGACCAGGGCGACGGCATTCGCGTGGACAGCAAAGCCAGCCTCGACAACCTGTTCGAAGACCTGAAAGCCTGATGATCTCTTTGTCCCTGGTTTTGTCGCCCGCCGCCCGGGAGGATTTGCGCGCCATCCACCAATACGGAGCGCACCATTGGGGCAAACCTCGATCCGACGAGTACATGAACTCGCTCAAGGACAAACTTTGGTTGCTACTGCAACAACCGGAAATCGGCAAAGCGCGGCCCGAACTATCGCCAGACGTTCGCAGTGTGTCCGTTACCAGCCATGTGATTTTCTACCGGGTCCAGCGGGAACAGTTGCAGATCATTCGGATTCTTCATGGTAGGCAAGACGTTACTCGACATCTTTGATCGTGCTCGGAAAGCCGTTCCACAAACCAATTCTTACCGCTTCCCGTGAGTAACAGCTGCCGTCGTGCCCGTGTCATTCCCACATAAATCAGTCGTACCTGATGCTCCAGATGCTCCTCGTCATCCTTCAGTCCACCTAGCCCCGCCAACACCACGGTATCGAACTCCAACCCTTTACTGCTTTGCCGAGTAAGCAAAGTCACGCTTTCCGAACTGGAATCGTAAGTCGTTTTGTCAGTCTTTCCCTTTAACCAAGAACAGCCTATCCCTTTAGCTTTTATAGCTGTGTGTATTACTCCAGCCTGCCAATTGTGGCCGTACACTACAGCCAGACTGTTAAGTGGCTTACCTTGACTACTCCATTGGCTAATGCAGCGTGCGATATAGGCGGCTTCCTCGTTGAAATGATTAAAGCGCCTGAATTGCGGTAGAGGACCACTTGTACCGGCCACTTCCGGGGCAATAAGTGGGATGTGATCGTCATCCGCGTCCTGCGCTTGCAGGAAGTCCTTGGCGAAGTCGTAGGCAAAGCTTAGGATTTCGCGGGTATTGCGGTAGTTCAGTCTCAGGATGGTGGTACGGCCCCGAGCCTCAATGCCTGCGCTGGACAGGGGAAATTTCAGGCTGCGCTTTTTGTAGATGGACTGGGCGTCGTCGTAGAGCAGCAGCAGGGAGTTGGTGTCCGGATCGATCATCTGGGTGATGAGCTTGAGCCATTCCCGCTCGAAGTCGTGGCCTTCGTCGATCATCACCGCGCTGTATTGGGCGCGGGGTATCTGGTCTTTCTCCACGGCCTGGATGACGGTTTCTACTTCCCTCTCCCAATAGGGTGCGTCACCTTCAATCATGTCTACGTTATAGGTTTTACGTTGCAGGCCACACCATTCGTGAAAGTGGTGGACCTGTACTTTCTCCTCGATGCCTTTTTCGGCGATGAAACTGCGCAGCCGGGCGGCCAGGGTGATGTTGAAGCAGAGCACCAGGATGGGTTTGGTGACGGCCTGGGCCAGGTGCAGGCAGCGGTAACCCAGGATCAGGGTTTTGCCGGAGCCAGCCACGCCGTGGATGACGCGGTGGCCGTCGCCCATACTTTTGGCGAGCTGTTCCTGTTGCAGGTCCATAACGCGGACGATGTCTGGGATGACCAGTTCTTTCCCTTCGTTCGTTTCTTGACCGACCGGGTCTTCGTCCTGGTCGCCTCCGCCAAATAGATTCTGCTGCGGGGCGTTGATGCGTATTTCCGGGAAGAGTTGCCAGCGGATGCGGTCGATCTGCGGGAGGGTCAGCTTTTCGCCGAAGGCGTATTCGAACATGCCCCAAAGCCGGGCCTGGAACGCTTCCGGGTCGGCGGTGGCGGTCATTTCGTCCTTGCAGATCAGGCGGTGCGGGGGCAGCACCAGTTCCTGGTCCGCCTCCGCGATGGCGTCGTTCCATTGCTTGCGCGTGATGTTGGGCAAGACCACCCCATAACCCCACGGAAAACAAAGCTTACCCTTGAAGCGCCCGTCGGTCTGCACCAGGTGCGGGTCGCGCTGCAGACGGTTTATGGCCACCAGCGCGCACTGGCGCGCCTGTTCCAGGGGATTGCTGACGGTTTTAACGCCCTGCTGGGTATAAATCTCAGCATCACGCGGCGTGAGGCGCTTGAGGGTGTCCAGCTTCCAGTCTTTGACCTCCAGAAACAGCAGGCCCCGGCCGGGGTGCAGAATGATGTAGTCGGGGTAACGACGCTGACGGCCCAGGGGGATGTCGTACCAGACGGTGTAGTCGTCCTCGAGCAGGCTCTCCAGGCGCTGGCCCAGACGCCGTTCTCCGGGCGTCATGCCACGAATGGTGCTGAGGCTTGGAATCACCGTGGCCATGAGGGTCAGCCCCGGCGAGCGACAGCTTCGCAGGCGTTGATTTTAGGGCCCATGGCGGCCCGGCGGGTGCGCTCGCGAACAGACATCCCTTTCCCCTGAATCATTATTTTCTTCGCCTGGCCTCTCCGGGCTGGCCGTTATTATTTTGTGATGCAGGTCCGAAATTACACCATCTTGTAGCGCAAATAAAAGCAAAACGAGCGGCGGCCGTCTCCCGAGACGGGTTAATCAGCGGCCTGTTCAGGCCCCGGCGCATCGTCCACCCAGGCAGTATCCAGAGTCGTGACGACCATGTATTTCCTTGCATGGTTTGGCCGCTCACGCAGGAAAAGCTGGGCTGACTGTCCTTGCCCAAGCGGCCAATAGACGGTTTTGAAGCTCTCTACGGTCTTATTCATACCTTCAAACCAAAGAATTAGTTTCTCCCATATTGTCAGGTTGAAGGTATCCAGCTCGGGCTCGCCGAACCGTCGCTCCATGGCCTGTCTCTGCTCTTGAAAGTAACGTTGTTGCGCTTTCTTTGTATCGAAGGCAACGCCTTGGCTGACTGAAGTGACAACACCCTGTTCGCAACGGTAGATGCTGACTTCACGAGTCTTAGGGGTTATTCGCTCAAAGCCCAGCATGCCCTGACGAATCATTTCGTCACGGGCTAAAGCTGGTTCAGCACCGCGCTCCGCTTCCATCTGATACATAGCGTCGCAAGCGTCGCCGAGGGTGACGCCTAAAAGTAATTCCGCGACGGAAAGCCGGGGCAGCACAATGAGTGCGAATAGAATAAGGCCACTCTTCATAGGTCGATCAGGCACACCGTTGGAAGCCCCAATTTATACACGAGCCTTACACAGGTCGAATGCCGTGATTCTGCAGGCGTTACTTCCCCGTTAATCAAGCCCGACGCTGACCGCCAGGCTTGATTGCTATCGCACGTTACCCCTCGTCCGGAATCTCCGGATCCACCAGCTGCGCGAGCTGAATCAACGACTCCTGCCAGCCCTGATAACACATCTCCGCCGGGATCACGTCGGGCACGCCCTCCTGGACGATGTGCACCTCGGTGCCGCCGAGGACGGCTTTCAGGGTGACGGTGACCTGCATCTCTCCGGGGAGGTTGGGGTCGTCGAATTTGTCGGTGTAGCGGATGCGTTCGTTGGGTTTCAGCTCCACGTAGGCGCCGCCGAAGGTGTGGCGGCTGCCGGTGGTGAAGTTAGTGAAGGACATTCGGTAGCTACCGCCTTCGCGGACGTCGCTGTCGTGCATGGTGGCGGTGAAGCCGAAGGGCGGCAGCCATTTCACCATGGCGTCGGGGTCGGTGAAGGCGCGGTAGACGCGGTCGGGGGTGCCGCGCAGTACGCGGTGCAGGCGGATGGTCTGGCCGGTCATACGTATTCTCCTTGGTTTCGGGGTGGTTCCCCCCGTTGTCGCGCTCGGCGCGGTCATTTCGACATCGCTTAACCCATATGGGGTATGCGCGCCCCGCTCCGCTCTGGCTAATCTTGCCCCCATGGGGACGCCGGTATCTGTCACCGGCGCATAAGACAGGATGGAGCAGGACATGAAGAGACGTCATCTGATGGCGGGCCTGGGGGCCTTGTTGGTGATGGGGGGATGCACGCCGTCCTCACAGGTGGATAACGTGGCCGGCCAGGCCTCAGTGTACGAGGATCCGTCGTCCTCGGGCCGTGTGCAGGGGGTCGGTATCGAGTCCCAGGACGTGGTGGCGATGACCGACGAGATGATGCGGGACATGCTGTCCAACCGCATTCTGGCGGCGCGGGACGTGCCGCCGCGGATCATCATCGACAACGAATACTTCAGGAACGAAAGCTCCTCGATCATCAATACCAACCTGCTCACCGACCGTTTGCGCGTGGAGCTGAACCGCGCCGCCAACGGCCGCATGGTGTTCGTGGGCCGGCACTTCGCGGACATGGTGGAGAAGGAGCGCGAGCTTAAGCGCGATGGCGCGGTGGACGGCGGCACCATCCGCCGCACGCAGGCCACCGCCGGCGGTGATTACCGTCTCGGCGGGCGCATCGCCTCCCTGGACGCCATGGACCGCAACAGCCAGACTCGCTCGCGCTACCACCAGGTGACGTTCGAGATGATCGATCTGGAGCTGGGCACCATTGTCTGGAGCGGCGCCTATGAGATGAAGAAGGCGAGCCAGGACAATGTGCTTTATCGCTAAAACCGGGGCGCCGCTGGCCGCTGCGTTGCTGCTCGCCGGTTGTGCCACCGGACCCACGCAATACGAGACCCGTGCCCTGGACCCGGAACAGCAGGCGGTGGTGGCGAGCAAACCCGCCGCGTTGCAGCCGCTCTACCGGGATCTGTTCGAGGAAGGTCGCCGCAACGAAGTGCTCAACCTGATGGAGATCGGCGCCGCCGCCTTCCGCCAGGGGCACTACGACCTGTCCAAGGCGGCCCTGGATCGGGCCATCACCAATATCGAAAGCGTCTACGCCGATAACGACGCCGCCCACCGGGCGCGCAGTCTGTGGTACGAGGAAGGCGAGAAGGACTTCAAGGGCGAGCCCTATGAACGCTCCATGGTGTTCTATTACCGGGGCCTGCTGTTCCTGCGCGACGGTGATTACGGCAATGCCCGCGCCAGCTTTATCAGCGGGCTGCTGCAGGACGCCTTCGCCGAGGAGGAACAGCACACCACGGATTTCGCGGCGCTGATCTATCTGGCGGGCTGGTCGGCGAAGCTGGCCGGCAGCGATTCTCTCGCCAAGCAGCACTTCGAGGAATACCGGCAGTTCCGCCCGGACGGCCCGGTGCCCGCCGCCGGCGACAACACCCTGGTAATCGCGGAAACCGGCAGCGCACCGCGCAAGCTGGCCGACGGCGTCGGCCATTACGAGCTGGTCTACCGGCGCGGCAAGAAGATCCGCGCCGCCGGCGCCGAGGTAAGCACTGGCGCGGGCGAGCAGACCCTGTTTCCGATCGAGGACGTGTTCTTCCAGGCGTCCACCCGGGGCGGACGCACCGTGGATCGCATTATTGAAGGCAAGGTGCGCTTCAAGAAAAACACCCAGGCCACCGGCGATGTGCTCACCGCCGCCAGCGACAACAGCGCGCTGGCCGGTTTAAGCATGGCCGCCGGCGGCGGACTGGCGGCGGGCTTCCATACCGTCACCGCCATCGGCGTGGCGGCGCAGGGTCTGTCCGCGCGCTCGCGGACGCAGGCGGACACCCGCTACTGGCAGCGCCTGCCGGACGGCCTGCACGTCACCACGCTGCGCCTGGCACCGGGCGCCGGGCCACTGGACATTCGTTTTCTGGACGCCGCCTCCCAGCCCTTGCCGGCGGGCAGCGAAACCGTACCCGTGCATTTCGATGGGCGAGGCAACGGCCTCGCCTTCGCCAGCCGCCGCCCCTCACCAGAAGGAAAGTCTCTATGAAAACTCTCGTTATCAGCGCCTTGCTGGCCGCCGGGTTGATTATCACGGGCTGCCAGAACCGTATGAGCAAGGAAGAGTATCAGCAGCGCACCGAGGACACCGGCTACAACACCGTGATCTTCACCGACTACGCGCTCAATCGGCGCTTCAAGGACGGCCTCACCGGGCCGGACAACGTGATCCGCCTGTCCACCACCGGTCACGGCATCGAACGCACCGACACCGGTACCTCCCAGGTGTGGGTGGAGCTGCGCAACCACACCGACTTCAACTACATGGTGGAAGCGCGTACCTCGTTCTATTCGCAAAGTGGCCGGCCCCTGGACGCCCGCCCGGTGTGGCGCCGGGTGTCGGTGCCCGCTAATGCCCGCGCCGTGTACGAAGAGAAATCGGTGACCACCGAACGGTTGCAGTATCGGGTGGAAGTGAGGCAAGCACGATGAAGGCGCCATGGCTGATCCGCTTCGCCGGGCTGAGCACGGCCCTGGGCGCCACACTTGCGCTGATGACCACCGCCAGCGCTCAGACCGACCACTCACCGGCGCCGATGATGGCGCCCGCCAAGGCGCCGCTCAGCGAAGAGGCCTACCGGGAGCAGCAGGCGCCCGGTGGCCGCGCGGAGGATGCGGACACCATCACCGCGCGCTTCCGCGATCGCTTCGGCAAGGACGGCGACGCACGCATCGCGGTGCTCTGGAACGAATCCTTGTCCAGTCGGGTGAGCGACTGGCGGAGCCGGAACAGGGCCACCCTGGCCGTGCGCGGCGACTTCGAAGCCAGCGGCCCGGACGGCGACCGCCAGGGCAACGCACAGGGCCAGGCCGTCGCGCAGAGCGAATACAGAAGCGGCGAACGCCCCACGGACAATGGCGCCGCCCACGAACTGCAATCCGGGCTGATCACCACCTTCCGGAGCGCCGGCGCCCAAGTCGTGGACCGCGCCCTGGCCGCCCGGCTCACCGACAACGCTCTGGAAGACGGCAGCTTCTCAAGGCTGTCCCCGGACAGCGCCCGCTTGCGCATGCGCGCCCTGGCGGAGCACGCCGACTTCGTCATGGAGCTCACCGCCGGTCCCTCCTTCGAGGACCAGCCGGTGTACCAGGTGCGGGTGCTGTCCACCCGCGACGCCTCGGTACTGGCGGTCTTCACCAGCACCGGCCGGCGCGACAACGAGGAAGAGCCGCCCTATCAATGGGTCGCCACGGATCGGGGATATCAGAAACGGGAAAAGCCGCTGTCACTGGCCGAAACAGGCCGGGAATTAGCGCTGCAAACCATGGCGCGCATGGCGCCTTAACACCATTCAATAAGGTAGTAGGGGAACGACAATGACTTTTTCAATCACTCAAACCATGCGGTATGCCCTGTTGGCGGTAGTGCTGACGACTCTCGCCGGTTGTGCCGCCCAGACCGCCCAGCAACGGGCGCAGCAGCAGGCACAAATGCAGGCTTGGAAGGAAATGCAGGCCAAACACGTGGCTCTGGCTGAACAGTCCGGCAAGATCGGTGCCGTGCTCGAAGCCAATCCGCAGGGCCAGGTCATGATCGGCACCCTGGTACCCGGCGCCGCGGCGGACCAAAGCGGTGCCGTGCGGACCGGTGACCAGATCCTGGCGGTGGCTGAAGGCGATGGGGAGCCGCAACCCGTGGCCGGCAAATCCATGCTGGATGTCCGCCTCATGGTGCAAGGCCAGCCGGGTACCCCGGTGAAACTGGTCATGGCCGGCAAAGAAGGCGGCGAAGACCGCGCGGTGACACTGACCCGGGCGGAAATCACCGAACAACAGACCCAGGCCCTGGCCGCGATACAACGGGCCGAGGCGCAAAAACAAGTAGAGGGCCTGGCGATCGAGGACAACTCAGGCCAGTACCTGAGCCCCTACACCAGCGACGGCGTCACCGCCGAGTGGGTGAACAAGGCGATCAACGCGAAGATGGGCTCGGCGGCGGGCTCCGCGGTGGGCGCGGCGGCCGGCGCCTACGCCGGGCGCAAGGCGTTGGAGAGCGTGCCGGGTGGCAGCCTGCTGGGCAGCTTTTTCGGTGGCATGGCCGGCTCCAAGGCCGGCAAGAACGTGGGCCGCGACGCCGCCATCGAAGCCTCCGGCGGCTGGGAGTACATCCGCCAGACTTCGGACCTCTCATTCCGGTCGCTCAACGACATGGCGCGCTGGATGACCACCGTGCACGGTCAGAAGAGTAACTTCCAGGAAGTGCTTAAAGCGACCTTGCAGGTCTATCCGGAACTGCAGCCGGAGCTGGCCAGCGCCCGCTGATTAGACAGGGAAAACTGATGCTCAGATCAATACTGCATGTCTTGGGGATCGTGCTGCTTGTCCAACTCACCGGTTGCGCGTCGCAATACCGTGAACCCATGCCGCCGGGGGCGATCGGCGCCAAGCTGATCACCTATAAAGGCTATCCAATGGTGTACGAAATCAACGCCGGCTCGGTGGCGGAACAGAACGGCGAGCCGCGCCTGGGCGACCTGCTTCTGGCAGTGGCCTCACCGCCAGCGGCGCCGGAGCAGTCCCTGCAAGGCTATTCCGCCGTCCAGGCGGCGCGGGTGATTCGCGGTCAGCCGGGTACCGAGGTACGTCTGCGGGTACGCCCCCAACAAGGCGGCGAAACGCGCGAAGTGGTTTTGATTCGCGGCGTGGAGGGGTACGCCACGGCCGCTACGCTGACCGGCGCCAACACCACCGCAACCCGATCAGAGCCAGCGGCGGAAACCGGCGACGGCGCGGCGACTTCAGCGTCCCTGGTGATCGACAATAACTCGGGTAGCTACCTGAGCCCCTACACCAGCGACGGCGTCACCGCCGAGTGGGTGAATAAGGCGATCAACGCGAAGATGGGCTCCGCAGCCGGTTCCGCAGTGGGCGCGGCGGCTGGCGCCTACGCCGGACGAAAGGCGTTGGAGAGCGTGCCGGGTGGCAGCCTGCTGGGCAGCTTTTTCGGTGGCATGGCCGGCTCCAAGGCCGGCAAGAACGTGGGCCGCGACGCCGCCATCGAAGCCTCCGGCGGCTGGGATTACATCCGCCAGACTTCGGATCTGTCATTCCGATCGGTGGACGACATGGCCCGCTGGATGACCGAGGTGCATGGCCAGAAGAGCAACTTCCAGGAGGTGATCGACGCCACCCTGCAGGTCTACCCCGAGCTTCAGCGGGCGCTGGCCAGCGCCCGCTGATCCACCCGTCCCGGAAGGGGTCACGGCGCGTCGCTGTAGACCTCCGCGCTGTCCCCTTCCAGCACGTAGCCGGCGGTGCCGTATTCGGTGTCCTGGCTGGACACCTTGAGCGTGCCCTCCAGCCACATGGCGTCGAAAGCCACGTCCAGGGGCACACCGCGGCCTTTCATCTTCACCAGCACGATCTGGTTGCGCGGTGGTGGCGGCGAGTGGATACAGGCGCCGAAGTACGGCACCAGCAGAAACTCGCGCACGTATTCATTGTCGCCATCCAGCGGCACGCCGAAACCAGGCAAGCGCACCTCGGCGCCGTCCAGGTCCGCTTTCAGCGGCGCTTCACGCCAGGCCTTGTCGATCGCATCCAGCATGCGCTCTCCACGGGGGTCGCCGTCGGCCACGTCTTCCGGCGGCTGATCGCCGTAGATGTCACTGAACAGCCGCTCGTAGACCGCATTGGGGTCGTAATCGGCGGGCACCAGATCGTCCCACTCCATGGTTTTTGCGGCCGTCGCCGGCACATAAAGGACCAGGCACAGCACGGCGATCAGATAACGCATATCAGTTCCTCGGAGTCAGGCCGTCGGCGAGGCTGTTACGGAACGCCTTTTCCGCCGGGATCACCCCCGCCAGGGTACCGGCCAGCAGCACCGCGCCAACATAAGGTAGCTCGCGCAGGGCGATAAAGGTATCCGGCAGGCGCAAGGACCACTCGGCCAGCGCGAACGGCGCCATCGCCCACTGCGCCACAAACAGCAGTGTCAGCCCGAGCAGGCTGCCGATCACCGTGAGGCAGAGGCTTTCACCCACGATCACACCGTAGACGGCAACCCGGCCGGCCCCCGCCGCGCGCAACACCGCCAGCTCGTGCCGCCGCCCTTCCAGCGCGGCCAGGATGGTGGAAATCAGCACCAGCAGGGCCACCACCAGCACCGCCAGCGAGGTGGCGCGCAGGGCGTTCTCGCCGTAGGCGGTCATCCGCCACAGTCGCTGCAGCTGAACACCGGGAATAATCGCGGTGAGCGGTTCCGGCTGATAGCGCGACAGCTCCCGCTGCAGACTCAACACCGCGATGCGACTGTTCAGGCCCAACATCACCGCGTTAACGGAGTCCGGTTTGTCCGTCTGGCCGGGCCCCGGTGGCAACCCGGAGCGGAACTGTCCACCGGCATGAATGGCGGCCATGCCGGCCAGGGAGATGTGCACGCTCTGATCCACCGGCGTGCCGGTGGGCGCCAGCACGCCCACCACCCTGAAGGGGTGATCGTCGTGTTCGATAATAGCGGGACCACTGGCGCCGTGGGCCAGCTTCAGGTCGTCACCCAATTGATAGCCCAGGGCGCGGGCGACGGCACTGCCCAGCACCGCCTGGTCGGGCCCGGCGAACCAGGCGCCCTGCTGGATAGCAAGCGCTTGCCCGTTTCCGTAGCGATAGTGATCCAGATAACTTGTAGTGGTGGCGACCACCGGAAAACCCCGGTGGGAATCCCCGAGTGCGATGGGCACCCACCATTTCACATCGGGATGATCGGCGAGGTGCTCCACCGTCTCCCAGCGGATGCCGGCGGTGGGGTCGCTCAGCCGGAACACGCTGTAGAGCAGAATGTTCATGGGGCCGCCCCGGGCACTGACGATCAGATCAATGCCGGAGACCGTGCTGGCGAAATTGGCGCGCACCTGATGGCGCAGTCGCTCGATGCCGATGATCATCGCCAGGCTCAGCGCTATCGCGATCACGATCAGGGCGGCGGAGGTTTTGCGGGTACGCAGCGACGCGAGAACGATCCTAGGCAGCATCACCGGCCCCCGCGTTCAGCACCTGGAAATCCACACTGCGATGGAAGTGTCCGGCCACCCGTTTGTCATGGCTGACCATCAACAGGGCGCTGCCGGACTGCTCGCACTGGCGGCAAAGAAGCGTCAGCAGCGCGTCACGGCTGGCGTCGTCCAGGGCGGAGGTGGGTTCGTCGGCAATGATCAGGTCCGGCTTACCGAATAGGGCCCGGGCCGCCGCTACACGCTGTTGCTGGCCGAACGACAATTGCCAGGCCGGCAACATCGTCACCGGACCCTCCAAGCCCAACCGCGACAGCAATGCCCGCGCGACCTCGGCGCGCCGGGCCCGACCGCGTACGCCCTCGCGCCGGCAACGGTGGCGGGAAAAGCCGGCACTCAGGCCGACGTTGTCCACCGCGTTGAGATAAGGCAACAGATTGAAGGCCTGGAAAATCACGCCGATATGATCGGCCCGGAAGGCATCCCGGCGCCGCTGGGGCAGCCCCGAAAACGCGCCGCCGGCCACCCGGATGGTGCCCCGCTGTGTGGCGCGAATACCAGTGATCAGCGACAGCAGGGTGCTCTTGCCGCAGCCACTGGGACCATGCAACAACACCCGCTCACCGGGCGCCATGGCGAAGCCATCGATATCAATAAAAGGCCGGGTTTGACCGGGGTGCGCGTAACGCAGGGCCTCCACTTGCAGTACCACGGCCTACTCCAACGGGATGCGGGTGTCGCCGGGAGCCAGGCGGAGCGCGCCCTGGCCGGCGGGCAACAGGGTCACCACTTCGGTGGTGAGGCCGGAAAAGGTATCCAAAAAACGCAACGTCACCGAGGTAAGTTCCTTGGGCGTGTCGCATTGAAACACCCACTCGGCTTCCACGTCCTGATGACCGTGCTCATGGTTATGCTCGTGACCGTGCTCGTGGCCGTGATGCGATTCCGAGGCCGGGAACAGGGTGTCGACGGTGGTGCGCGTCTCCGCGCTCAGTTCGCATTGCGCCGCCGGCGCCGGCAACGGCGCACTCAACCGTTGCAGGCGATCGCGGTAACGAGCCCGGGACGCGGCGTCGCCCGGCGGCCTTTCGGTGCCAAGCACGTCCATCAGCGGGGCCCGGAAGCTGACGCTCAGTGTCGCCCCTTCCACCACCACCGCCGCGTGCGCCAGACCGTGCTGGTGTACATCGGCAGCGAACGCGGTGCCGGTGCCGGCCACCAGCAGGGCCGCCGCGACGCCTTTAAGCCGGGCATATATCTTCATGGGATCCCCCGCAGACCTTGCAGGCACGAATATTTCCAAAGTGAGTGGCGATCAGACCTATTCCGACCAGGCTGGTGAGCAGCGGTTCCCAGAACCCGTGCAGCGCCTGTTCGAACACGGCCACCAGACACAGCCCGGTGAGCGCCGCCAGACCGGGGAGCAAAACGCTCAACCGCCGGTGACGCCGGTACCCGGCAACAATGGCAAAGACACTCACCGGCACGATGAGCGCCAGCATGGCGCGGTGGAAGATCTCGTCCACGGCGCCGAACGAGGCCAACAAGCCGACGGCGAAGAGTCCCGCCACACTGGCGATGCAGTGCACCATACAAACTCCGGACAGCACCATGGCCGCCTGGTCCAGACGCGTACGTCGCATTGCTCTCTCCTTGTACTTAAGAACGTTTTTCAGATATCCAGAGTGATCAGTAACCGCTTCTCGCCGGCGGCGACTGGCGGCGACCGGTGGACCACACCGCCACCCGGCGTTTCCCCCCAGGCGTCGCCTTTGAACAACGCCACCTGACCGGAGGTCAGCCGCTCCACCGCTTGAGCCTGATAACGGCCTTCCTGGGAGGCGCCAGGCGTGAGCAGCCCTTCCGGCACGGACGCCGCCGGCAACCATTCACTGCCCGGGCCGCCATAGGTACACAACAGCCGCACCGGGATTCGGTCCACGTGAAAGCGCGGGCACATCGGCTTATCCAGGGCGGTAACGCGCAACCCGACGCCGGTGACGCCGAACAGGCAGGCGGTCATGTCGGCCAGGAGCGACACATCCTCGCGCAGAGAGGCGTCCTCCTCGGCGGGCAACAACCGGCGCAATGTGGGGGTTAAAAGGGCGGTGTCCACCCAGCTCTTGATCGCCAAACGGTGCGCACAAGCGCGCGCCACCTGGGCCTCATCCAAAGGCGAGGGCCGGTCCCAGACGGCGACCTGCACGGACGCCCGCATAATGTCCGCCAGCACCACCGCCTCTTCATCACGCGCCAGGCCGGGCGTCGGGGGGCATTCCGGGAAAGTAAGCTGAGATGTCATGGCTGGAGGAATCCGGCTTAGCTGCAATTTATATAATGTTATAACATAACTTATTGTGCTCGCAACGAACCGCCGTAATGAAAACGGCCCCGACGAGAAACCCGCCGGGGCCGTTCCTGGTATCGCCCAGCGCTTGGCCGTCAGGCGACGCCCTGGCTGCGCAGGTAGTCCTCGTAGCTGCCGTGGAAATCGACGATGCCGGTGGGGGTCAGCTCGATGATGCGGGTGGCCAGGGACGATACGAACTCCCGGTCGTGGCTGACGAACAGCAGCGTGCCGGGGTAGTTTTCCAGGGCCAGGTTGAGCGACTCGATGGACTCCATATCCAGGTGGTTGGTGGGCTCATCAAGCAGCATGATGTTGGGGCGCTGCAGCATGATCTTGCCGAACAGCATGCGGCCCTGCTCGCCGCCGGAGATCACGTTGACGGTTTTGTTGATCTCGCTGGAGGAGAACAACAGCCGGCCGAGAGTGCCACGGATCACCTGCTCGTCGTCGCTGGGTTTGCCCCACTGGCTCATCCAGTCGAACAGGTTCAGCTTCTGCTCGAAGTCCGCGGCGTGGTCCTGGGCGTAGTAGCCAAGGGTGGCGTTTTCCGACCATTTCACTTCGCCGGCGCTGGGTTCCAGGTCACCCACCAGGCAGCGCAGCAACGTGGACTTACCCACGCCGTTGGGGCCGATGATGGCGATGCGCTCGCCCACTTCCACGCGCAGGTCCAGGCCGGAAAACAGTTCCTCGTCGAAGGTTTTCGCCAAGCCTTTCACTTCAAGCGCGTTGCGGAACAGCTTTTTGTCCTGCTCGAACACGATATAGGGGTTCTGGCGGCTGGAGGGTTTGATCTCTTCCAGCTTGATCTTGTCGATCTGCTTGGCCCGGGAGGTGGCCTGCTTGGATTTGGACGCGTTGGCGGAGAAGCGGCTGACAAACTGCTGCAGGTCGGCGATCTGCGCCTTCTTCTTGGCGTTGTCGGCGCGCTTGCGTTCCAGGGCCTGGGTGGCGGCGGTCATGTACTCGTCGTAGTTGCCCGGGTAGACGCGCAGCTCGCCGTAGTCCAGATCCGCCATGTGCGTGCACACGCTGTTCAGGAAGTGGCGGTCGTGGGAAATGATGATCATGGTGCACTGGCGCTGGTTGAGCACGTCTTCCAGCCAGCGGATGGTGTTGATGTCCAGGTTGTTGGTGGGCTCGTCCAGCAACATGATGTCCGGGTCCGAGAACAGCACCTGGGCCAGCAGCACGCGCAGTTTCCAGCCAGGCGCCACTTCGCTCATGGGGCCGAAGTGCTGCTCCACGGGAATGCCCACGCCGATCAGCAGATCACCGGCGCGGGACTCGGCGGTGTAGCCGTCCAGCTCGGCGAACTCCGCTTCCAGCTCGCCGGCGCGGATGCCGTCTTCCTCGCTCATTTCCTCTTTCGAGTAGATGGCGTCGCGCTCTTCCTTCACCGCCCACAGTTCCTCGTGGCCCATGATCACGGTGTCCACCACCGAGTACTGCTCGTAGGCGAACTGGTCCTGGCGCAGCTTGCCGACCCGCTCGTTGGGGTCCTTGGACACATTGCCGGCGGACGGGTCCAGATCGCGGCCGAGGATCTTCATGAAGGTGGACTTGCCGGAGCCGTTGGCGCCGATCAGGCCGTAGCGGTGGCCGTCGCCGAATTTCACGGAAACGTTTTCGAACAGCGGCTTGGCGCCGAACTGCATGGTGATGTTGGCGGTGGTGAGCAAGGTCGGGTTCCGAATTGGTGTGGCGTGGGGCGAAAAGGGGGCGGATTATGCCACAGCGCCCGGTTCGGGTCACACCGGGGCTTTGCTATGATGGCTCTTTTACTTCCGCGACAAGGACAAGCCATTGCTCACCCGTCTACCCCGCTGGGTGGAGGTCGGCGCTTTTTTGCTGGCCTTTCTCGCCGGCAGCGTCAACGCCGTGGGCCTGCTCGGCTTCAGCCACCAGTCGGTGTCGCACCTTACCGGCACCACCTCGCTGCTGGGGCTGGCGCTCGCCGACCTGGCCCTGGTCCAGGCCGGGCATCTGCTGCTCACCTTGCTCAGCTTCCTGGCGGGCGCCGCGCTCAGCGGCGTACTGATTACCGGTTCGGCGCTCAGACTGGGCCGCCATTACGGCTTTTCATTGCTGATCGAAGCCTTTCTACTGCTGATGGCGATGCTGACCCTGCAACAGGGCAGCAGTCTGGGCGTGTATCTGGCGTCCATGGCCTGCGGCCTGCAAAACGCCATGGTGACCACCTACAGCGGCTCGATTATCCGCACCACTCACCTGTCCGGCATCTTCACCGACCTGGGCATCATGCTCGGCAACCGGGTGCGCGGCCTGCCCTTCAACGGCCGGCGGCTGTTGCTGTCCCTGCTGTTGATCGGCGGGTTTATCTTTGGCGGGCTGGTGGGGACCTTGCTGTTCCGCGCGCTGCATTTCAACGCGTTGATGATGCCGGCGGGGTTGGCGGTGATTCTTGCAGTGGTGTATTGGGAGTACGCGCGGCGGCACCTACCTTAAAGGTGGATGCCGCACTCGGTTTTAGAGGAGCCCTGCCAGCGGCCTTCGCGGCCCTCGCCTTTCCAGGTGCAGTGGCTGCAGCCGATGGAGTGATAGCCCTCTTCCACCAGCGGGTGGAACGGCAGGTCGTGGTCGGCGATGTAGGCGTCGCGCTGCTCGCGGGTGACGTCGATCATCGGGTTGAACTTGATCATGCCACGACGCTCTTCGAACACTTCCAGGCCGGCGCGGTGCTCGGTCTGCCAGCCCATCAGGCTGGAGATCCACAGGTCGTAGTGCTCCTTGGCGTCTTCCAGGGGCTGGACCTTGTTCACCTGGCAGCACAGATCGGGATCAGTGCGCCACATCTGTTCGTCCTGGGTGATCTGGTGCTGGCGCTCGTCGGCGCGCAGGTCGATGACGTCCAGGTTGAAGCGCTCGATCAGGTATTCCTTGTACTTCAGGGTTTCCTCGAAGTGGTAGCCGGTGTCGATAAAGTGGATCTTCTGTTCCGGGCGAATCGAGGAAATGATGTGCAGGAAGTAGGCGGAGGTGGCCGCGAACGAGGACGTCACCATGATCTTGTCCGGGGCGAAATCCTGGTAGACACGGCGGATACGCGCCTCGAAGTCCAGCTCCCGGTATTCCCGGTTGAGGTCATCGATGGCGTCGCGGGACAAACCGGCGCTGTTGTTGCCGACCCGTGTGATCAACTGCGCGTTACCCATGGCGTGCCTTTCCTTCTGTCCTGACTTTGTCTGAGTGGGCAATGATAAGGGCGCTGATCCCATTTAAAAGAAATATATGGTGCTACTTTTATAGTCTTTGGGAATAAACCAAATTTGACGCCGGATTCCGGTGAACTCCTCGCTTCTCGCCTGTCCCACTTTTCACGACGCGGCAGGAACCGTGTCCGCAACACCCTGAATACGCTAAGGAGCAGTGCTATGAAAAAGCCTCTGATGTCATTGTCCGCCCTTTTCCTCGCCGCCGGTGTCGCCGGCGCCGCCGTGGCCCAGCAAAGCCCGCAGCAGGGCCAGCAAGGCGCCGCCCAGGCGGGTCAGCCGCCCGCGCAGCAGGCCCCGCAGGGTCAGCCGAACCCGGCCCTGGGCGACGCGTCCGATATCAGCGACGCGGAAGTGGCCAAATTCGCCGAGGCGCAAAGCAAGGTGGAAGAAATTAAGGGCGAGTATCAGTCGCGGGTGAAAGCAGCGTCCGAGGACCCGCAGAAAGCCATGGATGTGCAACGTGAAGCGCAGCAGGAAATGGTCAAGGCGGTGAAGGACACCGGCCTGGACGTGCGCAAATACAATCAGATCGCGCAGCTGGCACAGTATGACACCGGCCTGCGTGAGCGCATTCAGGAAAATATGTAAGCGCGTTTCGCCCGGTGGCGCCGGGCCGTGACTCTTGAGAACCTCGCCTCGGCGGGGTTCTTTCGTTTTAGTTCACGTGCACAATGACTTCATGCTCGGAACCTGGGGAGGGGGAAGACAAATGCATGAAGAACGAGGCAACGAAAGCATCCGCCACAGCGAACAACTGTCGGCGTTAACGCTGTTGATGTACCAGGCGGCGCAGGACCCGGAACGCTGGGCGGAAATGACCGCCCTGCTCCGCGAAGCCGCCATCCCGTTCGAGGACGACCGGCTCTATCGGCAACCGAACCGGCGCCGCCGCATGCTCGACGCCCTGGTACCTCATGTAGAGCAAGCCCTGCGTCTCGGCGAGCAGGTGGAACGCACCCGGAAAACCCGCGACCTGGCCGTGGCCACGCTGGAGCGCCTGCCCATCGGCATCGCGGTAGTGGATGCGCGGCTCAATATCATTACGCTGAACCGCATCGCCGCCAGCGCGCTCAGCGACAGCGACGTACTGAGTAATCATCAGGGGCGTTTGCGTATCAACAACCGCCTCCAGCACCAAGCGCTGCACCAGGCCCTGGCCCGTTGTCTGGAGCAGGGCAGCCATCATGCGCTGCCGCTGACCGAACCGACCACCGGGGTGTCGGTCTCGCTGCTGGTATGCCCGAGCCGTACCGTCGACATGGATGACCCGGAACGCCCGGCCGCGACGCTTTTCCTATCACACGCCAATCTGGACAACCTGGTGGACGAGGCGCTGCTGGGCGAGCTGTATGACCTGACGCCGGCGGAAAGCAAAGTGGCCAAGGGTCTGGTCAGCGGCCTCCCCCTGGACCGTATCGCCGACGATGCCGGAGTGTCACCGGCCACGGTACGCGCACAACTGAAGTCGGTGTTCCGCAAGACCGATACCGGACGCCAGGCGGAGCTGGTTTCAGTGATTCTGTCCGGTCTGGCGCCACTCGCGCCGCGCCCCGCCGAGAGAGCGCCGCCGGCCCGGCCGGAACCGCCGCTCAACCTGCCGGCCCTGGACCTCGTGGGGACCGGACAACTCACCACCAGTGACGGACGCACCCTGCGCTTCCACCAGTACGGCAACGCCGACGGCACCCCGGTGGTTTTCTTTCACAGCGTGCACGGATCCCGGCTGGAGGTGCCCGGCGGCGCCGACATCCTGCATGAGTTGAACCTGCGGCTGATCGTGCCGGACCGGGCCGGCTACGGGCTCTCCGACCCGCTCAAGGACAGGAGCATCGATGACCTGGTGAGCGATCTGGAGCGGTTGACCGAGCACCTGGGCATCGACCGCTTCCACTTGCTGGGCTATTCCCTGGGCGGTTTTCTCGCCCTGCATTGCGCCAGTCGCCTGGGGGACCGGGTGCAAAGGCTGGGTCTGGTGTCGGCACTGGGCCCCACGCACCTGAGCGGCGACGCCGACCCGATGCGCGGCCTGTTCCGGATGGTGGTGGGCATGGCCGACCGGGCACCGGACCTGATGGAGAACGTGCTCGACCTGGTGGCCCGGGGGCTGATCAAGAATCCCGATAAGCACCTGCGCCGCTTCGTCACCTTCACCAGCCCGGCGGACGCGCCGGTATTCGCCCAGCAGGGCCATCGCGACGCCTATGTTAAGGCGGTCAAGGAGGCCTACCGCCACGGCTGCCAGGGTTTCGTTGAGGACCTTCGCACGGTGGCGCGAGCCCCGGAGCCGGAGGCCGCGTCACTGACCATGCCGGTCTATCTCTGGCACGGCGAACGGGACGGCCAGGTGCCGGTGGCCCAGGCGCTGGCGGTGGATCAGTGGTTGCCCAACAGCCGCCTGACCCTGGAACCGGACGGCGGCCATTTTTTCGTTTACGACCGCTGGCGGTCGATCCTCACCCGCTTCATGGAACCGGAGTAAGGGCTTAGAAACTGACGCGCATGCCCAGCCAGTAGCGGCGGCCGTCTTCCACGTAGCCGTACTCTTCCTGGAAGATTTCCTTGTCGGCGACGTTGTAGACGCCGGTATTCAAGGTGGCCTGAGGTGTCAGCTTGAAGGCCAGGCCGGCGTCCACCAGGGTGTTCGACGGCGCTACGATGCTGCTGCTTGAAGGCCCGGTGACCGGTTGGCTTTCCTCGCCGCGATACCGCACCGTCAGCCAGGGCGCCAGCCGGGGGGTCACCCGCCAGTCCGCCTGCAGGCTGGCGAGGTGCTTGGGAATCTGGTTCAAGGGTTGCCCCTGGTATTCCCCGGACTTCTGCTCCGAATCCGTGTAGGTGTAGCTGAGCGTCAGGTCCAGGCTGCGCGCCAGTGTGGTCGACAGGGCCGCCTCGACGCCCCGGGTCACGGCTTCGTCCACGTTGACCCGGTAAGTGGGATCGGACCCGAACTGATTGGGGCCGTCGGTGCAGATGCTGATCGGGCAGGCCACCCGGGTGATCTTGTCCTTGAAGTCGTTGTGGAACACGGTGACGTTGGCCTGCAGATCGCGGCCGGCGTTGAAGTACAGCCCCAGTTCCTTGTTCACCGACGTTTCCGGTTCCAGATCCGGGTTGCCGTAGATGTTGCCGCCCCGGCTCACCTGCCCCCAGTCCGGGGTCAGCTCACGCAGGGCCGGCGAACGGAAACCGGTGGAGACGCCGCCCTTCAGGGTCCAGCGCGGGGCCAGGCCCCATACCCCGTAAAGACGCGGGCTCAGATGGCTGCCGAAGTTCTCGTCGTCGTCCAGACGCAGACCGCCGGTGATCGACACGTTCCCCGGCAGCATCCATTCGTCTTCGGCGAACAGCGCCCACTTGGAGGCATCCACCTCGGTGCGGTCTGAAATCCGGTTGGAGGTGTCGTCGGACAGCTCTTCTTTTTCGAAGTTGGCGCCCACGGTGAGCAAGTGGTCGCCGAGCGGCATCACCAGGGCGCTTTTCGCGGAGGTGTTGGTGATCTTCATTTCCCGGGTCAGGTTTTCCGCTTCCTCGCGCTGCACATAGGAATCGGTGGTGCCGAAGTCCCAGCGGCCGGTGTGGGTCAACGCCAGGGTCTCACGGGTGAACTCGTTATCGGAGTCGGTGCAGCCGCCACGGCAGCCGGTGGCCGGCGCGCTGTAGCCGATCAGGGAACGGCGGTCCTGTTTGGTCTTGCCCGCTTCCAGGGTGAAATCCTGGTTGTCGGTGGGGGTGAACGACAGACGCGCGTTGAGGTTTCTCAGGTTTTTCTCTTCGAAACCGTCCACGAAACGGTCTTCCTGGCGGCTGCTGGCGCGGCCGTACACCTGCAGGCCCAGTGTATCCGCCAGCAACGGCCCGCTGAGACTGAAGTTGCCCTGCTGAATGTCGCCGGAACGGGAATCGTCCTGGATGATGGTGTCCAGCTGCACCGCGCCGCCCCATTCTTCGGCCACTTTACGGGTGATCACGTTGACCACGCCGCCGATCGCATCGGAGCCGTAGAGGGTGGACATGGGACCGCGCACCACTTCGATACGCTCGATCGCCTGCAGCGGCGGCAGCCAGTCCTGCTCGAAGCCGGCGCTGCCGTTGGGGCGGGTTTCACGGGTGGAGACCGGCTTACCGTCCACCAGAATCAGGGTGTACTGAGCGGGCATGCCACGGATCACGATGTCGTTGCCCCGGTCACCGGGGCCGCCGCCGGTAATCACCACGCCGGGAATGTCCCGCAGGGCGTCGGTGGCGTCCTGATAATAGCGCTGTTCGATCTGCTCGCGGGTGATCACGCTGATCGAGGCCGGCGCGTCCTCCAGTTGCTGGGCGTGCCCGGACGCCGTGACCGTCACCTGTCCCAGTTCGTGGCTGTCGCCGCTTTCCGCCAGCACGGGCCCCGCGGACAACAGCGCGACCGCCCCCCAAAACGCAACTCGCATCCCGATACTCCTTTTTGGTCAATCGACTTAACAGAGTCAGGAATGATAGTAATTCTTATTTGCAAATAAAGAGGATTTACAAACTATACGTTCCCGGCGGGAACTTTCGGGGCGGCGGGCAAGCACAGGTGCACGCGCAGGCCCGGCGACCCGTTCTCCGCCCAGATTTGGCCGCCCTGGCGGGTCACCGCCCGCCGGGCGATGCTGAGCCCCAGGCCGAAGCCGCTACCGGCGGAGCGCGCCCGGTCCAAACGCACGAAGGGTTCGAAGATGCTGTCCAGCCGGTCCTCCGGGACGCCCGGGCCCTGGTCGCTGATCCACAGGTGCCAGGCGTTCCCTTCCCGACGACCGTCCAAGCTCACCGCCCCCTGCTCCGGCGAGTGACGCACCGCATTGCGCACCAGATTTTCCAGCGCCTGGGCCAGATCGTTGAGGTTGCCGGTAACGCGGGCGTCGGCGGGCAGCCGGCATGGGAAACGGCTGGCCGGCCAGCCGCTTTCGAAGGCGGCGTTGTCGACCACCAAATCCCACACCGCCGGCGGCGACAGCGGTTCGGTGGCGGTGCCGCGCTGCTCGGTGTCGTGCCAGGCCAGCGACATGGTATCGGCGACCAGCTCCCGCATGACGGTGACCTCCCGGGCCACGCGGCGGCGCAGGTCCGCCTCCGAGAGGTCGCCGTCCAAGGCCACGCTGAGCCGGCTCAAAGGGGTGCGCAGCTCGTGGGACATGTCGTGCAGCAACTGACGCTGGGTGCCGAGCACCTGGGCCACCCGCTCGGCCATGCGGTCGAAGCGCCGGCCCAGATCGCCGAACTCATCACGGCGTGCCGCCAACCCCGGGCCCACCCGCGCTTCCGGATCGTCCTGAAAGCGCCGCACCCGGGCCCGCAGCACGCGCAGCGGCACCATGGTGCGCCAGTAGAGTAAGCCGACGGCGAGCAGCGCCAACATCGCCGGCAACACCACCACCAGCAGCGTCCGCCACAGCGGCCAGTGGCGCCCGGGCATGAAGCGTGGCGGTAATTGCATCACCAGCCGCCCGGCCTGGGGACGCTCCGGGAACGGCACGCCGATAAAAGGCATGGAAGTGGAGCGGAAGCTCATCCGCCAATCCAGCTCGCGCTGGAACCGCAGGCCGGCCCGCTGGCTTTCGGTGAGTGGCCGGCCGCTGAGCGAATGGTCGCTGGCGTCGACCACCATGGCGTCACCGGGTTCCCGGGCGCGCAGCCGCTCCAGCCAGGCCGAGACGCCCTCGGCGCCGCCCCGGTTCCAGGCCTCTTCCGCCTGAGACGCGTATTCGCGCATCACCACCTTGGCGGGCTCGTCCAGCAGCACCACGTGTTCGCCCACGGTACGCAGCAGCCAGCCGCTGAGCGCCACCGTGAACACCGCGCTCAGGCACAACAACAGCGCCAGCTTCCAGAACAGGGAATGACGACCCGGGATCATGGATTCGGCGCGCCGGCCTCGGCGCCGGCCGTCTCGGTGGACAGGGTATAGCCCTGCCCCCAAACGGTACGCAGCGGCTGGCCGGGCACCCCGGCGGCGCGCAGCTTACGGCGCAGGTGGCTGACATGCAGATCCAGGCTGCGGTCATGGCGGCCGTACCCCCGGTGCAGCACGGTCTGGTAAAGAAACGCTTTGCTCAGCACCTGGTCACTCTGCTCCAGGAACACTCGCAGCAACCGGAACTCAGTGACGGTGAGATCCAGCGGCCGGTCCCGGTAGCGAACGGTTTCCGCATCCAGATCCAGACTCAGGCCCGCCAGCCGCAGATGGCCGTGACGGGGTCCCGGCCCGCCGCCGCGCTCCAGCGCCACCCGGCGCAGCACGGCGGCCACCCGCACCGCCAGCTCGGCCATGCTGAATGGCTTGGGCAGGTAATCGTCGGCGCCGCGCACCAGGCCGGTGATGCGGTCCTGCTCATCGCCCAGGGCGGAAAGCAGGATCACCGGCACCGGGCTGGTTTCCCGCAACCGGGCCAGTAACGCCAGGCCGTCCAGACCGGGCAGCAGGATATCCAGCAGCACCAGGTCGAAATCGCCGTCGCGGGCCAGGGCCAGGCCCTCGCTACCGTCACGGCACAGTGTGACCCGGTGATTCCGGTCGCGGAAGTAGTCGCCCAGATCGGCGCTCAGCACGGGATCGTCCTCGATCACCAGCAGGCGAGACGGGCAGCTCGTTATGGCATTCATTCGCGAATAGTAAGCATTATCATTCCACCAATCCACAACCTTACACTCTTTACACCCTGCCGCATTGTGGATGGGAATCATTCCCAATAACATCCATCGCCTGATGTAGCAGGCATGGCGTAGCGCGTGAACAAAAAAGCCAAAGCCCGGTGGCTCAAGCAACTTCACCAGTGGCACTGGATCAGTTCCGCCGTGTGCCTGATCAGCATGGTGCTGTTCAGTGTCACGGGGATCACCCTTAATCACGCCGCGGATATCGACGCCCGACCGGTGATCACCGAACGCGAGGCGGTGTTGCCGCCCCCCTTGCTCGAAACCCTGGCCGACCGGGAAGACGGCCCCCTGCCCGACCCGGTACGCGACTGGCTGGCTCGGGAAACCGACATCCGGGTGGACCGGCGCGACGCGCAATGGTCCGCCGCCGAGGTCTATGTCGCCCAACCCCGACCCGGCGGCGACGCCTGGCTGGCCATCGACCGGGGCAACGGCGAACTGATCCACGAGGACACCGACCGGGGCTGGGTGGCGTTTTTCAACGACCTGCACAAGGGCCGTCACAGCGGCGCCGTCTGGTTCTGGTTCATCGACGTGTTCGCCGTGGCGACGCTGCTGTTCGCCCTCACCGGCCTGGCGCTGATGGCGCTGCACGCCAAACGCCGACCCGCCACCTGGCCGGTCACCGCGCTGGGGCTGATCGTGCCCTGGCTGTTGATTGCTCTGTTCGTGCACTGACTGGAGACCCCGATGCGCCCCTGGCTAACCGTTATCCCCGCCCTGCTCGCCGGCCTCGCCGCCGCGACCGCCGGCGCCGCCGAATTGCGTGTGGCGGTCACCGTCCCGCGTATCGCGGTGGCCGAATACCACGCGCCCTATCTGGCGTTCTGGCTGAAACACACGGACAGCGGAGAGGTCGTGCCGCTGGGCCTGTGGTACGACGATCAGGAGAAATGGCTCAAGGACCTGCGCCTGTGGTGGCGCCGCACCGGGCGCACGCAGAGCGCGCCCTATGACGGTCTCACCGGCGCCACCCGCCGCCCCGGCACCCACTCGGTGGATTTCTCCACCCTGCCGGCGCTCACCGGACTGCCGGCGGGCGACTATCAACTGGTGGTGGAAGCGGCCCGCGAAGTGGGCGGCCGGGAAGTCGTGCGCCTGCCATTCCAATGGCCGGCGGACCAGGCCCGCACCGTCACCGCCAACGGCGACACCGAACTGGGCGACGTCACACTGCATGTGGCGCCGTAACCCCCATCCGTAAAGGAGCATCATCATGTCACGATCCGTTATCGCCGGCGCCGCCGGCCTGGCCCTGGCCGGCGCGCTGCTGCTCAGCCCCGCCGCCCAGGCCCACAAACGCTGGCTGCTGCCCAGCCACACCGTGGTCTCCGAAGCCCAATGGGTGGCCGTCGACGCCAGCGTCTCCAACGACATCTTCGACGTGGACCGCCCCTACCCCCTGACCGCTCTCGAAGCGGTCGGCCCGGACGGCGAACCCGCCAACGTGGAGAACCGCCTGGAAGGCCACCGGCGCAGCGTCTTCGACCTGGAACTGACCCAACCGGGCAGCTACCGCCTCACCCTGCCCGGCCAATCCTACTTCCTGAGCTGGCAAGAGAACGGCGAAACGCAGCGCCGCCGGGGCTGGGACGGCGCCGACGCGCTGCTCGCCGAACTACCCGACAACGCCGACCAGGTGAGCCTCACCGAAACCCACAGCCGCCTGGAAACCTTCATCACCATGGGCGCCCCCAACACCACCGTCCTCAAACCCTCCGGACAGGGCCTGGAACTGCAGCCCATCACCCACCCCAACGACCTGTACACCGGTGAAAGCGCCCGCTTCCGTTTCCTGGTCGACGGCGAACCCGCCGAAGGCGTGGAGGTGGAACTGGTCCCCGGCGGCACCCGCTACCGCGACAGCCAGGACCACTGGACCCTCACCAGCGACGCCAAAGGGGAAATCACCATCAAGTGGCCCGATGCCGGCCGCTACTACCTGGAAGCCGGCTTCGCCGACGACCACGCCGAGCATCCCAAAGCCCAACAGCGCCGCCTCCAGTACCTGGCCACCTTCGAGGTGCTGCCGCTATAAAAAAGGTGCAACAAGGGGGCGGATAATGTATAGTCCGCACCCCTTCATACAGGGCCGCGCCCGGCACAGCTCCTAATAGTTAGCAGCTTCAGGGCCACAAGCCCGCTCACTAATAGGTCTGTACATGTCGCAAAGTCCCTCGGGGTTTTCCACCCTGGGCCTGCCCGAGTCGTTGCTCGGCGCCATCGCCCAACTCGGCTTCACCACCCCGTCTCCGATTCAGGAACAAAGCATCCCGGCGCTGCTGGAAGGTCGTGACCTGCTTGGTCAGGCGCAAACCGGCACCGGCAAAACCGCCGCCTTCGGCCTGCCCCTGCTGGCGCGCCTGGACCCGGCCCTGAAAGCACCGCAAATGCTGGTGCTGGCCCCCACCCGCGAACTCGCCATTCAGGTGGCCGCCGCCCTGGAAAGTTTCGCCACCGGCCTGAAAGGCCTGGACGTGGTACCGATCTACGGCGGCGGCGGTTACCGCGATCAACTGAAGGCACTGAAAAACGGCGCCCAGGTGATCGTCGGCACCCCCGGCCGGGTGATGGATCACATGGAGCGCGGCAGCCTGCGCATGGACGAACTGCGCTGCCTGGTACTCGACGAAGCCGACGAAATGCTGCGCATGGGTTTCATCGATGACGTGCGCTGGGTGCTGGAGCGCACCCCGGACGCCTGCCAGCTGGCGCTGTTCTCCGCCACCATGCCGGCGGCGATCAAAACCATCGCCAAAAAACACCTGAAAAACCCGGAGTGGATCCGCGTGGAAGGCTCGTCCTCCAGCACCGGCGCCAACATCCGCCAGCGTTACTGGCCGGTGGCCGGCATCAACAAGCTGGATGCCCTGTGCCGCATTCTGGAAGCGGAAGAGCACGACGGCGTGATCGTTTTCACGCGCACCAAGCACGCCACTCTGAGCCTGGCGGATCAGCTGCAGGCCCGCGGCTTCCGCGTGGAAGCGCTCAACGGTGACATTCCCCAGGCACAACGGGAAACCACCGTGGCCCGGCTGCGCGACAAGCGCATCGACCTGCTGGTGGCCACCGATGTGGTCGCCCGGGGGCTGGACGTGCCGCGTATCACCCACGTCTTCAACTACGACATGCCCACCGACACCGAGGCCTATGTGCACCGCATCGGCCGCACCGGCCGCGCCGGACGCGCCGGCGAGGCAATTTTGTTCGTGGCCCGCCGCGAGCAGGGCATGCTGCGCGCCATTGAGCGCGCCACCGGCCAGCGCCTGGACCCCATGCCCTTGCCGTCCGTGGACGATCTCAACAAGCAGCGCCTGAACAGCTTCCGCGAGCGTCTCGCCAAGGGTCTGGAGCATCCGGAAATCGATGCCAACCGTGCCCTGGTGGCCGAGCTGACCGCCGATCTGTCAATGAGTGAAGCGGACCTGGCGGCGGCGTTGGCCAGCCTGCTGTTCCAAAAGGAACCCTTGTTCCTGAAAGCGGCGCCGGAAGGCAAGCCGTTCCAGGACGGCGGCAAGGGATCACGCAGAGCCGACCGCAACAAGGGCCCCAAGGGCGCCCGCGATAGCGGTCCGATGAAGATTTATCGGGTCGAGGTGGGCGAGACCCACGGCGTGCGCCCGGGCAATCTGGTGGGCGCGATCGCCAATGAAGGCGGGCTGTCCAGCGCGCAAATCGGCGCCATTCGGATTCACAGTGACCACAGCACGGTGCAACTGCCGGAGAGCCTCAGCACCCGGCAATTGCATCAGCTGCGAACCGCCCGCGTGTGTCAGCGGGCGCTCGGGCTCGAAGCGGTCTAGGTATCCACCCGGAAGCCCACTTTCACGACAACCTGGAAGTGGGCCACTTGGCCGTTTTCCACATGGCCACGGGTTTCCTGCACTTCAAACCACTCCACGTTGTTCACACTCTTGCTGGCCGCGGCGATGGCGTTGCGTACCGCGTCCTCGATGCTGTCCTTGGAAGACCCGGCCAGTTCGAGCTTCTTATAAACGTGATCACTCATCTGTCTCTCCTTTCTCATCCATGTATTCCATGCCTGATCTCCAGAGTGCCTGTTTTCAAGGCGCGCCGTCGGCGGAATAAGTAAAAAGTTTGGAAAAACAAAGAAGTTCAACGCTAGCGGCGCGGAATCATCAACCGGGACACCGGCAGCTTTTCCGGACGGAAGCGGTTCACCGGCTGGTCGGCGGCGAACCCCAGGGAGACGCCGCACAACAGCTGGTAGTGACGGGGAATACGGAAGCGCTTTTCCAAAGGCGACCGCCACAGCCCCAGGGCCCCCTGGGCACAGCTGGCAAGGCCTTCATCGGTGGCGGCCAGCATCAGAGTTTGCAGAAAGATACCGGCGTCGAGAACGCTGTAAACGCCCAGGCCCTTATGCACGAACAGAAACAGCGCCGTGGGGGCGCCAAAGAAACGGAAGTTGGCGGCCATCTGCTCATGGCGGGCCTGTTTGTCATCGCGGCCGATACCCAGATGCCGGTACAGCCCCTTGCCGGTGGCCACGCGGCGCGGCTGCAAATCGTCCGGGTACTTGATCACCGGCCGGAAATCGCCGTCGGGCAACGCCGTTGAGCGGCGCACGGCGGCCAGCGCCTTCTTCCAGGCCGGCGCCCGCTGCAGCCGAGCCAGCCGCTCAAAACGTTCGCTGAGCTCGTTGCCCAAGGTGTCCAGCTCGACGCCCTGGGCCAGCGCGATCTGGTAGGGCTGGGTGTTGGACCAGCTCGGCGAGGCCACGGCCCGGTCAAGGACGCGCTGCAGACGGTCTTCGGGAATCGGTTCGCGGGTGAACGCGCGGGCGCTGTGACGGGCGTTCAACGCATCAATGAATTCCATGAAAAAAGCATCCAGGCCGAAGTGATGCAAAGAGTGTAAACAGGCCCTAAACTGCCCCGCCATGACCACCTGGAAGGCGGATATGGAAAGAAGTGCCAATTTCTCGCGCTGCCGTCGCTACCGCTATGCCTTATGGCGGCGCTGGGCGCCCGGTGACGACTATGTGTTGCTGGTGGGCCTGAACCCTTCCACCGCCGACCACCGCCGTGACGACCCCACCATCCGCCGTTGCATCGGCTTTGCCCGCGACTGGGGGTATTCCGGCCTGTGCGTGGCCAATCTGTTCGCCTTCCGGGCCACCTACCCCCGCGATTTGTTCGCCGCCGACGACCCGGTGGGGCCGCGCAACGACGCCTGGCTGCGGCGTCTCGGCCGCGATGCGGCTCTGGTGGTGGCGGGCTGGGGCAACCATGGTCGCAATGGTGACCGTGCGCTGCAGGTGCGCCGCCAGCTGCCCGCCCTGCATTGCCTGCGGCTGAACGGTTCCGGCGAACCGGCCCACCCGCTCTATCTGCCCAAAACGTTAACGCCGTTCCCCATGCCGGCTTTCACGGACGAGGCTTGAAGCGTAGCCTGGGTCCGGCCTTGAAAAGATTGGCAGCCCCTTCACCCCGGCGGCCTTAATCTCCTCTCCGAGGACCACCAAGGGGGAAATGACCGGTGTCCGACCGTTTCCTGAGACGCAATAAAATGATGGCCCGCGGCCTCGGCATCGGCGGCCTGATTCCCTTCTACGCCCTGGCGTTGCTGACGTGGCACGACGGCCTGCGCACCTGGGCACTGGACTCGGTGACCGGCTACGCCGCCGTGATCCTCGCCTTCCTGGGCGCGGTGCACTGGGGCCGCGCGCTTTCCGATCTGGACCAACGGAACCATATCGGCACGCTGCTGTTCGGCATCATGCCCGCCATGATCGGCTGGCTGGCGGTGTTGCTGCCGGTGGAATTCGGTTTACCCATGCTGATCGCCGGGTTGGTGTTCGTATGGGGCTCGGAGCAGATGGTGTTCTTTGAAGTGCTGCCCGATTGGTATCGGCACCTGCGCCACCTGCTTACCGGCGCGGCGGTGCTGGCTCTGGTGATCGCCTGGGCGGCGGCGATGATGTCGATGTTCTAGGCGTCGGCCTCGGAACGTCCTAGTGCCTACTCGGGCCGGGTCCGCTAAACTTCGCGGGCGATTCGAACCGGAGTGCCCCATGGTCAACACCCCCCGTTCGCCCTGGCTTGGGGCGCTACTGCTGCTTTTTCCCCTTCTCGCGGCCTGCGATGAGGCGCCGGCGGCGAACGCCCCGCCCGCCGCCGCGCCGGTGAGTTTCAATCAGCAGATCCGTCCAATCATCGAGCAGAAGTGCATCGCCTGCCACGGTTGCTACGACGCGCCCTGCCAGTTGAAGCTGGAAACCGCCGCCGGCCTCGACCGGGGCGCCTCGCCGGTGTCGGTGTACGCGCAACGCACCGAAGCCGCCGAGCCCACCCGTTTGTTCGTGGACGCGCAAACCACCGCCGAGTGGCGCGAGCGCGGCTTCTTTTCAGTCATCGACAGTAAGCGCGGTCTGGAAGAGTCGCTGCTCTACCGGATGCTGGAACTGGGCCGCGCCCACCGTTTCGAACCCGGTGAACGGCTGCCGGAGGACATCCCCCTGGGGCTGAAACGGGACAACCAATGCCCGGCACCGGACGAGATGGACGACTACGCCGACGCGCACCCCCTGGGCGGCATGCCGCTGGGCGCCCCGGCCCTCAGTGACGAGGAATTCAACACCGTGCGTGCCTGGCTGGACCAGGGCGCGCCCCCCGGGAGCGACCGGGTGACCCTGTCCGACCGCGAGCGCGAACAAGTTAGTGCCTGGGAAGCCTGGCTCAACCGGGACGGCAAGCGTCAGCAACTGGCGGCCCGCTGGCTCTACGAGCATCTGTTTCTCGCGCATCTGTATTTCGGTCAGGGCGAGGCCCGCAAGCCGGAGCATTTCTTTACTCTGGAACGTTCGCTGACACCGCCCGGTGAACCGGTGCGGCCGGTGGCGACCCGGCGCCCCAACGATGACCCCGGCGACCGCTTCTGGTACCGCCTGCGCCCGGTGACCGGCAGCCTGGTTCACAAGACCCATATCACCTTCGCGCTCAACGACGCCAAGCGCCGGCGCATGGAAAGTCTGCTGTTCGACACGCCCTGGCGGATCGACACCCTGCCCGGCTACAGCGAAACGGAACGGGCCAACCCCTTCACCACCTTCGCCGCCCTGCCGGCCCGGGCGCGCTACCAGATCATGCTGGACGACGCCGAATACTTCGTACGCACCTTTATTCGCGGGCCGGTGTGCCGGGGGCAGATCGCCACCGACGTGATCCGCGACCGTTTCTGGGCGGTGTTCCAGGACCCGGACCACGACCTCTACATCACCGACGCCAACTACCGCGCCAAGGTCTCCGATCTGATCGCCCTGCCCGGCCAGGAAGGCGGCCTGCTCGACCTGGGCCCGGAATGGATCAAATACACCAAGCGCCGTAACGATTATCTGCAGCAAAGAGCCAAGGCCTACCGCGCCGAACAACCCCAAGGGCCCGATTGGACGGACATCTGGGACGGCGAAGGCGACAACCCCAATGCCCTGCTCACCATCTTTCGCCACCACGACAATTCATCGGTGCGCAAAGGGCTGATCGGGGACTACCCGCTGACCAGCTGGGTGATGGACTATCCCCTGTTCGAGCGCACTTATTACAGCCTGGTGGTCAACTTCGACGTGTTCGGCTCGGTGTCGCACAAGGCGCAAACCCGGCTTTACTTCGACCTGATCCGCAACGGCGCGGAACAGAACACCTTGCGCTTCCTGCCCGCCGAGGCCCGCGCGCGGGTGCTCAAGAACTGGTACCAGAAAACCGGCCAACTCAAACTGATGGTCAGCTACGAGGACGTGGACACCGATGTGCCCACCGCCATCGACTACCACAGCGCCACGCCCATGAACGAGTTCAACGCCGGCCTGCTGGAACAGTTCGGCGCCCTCAATGCCCGCCCGGATCCGATCAACCGCTGCGACGGCGAGACCTGCAGCCGCGCCGACGCCACCGCCCTGGAACGCAAGGCGGAACAGGCTCTCAGTGCCATCGCCTCGCAACCCGCCGCCCGCCTGCCGGTGGTCGACCATATGCCGGAGGCCAGCCTGTTGCTGGTGGACGGTGACGGCGAGCAGGCGGTGTATTCGCTGCTGCGCAACCGGGCGCATTCCAACGTGGCCTTTATGTTCGGCGAATCCCTGCGCTATCAGCCGGACAAGGACACCCTGACGGTCTACCCCGGCGTGCTGCTGAGCTACCCCAACTTTATTTTCCGGGTGGCGACGGACGACCTGGGGGCATTTGTCGGCGCCATGCGGGCGGTGCGCAGCGAGCAGGATTTCACCGGCGTGGTGGAACGGTTCGGAGTGCGGCGCACGAGCACCGATTTCTGGACCCACTTCCACGCGCCGATGCGTTACATGGAAGAGCACGAGCCCACCCAGGCGGGCATCCTCGACCTGAACCGCTACTTGAATCTCTAAAACGCGGGCAAAAAAAAGCCCCGCGGGGAGCGGGGCTCGAAACTACCGTCATAGCATGCCTGCCGAAGCAGGCTCCCGAGCCTGATGACGATATGCGACTCTGTAGAATCAGCGCGGGTCTGTTTCAAGATGGTGCTTATGATGGCAGCGACCGCCCCGGGCTGGTATTGTCGCCCATGACTTATTCATGGTGATTTACGACAAAGCGGGGCTCGACCTACGATGTACCAAGTCAGCGTGCTCGCCTACGACGGCGTTTTCGCCTCCGCCCTGACCGGGGTGATGGACCTGCTCAACCTCACCGGCGTGACCTGGAACCGCATTCACGGGGAGCCCCTCAACCGCCAGTTCAAAGTCCAGATGGTCTCCCGGGGCGGCGAGCCGGTACGCTGCACCGCCGGCATGCGCATCGCCGTGGACACCGCCCTGGAGCGGGTCGACCAGTGCGACCTGGTGGTGGTGCCCACCATCGGCAACGAGATCACCCAGGTGCTGCGCGCCGAACGGGATACCCTGGAGTGGCTGCGTTTCCTGCATGCCGGCGGCGCCGATGTGGCCAGCAATTGCACCGGCTCTTTTCTGCTGGCGGAAGCCGGTCTGCTGGACGGTCGCCGCGCGACCACGCATTGGGGCTACAGCCAGCTTTTCCGCGAGCGCTACCCGCGCGTGAACCTGGACGAGCGGGAATTGATCACCCGCGACGGCAACATCTTCTGCGCCGGCGGCGGCACCGCCTGGCGGGACCTGACGATCCTGTTGGTGGAGCGCTTCTGCGGCGCGGACATGGCCCGGGAACTGGCCAAGGCGTTCGTCATCGACGTGCGCAACGACCCGCAGAGCGTGTACGCCGGCCTGCCCGCCAAGACCTACCACCGCGATGAGCAGGTACAGAAGGTGCAGGCCTGGCTCCACGAGCATTACGCGCAGCCGGCCACGCTGGCGGAGCTGGCCGAGCGCGTGCATCTGAGCCCGCGCCAGTTGCAGCGCCGTTTCACCAGCGCTCTGGACGAGCCGCCACTGCAATATCTGCAGCGCGTGCGGATCGAGGCTTCGCGCAAGATGCTGGAGCGGGGAGCCACTAATCTCAGCCACCTGGCGGAACAGGTGGGCTACCAGGACGTGAGCAGCTTCTCGCGCCTGTTCAAGCGTCACACCGGCCTGTCACCGAGCCATTACCGTCAGCGCTTCGCGCGGGTCGGCGCCCTGCGGGATTAGTGGTCCACGCGGCCAATTCTGCTAGTCTGAGGCGCCATGGATAACTTTTTTGATCGACTGGACGCCGCTCTGGGGTCCCTGGTGGGCTTTTTGTGGGGCCCGCCGCTGGTCACCCTGCTGGTCGGCGGGGGCCTGTTCTTCCTTCTCTACTCCCGGTTATTGCCCTACCGGCACCTGCTCGACGGCGTGCGCCTGTTGTTCCGCCCGGCGGACAACAAGGACGAGGGCACGCTGTCGCACTTCCAGGCGCTCAGCACCGCGCTGTCCGGCACCCTGGGCATGGGCAACGTGGCCGGCGTGGCGGTGGCGATTGCCGTGGGCGGCCCCGGCGCCATCTTCTGGATGTGGGTGAGCGCGATTCTCGGCATCGCCACCAAGTTCTACACCTGCACTCTGGCGGTGATGTACCGGGGCCGGGACAGCGAAGGCGCGCTTCAGGGCGGCCCCATGTACATTATCCGCGAGGCGCTCGGGCCCCGCTGGCGGCCGCTGGCCTACTTCTTCGCCCTCGCCGGCCTGTTGGGCACCATGCCGATCTTCCAGGTCAACCAGCTCACCGAAATCGTTCGCGAGGCGATCGCCGTGCCCGCCGGCTGGACCGGCGCCGACGATCATTTCCTGTTCGACCTGCTGTTCGGCCTGTTCCTGGCCGCCGTGGTGCTCGCGGTGGTGGCGGGTAAACTGCCCCGGGTCGGTCGCGTCACAGGCTTCCTGGTGCCGGCCATGATCGCCGGCTACCTGCTGCTCACCGCGGTGGTGCTGGTGTCGCACGCCGATCAGATCTGGCCGGCCTTGACGCTGATCGTGCGCGACGCCTTCACCGGCGAGGCGGCCGCCGGAGGGGTGTTGGGCGCGGTGATCATCACCGGCATCCGGCGGGCGGCGTTTTCCAACGAAGCCGGCATCGGCACCGAGGCCATGGCCCACGGCGCCGCGCGTACCCGCGAGCCGGTGCGCGAGGGCATGGTGGCAATGCTCGGGCCGATCATCGACACCCTGATCGTATGCACCTGCACGGCCCTGGTGATTCTGATCAGCGGGGTGTGGAGCAGCGGCGACGACAACGGCGTGTCGCTCACCGTGAACGCCTTCAACACGCTGTTTCTCGACTACAGCGCCGTGATTCTGGCGGTGCTGGTGGGGGTGTTGAGCCTGAGCACCGTGTTCACCTTCTGGTATTACGGCAGCAAGTGTCTTGGCTTTTTGATCGGCGCCCGTCACCAGCACCACTACGTCTGGGTCTATCTGGTTCTGGTGGTGCTTGGCGCGGTGGCGTCGCTGAGCACGGTGATCAAGGTGGTGGACAGCATGTACGCCTTGATGGCGCTGCCCACCATGATCGCTTCGCTGCGCCTGGCGCCCCGCGTCAACCGGGCGGCGCGGGACTACTTCGCGCGATCACGTGATGATGATTGACGGTCTCTTGACGCTTTCGGGCGGAGTATGCTCTTAAGTAAAGGAGGCAATGCCGTGAAAAATCTGTCCGTTTTGCTGGTCGAGGACCACCGCCAACTGGCGCAAACCGTGGTCGAATTTCTGGAACAGGAAGGCGCGCTGGTGGATTACGCCAGCGACACCACCCTGGCCCGTACGCTGGTTCAGGAGCACCACTACGACATCCTGGTGCTCGACGTGATGCTCCCCGGGGAAGACGGCTACAGTTTCTGCCAGTACCTGCGCAAGGAGCTGGCCCTGGACACGCCGGTGATCTTCATGACCGCCCGGGACCAGCTGGATGACAAGCTGGAAGGTTTCGCCCGGGGCGGCGACGACTATATCGTCAAACCCTTCGCGCTGCCCGAGCTGGTGGCCCGGGTGCAGGCACTGGTGCGCCGCGAACGCCGCGAGGTGGCGCCCAACCTGCTCACGGTGGCGGATCTGCAGCTGGATCCGGCCCGTCAGGAAGTGCGCCGCGACGGCCAGATTCTCAAGCTGTCGCCCACCGCCTTCCGTATTCTGCGTATTCTGATGCGCGAATCGCCCAAGGTGGTCAGCCGTGAGCAACTCGAACACGAGCTGTGGGGCGACCTGGTGCCCGATTCCGACGCCCTGCGCAGCCACCTCTACAACCTTCGCAAGGCGGTGGACAAGCCGTTCGAGCACGCCCTGCTGGAAACCTTGCCCGGCGTGGGGTTCAGCATCCGGCCACCGCGCACCGCGTGATGTCAGTTCGCCCCCCTTGCGTAGCTGGCATCACGCGCACAGAATGGCTGCGCCATTTACGTGCTATGCGATAAGAACTATGCATTGGGGGAAAACACACTCCTTCACGGAATTCGTCGATACCAAACTGCTTGATCTGCGGTCCAGGTTCGGCATGGCGATGTGGTTTTTGACCCGCCGCCGTGGGGAGGACTGGTTATTACTGAACGTCTGCGGCGAGGGTTACGATCTGAATCGCGGAGACACACTGGCTTGGGGTGACACCATCTGTCATCGCCGCGTAACCGACCCCGGACCGCCGGCGTGTTCGGACGTAACCCGGGAAGAAGCCTACCGCGACGCGCCCATCACCGATCAACTTTCAATACGGGCCTATGTGGGAATGCCATTGCGTGACCATACTGGTGCGCTGTTCGGCACCTTGTGCGCGCTTGACCCAGAGCCACGACCGGACCTGGATCACGAAAACGTCCAAGCTGCCTTGAAACGTCAAGCCCGCCTGCTGGAATCCGCGCTTGTGTGGAATCTGGCAGGGTTGGACCAACAGCGGGTGACGGAGTTTTTTGAGGAAGAAAGCCGCGACCCGGAAACCGGTCTGCTGGACGACGCCGGCTGGCTGCGCATCCTGGACGGCGAGCGACGGCGCTGCCTGGCCTACGGCCTCGGAGCCATGGTACTGAAGGTGCACGGCAGTCGGCTTGACGATGAAAAACGCCAGTTGGTGGCCGACTCGCTGGCGGCGTTGATACGCCATCAGGACATGGCCGCCTATCTGGGCAGCGACCGGTTCGCTATCCTATTGCCGGAAAACACGACCCACTGCGCCGCTCGGATACGCGACAGATTGCTGGACGCGCTCAACGCCAAAGGCATTCTGATGTGGTGTGAGGCGGAGCCGCTGGTGCTCTCGGAGGGCTTGATGCAGCCGCCGCTCAGCACCGCGGACGGGGCGGTACACTAACCCCGCTAGCGGAACCGCACCCGCACTTCCGTGCCCTTACCCGGCCGGCTGGCCACGTCCAGGCTCCAATCGAAACGCTCGCAGAGTCGCTGGACGATGGCCAGGCCCAGGCCGTGACCTCCTTCCTTGCTAGTGCCCCGTTCAAAGGGCTGGAGGAAGCGGGCCAGTTCCTCGCTGTCCATGCCGGAACCGGTATCCACCACGTGCACCGCGTTCTCGGCGACCACGATGGTAACCTGACCGGAACCACTGTAGTTGATGGCGTTGCGGACCAGATTGGTGAACACGATATTGAGCACGGTTTCCGACCCGGTCAGCGTCAGCAGCGCGGTTTGCTTGACCTGCAGGCGAATCTGCTTGCGTTCCGCCAGGGGTTGCAGGCGATCCAGCAGGTTCACCGCCACGTCGTTGACCACCAGTTCTTCTTCCTGGATGGGCTGCTGCTCGGTGCGGGCGAGAAGCAGCAAGGTTTCCACCAACGCTTCCATGTCATCGACGGTGTCGGACATGCGGCTGATCACCGGCCGGTCCCCGACCTGCTTGGCAAGCAGCTCCAGATTGGCGCGGAATACCGCCAGCGGCGTGCGTAATTCGTGGCTGGCATCGCGGGTGAATTGCCGCTCACGCTCCACGAACCGCAGCAGACGGTCCGCGTAGGCATCCAGCGCCGCCATGAGCACCGCGGCCTCACTGTTGGGTTCCGCCTCCACCTGGCTGAAATCAGGCCGCGCCTCCACCGGGTCGTGCACATTGGTGTGGCGCAGCGTTTCCGACAGTTGCACCAGGGGAGACACCAGCGCACGGGATTTGCGCCAGCCCAGGAACGAGGTCAGATAAATCACCAGCAACACGGCGGTAAGCGGCAAAATACCGAACAGGAACGCCAGCACCGAGACCCGTTTTTCGTCAAAGATCAGATACAGGCGGGCGTCGCCGTGCCGCTCGATATACACGATCGGATTCTCGTCACCGATCTTGGCACGCTGGTAGCCATCCGGGCGCTCGGCAAGCATGTCGGGGATCGGATCCCGGGTGTCCGGGTCTTCCAGCAAACCGAGCAGGTGGCGGGTGTTGGGACGGGGAAAATCGTCGTCTTTTTCGTACAGGCTCCAGTAGTGATCCGCCTCCTTGATCAGCGCCTCTTTCACCAGCACCTGCTCGATGATCTGGGCGGTGGCCCAGACCCCGAACACGGTGGCGAAGCTGATGAACAGAATCTGGATCAGGAAAACCCGGGTAAGGCGGTGCTGAACCCCTTTGCGCGTCATGCCATTCTCATTCTTCACGGCGGAAAAGATAGTGGCCCACGAACCACTCTTCGCCATCACCATAATTGAACAGTTCGGCGCAGGCCATGAAAAACATGCGCCAGCGCTGCAGCCATAATTTGCCCTGTCCGGCGCCGTAACACTCTTCCAGAAGCGGGATCAGCGCGCCGCGCTTGTGGTCCGCCAGCGCCAGCCAGGCCTCCAGGGTTTTGCCGTAATGCGTGCCGTTCACCGCCCAGCGGTCTTCCAGCGATAACCGGTCCGCGCAACGCGGCAGCCAGTCGTAAGCGGGCATCATGCCGCCGGTGAAAAAGTAGCGGCCCATCCAGTTGCTTTCGCCTTCGGTCTCGAACAGATAGGTCAGATCGCGGTGACAGAAGATGTGCACGAACAGCTTGCCGCCGGGCTTAAGCCAGTCGTGCACGCGTCGCATCAATTCGCGGTGGTTGCGCATGTGCTCGAACATTTCCACCGACACCACCCGGTCGAAGGTCCGCTCCGGCTGGAATACCGTGACATCGGCGGTGATCACCCGCACATTATCGAGCCCGCGCTCCGCGGCGCGGGCCATGATCCACTCTTTCTGCGTCGCCGAATTACTCACCGCCGTGATGCGACTGCCCGGGTAGTGGGCGCCCATCCACAGGGTCAATGAACCCCAGCCGCAGCCAAGTTCCAGAATCTCCTGGCCGTCGGCCAGTTCCGCGCGCTCGCAGCTCAACGCCAGCATCGCTTCCTCGGCGTTCGCCAGGGATTGGCAGCCGGCTTGCCAGAGCCCGCTGGAGTACTTCAGATGCGGGCCCAGCACCTGCTCGTAAAAACGCGAATCCACCTCGTAATGCTGTTCGTTGGCCTCGTCCTGGGCCACCGCGATCGGGCCTTGGGAAAGCGTCCGCGACAGCGCGTCCGGATCGGTCCGGTGTTGCCGCTCCTGGGCGAGACGTTTACCCAGAAGACGGCGAATACCGCCACGTACCAGGACATCGGGAACCAGGCCGGATTCCGCCAGGCGAATGATCATGAAGCAGGTCTCCACGGGATGAAGGGACTAGTAGTGCGCTGGTACTCGCGGTAATCGTCACCACGGGATTTCAGCGCCTGTTTCTCGGTATGCGGTATACCGGTGACAAACCACAGGAACAAAAACATGGCCACCGGCAACAACCACAACCAGCCGGCCAGAGCGGCGCCCACGGCGATCAGCGGATAACTGAACCAGTGCAGCCACTCGAAGAAATAATTGGGGTGCCGGGAGTAGCGCCACAAACCTTCCCGGCAGGTTTTGCCTTTACTCTCCGGGCGCGCCTTGAAGCGGGACAATTGCCGATCCGCCATGGCTTCCCCGGCAATCGACACCAGGCCGATAATCACGCCCAGCACCACCAGGGGAGGCCGGAAATCCGGCTGGCCGCCGATTACCCAGAACGGCAGGGAAAACGCCCAGGCCAGCCCTGCCTGCAGCCAAAACACCACCAGAAACACCGGCTGGGTGGCCTTGCCCAGCCGTTCCCGCATGGCGGCGTAGCGACCGTCCTCACTGCCCTCGCCGGTGACGCGGCGGAAAATATGGCCGCCCAGGCGGGCCGACCAGAGCAACAGCAGGCCACCGGCGGCCAAGCGGGGCAAGGGGTCGCCGCCGCCGGCCAGCAGATAGGCGAGACCGGTCAAGCCGGTACCGAAGCTCCAAGCCACATCCACATAACCCGCGTTGCCGTTGCTCCACTGGACCGCCCAGGCCAGGGTAAACACCATCAACAGCAGAACCAGACTGAAGATCAGAATTTCAGGCATAACCACCTCGCTCCTCATCGAGACGCCTCGCCAGGTAGGCCAGCGCCGGCACCACCATGGACCAGACGGCGCCATAGCTTAACGCCAGCGGCCACCATCCCTGCGGCGTGCTGGCGGCGCCGAAATTGATGCCCACCGTCACCGAAAATACGCCGCCGAAGGCACCGAACAGTGCCGCCAGCAGTAATTTGGACCGCAACCAGGCCAGGCAGTAATTAAAACTCACCGCGAATCCCAGCCATAGAGCCCAGATCCAGGAGGGGGCCAGCCATTGGCGCGGCCAGTCCGCGTATTCGATCAAGGCCGGCACCATCCAGATGGGCTCGAACACCACGCAAGCCACGGCGCCGGCGAACAGCAACGTCAAATCGTCCCGCCAGGCGCGATTCAGCCACCAGACACCGACCTGCATCGCCGCCAGCACCAGCCAGGCAGCCCAACCCCACCCATTGGCGCCACCGTAGACGGCAACGAACCAGAGCAGCTGAAAACCCACGAAGTTGATCGCCAGGGCGGCGAATGATTTATTCATCCGGCGAGCTTGGGCCGCTCACCGTCAATAGTCCGTGAACCGGCTTCACGGCCGGTTCACCGGCTCTGGCCGACATTGGCGCCATGAAAACGAACCCGCTTCCCCTCATCGCTTTGCTTATGTTCGCCGTGACCGGTTGTGCCAGCCGCGCGGACGGCCCATCCGGTTACGCGCACCTCTATGAGCAGGCGGTGAATGAGCAGGCCGGTAGTGTCGAGGTATCGGATCAGGCCTTGGCCCGCTTCGTGGCGCTGTACTCGCCCATCGACGCGGACCATATCGAAGCGCACATTGACGAAGTGTACGCCGAGGATCTGTATTTCAACGATACGCTGTCCACCATCTACCGGCGTGACAAGCTGAAAGCGCATATGCTCAAGACCGCCGAGCGGCTCGACTACATGAGCCTGAATGTCCAGAACCACTGGCAAGAGGGCGAAGACGTCTTCCTGCTGTGGTTCATGGAAACTCACTTCAGTATTCTCGGCAGCGACCGGAACGTCCGCACCATCGGGATCTCCCAGCTCCGTTTCAACGACCGGGGCAAAGTTGTTTTTCACCAGGATTTCTGGGACAGCAGCCAGGGGCTGGACCAACAACTTCCCATTTTAGGAGGGTTCAGCCGATGGCTGCGCGAGCATCCTTAACGCTACCGCTGGCGCTACTGGCGGCCCTGACGACGGCGGGCGCCGGCGCCGCCGACTTTGACGGCATGGCCCGCTGTTCCAGCGCCAACGTCAAAGCTCTGAAAGTGTTCAACGTGGGTAAAGCGTCGTTATTCCGGTCTGACTGCACCGCCGGCGACCCGCTCGCTCCGCCCCTGCGTCTGGCTTTCGGCTACAATCGGGAAGTTCCCGGAGACGCCTTCGCCAAAGCGGCTCGGAAAATGATTGAGCGGAATGTCAGCGACAATACTTTTGAGTCCCTGAAGTCCCGTATCGACAGCTTTAACAGCCATTATCGCACCACCCGCGACGGTGACCTCTACACGCTCGACTACGGCGAGGACCAATCGCTGGTCCTGCGCCTTAACGGCGAGAAGCTGGCCGAGGAACAGGGCGAAAGCTTCGCCCAGGCGTATTTTTCGATCTGGTTCGGCGAGGACCCTTACTCGGACGACCTCAAGGAAGAGCTGCTCTCCGTGGAGCCCTGAGTCCCGGGCCTTGCACCCTCGCCCGCCAGACCGGATACTGCCCTTCCTGGTTTTCACCAAGACCAGCCTAAGCCAAGAACCTTCAAGCCGTGGGGGGCGTTAATGGCCAGTGCACCGGAGGGTCGCTTCAGCCACTACACACCGGTTCTCAACACCGACCGTTTTTTTGCTTTACGCCTGACCACCGTTTTTACCGTGATCAGCCTGGTCGCGTCTTTGTTGATTACCACGGTGGGTGTGCTGCTCACTGGTCAGCGTGACTGGCTCGCGGCTCTGTCACTGGCCCTGCTGATTCCTCTGCTGTTGGTTCCCCCGCTGTGCTATCCGTTGCTGGCGAAGTTGGCGGCGGTGACCCGCGACAACCGGAAATTGCGTCAGCAAGCGAGGGAAGATCATCTCACCGGATTGTTCAATCGCCCCCACCTGATGAGCATGCTGGAGCGGGAATTGTCCCTCAGTCTGCGTCACGATCACCCGGTATCGATTTTATTGGTGGACATCGTCGATTTCGTTGAGATATCCGATCGGCACGGCCGTCACACCGGCGACCGATTATTACGGATTTTTTCTGAACGCATCCGCGATAAAATCCGCGAAAGCGATTTGTTCGGCCGTATCGACGGCGCTCAGTTTCTTCTCGTGTTGCCGCACACGGATTTCGACGATGCCTTGCACATGGCCGAAGGCTTGCGCTCGCTGACCGCCAGCATCCAGGTGCAGACCGATGACGGCATGGTGGGCTTTGAGATTCGCATCGGCGCCGCCAGCACCGAAAACAGCGGCCGCCGCCTGAACTCGCTGCTCAATGAGGCCGATTACGCGCTGTATCAAAGCCGTAACGAGCATCGCCACCAGAACCACCCTGCTTAACACTTAATCATCACCCCGCCCTCACAATAAACACCTACTTTTTACAAAAATTATTATTATTCACACCTTTCTTTCCGCTCCTTTGTAAATTTGTTTATTAAACTCTTAGTTGGCATTTACAGTCTGACTCCAGGGAGCAAGACTGCGGATGCTGAATTTCTGCCTACTAAAAAACAAGGAAGGAGCTATGGACGCCAAACGCTTTCTCGCATCCAGCATCGCTTGCGCTTCGTTAGCCGTTGCTAGCACGGCCGTGGCCGAGGACACCATTCCGGATCGGTATTTCTACCTGGGTGGTCACATTGGCCAGAGCTGGTTGGATATCGGCGATCATTACGAAGGCGACGGTTACATCACCGACAACGCTTTCGGCAATGACACCGTTACCCTGCCCGGCGCCCAGATCGGTTATCGCTTCAGCGAAGACTGGTCCGTACAGGCTTGGTACGAGCGTAACAACATGGCCACCACGAGCGGCCAGGTTTACCTGCGCAACAACTTCGCCAGCTTGCGTCGCCACTTCAACGGCGACGGCCCGATCGAAACCTATGTCGGTCTGGGTGCCGGTGAAACCCGCACCGAATTCGACGCGGAAAGCGACCGCGACTTCAAGGAAACCATCGGCGGCATGGAGTTTGGTGTTCAAACCGCTCTGGCCGATAACTTCCTGATCGACGTGGGCGCGCGCCCCACTTACAGCTTCCGCACCGAACGCTGGGACGGCCAGGTTTACGCCGCGCTTAACGTTCTGGTCGGCGCTCAATACGATGAAGAGCCGAAGCCCGAGCCGGTCACCGAAACCGCCACCGACAGCGATAACGACGGCGTGCCGGATTCCAATGACCGCTGCCCCGGCACCCCGGCCGGCGCCAGTGTTGACGCTCAGGGCTGCGAGCTGGATGACGACGGCGATGGCGTCGTGAACAGCAAGGACGAATGCCCGGATACCCCGGCACGCGCCAAAGTGGACGAAAAAGGTTGTCAGGAATACCTGACCAAGGACGTACGCGAAACCCTGTATGTTGAGTTCGGTCTCGACAAGGCAGAGGTTCGTGAAACCTCCTACCCGGAACTGGAAGGTCTGAGCGATCAGATGTACCAGTACCCGTCCGCTGACCTGATCCTCGAAGGTCATACCGACAGCACCGGTTCCGCGCAGTACAACCAGCAGCTGTCCGAGAAGCGCGCGGCCGCGGTGAAGCGTGTCATGGTCGAAGAGTTCGGCATTGATGAAGGCCGGATCACCACCGAAGGTTACGGCGAGTCCAAGCCGATTGCTGACAACAGCACTCGTGATGGCCGCGCCCAGAACCGTCGTGTGGAAGCGATCATGAAAGCGACCACCGAAGAAGCGCAGTACGACAACAACAACTAAGTCGTTCAGCGTTTCATCCCGAAGAAAGGGCCGGCATCCGCCGGCCCTTTTTTTGTGCTCGCAATTGGCCCTGGAAACAGCCGGTGGCCGCGTCGCCATGCGTGAAAGGCAAGGGAGTCAATGAGACTCGGCCGATCTGCCTGATAATCGACCTTCATTCGTTACCACTGAATAACGGGAAAGGATCATGGCGAAAGACGCAATCGGCTTTGCCCTGAGCGCGCTGAACCGGCTGGCCGGATCATCGATGCTCGACCGCCTGGGTATGCGCCATACCGCGGAGCGGCTTGCTTACCGCCTCACCAAGGGCGGCTTCCAGGTGATCACCACCAGCGCCCGCGCGTTCAAGTCCAGCAACCCGTCCGACAAGCCGCAGCGCCTGGATGCGCCGGGCCACACCACCGGACTGTTCGACCTGGGCATCACCGACGAACAACAGATGATTCGCGACAGCGTGCGCGCCTTCGCCGCCGAAGTGCTGCGCGAGAACGCGGAACAATCGGACGCGGAACAACACACCGGCGACGACGTGCAAAGCCAGGCCCGCGAATTGGGCCTGAATTTTTTCGCCGTACCGGAAGCCCTGGGCGGCGCCGCGGCGGAACGCTCCACGGTGACCAGCATGCTGGTGGCCGAAGAGCTGGCGCGCGGGGACATGGGCCAGGCGGTGGCGGTACTCGCTCCGATGGGCGTGGCCAACGCCCTGACCCGCTGGGGCTCGGCCCTGCAGCAGGACAAATACCTGTCCGCCTTCGCCGGCGAGGACGCGCCCCTGGCCACCATCGCGGTGTGCGAGCCGCGCCCCTTGTTCGACCCCATGACACTGCGCACCACCGCCACTCGCGACGGCGATGACTGGGTGCTCAGCGGTGAGAAATCCCTGGTGCCCCTGGCCGCCGAAGCGGAACTGTTTCTGGTGGCCGCGGAAACCGGCGACGGACCGGCGGTGTTCATCGTCGAGGGCGGCAGCGACGGACTCAGCGCCGGCGACGACCCGGCCATGGGCATCCGCGCCAGCGGCCAGCGCCCGCTGTTGCTCGACAAAGTGCGGGTGCCCGCCGCCAACCGTCTCGGCGACGACGACTTCAACTACCGTGAGTTCATCGACCTGGGCACCCTGGCCTGGTGCGCACTGGCCATTGGCACCGCCCAGGCGGTGCTCGACTACGTGGTGCCCTACTGCAACGAGCGCAAGGCCTTCGGTGAGCCGATCAGCCACCGTCAGGCGGTGGCGTTCATGGTCGCCGACATCGCCATTGAGCTGGACGCCATGCGCATGCTCACTTACCGCGCCGTGTGCCGGGCGGAGCAGGGCAAATCCTTCCAGCGCGAAACCCATCTGGCTCGCACGCTGGTCAAGGACAAGGCGATGCAAATCGGCACCGACGGCGTCCAGTTGCTGGGCGGCCACGGCTTCACCCACGAATACCCGGTGGAACGCTGGTATCGCGATCTGCGCGCGATCGGCGTGGTCTTCGGCGGCCTGCACCTGTAACGCCGCCCGCACTCTGAACGGAAGAGACAGCATGAACATCGAGATTCCGAAGAAATTCAAACCGGTGATCAATAATGCCCGGCAGGTGGCCCTGAACACCTTCCGCCCCATCTCGCGCAAGTACGACCGTGCCGAGCACCAGCGCCCCAAGGAACTGGACATGGTCGCCTCGGTGCTGGACGGCTTCAACGAAGGCGACCCGGCCAACTCCGCCGGCGCCAGCCAGACCGGCAAGGGTAAGGTGCAGGAAGACGGCGGCGTGAAGAACGGCGCCAACATGATGACTTGCCTGGGGGCGCTGGAGTTCTGCTACGGCGACACCGGCTTTCTGCTCGCCATGCCGCGCCAGGGCCTGGGTAACGCGGCGATCGCCGCGGTGGCCACCGACGAGCAATTGGAGCGCTTCAAGGGCAAGTGGGCGGCCATGGCGATCACCGAGCCGGGCGCCGGCTCGGACTCCGCGGCGATCCGTACCACCGCCAAGGAAGACGGCGACCACTATGTGCTCAACGGCGAGAAGATTTACGTGACTTCCGGCGAGCGCGCCGATTGCGTGGTGGTCTGGGCCAGCCTGGACCCCAAACTGGGCCGCGCGGCGATCAAATCCTTCGTGGTCGAGTGGGGCACGCCCGGCATGGAGCTGGCACGCCTGGAGAAAAAGCTCGGCATACGCGCCTCCGACACCGCCGCGATCAACTTCAGCGATTGCCGGGTGCCCAAGGAAAACCTGCTCGGCAATCCGGAAGTGGACACCAAGGGCTTCGGCGGCGTCATGGAAACCTTCGACAACACCCGCCCACTGGTGGCCTGCTTCGCCCTGGGTGTGGCCAAGGCGTCGCTGGAACGGACCCGGGAGCTGCTCAGCGAAGCCATTGAATACGACTACGGCAAGCCGGTGGACAACGCCAGCGCCGCCGAAGCGGAGTTGTACCGCATAGAAGCGGAGTGGGAAGCGGCTTACTGGCTGGCCATGAAAGCGGCCTGGATGGCCGACAACAAGCAATCCAACTCCGTGGAAGCGTCGATCTCCAAGGCCAAGGCCGGCCGCGTCGGCAATTACGTCACGCTCAAATGCGTGGAACTGGCCGGCTCCATCGGCTACACCGAGGACGAACTGCTCGAGAAGTGGGCCCGGGACTCAAAAATCCTGGACATCTTCGAAGGTACGCAGCAGATCCAGAAGCTGATCATCGCCCGCCGCGTCCTGGGGCTCAGTTCCAAAGAATTAAAATAGCCCATCGTAGGTCGGGTTAGCGAAGCGTAACCCGACGAAATCCGCTCAGAGCCGCGCCCGGCCGCCGGATGTCGGGTTTCGCCTTTGGCTCAACCCGACCTACAGGCTTGCGGCGCGGCTACAGCCGCGCCGCAAGCTCCGACCCTTGTTTGATGGCACGCTTGGCGTCCAGCTCGGCGGCCAGATCGGCGCCGCCGATCAGGTGATGGTTGGCGCTGCTCTCACTGTACAGCTCGCGCAGCGATTCCTGGCCGGCGCAAATCACCACCTGGTCCACTTCCAGCAAGCCTTGCTTCTCGTTCTGGGTAATGTGCAGACCGGCATCATCGATACGGTCGTAACCGCAGCCGGGCAGCATCTCCACGTTGCGGTGCTTGAGCGTGGCACGGTGCACCCAGCCGCTGGTTTTGCCCAGACCCTTGCCCGGCGTGCTTTCCTTGCGCTGCAGCAAATAGATTTTCCGCGCCGGGGTTTCCGGGTGCTTGTCCACCAGGCCACCACGGGTTTCCGCGGTGAAATCCACGCCCCATTCCGCCAGCCATTCCGGTAACGGCTGAGCGCCTTCCCGGGGTGCCTCGGCGAGGAATTCCGCCACGTCGAACCCAATGCCGCCGGCACCGATGATCGCCACGCGCTCACCCACCTGTACCTTACCGCGCAGCACGTCCACATAGGACACCACCTTGGCGTGGTCGATGCCGTCGATACCCGGCCGGCGCGGCGACACCCCGGTGGCGATAACGATTTCCTCGAACCCTTCGCGCTCCAGCTGCTCGCGTTCCACGCGGCGGTTCAAAACCACGTTCACGCCGGTGCGTTCAATCCGCTTCTGGAAGTAACGCAGGGTCTCGTGGAATTCTTCCTTACCGGGGATCACCTTGGCCATGTTGAACTGGCCGCCGATCTCGCCGGCCTGGTCGAACAAGGTCACGTCATGTCCGCGCTCCGCCGCCACCGTGGCACAGGCCAGGCCCGCCGGGCCGGCGCCCACCACCGCCACTTTCTTGGGCGTGGCGGTGCGCAGATACACCAGCTCGGTTTCATGGCAGGCGCGCGGATTGACCAAACAGGAGGCACGCTTGAGCTCAAAGGTGTGATCCAGACAGGCCTGGTTGCAGGCAATACAGGTATTGATCTCGTCGGCGCGCCCCTCGGCGGCCTTGTTGACGAACTCCGAGTCCGCCAGCAATGGCCGGGCCATGGACACCGCGTCCGCCTGACCGCTGGCGATGATCTTCTCGGCGGTGTCCGGATCGTTAATACGGTTGGACGCCACCACCGGAATCGACACCACGTCTTTCACCTGGCGGGTAACCTCCGCGAACGCCGCCCGGGGCACCGAGGTGACGATGGTGGGCACCCGCGCTTCGTGCCAGCCGATGCCGCTGTTGATCAGGCTGGCGCCGGCTTTTTCGATGGCGCGGGCCAGGTCCAGCACCTCCTCGCGGGTGCTGCCGTCCGGCACCAGATCAATCACCGACAGACGGTACATAATGATGAAGTCCTCACCGCAGCGGCGCCGGGTTTCCTCGACGATCTCCACCGGAAAGCGGCGGCGATTCTCGGCGCTGCCGCCGTACTCATCGGTGCGCTTGTTAGTGCGCGGCGCGGTGAACTGATTAATCAGATACCCCTCGGAACCCATGATCTCCACGCCATCGTAACCGGCCTCCTTGGCCAGCTCGGCGGTGCGCGCGAAGTCGCGCACCGTGGACCGGACTTCCCGGGTGCTCATGGCCTTGGGCTTGAACGGATTGATCGGGCTCTTGATCGCCGAGGCGGAGCGAGAGAACGGATGGTAGCTGTAACGGCCGGCGTGCAGCACCTGCAGCGCGATCTTGCCGCCCTCGCGGTGCACCGCGTCGGTGATCTTGCGGTGGTTGCGGACATCCAGCTTGCTGTTGAAGGTGCCGGACAGCGGGTAGAACCAACCGTGGCGGTTGGGATTGATGCCGCCGGTCACGGACAACGCCACCCCACCCCGGGCCCGCTCGGCGAAATAGGCGGCCAGCTTCGGATAGTGCCAGAAACGGTCTTCCAGCCCGGTGTGCATGGACCCCATGATCACCCGGTTCTTAAGCTGGGTGTGCCCCAGATCCAAGGGGGAAAGCAGGTGGGAATAACCGTTGGCCGCCATGGTGTTCTCCTGTGTGGGCTGGGCGGGCCGCCTGCTCGGGCGCGGCCGCCTGGCTGCAATCTGGACGCCGTCAAGATAGAGTGCTATTTTGACGCTGTCAAGATAACAGCCACGACGTGCGAAGACAGGCAACCACCATGACGCAACCGGGCCGCTACCACCACGGAGACCTGCACGCCGCCTTGCTGCGGGAAGCCGCCGCCCTGCTCCGCGAGCAGGGCGTGGAAGGCCTCTCACTGCGACGCCTGGCGGAGCGGGCCGGGGTGTCGCGCACCGCCCCCTACCACCACTTCGCGGACAAAAACGCCCTGCTCTGCGCGCTTGCGGAGGACGGCTTTCGACGGCTCGACCGGCTGATGGAAGACGCCGCCTTCGAGGCGCGCGACCCGGAGCCCGGGCTGCGCCGTTTCGTGCGCGGCTATCTGCATTTCGCCTGTGACGACCCGGAGCAGTACGAACTGATGTTCGGGCGCACCCTATGGAAGACCGGGCGCCCCACCGAGTCCCTGAGGCGGGTAGCCCACGGCTGCTTTCGCCGTTACGTGGAGAAGCTCGAAGCGGACGGCCTCGGCGCCACGGCCCTGCCCGGCGGCGCCGACCCGTTGCGTGTGGCGCAAGCCAGTTGGGCGACGCTGCACGGCCTGTGCCGGCTACTGCTGGACGGCATCTATGTGGACCGGCAGGACATGGAGGCGGTCAGCGACCAGGCGGTGGCGCTGATGCTCGCCGCCGTGCGGCCGGCTAGTGTTGTACCGACAGGAAGTCGGTGAGGGCGTCGATGTAGTCGTCGTAGGCTTCGTACTGGGGGACGTGGCCGATACCTTCGAGCTCCACCAGTTTGGCGTCGGGGATCGCTCTGGCGGTGCGGGCGCCGAGCCGGTCGTAGCGGCCGAGCTGGTCGCGCACGTCTTCCGGGGCGCGGTTGCGGCCCAGGGCGGTGCGGTCCCGGGTGCCGATGATCAGCAGCGTCGGCACCTCGACGTCGGGGAATTCGTGGACCACCGGCTGGTTGAAGATCATGTCGTAGTGCAGCGCTGAGTTCCAGGCGACGCGCTTGTAGTCGGGGCCGCGCAGCCAGCCCTGCTGAATGGTGAGCAGCGGCTGATAGCGGCCTTTCCACTGGCCGTCGAAATAGGCCTTGGTCATGTACGCCTTGATGTCTTCGGGTTTCTTTTTCAGCTCGCCCTGGTACCAGGCGTCCACGGATTGCCAGGGCACGTACTGGCGCCAGTCCTCCAGGCCGATCGGATTGACCAGCACCAGGGCATCGCTGCGCTCGGGAAACATCAGCGCGAAGCGGGTGGCCAGCATGCCGCCCATGGAGTGGCCCACCACCGTGGCGCGATCCACGTCCAGTTGATCCAGCAAGGTGCGGGTATGGTCGGCCAAAGCCTGGAAAGAATACTGAAAGTGTTCCGGTTTGCTGGATTTGCCGAAACCGATCTGATCCGGCGCCACCACTCGGTAACCTTCCGCGGTGAGCCGCTCGATGGTGGTTCGCCAGTACGCGCCGGAAAAGTTCTTGCCGTGCAGCAACAGCACGGTGTCGCCGTTGGGCTGGTCCGGCCGCACGTCCATGTACGCCATTTCCAGGTCTTGCCGCTGGCTGTCGAGCGTCAGGGTGTGCACCGGATAGGGGTAGTCATAACCGCCAAGGCGGGCGTCGAAGGCGGGTTTGTCGGCGGCGGTCGCCGCATTACCAAACGCCAGCGCGAGTAGCGCCAGCCAGGGTGTGAATACGCGCATGCTCCCTTCTCCTGTTATTGAAGCCGTTCAGAGGTGGAGACCGGCACGCCGGGAAAGTTCCTCGAGTCAGTCCGGCAGCGGCAGCCTCAGGGTCACCCTGAGGCCGCCCAAAGGGCTGTCGGAGAGGGTCAGGTTGCCACCGTAGGCGGCCACGGTGTCGCTGACGATGGCCAGGCCCAGGCCGTCGCCGGGGACCCGCTCATCCAGGCGCCGGCCGCGTTGCAACACCTGCTCGCGGCGCGACACCGGGATACCGGGGCCGTCGTCATCCACGGTTACCGTCAACAGGCCACCGTTGCGCGCCAGCGCCAGCCGCACTTCACCGTCGGCCCATTTGCAGGCGTTGTCGAGCAGGTTGCCGAGCAGTTCCAGCATGTCACCGCGTTCCACCGCCTGGGGCGGCAGCCCGCGACCGTGCACCACCAGTTTGAGGGGCTTGCGGTGGGCGCGGCGCAGGGTATCGGCGAGCGCGTCCAGATCCCGGCCCGGCTCGAAACGGGTGGCGGCAGTGGCGCCGGCGGCGACGCGGGCGCGGCCCAAGGCGCGGCGCACGTTCGCCTCGATATGATCCAGCTGCGCCATCAACAAGGCGTGCAGCTGTGGCGACTGGACGCGCAGTTCCGTGTCGCAACGGTTGCGCAATACCGCCAGCGGCGTCTTGAGCGCGTGCCCCAGATCGCCCAAGGCGTGGCGGGAGCGGTCCAGCTGCTGCTCCATGTGCCGCTGCAGGCGGTTGATTTCGGTGACCAGCGGACGCAGCTCGCGGGCCACGTCCTGATCCAGTTCGGTGCGCCGGCCGCCACGCAGTTGTTCGATCTGCCGGCGCGCCGCGTTGAGGGGCTTGAGGCCGCGCCGGATCAGCCACTGCTGGATCAACGCCAGGGCCGCCAGCACCACCACCCAGGCCAGCAGAGCGGCGGCCCGGGTATCCTGGAAGCTGGCCTGCTGCGGGGCGTAGTCCTGGGCCACCACCACGGTGAGGTCCTGGCCATCGCGGCGGAAACGGGCCCGGTAGCGCAACAGACGCTGGTCGCCGGGGCCGGGCAGCAACTCGGTGTCCATGCCCGGGCGTTCGGGCAGCGGCAGGCGCGCGTCCCACAGCGACCGGGAGCGCCAGCGCTGACCATCGATCAGCACCACGAAATAGCGGCCGGACAGTGGCCGTCGGTAGGCCGGGTCGAGCATCGCCTGTTCCAGCACCAGCCCGTCCGGGCCGGACACCATGGCGGCCAGCACGCTGGCGGCCTCGTCGCGCAATTGCCCGGCGGAGATCAGGCGCTGTTCGCGCTCCAACCACCAGAGTGCCGCCTGGCCCACCAGCACGCCAGCCAGCAGCAGACTGACGAACAGGCTCACTCCCAGACGGACGCCAATGGAGCGCATCAGTCGCGCCCCGTGAATACGTAGCCCTGGCCGCGCCGGGTCTGGATCACCTGGCCCCCGAGCTTGCGGCGTACCCGGTTGATGTGCACTTCCACCACATTGGAATCGCGCTCGCTTTCGCCGTCGTAAAGGTGCTCGCTGAGGGCGATCTTGGACAGCAGCCTGCCCGGGTTGAGCATGAAGTAACGCAACATGCGGAATTCCGCGCCGGTGAGTTCGATTTCCCGCTGGTCCAGCCAGACACTCTGGCGCTCCTCGTCCAGTTCCACACCGCAGGCCCGCAGGCGGTTCTGATTGGCGCTGCCATGGCTGCGCCGCAGCACCGCCTGGACCCGCAGCAGCAGTTCCTCGGGATGGAAGGGTTTGGTGAGGTAGTCATCGGCGCCGGCGCGCAGGCCGTCGACGCGTTCCGCCCAGCTGTCGCGGGCGGTGAGAATCAGCACCGGCGTGGCCAGGCCCTGGTCCCGCCAGCGCCGCAGCACTTCCAGGCCGTCCAGGCCGGGCAGGCCCAGATCCAGAATCACCAGATCGAAATCGTCATCGTGGGCGCGTACCAGGGCGTCGCGGCCGTCCGCCAGCCAGTCCACCGCGTAACCGTGATCGCGCAGCAACGGCAGCAACTGGTCGGCCAAAGCGACGGTGTCTTCCACCAGCAGCAGGCGCATCAGTGATCCACTTCGTCTTCAAGAAGGCGCCCGGAACGGGCGTCGATTTCCAGCTCGCGGACCACGCCGTCGCGGGTCAGCAGCTCGATTTCGTAAATCAGCTCGCCGTCGTCGTCGTCCAGCTCGGCCTCCAGCAAACGGGCGCCGGGGTAGCGCTCGTCCGCCTGACGCAGAATCGCGTGGAACGACAAAACCTCCCCGCTTTGCCGCAGCCGCAGGGCTTCGTCCTGATCCACGTCAAGCGCCGGGGCCGACGGCACCAGCGCCAACAAAAGGGCGGCCAGCGCCGCCCTTCCGAGGGGGTTACCCATTAGTCGTCACGCTCCTCGCGGAGAATTTCGCCATTGGTGGCATCGAGTTCCAGGTCCCATTCCTGACCCTGGGCGTCGCGCAGATCCACCTGGTAGATCAGACGGCCGTATTCCTCTTCCAGCTCGGTGTCTTCCACGGTGGCCTCGGGGTGCTTGGCCAGCGCCGCTTCGTTGAGCTTCTCGAACGACAGAATCTTGCCGTCCTGGACCATTTTCATCGCCCGGTCCGGGCCCACGTCGTCCGCGTGCACCAGGGTGGTGGTCCCGGCGAAGCCGATCAGGGTGGCGAGCAACGTCTTCTTGATAGCGTTCATGAGTCTCTCCTTTGTCCTCATTGCGTTGGGTACGGAAGACACTCTACGCCGGGCACCTTAATTCTCCCTGAAGCCCGCCTTAACGCAACCTTAATGGGCGTTTCAGGCCGGAGCCGGAGCCCGGGGACAGTGACGTGCTTGCAAAACGGCGCGTCTAAGGCCAACTTATGCTTTTTAAAATTGACTTCCATTATTCGAAAAACACGCGGTTTGCCCGCGCGGTTGACCAAAAGGATGCGCCATGGACACCGATCTTTCCGACCTCCTCGCCCTGCTCGATCTTACCGATCTGGATGACGGCCTGTTCCAGGGGGAGAGCCGCAACATCGTCGGACCCCGAATTTTCGGCGGCCAGGTGATCGCCCAAGCGCTGGTGGCGGCGGCACGCACCGTGCCCGCGCGCGCCGCGCACTCCCTGCAGGCCTACTTCCTGCGTCCCGGGGATGCCCGCGAGCCGGTACTCTACCGGGTCGAGCGCATCCGTGACGGGGGCACGTTCAGCACCCGGCGGGTGGTCGCGGAGCAGCGCGGGCGCCCGATCTTCGATCTCGCCGCCTCCTTCCACAACGCCGAGGACGGCCCGGCCCATCAGACCGCCGCGCTTAAGGCCCCGGCGCCGGACGATCTGCCCGACGAGCAGACCGTCACCGCGGACTTCCTGAAGGACGAGGATATTTCAGAGAACTTCCGCGCCGCCCTGCTGCGCCGTAAGCCGGTGGAAATCCGCCCGGTGACCCGTCGCCATCCGCTGCGCCCCGAGAAGGCCGAGCCGATCCGGCAGGTGTGGCTGCGCGCCGCCGGGGAAGCCGGCGACGATCCGCTGATTCACCAGGCACTGCTCGCCTATGTGTCCGATCACAGCCTGATGGGCACCGCCCTGCTGCCCCACGGCATAACTTTCCTGGACCGGGATATGCAGGTGGCCAGCCTGGACCACACGCTGTGGTTCCACCGGCCGGTACGGCTGGACGACTGGTTGTTCTATGACATGGAAAGCCCGATCGGCGTCGGCGCGCGGGGCTTCAATCGCGGTCAGGTGTTCAATCGGGCCGGGGAACTGGTGGCCTCGGTGTGTCAGGAAGGGTTGATGCGGAAGGCCTAGCGGCTGGCTGCAAGCGACAAGCGGCAAGCAAGCCGTGCCGGGGGCGAGGCCGTGCAAAGAGCCGCGATACAGGATGCAGGATGAAGGGCAGGCTCGGCGTGTACGGCGAGCTTTGCGCATTAGCATGGCGATTTTTGCTAGTACGCGAGGGCGCGAAACGAAAGCTTTCCAGCGCTTCGCGACATCGGTCCGCGCTGCATCCTGAATCCTGAATCCTGTATCGGGCGGCGGTAACCGCCCTGGCACGGCCTGCATGCCGCTTGCGGCCTGCAGCTTGAAGCGGCTTACTTCTCGACGATGGCGACGACGCCCTGGCCGCCGGCGGCGCAGATGGAGATCAGGCAGCGGCCGGAGCCTTTCTCGTTGAGCAGTTTGGCGGCGTTGGCCAGGATGCGCGCGCCGGTGGCGGCGAACGGGTGACCGGCCGCCAGGGACGAGCCCTTGACGTTGAGCTTGGCCATGTCGATTTCGCCCAGCGGCTTGTCACGGCCCAGACGTTCCTTGCAGAAGGTTTCGTCGTTCCAGGCTTTCAGGGTGGTGAGCACCTGGGAGGCGAAGGCTTCGTGGATTTCGTAGAAATCGAAGTCCTGCAGGGTGAGGCCGGCGCGGTCGAGCATGCGCGGCACGGCGTAGGCCGGCGCCATCAGCAGGCCTTCTTTCTTGCCGATGAAGTCCACCGCCGCCACTTCGCAGTGGGTCAGGTAGGCCTGTACCGGCAGGCCGCGTTCCTTGGCCCAGTCCTCGGACGCCATCAGCACGGTGGAGGCGCCGTCGGTGAGCGGGGTGGAGTTGGCGGCGGTCATGGTGCCTTCGGAACCGCCGAACACCGGCTTGAGAGTGCTCAGCTTCTCGATGGTGGAGTCGCCGCGCATGTTGTTGTCGCGCTCCAGGCCGTGGAACGGCGTCATCAGGTCGCCCTGCCAGCCCTCTTCGTAGGATTTCGCCAGGTTCTGGTGTGAGCGCCAGGCCAGCTCGTCCTGGGCTTCGCGGGAAATGCCCCACTCGGCGGCGGTGATCGCCTGATGCTCGCCCATGGACAGGCCGGTACGCGGCTCGCCGTTCTTGGGGATGTCCGGAATCATCAGCTTGGGGTTGAGCAGCTTGACCGCCTGCTTGAGCTTGTCGCCGTTGCTCTTGGCGCGGTTGATCTCCATGAAGATCTTGCGGGCTTGCTCGTTGACGCCCAGGGGCGCGTCCGAGGTGGTATCGACACCGCCGGCCACGGCACAGTCCACCTGGCCCAGGGCGATCTTGTTGGCCACCAGGATGGCCGCTTCCAGACCGGTGCCGCAGGCCTGCTGCAGATCGTAGGCCGGGGTTTCCGGCGCCAGCTTGGAGCCCAGCACGCATTCGCGCACCAGGTTGAAGTCCTTGGCGTGTTTCATCACCGCGCCGGCGGCCACTTCACCCATGCGCTCGCCGTGGAGTTTGAAACGATCCACCAGGCCGTTCAGCGCGGCGGTCAGCATTTCCTGGTTGTCGACCTCGAAATAAGCGGTATTGGAGCGGGCAAAGGGAATGCGGTTGCCGCCCACAATGGCCACCTTGCGTACGTTGTCGCCTGCCAGCATAGTAATTCCTCCACAGTGGCGTCGGGGAGGCCGGAGTGGCCGGCCCGAGTGCCCAGGTTAACAGATGAGCGCAGTCTATCGCCCAACCGGCGTGCCTCATTGGCTTCGGCGCCTCCCGGCCTCCCCGTGCCGGTCAATACACCCTTCCCACACGGGTGCTTCAATACGCCCCCTACGAATGCTCGGCAAAGGATACGACCATGAGCGATACCTATCAGGCAATTGCCAACTCCCCCATGGGCAAGGCCGTTTTCAGCGCCATTAACCTGCCCATCCCGGTGATTCTCGAACGCTGGCAGCCCGGCCAGAAATCCTTTATCAGCGGTGGCGTGCTGGTGGGTGCCGCGCCCGGTTCCAGCGCCGTGGATACGGTGTTCGCCACGCTCAAGGGCGCCCCGGAGGCGAAGCCGGCGGTACTGGCCAATACCCGCAACGCCAACGACCTGCAAAAGCAGGCGGCGGCGGCCGGTCTGAACACCGACAACTACACCGCCACCCGCGAAGACGACAGCAAATTCAAAGCCCTGGTCTTCGACGCCACCGGCATCGAAAACCCGGACCAGCTGAAAACGCTGTGGGAATTCTTCCAGCCGGTGATCAAAAAACTGGATAAATGCGGCCGGGTGATCGTCATCGGGCGCACCCCGGAAACCCTGGGCGGCGCCGCCCGCGTCGCGCAGCGCGGCCTGGAAGGCTTCACCCGCTCGGTGGGCAAGGAGATCAAGCGCGGCGCCACGGTACAACTGGTGTACTGCGAAGCCGGCGCGGAAAGCCAACTGGCCGCGCCGCTGCACTTCTTCCTGTCGCCCAAATCCGCCTATGTGTCCGCCCAGGTGGTCCGCGTGGACGCCGCCGGCTTCGACGCCCAGAGCTTTGACTGGGACAAGCCGCTGGCCGGCAAAAAAGCCCTGGTCACCGGCGGTTCCCGCGGTATCGGCGCGTCCATCGCCCGGGTGCTGGCCCGCGACGGCGCCGAAGTCACGGTGCTGGACATTCCGCCGATGGCCGAAGACCTGAACAAGGTAGCCGAGGAAATCGGCGGCCAGACCCTGGAACTGGACATCACCGCCGACGACGCGCCGCGCGTGATCGCCGACGCCGCCAAGAAAATGGGCGGCCTGGATATCCTGGTTCACAACGCCGGTGTTACCCGCGACAAGATGCTGGGCAACATGCCCGAGGGCCATTGGGACATGGTGATGAACATCAACATCGCCAGCCAGTTGCGCATTAACGAGCAGCTGGTCGCCGACGGCGGCATGGGCGAAGGCGGCCGCATTGTGTCGATCAGCTCCATCGCCGGCATCGCCGGTAACCTGGGCCAGACCAACTACGGCACGTCCAAGGCCGCGGTGATCGGCATGATCGACACCTACTCCGAGGAATACGCGGATAAGGGCATCACCGTGAACGCGGTGGCGCCGGGCTTCATCGAAACACAGATGACCGCCGCCATTCCGTTCACCATCCGCGAAGCCGGCCGTCGCATGAACGCCATGAGCCAGGGCGGCCAGCCGGTGGACGTGGCGGAAACCATCTCGTTCTTCGCCAGCCCCGCCTCCCAGGGCCTCACCGGCAACGTGGTGCGCGTCTGCGGCCAGATGATGCTGGGCGCCTGATCGGCCTGGCGTAGAAAGCTTGTGGGAGCGGGCCCGCCCGCTCCCACCTCCTTTTCGACTTGAAACTCCCCTTCCCCACCGCCATCTAACCTTGAACGGCACTCACTCGCCGCAATGAATTTCCGAGGTTTCGATGGGTTTCGGTCGCGTTTTCCTGACCATTTTCGTGCTCGCCCTGGTGGAGGTCATGGTATTGGCCGCCGTGGCGGACTTTATCGGCTGGCCGATTACCATTCTGATGGTGGTGGTCACCGCCCTGCTGGGCACCGCCCTGTTCCGCAGTCAGGGCCTGCAGACCTGGCAACGGCTTAACCAGCGCATGAACCAGGGTGAAATGCCCGGCCGGGAGCTGGCCGAAGGCATGATGCTGCTGCTCGGCGGCGCCTTCCTGATCACCCCCGGGTTTATCACCGACGCCCTGGGCTTCGCCCTGCTGCTGCCGTTTTCACGGCGCGCCATGGCCGATTATGTGGTGCGCAAGGGCACGCTGCAGACCTTCGCCACCCGGGGCGGCCCGGGCGGCGGCGCCTTCTTCTACCAGAGCCGCACCGTCTATCCCGGCGGATCGCGGCCCGGCCAGTCCGGACCCGGCCCCGCCAATGACCCCACCCACCGGCCCGGCCCCGGCGAGCGCCCCGGCGTCACCATCGAGGGTGAAGCCGACGAGCCCGACGAACCCCGCCGATAACGAGGTGCGCCTTCCCTAAGCGGGTTCTCTCCAGCCGGGGACGCGGGTCTGTGTGCGGCCCTTGTGGGAGCGGGCCCTGCCCGCGAAAGGGAGCGAAGCTCCCGGCAGGATTCCAGAGACCTGGTTCTTCGGGTGTTCGGTGCTCCGTATCCGAGACGCGGTGCAATGGCGGTGCCTTCCGGGACCGCTCAAGTCGTCCCTGATCGCTGTTAGTTTGGCCGTCCCTGGCCAAACAGCTCCCTCCAGGCACCACCATTGCCCCGCTCACTGGGTAGCGTCACCGCCACGGGTCAGATCCACCCTTTCAGAGAGGCGCTAGGACCTTTCAATTTCCAAAGGAGCACCGGGATCGGGTGGGCCCGCTCCAGCAAGAATCAGAGTTTGGCGGCGGCTTCGGCGGCGTCTTCTTCGGCTTTGAGCTTGCGGTACTCGATGGGGGTCATGCCCACCCAGCGCTTGAAGGCGCGGTAGAAGGTGGAGGGTTCGGAGAAGCCGGTGAGGTAGACGATTTCGTCGATGGATTCGTCGGTGCCGGCGAGCAGGCGCTTGGCCAGCTTGCAGCGGTAGTCGGCCACCAGCTGGTTGAAGTTGGTGCCGGCGTCGGCGAGCCGGGTGCGCAGCTGGCGGGCTTTGATGCCCAGGCGCTCGGCCACTTCTTCCAGGTTGGCGTGGCCGGATTCCAGCAGCTCGGCGATCAGCCGGTTGACCTGGGCCACCAGGTCCTGCTTCTCCAGGCGCGCCACCTGCTCGCTGGCGAGCTGCTCGTGCAGACGCAGCAACTCCGGCTCGTGGTGGGCGGAGGGCAGCGCCATCAGGCGGGAGTCGAAATAGACGCCCACGGACGGCATGCCGAATTTCACCGGGCAGCCGAAGGCGCGCTCGTACTCGGCCTTGTCGGCGTGGTGTTCGTGGCCGAAGTGGACTTCCAGGGGCTCGAAGGCGTCGTCGGTGACGAAGCGGAAGAACTTGATCAGCCCCATCATCACGCATTCGTTGAGGTGCGCCAGGCGGCGGCCCCAGAACGGCTGACGCAGGAAGACCCGCTCGCCCTCTTCGAACAGTTCAGCCCGGGCCGCGTCGGAGAGCAGCCGCTGATAGCTGAGCGCACGGTGCAGGCCCTCGCCGAAGGTGGGGCTGGAGAGAAACAGATACTCCAGCACCTGGCCCTTGTAGACGGGCATGTGCTTGCCCAGATGCAGGCCCACATGCTCGTCGTTGGAGACCTTCGCCAACGCCTCCCAGAACCATTCCTGGCCATCGTGGGGCGTGCGCAGATCCGGCACGTTCAATATGGACGGGTCCAGGCCCAGCTCGGCCAGTACCGCGTCGGCATCAATGCCGGCGTTGAGCATGGCCCGGTAGGCCATGCGCAGAAGCACGCCGGAATCGGTCAGTTCTGCCATCCTGTTGCGACTTCCCCAAACGGTAAATACCAAGTGGTGAGACTAGCACACCGTCCGGGGACCCGGAACCGCTTCACACCGTGGCGTTTTTCGGCTTGCGCCGGGACGGCAGCGCCAGGCGGTTAATCCGCTTGAGCACGGTGCCGAACTGGCGGCTCAGACGGCCGCTGTTGTAGTGCAGACCGTAGCGCTCGGCAATCTCGCGCACCTTGGGCGCCACCTGCTTGTAGCGGTTGGACGGCATGTCCGGGAACAGGTGGTGCTCGATCTGGTGGCTGAGGTTGCCGGACATGATGTGGAACAGCGGGCCGCCTTCCAGGTTGGAGGAGCCCAGCAGTTGGCGCAGGTACCACTGGCCGCGGGTCTCGTTCTCGATTTCCGCCTCGCTGAACATTTCCGCGTGCTCGGTGAAGTGGCCGCAGAAAATGATCAGGTAGGACCACAGGTTACGGGTCAGGTTGGCGGTGGCGTTGCCCGCCAGCACCCAGGGGGCGAACGGGCCGGCCAGCAGCGGGAACAGCAGATAGTCCTTGCCCACCTGCTTGCGCACCTTCTTCATGATCTTGCGGCGCTGCGCGCGGTATTCGGCGAAGCTTTTCTCGCCCTTGAGCACGCGCTCCACTTCCAGGTCGTGGAACGCCACGCCCCACTGGAACAACGAGGCCAGCACCCAGTTATAGGCGGGCTGGAACAGGTAGGCCGGGTTCCAGCGCTGCTCTTCGGACATGCGCATGATGCCGTAGCCCACGTCCCGGTCCTTGCCGACCACGTTGGTGAAGGTGTGGTGCATGTAGTTGTGCGAATGCTTCCACTGCTCCGCCGGGCAGGTGTTGTCCCAGTCGTAGGTGGAGGAATCCAGCGCCGGGTCACCCAGCCAGTCCCACTGGGCGTGCATCACGTTGTGGCCGATTTCCATGTTTTCCAGAATCTTGGACACCGACAGCAGCGCGGTGCCGGCCAGCCAGGCCGGCGGCAGCACGCCCAGGAACAGCAGGCCGCGGCCGGCCAGTTCCATGCCTTTCTGGGTGCGCACCAGACGGCGGATGTAGCGCGCGTCCTGCTCGCCCAGATCCACCATGATCTCTTCACGCAGGGCGTCGATTTCGCGGCCGAAGGCGTCCACCTGGGAGCGCGTCAGCGTCACGCCCGGGCGTTCGAATACGATGGGGTCGAAATGATCTACTTTGGCATTCATAGCGTGCCTCCTTAGAGATCCAGTTCCACGTCGCCCTCGGCGGCGTGGACACAAATACGAACTTCCTGGCCGTTCAACTCGCGGCTTTCGCCGCTCTGCAGGTCGCGCACCCGGCCCTTGCTCACCTTGCACTTGCAAGTGTGGCAGATGCCCATGCGGCAACCGTGCTTGGGCTTGAGGCCGGCCTGCTCCGCCGCTTCCAGCAGCGACACCCCGGCGGCGGCCTCGGCCTGGCCGCCGGTGCGCGAGAAGTGCAGCCGGCCGCCTTCACCGGCCACCACCGGCGCCGCTTTGAAACGCTCATGGAACAGCGGCGCGCGGCCGTGTTCGCCGTGCCAATCCATCACCGTGTCGAGAAAGCCGGCCGGCCCGCAGGTGAAAACGGTGTGCGCGGCGGCATCGGCGATGTTATCCGTGAGCCAGTGTTCATCCAGACGGCCGGCCTGGTCGCCGTCGCGCGGGCTGTCGCCGCTGAGGACGAGGCGCAGGTCGAGGCGCGGATCGCGGCGCAATTGCGCCAGGGAGTCGCTCAGCATCAGGTCCCGGTAGCGGCGTTCGAAGTGCACCCAGGTCACTTTGCCGTCGAAGTTGGACGCGAGCAGGGACTTCACGATACTGTGAACAGGTGTAATCCCGGAGCCCGCGGTGACCATCAGAAGGCGCTCCGGCACCGGGTCCGGCAGCACGAATTCGCCGGCCGGTTCGGCCAGGGTGAGCAGGTCGCCCTCCCGGCAACGGTTGACCAGATGGTCGCTGACGCCGCCCCGGCCCTGGCGCTTCACGCTGATGGTGGGCGCGCCGCCGGGGGCCGAGGACAGGGAGAAGCAGCGTTGATGCCGCACGCCTTCGATCTCCACGCCCAGCAAAACATGCTGACCGGCGTGGTGGCCTTTCCAAAGGCGGTTGGGTTGCAGGGTCAGGGTCACCGCCTGGTCACTCTCGCGCTGCACGCCGATCACCCGGGCGCGTATCTCGCGGGCGGACTGCAGCGGATCGAACAGGGCCAGATAGTCCTCCGGGTCGAACGGCGTGCTGAGCGCCTTGCCGAGACGACGGATCAGGCCCGGAGTACCGGATTGTGAATTTGAAGCGGTGATGACGTTCATGCCAACTCCCGTTTGTGTACAGTTGTGCACTTTGTACCGAAGCGGGGCGCCAATGTCAACACATGTACACTTATACTTTTTTACACAGTAAAATCAACCAGTTGTCTGTATCCGGCCGGGGATTTTCAATAACATGGCGAAAATGCGGAGAATAAAAACGATGACTCGGGAGCAAAAACCATGAGCAGAGAGACTCCGACTCGGGGACGGCGGCCCAAGAGGGGGCGAACTCGCCAGGCGCTCATGGATGCGGCCCTGGATCTGGTGGCCAAGAAAGCCCCGTTCTCTTCCTTGAGCCTGCGTGAAGTGACCAAACGCGCCGGGGTGGTGCCCACCGCCTTTTATCGCCATTTCCCGGACATGAGCGCCCTGGGCCTGACCCTGCTGGACGAGTCCTTTCGCACCCTGCGCCAGATGATGCGTGAAGTGCGCCAGCAGGAACTGCCCAACGAACGCATGATCCGCGGGTCGATGGAGACCTTCTTCACCTACGTGCGCAATAACCGCACCCATTTCCTGTTCGTTTCAAAGGAGCTGTACGGCGGCTCGGCCACCATGCGCCAGGCCATCCGCCGTGAAATCCGCTTGTTCGTCAGTGAGCTGGCGATGGATATGGCGCGCTTTCCGTTCCTGGTGCGGGTCAACGCCGAGGACCTGCAGATGATGGCGTCCCTGGTGGTCAACAGCGTGGTCGCCCTGACCCAGGAAATGCTGGAGCTGGACGAAGACGACGACGCCGGCCAGCACGAGATGCTGATCATGGCGGAGAAACAGGTGCGCCTGATTTACTTCGGGGTGGCCCAGTGGCGCTCCGACACCCCGCCGCGTACCTGATCCGCCGGGATTGATAGGCCTGCTCGGGGGCTCCCCCAGGCGATACGGCCAATCCAGGCCGCTCTTCACACTGCCTATACTGTCCCCAATTTGCCGACGCCGCTGTTGTCACGCGGCGTCGGCCGTATTGGAGAGATCAAGGACGCTGTTATGAGTGACGTGAACTTCCGCGAGCTGCGCCACGCCCCGGCAATGCCGGTCAATTTCGCCAAGGCGGTGATGCGTGCCCGGGTGAAACCCGGCAAAAACCCGCAACTGCCCAATGTCGGCCTGCGCCTCAACGATGTGGGCCTGGACGCCGGGCACCTGGCCGCCTACCGCAAGGTCTGCGGGTTCAGCGACGACGGCCGCCTGCCGGTCACCTACCCGCACATCCACGCCTTTCCGCTGCACATGGCGCTGATGATGGAGGACGGCTTCCCGTTCCCGGCCATGGGCCTGGTGCACGTGCGCAACAGCATCACCCAGTACCGCCCCATCGCCGAGCGCGAGCAGCTCAACATCAAATGCTACCTGGGCAACCTGACCCAGGTGGAAAAAGGCTACGAGTTTTCCATCTTCACGGTGGTCAGCACCGGCGGCGAACGGGTCTGGGCCAGCGAATCGGTGAACTTCTTCCGCGGCGGCGGCAGCGGCGTCAAGGCCGACAAGGGCTCGCGCGGCACCCCGGAACCGGTCACCGACGCCATTGAATGGAAGGTCCCCGGCAACACCGGCCGCCGTTACGGCGCCGTGTCCGGCGACCGCAACCCGATCCACCTCTACCCGCTGACCGCCAAGCTGTTCGGCTTCAAACGCCAGATCGCCCACGGCATGTGGTCCAAGGCCCGCGCCCTGGGGCAGCTGCAACACGAGCTGCCCGAGGAAGCCTTCACCGTGGCGGTGCAGTTCAAGGTGCCGATGTTCATTCCGGCCACGGTGAAGTTCGCCCGCGAAGAAAAGGACGGCGGCCTCGATTTCCGCGTGGTCGCCAAGGACGGCGTCAAACCGCACCTCACCGGCCAGCTGCGCCCGGCCTGAGCATTGTAGGAGCTTGCCCCGCAAGCGAAAGGCCGGCTTTAGCCGGCCGGCGGGATGCCAGAGACACCTCGAAGCGCACCACCAATAGCGTCTCTGGGATCCTGCCGGGAGCTTCGCTCCCTTTCGCGGGCCGGGCCCGCTCCCACAGCCTGCTCTTACAGCAGCTAGCGCCAGGGCGCGCTCAGGCTGATAGAATCTCCCGCCATGGACGACACTCGAGATTACGCCGGGCTGTTTCTCGGCGACACACCCTTACTGGACGTGCGCGCGCCGGTGGAATTCGCCAAGGGCGCCTT